>ERZ841120.28-NODE-28-length-172655-cov-12.860052_pt1 | contig 172655 bp, 228 predicted proteins | sample MGYA00519572_ERZ841120 | MGnify/ENA primary metagenome ERZ841120 (study PRJEB31850, sample SAMEA3708890) | human gut metagenome | biome: human gut; feature: human-associated habitat; material: faeces | place: China | collected 2014 ...
TCACGTAGTTGTAAGCCTCGTCCAGCTTCTTCACGGTCTTCTGCAGATCGATGATATAGATGCCGTTGCGCTCGGTGAAGATATACTTCTTCATCTTGGGGTTCCAGCGGCGGGTCTGGTGACCGAAGTGCACACCTGCCTCGAGAAGCTGCTTCATAGAAACGACTGCCATAGTAAAAATACCTCCAATATTGTTTTGCCTCCGCACACCGTGATCCGCGGCCATATCGGATGGCTTTGGACTGCCCTCCACTCCCGAAAGAGCACAAAAGGGCATAGTGATGCGTGTGTAATGCTAAATAATGATAGCACAAACAGGCGTGTGATGCAAGGGGTTTTCTCTGTTTTTTACAAGAAAATCGCGTATTTTTCGTTTATTCGCCCGTCTGAGTGCTGTTCAGGCTCTCCATGCCCATCCGGCTGAGGGCATAGCCCTTGCCGAACATCAGGTCATATTGCAGCAGCCAGTGCTTCTGGCTCCAGCTTTCCTGCAGGGAGCTTGGGGTCTGGGTGGTGGTGCCGTCCAGATTCATCACTGTGCCCCGGGTATTGGCGCGGTCGGCTACCTGCAGCTGGCGGTTCAGCAGCTGGAAATAAAGCGGCTGCTCCAGACCGTAGAGGTTCATCATCACCGGCGAGATATCGTAAGCGGCAATGGTGCCCAGATCCACGGGCTTGTCGGTGTAGTTCGACCACATCAGCAGGGTGGTCTGGTGCAGGCGCGGGTCCGCACTGGAATCACTGGCATAGCCGCTGCTGGTAAAGACATCATAATTGGAATCAATGGGGTTGTAATGGTCGCCCCAGAACACCAGGATCACCGGCTCGTCCACCTGCGAGAAGTATTGGGTCAGCTTGCCCAGCATGGCATCGGCATCCCGGATGCCGGTCGCAAAATCTTCCAGTGCGCCGATGGTGCTGGCCTTGAGGCCCGCCGGGTGCTCTGTCACCTTCACCCGCACATCGTCCGGGTAGTTGTCTTTATTATAATTGGTATGGTTCTGCATCGTGACCGCGTGCAGAAAAACCGGTGCATCCGAGGACGCCTTCATTTTCTCATACTGCTGGATGATCTGGTCTGCCATGGAGTCATCCGTGACCAGACCGCTGGTCCAGTAGTGCCTGCGCACCTTGTTGACATGGTCCATCTGTTCCAGGCTCAGGAAGGTGTCAAAGCCCAGGTTGGGGTATGCCGTGTCCCGGCTCCAATACTTGGCCCAGAAGCAATGAACTGCCGCCGTCTGATATCCCTGCGTCAGCTTGAGGTAATTGGGCAGCGAGAACATGGGCTTGGTCACATGCTGCTGGTAGGGCTTGCTGCCGTTGGGCAGGAAGGAAGCCGAATAGCCGGTCAATGCTTCAAACTCCACATCGCAGGTTCCGCCGCCGAAACTGGGGCTGTACGCCCGGCCAGAAGCACTGGTCTGCTGCAGGGCGTGGAGGTTGGCAGAGACATCGGTATCAAACTGGAAACCATACTGCTCCAGCTCCGACACATCCCAGTAGGACTCATTCATCACATAGATGATGGTGGGCTTTTTCACGGTCTCGTCCGCAGAGGTGGTGGCACCGTAAGATCCCGGGTAGAGCGGAGCGGTGGAATATTTCTGTGCAGCTTCCGTATCATCCAGGATTGCGTTGACAGCCTCCTCTGAATACCCTTCCGGCTTGGAGATCTCCAGATTGGTCAGGTTGGTCAGAAAGCTGGTGATGACACCATAATAGCGGTAATAGCGGTCCTGCATCCAGGCATCCGGCACAATGCCAACGGCCTGTGTCACGGCAGGCTGCAGGAACACGCCAAAGAGCAGGCCGCAGGTAGCTGCCGCACTGGCAAGAAAGCCTGCCACCCGGGGCTTCCAGCTCAGCTTCTGCCGCCCTCTATAAAGGAAGAAAGACACCACGACCAGCAGCACGATAATAACAATGGATACCACCATGCTGGTCTGGATGTGGATCCCGGCCGCAGCTGCCACACCCGCAGCCTCTGACACCTGCATCAGGTCCCAGGGCAGGAAGGGCTCGCCGCGCAGCTGCAGTGTGTAGAAATTGACTGCCGCCGGGGCACAGCCCAGCACCGCCGCCAGCAGGGTCGCCAACGGTGCAAACCGGGTCAGCCAGTCCACTGCCAGCCAGCTGAGAAACAGCATGGCCCACGCCAGCAGATAGGCTTCGGCATGGGGGAAAATGTATTGGGTAAAGGTCTCCCCTGTCAGGCTGCCGCGGGCGATCCACTCTGTCAGAAACAGGATGCCCAGCGTTGCCAGCGGCGGGAAGAGCAGCCGCAGCCCATGCAGGGAAAGCGGCGTATGTTTTTTTGCATTCATAGAGAGAAGTTCCTTTCACTTCCGGAAATCAGATTTCAAGCCGGAGCGGCAAGGCTCTGCCGCTCACGGTTCTCTATTATAATCCGATTTTTTGTAAAATCAAACCCTGACGCAGGAAAAATTCACGAAAAATTTCAGCCGTCCAGCCAGTGCCGCATTTTTTGCCAGAAACCCTGCTTTTTGGCTTCCGGCTCCGGCAGCTCCGTGCGGACCAGGATCGCGTCCACTCCCAGTGTTTCGATGTCCGTCCAGGGGATGACTAGAGTCTCGTCCCGGCCCAGCAGCCCAAACAGATGAGGCTGCCCGAGCAGCAGCAGGCTTTTGACCTGCGCCGTTGCCGGATCGAGCTCCAGATCATCGGCGCGGCCAAGGCAGGCCCCGTTGCTCAGCTGAACGATCTCCTTTGTGCACAGCTCCCGGAATTTCATCGTGCTCCCCTCCCCGCAGTTTGCCTGTTTCATCCTATGCGGCGGCACAGTGCTTGATGCAGGGCGGGCAGTTGTGCTATACTGTGGGCAGAATCTTTCTGGCAGAAACATCCATACAGAATTGAGGAAACAGCGATGTATAAAAATATCATCTTTGATCTGGGCGGTGTCATGGTGGATTTCGACCCCAAGACCTACCTGGTAGACCGCTTCTGCAATGCCGAGATAGAGGAGCAGGTATCCCAGCTGACCTTTGAAAGCGAGGAGTGGAAGCTGCTGGATGCAGGGCTTATCACCCGCTCTGAGGCCAACCTGCGGATGCTGGCCCGCGCAAAAGAATATGGCCGCGCGTTTGAGGTGCAGGGCGTGCTGGACGATTGGATGCATATCCTCCGCCCCCGCCGCCGGATGCAGGAGCTGGTGCGGAAACTCAAGAGCCGCGGCTACTGTGTCTACTACCTGAGCAATATCCCCGAGGATGTGCTGGATTTTCTGACCGAGCGCGACCTCAAGGGCCTGTTCGACGGCGGCGTGGCCTCCTGCGAGGTGCACATCAACAAGCCTGACCCCCGCATCTATAAGGCCCTGCTGGACAAATACCAGCTCAAGGCCGGGGAAAGTGTTTTCATTGATGACCGGCTGGAGAATGTACAGGCCGCTTTCCGTCTGGGCTTTGCCGGCATCCAGATGAAAGACAGCGTCGGTACACTGGTGCGCAGCCTTGCTACCTGCAGTGTGGTCATCCACTGAACAGCACACAAAAACTCCCCGCTCAATGCCCTGTCTGGGGCGCTGGGCGGGGAGTTTTCTGCCATTACGAATTATTTCTTTTCGTAATTCTGGCAGTAGTGCGGGGTCTCCACCTGCTGGGTGGTGCAGGAGCAGTGCTCTGTCACCTTGATCTGGGGCAGATCACACTTGCAGTTCTGCACATTGTGGCGGCACTCGCAGACATCGCAGGTCACACCTGTGTTTTCCATTTCTATCGCCTCCTTGGCTCTAGGTTGCCCCGGCTTCAGGCGATTATACATGGGTGCTTATTTTTCTGCGTTTGCTTCACGCCTTGCCTTCATTGTCACGATTACATGCTTGATGGAGAGAACGGGATGCACCGGCAGCATCCGCGGCCCGGCCCAGCGCATGACAGTGCGGATCTTTTCCCGCATCTCCGGCTGATAGCAATGCACCTTGCAGGCCGAGCAAAAGGTCTTGGTCTCCATAAAGGGGCAGTGCTCAATGCGGGCCAGCGCATAATCATGCAGCTGCTGGCACTCCGGGCAGAGTTTTCCCTTCGGGCTGTGATGCTGTTTGCGGCAGTAAAGTGCGATCATCTCGCTGATCAGCAGTTTTTCATCGTTTCTCTTTTTGGCAAGGTCTTTCGGGGTGGTCTTTGACATTCTTTTCCTCCTGACAAAACAAAAACCGGCAGAGAGCCGGAATTCTTACGCTCTGCCGGTTAGTTTATCAGAACAAACTTCTTTTGTCAAGTTATGATCTTACCATGCAGCCAGGTCTGCACCCAGCTTGCGGCAGGCAGCCTGAACATCCTCATCCGGTGCCTCGTTGCAGATCAAGCCCTCGCCGTTGAGCACCTGTGCGCCGTCACCCTGTGCACGCTCGACCCAGTCGCGCATCCACTGGCCGTCGCCCCAGCCATAAGAGCCGAACAGAGCGATCTTCTTGCCGTTCAGGGAACCTTCCAGATCAGAGAACATCGGCTCAAACTCGCTCTCTTCCAGCTGCTCTGCGCCCATTGCGGGGCAGCCAAATGCAACTGCATCAAACTCTGCCAGCTTTGCGGCGTTCATTTCGCCACAGGGAACGATGGTGCCGTTTGCACCCTCTGCCACGCAGTTTGCCATGGTCTCCGTGTTGCCGGTTGCGCTCCAGAATACGACTGCTACTTTACTCATAATGAAGAACCTCTCTTTCAGTAATGGTTAGTATATTTTAACTTTCATCTTCAAGAAATTGCTCTGCCTGACATAAGACAGAGCAATTTGGTTAGGCTTTTCTAACCACAAAAAGAATACCACAGGGCGGGCTTCTTGTCAAGAACCTTTTGCAGAATTTTTCAGAGCGCTCCTCCACCCCGGCGCAGCAGCAGGAACACCACCGTCAGCACGCCGTAGATCACCGGCTGGTGGAGCAGATATAGCATCAGCGAGTTCCGCCCCAGCCACCCCAGCGGCGGGCAGACAGAACGATGAAGCGGTTCCAGCCGTTCCTTCCCGACCAGATGGTACAGATAGAAACCGGTCCAGAACAGAAACAGCCATGGGATCAGCGGGAAGTAATCGGCAGAGAAGAAACCAAAGGGGTAAAAGCCCAGATAGGCCGTGAAGTAGTTGGCGTAGAGAAAACCCGGCAGCGTGATGAGCCAATGGCCCAGCTGCAAATAGCCATCGGCTGCATGGCGGGTGAAGTAAAACAGAAAAAAGCTCCCTGCAAGGCCTACCACCGGCGGCACCTTTTCCAGCCACTTTTCCAGCAGACCCGTGATGATCATAGCCGAACCCAGAAGCGTCAGCACACCGAACCAAACGACATCTGCCGGCATGAATATCAGCGTGACCGCCGTGACAAGCGCGCCGCACCCGAACACCACTGCACCCCGTTTGACCGGGTGGCGGCCCAGCGGCAGGCAGAAGCCGGACAGCAGGAGGAACACCCAGCAGATGGATTGCTGCCACAGTTCTCCCTGCCAGCTGCCATACCACGGTGCACTCACACCAAACAGATAGACCAGGTCCCACATGCCATGGTAAAGCATCATGCTGATCAGATCCAGCCCGCGCAGCTCGTCCAGCAGCGCGCAGCGGGTGGAAGTTGATTTCATAAGACTTCCCCTTTTCGGAATGTTTTTTTTCCATTGTACGCCCTGCCATGGATCCCGTCAAGCAAAAAAACTGCCGTGCAGCTTTGGAACCGCACGGCAGCTTTATGATAACAGGTTCAGAAGAATGCAGGAATTACAGCTCCACGTTGAAGTAGCGCTTCAGCAGGCCCTCGAAGCCGCGGCCATGGCGAGCCTCGTCCTTGGACTGCAATAGTGAATTGCCGTAGCATCGTTACTTAATACAAAAAGATATGTATTTTGTCCACGTTTTGCCCACAAGAATTCAAATGTGGGCAATTTTGTGGACAAGCCAATCAACCGGCTCTTAAAAGTTCTCCAAAGTCAGTATTGGCATTCTTATCAAGAAACTCAAGAAGTGCTTTACGGGTTACTTTACGACGACCCAACACGATACTTGGCAAATAGCCCTTTTCTATTAAAGAGTATACCACAGGGCGTGTGGTTTTCAAGAGGGTCGCTACTTCTTCTACGTTATATACAAGCTGTTGGTCAATTGGAATAATCTGTTCTTTCATTCAATCACCCTCTCCATCTTCTCTTCCCCATATTTAGCCACACACACATTATAAAGCAGCATCGCCCTAGTCATCAGGCCGACACCGCCAATACGAGGGGTTACTTTGATACCATCCATATTATAAATAGCGTCAGAACAGTCGCCATGTTGTTTTCCGTTTTCGTCATAGTTGATACCAACATCGATGCAGACCTCTACTCGATCAAGACCAAACGGCGTGATAAAGTTGCGTTTTCCGACCGCAGAGATAATCACATCGACCATATCCATTGCAAGAGCCGTGCACTTCATAAAACTTCCGCTGCTATTCACAGAAATCACGTTACAGTGGCGCTTAATCAGCATATCGACCAACGGGCGACCTACGATATCGGACTGGCCACATACGAGTACATTTTTGCCATCCAGATTGTAACCGATGGAATCAAAAATCTTCATAACGCCAAGCGGAGTACATGGCTGAAATTTGGATGTGGAATTAAAACCATCAACATCAAGTTCGTCTGGGATACAAATAGCATTGGGGTTGATATGTTTTGGCAGTGGAAGCTGGACGATAATGCCGTCCACATATTCCCAATTATAATCTTCCAGTATTTTATTGTTTAATTCGTCTTCAGTGATATTTTCTGGTAATTTGATAAGTTCTGCTTCGATTCCAACCTCTTCACAGTCACGCAGCTTGCCGCGAATGTAAGCGTTGGATGCAGGGTTATCCCCTACTTGATAAATATATAAAACAGGAGCATCGTTAGCTTCTGCGATAATATTCTTGATTTTATTTTTGATATCTTGTGCAATAGATTTGCAATCAATAATCATTGTGAACCTCCTTACAGCATCATACCGGCAATGGCATGAATGACTCTCTCAAATATCTCGTGATTGAAAACATAGTCACCAAGGTCACGCACAAACGAGATGATATTATTTTCGCGACCTTCGATTTTAAAATGTTTAAATCCCTGTGAAACCAGCATTTTGATTTCATCTTCATTCATAGATGTACCAAGAAGAGGGTTGCTGTTTCGAGTAGAGCCGCAATAGTTATATACTGTCGCCAACTGATTTTGCAGCTCCGTAATATCATCACCATTTGCGATGGCCTGACCAAGCTTTGTGTTCAGCTGATAGTGACGGCCAGCCATGGGACAGTTCGGTAGACACCGGTGATTGACAATAAATTCTACTCGATCATGGTCATGTAGGTTTTTAATAAACTGCTCGTCATGGATTTTAAATGGATTCACAACGACGATATCAAAACGGTCAAGCAGACGATTATAATATTCGACAGAATCATTCCCAAGACCGACTTCGACAGACGGTTTTACTTGCGAAGAAATCAGCTCAAGATTTGGATACATGTAGCGAATATAATCAGCCAGTAAATCGGACATAACAATAACGCCGTTACGGTTTATAAGACCATTCTGATTATTATGATCGAGGTGCCGCAACATAATATTTGAAGTTTCATCAACGAGATCGCCGCGTGTAACAAACGGGCTTGAGAATGTCAAACGAACTCCAATACCAAGTTCATTATATTTATCTGCTCTTGATAAAACTTCTGACACAGGCAGATTTTTCTGTGGTGGGATACGACCACCCTGTAGGATTGTGGATATACTTCCAAACACATATCTGATGCCATTTTTCTCACAAGCCATTTTACAAGCTTTGTCAATATCAAACATCATTTCATCATGGCCGCAGAACGCGCCAATATTCCAATCGATTTCACCACCGTAATCTTTTACAAGCATCGAATTCCTCCTTCTTTAAAAATCCAGTTTTTATTTTATAAACCCAATCCACTCCCCGTCTTCCGTCAAGGCGCAACCATAACAATATGGATTCATCTTGCAGTCCTCTTTTGTGAGGCATATGTCACAGTTTTTGTGTTCACCCTAACGATATTTTTTGACAATTTTAATTTCCTCCTTATAATCTTTTGTTTCGATAATTTTCATATTTTTATTCCTCCCACCCACCACTGCGATTATGTGTTAGATACCGAACTTGGCGTTTACCTTTTTCAGATTGTCAGCTGCCTCAGCATAAGCGTCGCGTGCGGCATGATAATCGGCCATCTTAGCAGCCAGAATCCGTTTTGCTTCCCGCTCTGCAATATCAGCATTTGCGAGCTCAGGATTCAACTGGAAGCCGGCCGCTTTGATACCGCTGGTGAACCCCTGCAAGTCTTTGTACGCAACCTTCTTCTCTGCGATATAAGTACCCTTCTTACCGTCAATAACTGACTCGGTGTTGAACATTTTCACCATACGGTCAGCGGGAGATCCTGCGATTTCGTAAACATAAAAATACTTTGCCATAATTTAGTCCTCCTTAACTTTTTCAAACGTATAAATTGTGTGTGCGGTTTCGATTTTTACGATTTTTTCATCTTCTGTAATCGAGACAGAAGTAACTGACGACGTGTGCATACCACCTGGATACGGATAGCCCTCGTTGTCTTTTACATATCGGAACTGAGCAATCCAGCCGATAGGAATTGGACGGAACTGCATTGTCATACCGATCCATTCCGGATACCATCCGTCAGTACGAGTTTCACCAGTATCGACACGAACTGCGTCCTTCATAATGTAATCGCCTTTCGGCATTTGGATAATATCGTTCATTGATTTACTCCTTATCTGGATTCCAAGGCCATCCGTCATCAGGTCGATCTTCCGATTCATCTTTAACATACCAGCTATTGTCTCCAGTACAAATTTCCACAGAAACACAATATTCAGCTCTGATATATCTTTTATTAAAGTTCATATATTTGGGATTGCCGTTAAACGCAGCTTTGATCATATCGTTTGCGCGATCGATAGCATTGTAAATGTCTTCGTCAAGCTTCTCTTTCGCATTCCAAGCTGTCTTTGCATCCAAATAACTAAACAACGATTTTTGATAGGTATCGCTAAATTTATCGCCATTTTCCATGATGTAATACACAGTAACAGACCTCGATGTATATGGGAGTTTAAGGTCTTTTGCTTTTACAACAACGGGTTCTTCTTCGGTGTCAACCGGCTGAATTTCTTCTGATTTATTCCAGAACATTTTACATCACCCGCTCCTTTTCATCCCAATGTTTGATACCGTATTTGTCACGAACACGATTTAATCTTGCAAGAATTTCTTTATATTGCGGATTGTTTGGTTCTGTCTCGAACATGGCCGTCTCTGCTTTCCCAAGTTCTTCGTTATATCTATAACCACCATTTCTTAGCTTTTCCCCAATAACAATCAATTCGTCATCACTTTGTACCGATTCGTCATAGATACCATTTTCATCATAGTATTTAACACGTCTTTCTACATATGGGGATTTAACTGTATATCCAAAACTACATCGCATAAGCAATACTCCTTAATTGTTAAACACCAGTGCTTCCGAAGCCATTATCACCACGCTCAGTTTCATCTAGTACTTCGACAACATCGAACTGTGCCTGATAATACGGAACGAACATGAACTGTGCGATACGGTCACCATGGACGATTTCCTGAGGCATATCAGAGTGATTGTGCAAAGGAATAAAAGCCTGGCCACGATAATCCTCGTCCAACACGCCAACTTTGTTCGCAGGTGCCAGACCCTTCTTAGATGCCAGACCACTGCGGGCAAATCCGAGGATAGCCCAACCATCAGCAGGAGCAAAACGCAGGCCGGTACCGATCATACGGGTCTCATGCGGACGGATGTAAATAATAGGATTACCATGCTCGTCATACAGGTCTGCCTGATCCGCTGGGATATAAGCGTAAACATCAGCACAGGCCGCCTTCTCAGTGCCATAAGTAGGGATTTGAGCGTCAGGATAGATCTTGTTTACTTTTACAATAGGGTTCATATTAGTTCTCCTTCCATAATACGACTTCGTTCTTTTTTAAGCTCCGCTTGACATCGATCACTCTTTGATTGTTGCTGCCAGCCCACGGCAATGAAATATCGCGCTGAGCCTCAATATATGGGCCATCCACCAGAACATCCACATAATTCAGATGATCCCAATCTTTGATTTGATCCCACTTGTATCCAGTCCACATCCAGATATCCTTAGTGTCGCAGAACTCTTTGCGGACACGCGCACAGATATAGCCAACGATAAGCCGGTTCTGAACGAACAGAGGGTCTCCCCCGCTGAATGTCAATCCTTGAATATAATCGGGGCGAAGCAAATCAAGCAACTCTTGCATGGTGTCTTCGACGAATGGATTGCCGACGGTCGCATCCCACGTCTGAGGATTATGGCAGCCGGGACAACGATGGGAACAACCTGAGCACCAGAGTGTAACCCTGCAGCCGATTCCGTTTGCGATATCTGGTGTTGTTATCTTAATATAGTTCATTTGTTTCACATCCTATCATGCCACCACACCCACCCTACTTATTTTATTTACTGCTTCTTACTGTTCGCAAATCTGCCAAAGATAAGCAGCCCCAGCCAAATACCAGTTGCTGCCCATAGATTAAAGTCGGGCCCAAGCAGCTTCCAACCGCCATATAATATAACAGTCGTAATGAACCACGACAGAATAAAACCAAGAAAACCTGAAATGAATTTTGCAATATCATTCATGCGATATCGCCTGCCTTTCTATTTTTACTTTTCATACAACGATTTGTTCTTATCTATTTTTACAAATGGCTCCATGCAATCTGTGCAAGTAACACGCACTTCTTTGGTACTACGAATAATGGTCTTACACTTTGGACATATCCAGCGTCTGGTACTTGATTTTTTATCTGCAGATTCATCTGTAAATTCAATTCCAGTCAGATTCATTGTTTTCCATCCTTGTTGATCAATAAATCTGATTAAATCTTGACCAGGTCTTGTAATAGACCAACCATATTTTTCACTACGAATTACAATCAGACCATGAGCTTCGGCCTGCTCCCTGAAGCGTTTATTATGATACACATCATTATTGGAAGTATCTTTGATGTTGTTCTCCAAGCAGTATTCATGGACCATCTCATGCAAAATTTTCCCAACAGTCTCTTCAATTGGCTTACTCAGCTGATTTGCATTAAGCTCTATTCCGAATGAAGTTGTGTTCCCAGAAATCGATCTTTTTACGAATTTTTGTGCTACTTGAATGCGACTATTTGTGCCAACCGTAATAATTGCCTTTTTAAGTTCTCCATTGAAATATTTGATGTTCAACGCTGTAAATATTTCTTCAAATTGAGAAATCACTTGGCTACTCGATTTCAAAATTCTGCTCCTTTCATAAATCCGTCCCACCCACCACATCTATTTATAAGTTAATTGTCGCTAAGATGAACAACTCTATCTCTGATTTCCTGAGTACGTCCCTGATTCCAGAAATTGCTTCCAATGTAACCGCAGGTACGTCGTGCAACATTCATCTTACTCTGGTCACGGTTACCACAATTTGGGCACTCCCACACCAGCTTGCCGTTATTCTCAACAATTTTGATCTCGCCGTCGTAGCCACAGCACTGACAGTAATCGGACTTGGTGTTCAGCTCGGCATACATAATATTATCGTAGATGAACTTCATTACACTGAGAACTGCCGGAATGTTGTGCTGCATATTGGGCACTTCCACATAGCTGATAGCACCGCCCGGAGATAGCTTCTGGAACTCGCTCTCAAACTTGAGCTTAGTAAAAGCATCAATATGCTCACGAACGTTTACGTGATAGCTGTTGGTGATATAGTCGTGGTCTGTGACATCAGGAATAATGCCGAATCGCTTTTGCAGGCACTTGGCGAACTTATATGTAGTAGACTCCAACGGAGTGCCGTACAGAGAGTAATCAATGTTTTCTGCTTCTTTCCATTCTGTGCACTTATCATTCATATACTGCATGATAGACAGCGCGAACGGTTTTGCTTCAGGATCGGTGTGGCTCTTGCCGGTCATATACTTCACGCACTCATACAGACCAGCGTAGCCCAGGCTGATGGTGGAGTAGCCGCCAAAGAGCAGCTTGTCGATCTTCTCGCCCTTCTTCAGGCGTGCCAGTGCGCCATGCTGCCAATGAATAGGACTCATATCAGAAATAGTGCCGAGCAACCGCTTATGACGAGCCTGCAATGCACGATGACAAAGATCAAGACGTTCATCAAAGATTTTCCAGAATGCGTTCATATCTCTACCAGAGCTACATGCTACATCCACCAGATTGATGGTGACAACACCCTGATTGAAGCGGCCATAGTATTTCTGACCCTTGACCCAGTTCCCTGCATTCGCCACATTCTCAGTAGTTCGGTCAGGAGTAAGGAAGCTCCTGCACCCCATACTTGTCCACACGCCGCCTTTGAGCTCTTTCATAACCTTTGCAGAGATATAATCAGGAACCATACGTTTTGCGGTACACTGCGCTGCCAACTCAGTCAAGTGATAATATTTAGAATCCGGATGGATATTATCCTCATCAAGAACATAAATCAGCTTCGGGAATGCAGGAGTAACATAAACACCGACTTCATTTTTGACACCTTTGATACGCTGTTTTAACATCTCTTCGATAATGACAGCTAAGTCATCACGAGTCTGACCGGCAGGAACCTCGTCCAGATACATAAACACAGTGATAAAAGGAGCCTGACCGTTGGTTGTCATAAGAGTGATAACCTGATACTGGATGGTCTGGACACCACGAGAAATCTCAGCTCTTAGACGACGATTTACAATACGGTCAATAGCTTCCTGTGAGGGCATTTTTTCGATATCGTCATTCTGAAGCATCTCATAGAATTCGTTATGAACTTCTGCTGTAATCTTCTTGCGGGAGACATCCACAAAGGGAGCCAGATGAGACAGCGTAATGCTCTGTCCGCCGTACTGGTTGGATGCCACCTGCGCAATGATCTGGGTGGCAATGTTGCAGGCGGTGGAAAAGCTGTGTGGTTTATCAATGCCAGTACCAGAAATAACAGTGCCGTTCTGCAGCATATCCTCCAAGTTGACCAAATCGCAGTTATGCATGTGCTGAGCAAAATAATCTGCATCATGGAAGTGAATCAAACCATCTTCATGTGCCTTAACAATCTCAGGGTCCAGCAGAAGACGAGCGGTTAGATCCTTTGATACCTCACCGGCCATATAGTCGCGCTGAACGCTGTTCACGGTGGGGTTCTTATTACTGTTCTCTTGATTGATCGCATCATTCTTAGCGTCGATGATTTCAAGAATACTGGCATTCGTCTTTTCCTTGTCACGAATTTCCTGACGGAGCTTTCGCCAGTGGCTATAAGATTCAGCTACATCAGCAAAAGGACTTGCTTTCAGCTGCTCAATGACGATATCCTGGATCTGCTCAACAGAAAGAGTGTCCGGCATCTCAGCGATATGATCCGCAATTGCATTCGATACACGAGAATCAATACCGCCTGGAGTGGTGGTCATCGCCTTTTCGATTGCATTCACGATCTTAGACTTGTCAAACGGAGCTTTTACGCCATTACGTTTGATTACATACTCCATATTCCATCACCTCCTTATCAATAATAACGCTGCTCGCCCATCATTTTCACAGCATAATCTTCGTACCAACGAGCCTTGTCCTCGTCCTGCTCTGCAGCCACTCCGGGCTTAGAACCATCACGGAAGCGATACTTGTAGGCATTGCAAATACAGAACCAGCGAACTGCCTCGTCGCCAAACAGCTTACGCATATTCTCGATACACTCGGTCCCATGATAATGAGCGGGACCATTCACATACTCATACTGCTGCGCTTCAGGCTGTGTATTGGTATCATCTTTAATCGGGTGCGGCCAGTCAGGATGTTCATCTTCCTCACAGGCACAGCTGTCATCATCCTTTTCGTATCGGTCATCCAACTCTACGAACTCACAGTTCTCACAGTCGCCGTTGCACTCGTTGATATCGTCCTCATCGTCATCGGTGTCATCGTCACAATAACAATGATCATCAATATCGATGTCCTGATTGTGTAAATTCCAAAGCAGAAATCCACGATCCATAGCTTCAGAATTTTTGATATCACAAACCTTCGCCAAGATATGAAGAGTGTCAGTATCAAGCTTTGCAAGGTTGTCGAAGTCAAAGCGGCCAATATGGTGCCCCTTTTCACTCATACGGCCAGTATCGGTAAGAGTCAGATAATCAATAATACCATCATCGTCGCAGCAATCTTCACAGTCACAATCCGGGGCATCGTCATCCTCAGCAGCTCCATGGAAGACTTCCTCATACAGGTCGTGATAATTCTGATAAATATCGGCCAATAGACCGCGCAGAATGGGTTCTTCCTCGTCAATATTCAGCTGTACAATATAAGTGGCCCATGTTTTTGCACCAAACAGAAACATACCACTTTTATTGAACTCATGGTAAGATTTTGCCCTAACCATGATCATAGGAGGAGTGTATTTGTTAAAATTGTAGACAAGACGTAGGACACCATTTTCATTCAGAATATCGCAATTATTGATATCCATAACAGATTTCTTATTCATATGTACGCTCCTTACTTCTCGATAGTTTTATAAACATCTGCCAGCTTCGGGTGGCGGCCACAGCAGCGGCTCCCCTCGGGACAGAACGGATATTTAGGATCAGCTTCACAGGACGGAACCATCCATGCGCCGAGTTCAGGGCAAACCTGAGAAACCTGGAATTTGATTGCCATAAACAGTCCACGGATCTCACGCTGGGCACGAGTGCAGAGCCGCAGGTGGCTCATTTCAATCAGTGACCGTGCGTTAATGGTAACATAAAGTTCAGTACAGCAGGCATTCGGCAGAACAGCACGAGCGTCTTCACTGGCAGCACCGAGATTTTTGAGCAGCTTATAATCATTAGCGATATTGCTCATCATATCGTCAAATACGTCGCCGCCATGTTGTTCACCAAATGGATTAACATAATTAAACCCAGACTCATCCGTGTAGCGTTGTGACCTTACTGATAAGCTGATATGCCGATGGCGGCTCAACTGCGCCAGAAGCGCCCGACTGACACCGGTGACATGAAACGTAAAACTGATATGTTCAAGCACGCTCTGATGCCCGGTTGCCTTGCATCCCTTTGCGATTCGATAAGTCTCGGTCGGCTGCGAATCGTAACAGACACTTGCTGCCAGCTCTGCGATACTGAGCGGATTCTTGTCTGCATCCTTCTTTACCGGCTGTGAATACGAAATCAATTCGACTTTCATTTACTGCCCCTCCTTGATAAAATCATCCACTGTTTTTCTTCCTGTCAAAACCTGTTTCATTTGTTCGGGTGACAATTTATATGTAATAACCTCACCACATTCATATCCGTAGCGCCGAATCTGACGCTCGCATTCTGCTGTGGCGCGTTCTTTGCGGCCAAGTTCTCTTTGATTGATCCCTCGCATGGGACCTCACCTCCCTCCTTATTCGGTATTTACGATCTCTGTTTCAATGTCATATACGTACTTGCCATACTTTGGGAATGCAATCATCGTGCCATGTGCCCAGAGGAAATAAAATTCATCCAGTTCTGCGACGATTTCGAAGCGTTCTCCATAGCGAAGCCGCCAACAGAGAGATTCATCTTGATAATTAAGTCTTAGATATCGACGTGTCCAATTTTTCATTGCGAATCTCCTTTAAGATTCGGTCGAAAGTTTTCTCAGCGTGAACGAGATCATCAATTGCGCAATCGATATAATCAGGCTCGCAAAACTCAAAATGATTTTGGGCGATTGTAATTTCTCGTAATGCTTGTCGATACCTTTCAAAAAGCCACTTCTCATTGTTCATACACCGTTCCTTTCAAAGCATCGAAATATGGGTCGCCATCTCGTTTTTCCAGCTGAGTCAATTGGCCATCATCGGCCACAGAATATAGACGAAAGTTTTTATAGATCTTATCGCCTTTGATCGTAGCCAGAGACGTGATGACGTAGTTGATATTGTGTTCTTCTGTGCCGTCGGTAAGTTGAACTTCGAGCCGTTCTTTCTTTGGGATGGCTAATTTACTGAAATCAACCATAAGACACCTCACAAATCAGTAAGCTGAGCAGGAGACCAGATATCCGGAATATCCCAATCTTCTTCCGATTTTCCGTTATAAATTCCGTAGAAATATCCTTCGGACGGTACATAGACGATTCGTTGCCAGCCATTCATTCCGTGTGACTTCTTTGGCTCAAAATCACGAGTCAAAATTCTACGTCCACCGCTGCTATAAGCGGACGTCTTCGTAGGAACCTCGATACATTTGTTGTCCAAAATCCGAAGAATGTGCTTAATGGACTTCTTAGAAAGATTCATAACTTTCTCCTTAGCCGTAGCTTACTTCGTTCTTATCATCACGGAATCGCACAAAGGTCGGGAATTGCAGGGACTCAAGGCCGGTCTTTTTATCCATTGTGACCTCTTTGTACTTTAATTCGATGATACGTCCGATGTAATCACCCTGATTCGCCCACACGGTAGCTCTCGTAGCATCATCAAAACCGGAACCAACACGAAGCTCGTTGCCCTTGTAGTCAACAACCAAAGCGCCCATCGTACCAGCCAGACGGTTCTGACCCTCTTCAATTGCAGTGACACGAAGATCAACAGTATAAAAACGCTTGATTTTAAGACAGCCAGTGTGACGCGCCCGCTTATAAGGAACCGATGTATTAAGCATGAGCCCTTCCCAATCATGTTTGACTGCATAATCGAGCCACTGAGGAATCACACTTTGATCAGTACCTTCGTAGACCATCGGCACGACCTGGATATTTTTGAGCCCTTTCTGCTCGATCGTAACGGCTAAATCTTCAAGCCATTTACGACGGAGTTTATATGGCGTAACAAAAGAACCATCTTCATAAGGAAGGCTGCCTTTGCCGTTCTCAAACTCATCAGTAGGAATCAAATCAAACACAACGAACTTGATCTGGCTTTTATCTCCATCCGAGTTTAACATACCAGTGCCAACCCGAAATGCCTCGCCGTCTGATAGCCCTCTGCTATTACGGTATACTAGCTCGCCATCGTAGACGTATTCATCAATCAGCGATTCATCACCAAGCTCTTTGATGATGTCGTCCTTAATATGGTCGAGGCCGGTAAACTCTTGTCCCTGACGAGAAATGAACTTGCCACGGTAGAAGGTGCCCCGGTTACCATTCATCTTGCGGCTGAGACTGAACCAGGTGCCCGGCTTGAGTTTGACTTTATCGATAGGATATCCTTGCTGGACTTCCCAGACCGGAATGACCACTTTGCCAAAAATCTTATTGACCGTAGCAGCTTCAACACCCAGAGGCAAATTCTTAGTGAACACTCGAATCAGAAAATCTTTATGTGAAGCATTCCAGTAGATATAACTGGCTGCCATTGACAAAGCCATGTCAGAGCCGGTGTTGCACTCCGCCAGGAATAAGCAGATATCTTGGAAAGTGTGTGGAAATTCATCCACGATTTGCACCTTTTTGTTGATCTTGGCCTTAGAGATCCCTGTTGTGATCTGCGGATCGAGAATGAAATCAAGGAAGAAAAACAATGGATTCTCACCAATCTCGTTCTTGGCATCTAACAAGATTGTTGCCTTGTCGGTCTTTTTTGTGGCCTTCTGAAGCTTTTTTGTCAGTGTTTCCAGCTTGTCTAGCAGGACACCGTCCAGAATCAGCTCACCTTCAAAATCAAGTGATGATGTCATCTTCAGTCCCCTTTCTTGTTCTCTTGGTTTTTTGCGGTAGTTCATAATGGGTCAGCGCTTCACGCATTTCGTGGAGAAGAAACGCATGAATCAGCCATGATGTGGTATCTGGCTCACAAAAAATGATCTGACTGTTATATCGAGCAAGCCATGTGGTGAGACTGCCCAGCAATGAAGCAGGTGTCATCTTACTGCGATATGCACCGCGATTGATCTTTTCCCATGAACCGTTTTCAATCAGTATGTAAGTTTTTGCTCCGGCTGCTGCCGCTCTGTCGAACTCTTTAGCGAACCGAATTCGATTCGTTGTGAAGTTGCCGCAGATTTCATCTATGGAATTCTTTCTTTCAATGGTCACCTTATCTGCCAACGAGAATTTTTCGCCATTGGGCAGTGTTACTTCAGCACTATAGTCACCAAAGTCCAGCCGCTTACGCATATAAGCACACGGGAACGACGAGAGACGCTGATGCAGAAGTGGAGTATCCTTTTCGCGGTCATCAACAATAATCACCATTGACTTGAGGATCTGAGTGATTTCGTTATATGTCACTTTGTCACCTCCTTTCACCGCACATGAACGTATTTACGAAGAATCGTTTCTTTGTCGGTCTTGGATTGAACCCACTGGCCTTGCTCGTCCTTTGACCAGCGGCCTTCATCCCGCTCTTCATCAATGCGAAGGATGTCGCCTTTCTCGATTGGGGCAGCTTCCAGGGTGCGGCCTTTCACCTTAAGCCGACGCTGTTGACCGGTTTTGAGGACGTAGGCGCTTACAGTTTTATTGGCGAACTTACCATCAATATCCAAGACGTAGATGTAAGAATCTTTGAGCTTCGGCATTGTAAGCTGGATGTAGCCAAGGCAATCAGCTTCATATTGGATGCGGTCTGTAATTGAAGTTTTGATATCTTCTGTTTCTCTCGCCAAATTCCGAACAATACCAAGCCAATCCACATTGACATATTTTTTCTCAGTCTCTTTTTCGCACAAATGAAGCATTGTGTCATGAGAGAAGAACCGATCCATGTCAATCTTGTTAAGCTGCTTTGCTCCGAAGTATTTATTAAAGATATCCACCTGGGCAAGAAGCTGATTGGGGTTCCCGAACTCCGAAAAGAAGTCAAGCTTAATAAGAATTTTAAGCTGGCTACTGTCCGCGATTTTCTTCATTTTGTTCACCATAAGCAGATCAATGAAGGAACTGAACTTATCATTGCGGAGCTTATAAAACTCCCGACTGAGCCGTTTGTTCAGATACTTGATAGACTCCATTCCCTGATAGATTTTCTTATCTGTCTTATCGTAGACATATTCATCTCGGGAATGGCGGAACTTGATCGGCATGATCTGGATGCCACGCTCATTCGCAAGCTTGGTCGCATTGACGATTTTTTCTTGCGTGTCAGCAGTGTTCAGAAGTGCCGTTACAAATTCGTGGGTGTAGTAATAGCGATAATACGCACAATAATATGTAAGAATCGAGTACCCGGTAGCATGGTTTAAACCAAACTGATAAGAGGCCGAGTTCTCGATAACCTGCAAGAATTCCTTTGCTTCTGTCTCAGCTGTTTCTCTTGACTTTGTTGAGTGATTACAATAACCATTCAGGATACGAGGCATTGCCGCATCCAACTCCGCCTTGTTTTTATGACCAATTGCACGACGAACACTATCTGCATCACCGCCGCTCATATCACAGAACTGCTGGAGGAATGCAATGGTCTGTTCCTGAAAGACAAGCCAGCCCAAGCTATCTTTTAGCAGTTCGTCGATTTCAGGCGACGGGTTGTGATTTGCTTCATGCCGGAAGAGCTTGTCTCTGTAAGAAGCGCCGCCGGGTCGAATGGCTGCTGTGACCAAGCTCAAATCTGCAATGCTGTGAACATCGTATTTTTTGAGCGAATCAAAAGCGAAATCTTCAACAAACTGGAAAATACCAACCGGAGACGTTTTCATATCTGCCCAAACTGCCTGGTCATCGAAATCCATTTCCCAAGTGTGCGGGTACGAAATATCAGCCAGCTTACAGGTCTTATCAATAACAGACACTGTATCAAGACCAAGGATATCGTACTTTGCCAGACCGACTGCATGAGACGCTTCCATGTCAAGACACAGAATAGGCAGACCGTCTTTATCTTGGAAAACACCATACCTTTTATAGAGGTCGATTGGAGCGATGATAACGCCGGCCGGATGATGAGACAGCGATACAATTGTCCCCTGCAATCCATCGAAATAGTAGAAGATATCAGGATGGTCTGCACGGCACTTTTCAGCGCTGGCATCGTATTCCTTTTTCACTTTTGCGATTCGATCAAGGGAATAAGGATTCTTGGATTCATCTACATCTGTGTTTTCTCGCTTCCAGACTTTAGCAAGGGCTCGTCCAATCTCGTCGATTGTCGCTTTCCCTGCCAGAGTACCCATAGCCAGAACGTATGCACATTTCTCGCGGCCGAACGATTCAAAGATGTGGTTGTAAATCATGGGACGATAAGCATCCGGCACATCGATATCAATATCACCAATCTCAACACGGTTTTCATTACAGAAGCGCGAGAACACCAGATTCCAGCGAGCCGGGTCAACATCGATAATGTCTGTAACGAATGCACACCGGGAACCTGCAACAGAACCACGACTTGGTCCGAATGGAATGCCTTCATTTTTGCCCCAAATCATCAGGTCGCTCATAGAAAGCATAAAGCCCAGCATGTTGGTTTTCTTGAAGACCGTAAGCTCTTCTTCAACATCTGCCTTAAACTGTGCGACTTCATATTCAGGAATGATACCGCGATGAATTTTGTCGTTCAGCATATCATGGGTCCGCTTGATATAAACCTTGGCATCTGATTCAGAGGTTCCGGTCAAAATGGGATACCGCGCCTTTGTGCTCAGAGTGAAATCATTAACACTATCGGCCATCCGATTCGTATTCTCGATTGCCTCCATCCAGACTTCACGAGGGAGCGCATCTTGCACAGTGAACGCATCGACCAGTTCATTGTAAGATTTGAAAGTCAAATCAAATTCGTCCTCTCCAGTGAACTCGATTCCCTTACCCATCATAAGGATCTTGCGGCACTCTGCTTTATACGCATTCAGACTGTGGGTGTCAGTTGCAGCAATCAATGGCTTGTGATATTTCTTAGAAAGTTCCCAGAGATACTGGTTATATTCCTTTTGATCGTCACAATCGTGATACTGAATCTCATAATAGTCATAAGTCTCGCATAGTTTGTCATAGACTTCCTGACGAAATCCATCACATTCTGACGTGTATTTACGAAGTGGACTTGCCAGACAGGCAGAGATTTTGATGATGTTATCAGACAGACCAAAGAACTCTTCAAAAGTAATGCGCGGCTTATAATACTTGTGGTCAGCATCATAAGATGTGCCCATTATTTTGTTTAGTTCCAAAACGCCACGAGCATTTTTGCAAAGAAGAATCGTATGGAAGTTGTCGCGAACTTTATAGCGTTCGGCATCCATCATTTTACCGATTTCCTCTTGTGCTTCCTGCGGGTCCCATCCCTGATAAGATTCATAAACCTCGTCTGGAATCTCTGGATAGTGATATATCTCAGAAGTAAGATACACCTCGCAACCAACGATAAACTTCAACCCCTTCTTTTCTGCGTACTGTTTCTTTTCAGTCCAGTTAAGGTTGTAACCATGGTTGGTAGAAGCAATCGCTTTCATTCCGTAAGAAGCAGCGAGATCAACATAGTCTTCCCATTTTGTACAAGAATCAAGGAGCGAACCTTTATCGTCGTGCAAATGGTATACAACATAGTTTTGCTCCATGAATCCTCCTTAAAACAAATCGTCTATACCGACCACGTTTGGGTCTTTTGCCGCATAAAACGGCCGTTTGTTGATGCAATCCCGAAGCGGTTCACATGTTTTGCGATGACCGCAGAGATTGGTACAAAAGAAATTGGGGCTGCCATTTTTCTCTTCGATCTCTCGTGCAGGCCATTCGCCACTACGTTTCCGCTCCTCGAACTCGTCCGCTGTTTCGTTTATGTAGTCGATGCATTCTTTGCGCAGTTCATCGGTGACAGGATACGGTCTGACATATGTAGTCAATTTGAACTGGCAGCGAATATCTTCCGGCAGATCATTGATATCGTTCGATTCGATAAATGCCTGGGTAACAATTTCGATCTGCTCACTGTCATACCCGGCGGCTTTCATTTTGGAACGAACTATGGACCGCAGCGTGTAGCCCACTTTGCATCGATCGAGCACCTTTTCGGATGGTTTTGCACGTTTTCCGAATCCGGTTTCGTATGTAATCTTGCAGTATTTCACCATGATCCAACAAGGAACGGCCGTTTTAAACCCAGCCTGTTCAAGCGCCAGAGTGTACGCGACCAGCTGACGACCATAGTGAAGCAGGTCTTCATCCTTAAACTGACTGGAAGTCTTGATATCTAACACCTGCAGCCGCCCGTCTGGCAGGACACGAATCAAATCCGCATAACCTTGAAGATAGCGATCATCACGAAGCTTCAGAATAAGCAGCTTTTCGACTTCGTACTCACCCTTTGGACTAACCCAATCACGAGCCATACAACGCATGTTTGAGATCCATTTATCGCGGATGCCATTGCCGCCATCTCTCGTTTTGGGAAAATCAATCCCAAGCATATCGAGTTCGTCCAGACCGTTTTCAATGGCAGGACCGATATCCGCTTCCGTGTTCTTCCCTTCAATAATTCCTTCCAGCGTATCGTGGACCACAGTACCAAGAGATGAGTACACATTGGCACACTGTTCGCGCTTTTCGATATATGTAAGATACGCATTATACGGACAATCATGGATGGTGCCGAGCTTTGAATAGCTGTACACCTGCGCCCCTTTGTCATACAGTGCCTGCAGCTCTGGCGCGATTACTCTTTGTCCCATTTACATCACTCCTCTACCCACTTCACACACTTTGTTATTCCCTCTTTGTAAGCGTCTTTACCAAGATCAGCGATATTCATTTTGGAGCCCTCACGAATCAATCCATCAGGCCAAATGTATCCGACCTTAGTTTTTAAGATCGGATTGTTCACGATAAGTTTTTTACATTCGTTGACCAGGTGCTCTTCTTCAAGCCCTTCATCGTAAGCCAGAATGATTTTTTTTGGCAGCATTCGTTTGATGTATTTGGTTTGCGTATCTGATACATGACAGCCGCACGTTGCGAGGGCAATATTGCAGCCGAACGAATCGCATTGCTGAACTGCTTTTTCAGATTCAAACAGAACGATATTCCCTGTTTCCTGAATCCGATGATAATTCTCAGCGTATCCAAATAGTGTTTTACTGCGTGGACAAGCGATCAATGGATACCAGCGTTTATCGTGTTCACACTCGTAATTGGCGCGGCCCATGATGCCAACCAAAGAACCATCGGTTGCACGTTCTGGGATCGTGATTCGATTTGATTCCACATCATAACCAACACCGAATTTTTGCTGAGTATCCAGGCTGATACCATCTTTGATGAAGCGGAGATTGTATTTGTTGGCATACGGTTCCAGAGTCTCCTCCGGGTACGTTTTCAAATCTTCCATCTCTTCTTCATAATCAGGCATCAGTTTTAAAAAGAATCCACCGAACGGCCAATGCGTTTTGATGTTGACTTCTTCTTCTGAGATGCCAGCCTTTTGTGCAGCGAATTTCAAAGAGTCTGGAAACGAACATCTTTTGATATCCATAATCAGACTGAAAAGATTCCCCTTTTGGTTTGTAGAAAAAACAAAGAACCGAAGCGTTCCGCAATCGAGCATACAACTGGTTGGATTTCGTTGTTCTTCCCGAGCGAACCGCAGATTATTTTTGAGAGGATTGAACTTGATATTTTCAAAGCCAAGTGCTTCAAGGATCTGAATGATTTTGTCTGGCTGATTTTCAAGCTTAGACGTTAATACATTGACATCCATTCATATCGAAGCCTCCCTTCTTATTTATCTGCGGTCGTACTGGCCATGGTCATTTACAATGGTACAGAAACCAATTTCGATCCAACGGTTCCAAGCTGAATCCCACTGATAAAGAAGGGTTTGACCATCTTCATCAGAACGAGTTTTATTCAGAAAAAGAACCATATATTTTTTGTCTTTATCCATGATGAATGGCTCTTTGATTTTTGGATTATCCTTATTCCGCCGATAAGGATTGCAATCAAATTTCTCACCGGTATATTCGTCCTGCCAACATGCCCTGGCAAATACAGCTTGAGCCACCACTTCTTTTATCTGTTTTGAGTTTGACAGACAAGTTGCGTCAAGCCAACGCTGATTCGTAGTATGTAATGCCAACTGGAAAGTGCAGATCATAGCGACCTGTTCTTTTGAAACGGTATTAAAAATGCGACGGCTGTTCATCAACAATGCCTGCCACATCTTATCGTCAACACCATCATCTGATTTCATGGTGTCGTAGATGATTGCCTTTGTGCCGGATCTTGCAAGACGCTTGATGTACTGAAGCACCTTAGAAGTATCGTTTTCGAACATTTTTACAAAGCGAATATTGGAATACTTTTCTTTTGTAATGGCTGCTGCTTTACGAAGCATCTCCAATTCCTCTTCATTAAAATGGCCAAGACTGAGCTTTTTACGGGTGATTTTCCAGTAGTCCAATTCTTTCGTGAGGATGTGAACCAGTAACATATTTTTATATGCCTTGCTCTGCATCTCGTTTGAAATAATCGCAACGCCTGTGCCGCCTTCTGCAAATGGGAGAACCATATTTTCAAAGATAAAACTTGATTTTCCTGTGCCGCTGTGGCCAGCAAACAAATACATATCCCCAACAGGAGCTCCAAGTGTCAGATAATTCAATAGAGGAGCTCCGGCTGCATAACTGATTCCCTGATCCATGCCGGCATTGCACTGCTGGATGTATTTTTCATCAACAACAAGATTTTCAATCTTTGAATCGTTGCCGGTTGTCAACGCCACACTGTTATTGAGCAGCTCGAAAGTGTTATACACATCTTCGTTTGTGGCATCATCAAAGCGCTCCGGGTGACTAAGTAGCTCATCATACTTGGTGGCCAAGATTTTGAGCGTATTCATTTTGGCGATTTGGTTATAATAGCTGTCCGTGTTCTCCGGATCGACCAGATCCATCATCGCCTTACAAGCACGCCAGCCGTTCAGCTCTTCGTAGTGCCGACGGAGTGTTGGTTTGTCCGCCAGATATGTATCGAGAGTGATGTTATCGATATTAGAAAAACCCTGCCGACGAATGCCGCGACCAACCATGAAATAGAAAACCTGTTCCTCACAGATCAGGGTTTTATCTGTTCCTTCGTTGATGTTTTTGTAATCGTCGTATCGCTGGGGATCTTTCCACAGACAAAAAACAAAGCTTGCTTCGGCCTGTATACGATTTGCTTCGATCTTTTCAATCGCCTTGGTTAAATCCATAAATCGTCACCTCCTAGCAAGCTGCTAACATCTTTTCCTTTATGTGCAGTACCGATCGTTGACAGGTCGATCATTGTGTCAAGATTTGGTTCTGCATTATTCTTAACAGTCTTTTCTGCCTTATCTTTTTCACGCCGGTAAACAGCGCCGATATTGTTGCGAATGATCGCCATCAGATAACTGCACTTCCCTGCGTCATCCTCGAACTTCTTATTCTGCATTGCCCACCGAATCGACTTTTCGTTTTCATCCATGGTTTGCTGAATGATTTCATCCGAGTAAAAATCCAGTTCCTTCAGCCGGCGAAATACGATCGTTGGCATTGGCTGACCATTTTCTGGGTCATATCCAATAAAATCCGCGATCGTACTGCACAGCTTCTTATAAGATTCCATCGTGCGGCCTGGCTTCTTTTGAGGAGCTGGCTTATCCTTTTTCGCCTTCTCCCTGCGCCGCCCGGCCAACCACGCCTGATAAACCGCTTCCGATTGAAAGTAGCGATTGTTTGGCGCTTTATAAAATTGACTCCTGGGGCCTTGCACCCCGGTAGCCATACATTTAACTGTAGGTTCCTTTGCCATATTTCCTACCTCAACATACCCACCATCCCACCCTGCGTATTTATTTCAGAATAACCATATAAAGTGTGAATGGTTAGACCAAAGAATAAACGCGTTTTAATGCGTCAATAGGAAATTCCGGATCAGAGAACTTAAGACCGACCTCATCGCGGATTGCCTTGATCTTGGCCTTAACATCGGCAGAAGCGTTACCAAAACGATCCTGGATAGCGCTGATCCACTCGGCACGGTGAGGCTCGTCATCTTCAGCCTGAGCTGCAGCACGATTTTCTGCATCTTTACGACGAGCGATTTCTGCCGTCTTTTCCTGCTGTGCGGCCTCTTCCTTCTGACGGGCAGCCATATCAGCGTCAGTCATCGGCTTCATAGTGGCAGAGTTCTTAACGCCCTCTTCAAACGCTTCGACAAAAGCCTTTGGGGTGAAAGGAACCTTTTCAGGCAGACCATGGAAACGAGAACCAGCATCCAGACTTGCAGTAGCACGCAGATACAGGACACGATTTTCTCCAGTAACCTTCTTATCCTTGATTTCACGATCAAAGACCGCCATCATAACCATCTGGGCGGTGTCAGCAATAGCACCATACACCTTATCCATCAGGTTATTGGTCCAAACCTGATATTCTTCACCAGTGACCATATCAGTACGAGTCTTTTCCTTGACGTGAGACAGGATGAACACGGCGATACCGGCATCTTCCAGACGAGTGATCTGCTCTTGAATCAGTGCAATCACACGGTCAAGTCCCCGACCGTAACCTCCAAATGCATCATTTATGCTCTTGCACGGCTTACCGGTCTCTTTACGAGACAACCGAATGGCCTCCTGTGCAGCGATATCATACAGACAATCCAAGGTATCGATTGCAACCAGCTTAATACCGTAGTCATTATTGTTCTCGACGATATCATCAACAATCTGAATGAAACCACGGCTGTCGGTCTCTTCGTCGTAGTCCTGATTGAAAACCTTCGCTTCTTCAACCTGCAGATCATCCAGAGCGTGGTAACCATTTTCAGCACCGCAAGAAATCAGTAGGCCCTTGGTTGCATCACCATACTTCTCTTTGATCAGGTCACGAATAAAGGTGGTTTTGCCGATCTTGCGAATTCCAAGCAGCATATAATGAGGATAGCTGCCAAGGTCTGCCTTAATACGATTGATTTTGAAACCCATTATGTATTCTCCTTTTTAATTTTCATTCCATGGTAAATCGACAGGATCAAAACATGGTGTCGATATCATCATCGCTGTCTTCCGGAGCCTCGACTGCAGGAGCAGCCTTTGCCTTGGCCTTAGCCTTGGAGCCGCCATTCATCATATCATCCACACTTTCATCAGCCGCCGGGGTCCAGATTTCATCCTCGAACTCACGAGCAGTGTAACCAGAATCAGCTGCAGTCTTGCACTCCTCAAACTCGCCAGTCAGGATGGGCTTTACCAGACGCAGCTCCTTTTCCCGATCACCGAGGATATTCCCACGCGGCTTGAAATCTTCCATCTTAGAGATACCGAGTTCGACCTGTTCCCGCTGCTGTTCAGTGAGGCTGTCCATAGTAAACGGAACCTCCTCAGCGCCATTGACGACAGCAATCTGCCAGTTCATATGGACAGGATTGCGAGACTTGGTTTCCAGATAGCGCATCTTGTAATCGTGGATTGCCTTGTGCTTCGGCTTGTCCATATCAAAAACAGCTGTATTGAACACGGTGTCGATCTGGAACATCTTCTGTGCGCCATCTGCCTTAGACCACATCGGGGTGTAGCAATGCATCATAATCTTGCCGTCATCCTTCAGAGTGGTTGTATCCATGCTGTCCTTGTCGTAATACAGATCCAGATTCATAGTCAGATGAGGAACGTCCTTCTCGCCAGGCATATACACGTTCTGGATCTGATACTCACGATAAACCTGATCCTTGTATTTACCGGTGCCTGGACGCAGAACGAACTTACCAGTAACAACAATATCGTCCTCATAACCGGCCAGAGCGGACTCCAGATACTCGATCATGTCCCACTCGGTAATGAACTCTTTGCGCTCGCCCAGGTTCACTGTGAACTTTTTGGTGCTGGCAACAGTCTTGATCACATCTTCGTCCAAACGATTATTCCACGCGACCTCGATATTGTTTCGGTCAGTATCCATGGTCTTGATTTCGTCATTCTTAAAGCCTTCCAGCTTGACATAACCGAGATTGTTTCCGGCTTTGATACCAAAGTTAATACTGATCTTCTCACCCTTGTCGTATGTGTCGCGCTTCACGAACGGAACCTTTTTGGAAACGGTGACCTTGCCGCAAAAGCTAAAACGAGAGTAAACGTTATTTTCCTTACTTGCCATATGTACCTCCTATGTAATCAGTTATCAATAATCGAATTCTTCAGTAGTCTTATGCTCCCACTCCGGCACCCTGGGGGCAAAGGGAACAATGAGGGGCTTGTGCTTACATCTGGACATGAATTCATCTGCCAGCTTGTCATAACAGTCAGAGCAGAGAGAGAACTTCATATTATCCCCATCATGCTTGCTCCCGTAGAAGAAAGGCAGTTCCAGGTTACCAAGATTGATCTCATCGCAGGTGTCCAGAGTCTTACCACAAAAATTACAAGTCATATTGTTTTCTCCTATCTAATTTGACGAAATGCTATCGAATCAAATCAGGAGACGCTCGTCCATATAGCATCTGTACTCCCCTTTCGATTTACTATTTATAAATTCACTTCAGTTCCATGATGTCATCAAAGAGCATCACGTAATCATCCGTGTATTTATTTCCATGAAAGTGGCCAAAATACCACATCGGCTTACGATGCGCCGGGAACAAAGAGTAAATTTCATCAAAGAAATGTTCTGTTGACTGATCCACTGTGCTCTGATCGACACCAGAGATAAAAAGCTCAGTTGGCTCGAACCGCAGTGGGCAGGTATGGGTCAACATAATATCGATTTGTTTTTCCGTTGCCATCAACCGTACCAGCCCCTTTGTGAGTTCATTTGGCTGTTCGTCCGGCCACCAATGCCAACCGCGCCGCAGACGATAATACTTATCAACCGAATAAGCACCGCCACAAACAAGTGCAGTCAACACACGGTCGGATGTAAAAATCGTATATACGGCACCGTCGATGGCAAAATACTGGTTAGGGTGTTCTGCGTGCCACAACATCGGACCCTGAATCGCACCCTCTGTGACATCGATCTGTTTATATCCATCTGCTTCGGTAGGACGCCGCTCGTGATTGCCATGAATACAGAACAGTTTTGCAGGGATTTCATCCGCAATATTCTTGATATACATCTCCTGCGGGTGATCCTCGCCGTAGTAATTCAAACCAACATCACCCAGACAGATAAACCATTCTGCGTCTGAATGCACTTTACAGAAACTCTTCAGGTCATAAAATCGACTTGGGTTGCCATGGATATCACCTGTCATATAAACCGACATCGTTATCCCCCTTTAAGATGGAATTTTGCTTACCTTTTCGTAAATCGTCCATTCATCTGGACAATCACAATGCGGCGTGTAAAATCGAGCACAGAAATCGTAATACATACATTCTCCGCAGCTATCACTTGTTCCATTTTGCTTTTCACATTCATAGATAAAATCTTTGATGACCGCTTCAAGTTGTTCAGGTGTTGTCATTGAGATTCCTCCTTTAGATAAAGTTCCCAATCGCAAGGAGCATTAGCTTCCAATACTATCAATCGGTCGCACACTGAATGATATCTGCATTTCAAACAATGAGTATCATAAGCGGTTCCAATTCCTTTACAATTGCTAATAAAGTCTCGGAGAGCTGCTTCAAGTTGTTCTTCTGTAACCATTTTTGATTCCTCCTATTTAAAATAGTTCAGCCCATTCCTTTTCTGTTAATCCGAAATGTTCCCCTCCAAAATATCCCCAGTCATTAGGGTCTTTGTTTGCAAAACTGAAGTCCTCACAAACAGAATTGTATTTACCTTTTTTGCAAATATAATGATTACGAGAACATTCAGTAATGAAATCGTTTAGTGCTGTTGTAAGTTCTTCTGGGGTGGTCATTTTTGTGCTCTCCTTTAATTTATTTTCTGGCTGCGCCGGCAGGATTTGAACCTGCGTATGATGGAGTCAAATTCCACTGTGTTCACCGCTTCACCACGACGCATCATATAAGGCGGCACCCAGTGCTACCTGAGCACCGCCGTGAGTTTTAAATCTTAGGAGTTGGACCATGGAAGAGATAGCCAGCTGCAAAAGAAGCCAGCATCAATCCGCCCACAATCCAAATCGCTTTACTGATTTCAATCCAGATCAACCGGAATCACCTCAGTTCTCAATACGCAGGAAACTGATATCGGTAGACTGGTACACGCTTGCATCGCTGCTCAGAGTGCCGGCCGCCTTATCAGCTTGATACTTTGCATTACCGGAGCCGGTGACGATCAGTCGATTCTGGTCAATACCCTGAGATGCCAGATAATTTGCAACTGTCTGAGCGCGATTGGCGCTGAGCTGCTTGCCAACATCAGTCTGGTTATCTGCATTGATATTGCCATTGATAACGATCATAGTGCCATCCAGAGTCTTAGCGATATCCACGAAATCATTCAGGACAGAGGCGGCGCTTGCCTGATCGGTAAACACAGAAGAATCCGGGACAAATGTTACATTGGCGGTCTTGCTCAGCATAGAATCATAATCCAGATTGCCAGTGACCTGCTGGGTGATATTGGCACGGGTTTCGTCACTTACAGTCACCTTTGTGGTGGCGTTTGCCGCAGAAGTGGACTTAAAATCACCTTTCAGAGCGTCAATATAAGTGGTATCGAAAATCGTATTCACAAGGTCGCGATTGACAGATTCGCCCAGAGCCTCCCAGATATCGCACATCTGGTTATAGATCATGGGAGCGGTATCGTTCAGAATGTTGTAATTATCCTTCCAACTAGCCATCTTTGCGTTGGCATAAGTAGCGTCAATATCTGCATCGCTGGAAGTGGAGTACATCGGGAATACTTCACGAGCTGCGTTGTAATTGATGGGCTGATCATAAGACATCAGAATACCCTTGACGAACTTCTTGACAGTATCTTCGTGAGCTGCGGCCCAATCGGCATCAAACACAATGCCATCCATGACCAGAGAAGAAGAAGACTTGGTGTCAAAAACAACAGTGCTGTTGGTATAGGTCTTAGCCTGAGTCAGGTACGGCTCCCATGTTGCAGCCACATCGATCTGACCAGCAAAGTATGCCTTAGCAGTATCATCTGCCGTACCGAACATGATCAGGTTGTTCATAATGGTTGCCTTATCCGCATCGGACAGGTTGGAATTATTGACAAACCAAGCGACCAGGGTTTCAGCCTCAGAGAATTCAGGAACACCGATCTTGGCATTGACCCACGAATTCACATCCGCAAACTGAGTGGAAGCGATAATACCGTCGCCGCCATAGCTATAGTTGGTAAACACCGGCATGATGATATTCTTACCGGCATCCGTAAACTTCTGAGAAAGGAATGCGACACGGTTCGTAGTATAACCAGCGGCCTGCAGATCACCAGAGATCAGTGCATTGCTGGACTCAGTAGCGTCGTTGATGACATTGATATTTACCTTGATGCCGAGCTGGTCAAATACAGAGCCGGGCTGAGTGGTGAGACCGCCATTTGCCGTGATACAGCTCAACCATCCCGCCCACTCATCCAGAGACAGATTGATTGTGTCGTCGCCGGTTGATGCATTCGTGGTGACATTCGTGGCAGGCTTATCAGACGCAGTTGGCTTTTTCTTGTCGAACTTAATCACACCGCCCTTGATGCCGCCAACGACACCAATAGCGACAGCCACAGCAAGGACCACACCAACAACAGCGCGGCCAGCCTTAGTCAATTTGAACTTAGACATGTTATTCTCTCCTATTTAATTTTTGATTTATTTCTTGGACTGAGTGTTCAATCCAGAAGACTTAGTAAAAGCGTTTGGGTCTTTGATATCATATGTAGTCGGTTTTGAGTTGCCTTTACGCAGGCTATCGAGGTAAGAATCAAGCTCGTAATCAGCGGATTTGGCATTAGCCTTTTCTAGTTTACCTTTACGACTTGATTGATACACAATTCTGGCACCTGCTGTCTTTTCACGACTACTTTTCAATCCTTCTTGAGTCGCATCAATCAGTTTGTCAGTTCCGGTTCTTGCATTCAGGTCGTCCAAAGAAGAATACATATCTTGAATCTGTTTATTTGCCTTCATCTCAGAAACAACCTTTGTACGAGTAACTTTGAGATTTGCGATTTCATTCTCCCAATATTCTTTTGCTCTTTTCACTTCTTCGACACCAGGTTGCATTTCATTGTACTGTCTACTTAAGCTCTGCATCGTAATCTTCATTTCCTGTGCATTACGAGCAAAGGTTCTTGCGGATTCTTCATCATTTTTACTAAGTGCTGCTTTGGCTTTTGATTCCCAATCCGTTGCGCTTTCTCGGCATTTGGAATATTCGTCTTGTACAGATTTTAACTGTCCAGCCATACTTCTAAGCTGCTCTACTACCTGATTGTATTTCTCCTGTGCTTCATCAATTCTCTGTGCATAAATGGCGTCTGCGCCCTCTGGTGTTTCTGCTACATTTTGCATAAAAACATGAAGAAAGCCACTTGCTAAAGAGAAAACTTTTTCGCGCCATGACGGAAATAAGATCAAGCTGATCACAAACATGCCGCCAACACAAACAACTACAAACTCAGGAATGGTTAAAGAAAACATCAGACACCCTCCTTCCCGGCGGGCTCCGTCTTATCCTCTTCGATAAATTCCTCGATAGAAGAAATCATCTTAAGTTCATCCTGAACTGTATTGGTGATCTTTTCGATGGCCGCACCAGCTTCAACGTTGCGATTCGTCAAAGCTTCAATCTGTTCCTTCATAGATTCGATCTGCTGGTCGTTGCTCTTCATCTCGTCAAACAACGCATTCATCTTATCGTTACCAACAGCCCGCAGAAGCTCTTTACGCTGCTTCGCATCAGAGATAATTGCGGCCGCATCATAACCAAGCGTCGTCATCAGGTTCTTGACCGTAGCACGCTTAGTCTTTGTGGGCATCTCAGACGGGAATGTATCGATCACATCTTTGATCTTGTAGACAGTAACAGCGTCTGCAGGATTCATACCATTGGTCTCGTAAACCGCCTGAACATCAATGGTGTCGCCCTCAGGAACCTCGACCTGAACCGGTTCGTCCTCTGGGAAATCTCCATTGATGTAATGATCTCCGACGCCACTACAAACGCGAAGCTCATTCGTGGTATCCGGCATATCATACTCAGAAGCAGCTACACCCTCAACAAGACCGAGTTTTTCAAATAGACTTTTCTTCGCCATAATTTTTCTCCTCGTTTTCTTTTTTTATTACGCCATAACCTACTTGCTTTCCATCACGAATCTCAGCAAAATCCCCACAATAGCACCAATTATGTGACTCAATAAATTCAATAAATAAACTTATTGACTCCTCCCAGCTTGTATTATCTGGAATACTCAGACATCCCATAATTTTAATTTCATGTGCCATAATTTTTCTCCTTATTTGATTTATAAATTGGATCACCACTAGTCCCGTCCGGCTTCACATAGTAACCATCTCGAATCTCACTAAAACCGCCACCGTAATACCAGCCATGAGATTCGACAAAGTTCAGAAACAGATCTGCAACCTCATCCCAGTTGGCATCTTCTGGGATGGTCAAACAACCACATAATTCAATTTCGTGCGACATGTTGTCCTCCTTACGAAAACTTCCACTTGAAAGCCTTCTTGATACAGATATTTGTGACCCAGTCAAACAGAATACTGAAAATCACAATGGCTAAAATACCAACAAACACCAGAGATGTACGGCCACGAGCGGACGAAGTATAGATCAGATATCCAATACCGTACTTCGCATTCACTGTCTCGGCCACTGCGATATAGGTCCAACCGATGGCATACATTGTGGCGAATGACTGACAGATGGAAGGTGCTGCGATTGGGAAAATGATTCGTGTTACTGTGCTGAACTTCCCTGCTCCATCAATGCTGGCCGCCTCGATCACATCATCACTGACATCATCCAGAGCGATTAAAACGCTTGGAAGCATGAACACAAAGCTGGCTACAAATAAGAAAGCGACCTTCATTTTCTCTCCGATTCCAAACCACATAGTCAACAGTGGATAGAAGGCAGTGACTGGCAAAAACCGCATTGCTCGAATTGCTGGATAGAGCAGCTTTTGAAGCGGACGACAGATTTTCATCAGACAGCCAAGAGGAATGGAGATGCCGGCACTCAAAGCGGCTGCCACCGTAATGCGAACCAGCGAATATCGGAATGCTTTCAACATCGTTCCATTTTGGATCAACAGGAAGAATTCCCGAAATACAGCGCCTTTCTGTGGAACAAAAATTGGCGAAGTCAGAGCCGCGCCAATGTCCCAGATAATCGCCAACAGAATCAGAAGGATCACACGATAGATCCAATCTTTCTTCGTCGTTTTCATTTTGATACCTCACAATATTTAATTTTCAAAAAATGGCCTGTACCGGAATTGAACCGATGTCTCCGCCGTGAAAAGGCAGCATCTTCACCTCTTGACTAACAGGCCATAGTACGCGGCAAGCAAGATTCGAACTCGCGGATGTATTTACCATCAATGGATTTCAAGTCCACCGCTTTAAACCACTCAGCCATTGCCGCATATAAAAGAGGGTTATCCGCCCTCTGTTTTTCTTTTCTCGATCTCTTTATCAACATTTTCCAGAAAGCTCATCCAGTTTTGAAGATCAAATTCGTCTCCAAAATCAAACCCTTCATCCAGACGCTGATATAGATCCCGCTGAAAGCACCATAGCGTTTTATCTGTCAACTCGCTCAGATGCGGTGTAATGAAATCGATCACAAGACCAGGCATATATGTTCTGCGCCCGACTGCGTATCGAACAGCACAATTACAAATGGCACCGAAGTCATCATCATGCGGATCGATCATTGCCATAATCGTTGAGCTCCTCTTTAATTTGTTCATTTCTGATTTGATTCGTCCTGTGCTTCGCAAGACGCTTATCGCGAAGTCTTGCCTTTGCCCAGTTATTTCGAACTCCACTCCAACGTCCGTATCGATGTTCAAATTCATCAGCACCCCAACCCTGATGGCCTATGATGCCTTTATAAATTTGCTGCTGTTTCACAAGATTAGCTCCTTTCTATAAAATAAGGGATACTGTTATGTAATTTGTTTGGCACGCCCAGCTGTTTTCGAAACAACACATACAGGTTTTAGAGACCTGACTTCTACCTTTGAATTATGGGCGCTCATACTGGTGCGACCGGTGGGTTACGATCCCGCTACCCCTTGATTAAAAGTCAAGTGCTCTACCAATTGAGCTACGATCGCATATAAAAGTCGGCTTACGCACCCTCGCGAGTTGGTATCATCACCGATAATCAGGGCTGCCATTGTAATAGTAACCGCCCCTAAAAGGCTAATCCTTTGTTCTGCGCAATTTAAGAATCACTTACTTGGTGAGCCAGGTTGGAGTCGAACCAACGATGTTTCAAATGTCACAGAGTTACAGTCTGCTATCTTCGCCACTGGATATACTGACCCATATAAAACGCCTACTCATTTCAGAATGATGTGATGATGTACACTTTCAACAACATAATGAACTTTCGGACTTGTCGTGGCCGGAGTTTAACCGACATCAAGCAGTTTCCTGCCGTGCTACCTTTTGTTCTGCTACACGACCATATAAACTGTTTTAGAACTGGTGAGACTCACGCACAGTTGCGCTCGGAATGCGGATCTTACATCGTCAGCGCACGCAGTTTGACCAAGCTTGCTACATCGACCACTGACCAGCCCTGTGAAGGCTCGCTATTCCTTATGGTGGTCCCGGCTGGAATCGAACCAGCGACACGGGGATTTTCAGTCCCCTGCTCTACCGACTGAGCTACAGAACCATATTTACCTTGCCTTTTTATGCCACTACTATGATTCTCGCAGGGGGTACCTCCCCGCTACATAGGACAAGGAATAGTAGACATAATTTTGAAGCGAGTGGGGTTCGAACCCTGCATCTCTGGTGGACCGTAGCCGCCAGCACTTTTCCCCTTTTAAGCTATCGCTCCATATAAACGGCAGGTATTGTTACGCCCCTGCCAAGGCGCTCACCATCTACCAGCCATGTGGTAAACAACGGGACTTATGTAATCGATCCACAAACCTGTGCCCATGGATTTTATAAATCTTTGACCTGTATGCTTTGTTCTTTGACCTTTAGCTAAGAGTTTAAGCTTTGAACTTTCAACCTTTAACCTTTAATCGTAAACTTTAAGCTTTCCGTACATTCCGTAATTGAGCGATATAGCGCTCGATGTTTTTGGATATCGGATTCGAACCGATGTAACAACCTTTATAGGGTTGCGTCTTAACCTCTTGACTAATCCTAAAACCAAGTATTGTTCTTCAAAATATTAGAACACTTGCATTATGACGGCGTATCAGGCCACCTTTTATAAGTGACGATTTGCTTTTTATTATTTTGATTTCGCCAAAAACAGCGCTGTCACCAGCAAAAAGCGAACGATCACAGTTTATTATTTTCGATAGACAGTGAATATACAGTGTGCTTTCTGAGAGATCAGTATTCGATGGTGATCTCTGTGATTGCATTGGAAGCAGACAGGACTGCGTCGACCTCGGCCTTGAACTTATCGATCTTGGCGGCGAGTTCATCCTTAGCCTTCTTGATGTCAATACCATCGATCAGAACCATAGTTTCGCGCTCAATATAACTGTCACGTGCGTCTCGAATAGCCTCAGGGTCCATGTTGCTCTTTTCAGAAGCAGATGCAAGACCCTTAGTGTAATCATCCGCGCGATCGCTCAGACGGGCATTGGTCATTTCGATTGTAGCAATGGCGCTGGAATACTGACGCTCCATCATGGCGAGCAGCTCACGCTTAAACTCGATACCATGCTGATTCATATAGATAGCCTCCGCAACAGTATAGACAACACCATCAATGGTCACATGAGTCTCTGCATTGGACTTGGAGATCGCACGCTTGATCGCATCGTGACGAGCAATCAGATCCTTAATGGAGTCCAAAGAACTCTGTGCGTCCTTCTTGTAATCTTCGATAGGCACACCGTTTAGCTTTTTCATGCTCTGCTTGGCTGCTGCACAGAACTTGGCTCCGGAAATCGTCTTAACGATCCGATTTTCCAGAACCTTCAACTCGGCCAGACCACGATGGATTGTCATAGTTTCAGTAGTCATAATCATTCTCCTTATGTAATTTATAATCTTTGACTGCGGTTGCCCGCTGTTCTAATGGTGCTGGAGACAGGGCTTGAACCTGCAACCTGAAAATTACAAATTTCCTGCGCTGCCATTGCGCCACTCCAGCATATAAAGGTGGATTCACTCCACCGATTGATCAGATCAAACAGACGTTTTTCTGCCGCCCGATCTTTTTCCTACTGTAAAGAATTCAGATAAGAAGCGAGTTCGCTCTGATATGTAAGCACCTGTTGATGCGTCTGGTTGGTATACCGACCTTTCCTCAGGTACTGTTTGTACTTCCCTGCTCCGATCTGGTAGCGAAGAAGCGCCGCCGAATCGTTACCAGTGTACTGTTTGTGATACGCCAGCAGCTGAACACCACATCTGATGCCTGTTCTATCATCCAGCAATTCAGACATGGATCGAACGCCAAGCGTCTTGTTTAGATAATCAAAGTTGACCTCGTTGACCTGCATCAGACCGTAATCGACTGTGCCGTTTGAATTCACGTGAGTCAGGCCGCTTTGGAACCTGCTTTCGTTATAGATCACACCGAGCGCCAACGAATAATCGACATTGTATTCGTCACACACCGACTGCGTATACGACTTTAGTTCATCGCTCCAGCTCTGATATGTCTCGACCGGACCAGCTGCTTCCCCGCTGAGCAGATTCGTCAGCAGATAAACGCCGGTTACAATAATGGCTGCAATCGTCTTTCTCATTTCAATCACCTCCTATTCTCTATAATGACAGTGTAAAGTGTGAATGGTAAAGGAAAAATTCAGGGGCTGGTCAGGCCCCTTCATTTTTATAATTTTCTTGCTTTCTCGCGCATTATTTGATACTTTCGGAATGTGAGCGGCGTATTATATTGGTTCTGTCTGAATTTTTCAGCGACATATTCGATACCATACTCATGCTCTTCCGACATGATCTCATAGAATTCGCGCAGGTTTTTGATGGTGCTTGTTTTAACAAGGATGTTTTTATAGTTAGATGTTGGCGGAAGCCCCTCGACGATCTTCTTTTCTCTTCGATACAGATCCTTAAAGTATCCAATTGGCACAGGGTTATCATTGGAACTGTCCCTGCTTGTACGAATAAGATAAGGACCATCGCCAAGATTCATTTCTAACTTCCCAAGTTGCCCCCTTGCGTGGTTTTTGAAATATGTGGTCGTGTTTTTAGCCTTACAGATGATCGACCATGCAATATCGTGATTGATATATTTCCCGCATACAGTTCTGGTGTCTACATCAACGTCTTTTCTTTTGACAAGACGGATCTCTTCAGACGGGAATCCGTAATACAGCAGGCACATAATTGAACCTGTCATAATCGCCCCTTCTTCCGAGAACACAGAAACGACGTAGGTGAAGAAATCATCTTCTGATGGAAATACATAGTTTTCAGCCAATTCATCGGTACTCTTGTTTGCAATGGCTTCCAGCTGGTTCTTTACACGCTCAGAGCGGAAGGTGGAACTGGTATCTTTCTTTTTCCATCCGGACATTTCCATGTCAAAGAACGGATGCTGATAGTACCGCTGCGTTGAGAGCAAACCCTCATCTCTGCACCACATAATATACTGCTTGAAAATAGACAACACAAAGATGCTGTAGTTTTCATTCAGTTCGGAGATCCACTTCGAGAACAGATCGTTTATAAATTCTTCGTCTTTGTCAGACTCGATCTCATAAAAGTCTTTCTCATACTTCTGTTCGAACGCGGCAAGCTTATGAAAAATGCTGCGAACCTTGTTATACCTGTTCTTACTCTTAGCAAGAATGATATATTCTCCAGCGGAATCCTTGGCTGGATCTCCGTTTGAATCTTTTTCGCACATTTTATCCAGAATAAATCTGGTCTTGAGCTCTTCATTGTAATATTCCGCACTCTGTTTCATCGCTTGCTATCTCCTTACACAGTGGGTCGGTATATGAACTATTAGATTCATTGTACACTATGTAAGAAGATTTTGCAAACAGAATCGTAGATTTTATGATGCAGAGACCAGATTTGTACTGAATGCCGCCGCAAGCATCGGACACTGGATCACCATGGCGTTCGCTGCGCGCTGCCAGTTCTTATCAGAGAACGTTCCGATTGGTTCGCTCAACTGAGAGTTTAACAGTGTATCGCGGCCTTCGATCACAAGAGTGGATTCATGCGGTAAGCCATCGACTTCACCCACACCAAAATCAACATGGACCGGGTTGCGGCTGTTCCAGCGTTTTGTGGTGAATGGAATCACCTCACACTGGCCAGAGTTTTTGTTGTAGATGTTGTTACTTACGATCAGATAAGGATGAACGCCATAATATTTATGGACAGTTTTTCCTTCCTGCTTAACATCTGCGACATAACCGAGACGAATCTCACCGATTTTGGGGACACTTGAGCCAGCCTTAAACATATTATGACCTCCTTGCTGACCATCTGTTTTACTTTGTGTCCTTATTATACCATATTCATTCACACTTTACAATACCAATTCAAAGATTTTTTAAAAAAAGTGTGATTGGCTCCTCTGCATAATCGGATGAAATAATAAGGCGCTCCGACTTTTTCCCCCTCTCAACCTCACAAGAGAACACGTTACCTGTAATGTTGCAGCAGCAACAAAGGATGTCTGACCTAGGATCAAACTGGCATTCGATACTGATGTAGCTGTATCGCTTACCTTTTCTCAATGCAACGCAAGATGACTTGGCTTTGATCATGCAGACATTTTCTTCGTTCCGGCTACCCCAGAACTCGATGATGTCGCATGACCTGATATGTTCGTACATTTCCTGGGCAGTATATGTGATCCGCATTTTGCCCTCCAAACAACTAAAAGATGTCCTGTTTTTCTAACCAAATTCAGTTCGGTTGTTATTTTACCATAAAACATGGCGCATTTCAACCCGAAATAACAACTTTTAATTGTTTAGAACCAGCCACGACGTTTCTTGCCATGAACAGCATCATCTAGCATTTTGTTCGTCAGCTTCTCATAGTTTACGCCGCAGACCTCGTCCAGAATAGCATCATCATACGGAATACCCTTGGCGTTTAGATGATCGCGGAACCAAAACTTAGTCTGATAGTAGGGACCCATACGGTCAGAATAATCGTGTGGCCATTTACCAAGACAATTTGGATGACAATCTGGAATGTTATGCCATTCTTTTCGAACGCGATCATGCATCTGGCGGATTTCCGGGTTTGACCGGTCAGTGGCTTGTGCTGTATAAATTTGATCCAGCTCTGCCTGCTTTTTCATCTGTTCAATTCCGTTTTTCGCATTTACCGCGCCAGAAGCTCCAAGCCCCAGTAGACCTAAAACAAACGATACTGCTCCACTCATAATAAACTCTCCTTTGTAATTTATATAGTGATCTTATTCAAATAGATCTGGCCGACATCTTGGAAGATATGACCGACTATCGAGACGAAATAGTTCAGCAGTTAACTTTCCACCGCCCCAATCATCAAGTTCAAATTTCATCACCATTTCAACCAAGGCCATCGTATCCTTACTCTCTCTTCGCTTTTTAAGAGCTTTCTTCAATTCTGATTCCAAATAACACTTCTTTACCGCGTTCGGACGAGTTAGCTCGATTGCGTGCTCGATATCCAAAATCTCGTTGCTCGCATCTGTCAAGTCCTGATAAGCTTTCGCATATGTATCCTTTAGCTCTCCAAGCGTCTTGTCTACGATTTTTAAATTGCTCTTGAACTCGGCAAGCCGTTCTGAATCTATAACCGGATACGAAACAGCCCCTGGTTTTTGAACCGCCCCCAAGACTGTCCCCTGCTCTTCTTCTTTTGGCTTTGGTTGTTCTACTACCGGCTCTTGCTCAACAGGTGATGGAGGAGTATCATCAATTCGTTTTGGTAAATATCCATTTTCTCGATATGCTCTTGGCAGCGTCGATAACACATTCCACGCCTTCGCTTCATTCGAGTATGTAGAAGCACAGCTCATATTATAGGTTTGGGTAAATTTACCATTTGTCTTTTTTGTAATGTAAGTTGTCCCATTCGCGAGAATGTAGCTCACATTAACACATCCTTCCTACATTATTATAATAGGGATCTGTAAAACCCTTTAATGCTCTTTCAAAACAACGGACTGGCCCCGCCCCATGACCCAACAGTTCTTGCCAGCATAAGCACAGTCCTCGCAGTGACCAGAACACTCGCAAGCAGTAGCAGGAGCATCACAGGTTCCGTCCTTAAAAGAGACGTAGGCAATTGGAAGATTATGTGGGTTATTCATAGTATAACTTGGCCAGGAAGAAAACAAAATATGTAAATTACAGGGAATTATACCGCCTTTATCCAGAAATGCATTAACAAGGTCGTATTTCTTTGTGAATGAGAGGAACTGGGTACGAGGCAGTTTATTGGCGATGCGGCACATCATATCAAAATACCGTTCATCCACGATATCTCCACTGACATGCCACCGAAAATAAAAAGACCCATAAGCGGCTGCAGTTGCCTGCATTTCAAAGCCGTCAGGGTCTGTTAACCACAGATTCAAGTTGTTGTCATAGGCGTTTCGCACTGTAGTTCGCCAGTCGAAATGACTGACATAGCACGTCTTTGCACACGGAACACCCGGGGCACAGGTTTTGATACGAGGCATCGATATCGACCTGATATTCCCCATCTTGCTGTTTGCGTTCGACACTGACAGCTTTAACATATTCAATTTTTCATACCCTCGTCCGTGGAGGGTATACTCCTTTCCTATAATTATATCATCCTAATAGTCCGATAAATTACACTTCTAAAATCGGTTCATCAGGCATCAATGGCGCAAATTTCGCTTCCGCGTCCAGATCATAATGATATGGGATATCAAGACGATCTAGTTCTTCCTTAAAAATTTCAGCCAATTCATCTGGCGAATAGTCTTCGATTTTCATTTTACATCACCGTTAGCGCCATTCGATTGATAGTCATAACTAACTCGTTGACACGGTTTCTATCGATGGTGTCCGGCAAAGCAGTGTTCGCCTTATCGTACTGCAGGCGCTTTTCATATTCTTTGTGGAAATCTTTTACATCGTGCTTGATATAACCGTTAGCAGCCTGGAATTCACCGTTTCGAGCCATCATCAACAGGTCGTGGTTCTCCGCCCGATTCGTAATGATTTCACCCTTTTCCAGAATATCAAAGACCATAAGGTAAAGACGAATCATATTCATAATGGTTTTGTTCATTCGCTTCTTTGTGATCTGATCTTCTGGGTGTTGATTACACCATTCGCCCAAAGTGACTGCCTTCTTAAACAATTTATCTGCAAAGCCACCAAACGAATACACGACCTGTCTGGACATGAACAACTTCTTATTATCCATCAAAAGCTTTGTGGCCGGATGATAGCTGATGACAAGATCATCAGTATTCCCAAGCTGCTCTAACATATTTGGATTACCGCTGCACATGAGCTTAACTGCTTTGTTAAAGCTGAATACAGTTGTATCGGTAGCTTCGTCAACCCAGTGATCAAATTCGTCCAGACCAAGCAGCTCACGCCCTGTATTAAACGCCACGCCGCGAATATCAATGTCCGACCCTTCGATATTTGTTCCGTAAGCGTGACTGCCGCCAATGGTTAAGAACATCATGTTTTTACCAAGATGCGGATTGGTGCGCAGGAAATCATATGGCTCGCTTGAAATGATCGATTGCAATTCCTCTCGTGTCATAATCTCACTCCTCTCAACCATCAATACTTTCCCAGATTTCCCCATGATAGCGATGATAACTATAGCCATTTGTAAACGTCTCGATCATATATGTAAGATCATCGAACGAGAATTCGCCAGGATCGATCTTGAGCTCTGGAATAGTGTCAAAATCAATATCGCAATCCTCTCCCAGTTCATCTCGCAGAGATTCGTCCGAATCATACCACCAGAAAACCGAGTTGCAAATCATTTCATTATCAAAATCAATGATCAAATCGCCCTCGGACCAGTATTTTTGCTTATCCATTACCTGCTCAGAGATTGCGACAAGGCCATCGTTGCGGGAGCCATCGTCCTTAAACTTAACATTCGGGAAGCGCTTATCGAACTCCGGCTTATCCTCAAAATCGATGCAGCCTCCATTGGACTCCATGAAGCGAACGATACGCAGAATCAATTCGTCCTTTGACGTGGTATCTTCCCATTTGACATTTTTAAGGATCTTCTGAGCTTCGTCCAGTGCGCTGGTTGTATATGCAGACCAGTGATAATAAATCGTGGCGATATCCTCGTCAAACGCATGAACCGTAATAACCAACCGCTGTCCCATTATTTCAACTCTCCTTTTTCATATAGTCGTTTTTTATATTCTTTTGACCTTCGATGCGCTTCCCGCATTGTTTCTGCATCCGGGCGATAATACATCCAGTGTGTTCTGTTGTATTCATCGTTCTTTCGTTTTGCCCGCTGATCAACAATGAGCGAAATCGTTTTGTGCGAGACATTGTACTCCCGCGCCAGACCCCGGAGTGAGTATTCGCCGGTTTCAAACTTACGGGCGATTTCTTCCTTTTTAGCCTTTGTCAACTTCACCCGACGATCCTGAGTTTCTGATAGCCGACAGGTTTGCCACTTGCTTGCCAATCAATCATCCTCCGATTCCGCGAACGCCGATTCAAACTCATCCTCATAGCTTTCGATCTCTCCGTTATCATACTTTGCCAGAGCCTGCTGCATTGCATCGTCTGTATCTTTTGCATCCTTGATATGTACTTCGTAATAGCGATTTGCTGTAATATATACTGTGTATCCCATCTCTTGCCATCTCCTTTTAACAATGACAGAGCAACCACGAAACCAGCTCATCATGCTTGAACCAGCCCGCCGGGAACCCGCGCCAGTTGTTTTTATCCGTCCAGCTCCTGGATTTCATCTGGCCGATTTGCTGAAGCTCTACTGAAAGACGCATCATGAATTTCTTGCAGTCCGCTTTATTCTTCATTGCTGTCTGCATTACAAAATTATCCTGCAGCTTGCCATTGACAACCTCACAGATCGCACACGGACAGTTGTGACAGTTCTTTTCGGCGCACATCAAACATGGCGACATTGTAATTCCTCCTTATACACCAGCAATATGACTGGCCATCATATCTGCCGTGTGAGTCCATAGTACGTTCTGATACTGCCCGATGGCATTGTTGTAATACTTCCACTCGTTCGTGTCGGTTTCATACGCGCCCATGTGCCAGCGGATGCACGCGACTTCTTCCTCAGTCAATGTGATAATACTCGCCAGCATACAGATAGATTTTTCGCCATGATGACTGAAAATAGAGTTATTCAGATACTCATACGTTCCTTTATCCGGAATAAAAAGATACTGATCTGTTTTGCAAACGTCATGCAGCAGCCCAATTAGATACGGAGAACGTGGATTTTCCCATTTCAGTCCTAATTTATCTGTCAACGAAACAAGGGCCTTCACAACAGCAATGCTATGCTCGGCTAAACCACATGGATGAGAACCATGATATTTTGCAGATGCAGGAGCTACCCAAAAATTATGTTCGTTCAACCATTGGGTGAGTTTGATATAATCATCCCATGTCAGATATTTCTTCAGATCTTCATATATCTCATTTTTAAGTTCAGTCTGCTTCTTTTCGATTTCTTCGTTCATATCCATTCTCCTTTCAATTCAGCAATGTCAACCTTTACTGGCCATAATTACACCTCTTTTATAAATGATAAATCTGCCAGATATCCTTGTAATCATAACCAACAACAAACATTGTTGTGTCGTCTCCATCTACGTGCGGTTCACGATCCTCATCTTCTTTATCTTCTGTCCATGTTTTATAGTAATCCCAATACGCGCGTTGAACGCATTTCTGCATTTCATTTTGTGCTGCATCGAAACTTTCAAACTGATTCACGTTGGCGACATAAGCCGAAGTTGTTTGGCTCTCATAAATATTGATAAGTAAAAACATATTGCACACCTCCAACTAAATTGTTTTGGCGGCGGTTATGTCTGCCCCAGTACCGCCAATCACCTGGCATCCGGACGTTAACCGAAAATAATAATTTCTTCCATTGATCACACCTCAATGTCAAAAGAAAAAGTTCCGTCCTCGTTCTCCCGATAATTCATTTCAGCGAGAGCATTGTTACAAGCCTTTAACTTCCTTTGTACTTCTTCTACGTTTGGATGCCTTAGAAAATACTGAAACTGTCTTGCTTCATCGGAATCCAAAATTATATCGCTATTGACGTAGTGCATTTTATTCCTCGTTCACGATCTCGATCTGGCACATCTTCATAGCTGCCAGCGCATTCTTGTGGGACTCAGGAGTAACACCAGCGCAGCAGCTTGCATCCACAATGATAGGGACTTCAGGCTTTGCCGTCTTTAAAAGCAGCGCATTTGTAATCACACAGATATCTGTGCAAAGCCCAATCAAAGTGATGGAACCAACATTCACAGGGAACAGCGTTTGATAGATTCTTTGATTATCGTCTAACGTTGCATCAATGAACAACTCATAACTACCAAACGTTTTCTTATGATAGATTTGATCGTAGTCTGTGACAAAATTATTTCCGATTTCGTTTATCAACTTCCATCCGTCTGTTCCTTCAACGCAATGAACAATAGGGAGATGCTTGCCCTCCTGAGTATTGAGATAATCTTCATTATGAGTGTCCATTGTGTAGAATACCGGACCCTTCCAGTTCTTGATCTTCTCCACTACCTTCGGCACGATTGCCTGAGCTTCAGGAGTACCAAGAGCGCCGGTTACGAAATCGTTCTGCATATCAACAACGACAAGGATATCAACCTTTTCCATCATTAGATCCTCCTGTTACCACTCAACTTCGTAAACGTCAGGGTTATACACCGGCATCGGCAACAGCTTGAACACATTGGCATCGTACATCCGATCGATCTTACCTGCGGTTACAGTGTCGCCGCCGAAATCACCAGTGCGGATGTATTTGTCGAGAAAATCATAGGTAAAGCCGAAATTATCTTCATCAGTGCGGCCGGTCAATCCATCAGCGGGAGCTTTTTCAATGAACTTCTCAGGCAGCCCCAGCTCACGGCCAATGGCTTTTACTTCGGTAACAGTCAATTTGCCAAGAGGGCTAAACTGACCTGCACTGTCTCCAAAAAGAGTGGCGAACCCGACATGATCCTCCGAAAGATTAGAAGTGTTAGCCACCCGGCCATTCATGCTCTGAGACACCATGAACAAAGTCGCCATACGGATTCGCGCCGGAAGATTCACACGAGCTTGCTTGGAATCGCACAAACCAGCCGTCCGGCCATTAGCCAGCAATGCATTCACAGTCTCTGCGATATTGATCTCGAACGACTTGATACCCAGATGAGCGACCAGTTCACGCGCCACATCGATATCACTCTGAGCGCCCTGCGGCATCAAGACACCGATCACGCGGCCATTACCCAAAGCTTCACAGCACAGAGCTGCCACGATACTGGAATCCTTGCCACCAGAGATACCAACCACGGCGTTACACTCGGGACCGTTCTCACGGAAATAATCCCGAATCCATTTCACGATTTCATCCTTTGTTTTTGCCGCATCAAATGCATACTTACGCATATTATTTGCCCTCCAGTTTCCACAGTTCTACGTCAACGTCTTTAAATGTAAAATCGATGATTTCCTTCACAAGCAGCCATTTTGCGCCGCCACGAACACAGCCGATCCCATACGGCATGGCCACTTTGACTCCTGATGCCTTGGCGATTTTGGCCACTTCTTTGAATGCTTCCGACAGAGCGCCAACAGACGTGTACTGCTTTCCGTCATATCCATAACTGTTCTGACCAAAGCAATTGACGATCCATCGAGAACCTTTTTCATCAACTGGGACCATCTGAGCGACACCCAGCATTCGTTCAGGACAATCTTTGTTGCTTTCGCAGTAAATGTGATATTCCTCGTACACCTTTGGATACCGCTCACGAACTTCTTTGGCAACACCTGACCCCATAACGCCCTGACAATTCACCTGATGACAGATGATCTTAGCATCAGAATCAAATACGTTGCCCTCTTTGATAATTACAGCCATAAACTCACCTCTTATCTAAATTTTTAATTGCAAAATACTGTGCTGCTCTCGGACTATTTAGATTGAATTTTTCAAAAGCAGGATTCACAACTATAACATTGCCATACCCATATTTTCTGAAAAATCCATTTTGAATAAGCTTTCTAGCTTCATTTCGATACTCACACGCAACTGCTTTACCATCAACAATGAAGTATAATAGCTCTGGTTCGCCCATCCACGTCCTTGAACCGCTCATCAGAACTTTCCTTCCCACAGCCGGTCGCGGACTTCCTTCAAACTATATTCCTTGACCATCGCGCCATTACGGAATACGGTTTGCAGCATGTTTCCGTCAGAATGAGCAGCGTGATCCATCAGGCCGTCAGTACAAACCAGCTTTCCAGAATCATCCTTAGTGACATAACACATACCCTTCAGACTCTTCTTAAAGTGATCAGTGTCGGTCTTGGGGTCCTTGAAGATCTGAATCTCTTTGCCATTGACAACGCCATAAGTTGCCTTCACAGCCATGCCAAACGTATCGCGGGTGAACGGTTTCAACTGACCATTCTGCTCGATGCACTGCATGGAGAACGAACCAACGCCCAAGCTGACATTATTACAGGCGAAACCGTGTGCTTTGAGTTCGGCATAAATCTTTTCACAGCGCTGCACAGTGATGGAATCGCCGTACAGAGCCTTCACATGAGGATCGAGCACCTTGTAGCCCTTACTGTTGACTGTGCCGCCGAAGATATCCCACAGATGATAGACCGTCTGCGTGACGATTTCGACCGGGTCGCCAGAGTCTCCACGGATCAGCAGCGTACCATTATGAGCCATGATTTCATCCTTGAGCTGCGGCAGGATATTATCGACCAGATTCCAGTAGTCGTAGGAATCAGACACCATGCTGAAACTCATATTTGGATACAGCTCGGTCAGCGCCCGGCGGATGAAAGTGATCTCATCGCCATCGACAGCGAAGTTGGAACACATCACACTATGCTCGGTACTAACAGCGCCAAACGCAACGGACTCTTCTTCACAATTGCAGCGATACATTTCCTCCAGATACGGAATCGCAGGGACAGTAGCCGTATTCAGAAAACTCAGACACCAACCGGCGCTTGACTTAACTGCCGACTGCATACACTCCTGCCCACGGAAACTGAAATCACCCAAAGCACGAGCATGAGGCACTCCATCTTCGACGGTTTCATCGTAATACTTGTTCACGATATCGCGATACAGAGTTCCGACTGTTGCAGAAACCATCGGATGCCAGAGTTCGGAACTCATAAAGGACTCCAGAAACTGCGGAACCCATGCGAAATCAGGATGCGTATTGCTCATCTCAAGGAACGGTACATGGATGGGGCAACGAGTACCTTCTGGCAGCGCCTTGATCTCGACAGGCAGATAACCCAGATCATGCAGAGCTGCAATCTTGCTCAGATCGTAAGCATCTTTACCAATGGTCGCATCCAGGATACGCTTGTACTCGGGAACGACTTCATCCTTGGGTTTATTGAAGAACTGCTCCTTAAAATATCGTACCAGATAATCCTTGCAGAATGCCTGAATGCCGAACACGACGACTTCATCTACGCCATCCAGTCGGCTCATGCGTGGAGTAAAATAACTGACCAGCTTGGTAGTGCCGGCAGGAAACTGCTTACTGTGAGTCGTCTTGTAGAAATCGCACAGCAGCATCGGGTTAATGTTGATCATTTCAAATTCTCCTCCAGAAGTTTTTCCACGATTTTATTTGAAGTAATGCTAAAGAAATCACCGTATTTTTCTTGAATTTTTTCGTACTCTTCTCTTGTGCAGTTAACCTTGAAAGACATTTTATCTTTTGACGTATGAATTCGGAATTGAACATAGGAACCATCATAGTTACCAGACAGTTCATGACAAAAATCTTCTTTCCACTTTTCATCAAGAGAGTCATTTAGCATTTCATCAACGCAATCAAAAACATAATTTTTGTCGGTATGAAGATTTGCAATCAGCTGTTCCAAAATCCAATTAAATTCGGCAATCACTTGACGTTTTTCGACATCGCTTTTAACTTCTCGAACTACGTTCAACCTGTAAAATTGATCGTTGGCATTATATGTCATTGCAACCGGAGCAAGCCGCCAACCAAAATCTCCATCCGTATTAAAATGAATATCTAATGCCCAAACTTCCATATCAGTCCTCGTCCCAACGATGTCTCAATACCGTGATTTTATCGTGCTTACCAGTAAAAATACTATCGGTCGTATACACCTTGTGAATCAGTTCCGGATCGTCAAACAGATGACCGCGTTCCTTATCCAGGATACTGTTCTCGCAGTGGCTGACATACATATCGATATCACCAGCACCCAGTTCCTTCAGTTTCTTGGCCGAGTAGAACATGGTGCCGCCGTAAGAACAGATATCATCGATCATCAGAACCTTTTCACCAGGCTTCACTTCACCAACAACATCCAGACCGAGAATTTTGCCCGTTGCCCAGTCCCGCTTTTTATCGCCATGGATGATGTAGGCACTGCACTTTGTTCGATCCAGTGCCCAGTGAACGGTTTCCTCATAACGCTTCATCGCGCCGGCATCCGGGAAATAGATCACATCCGGCTTGCTCTCCTCAATTGCCTGACAGATTTCACGAATCGGAGTATGTACTTCGCACCGATTGATCAGCGCCGGAGCCACATCACTGTGAGGGTCAAACACGCTGACGCTACTGAATCCGCACCGATTGATCTCGTCAGCGAACCACTTGAGGGTGAATACGTCCTCGTCGTGATAGGCGCGATCCATGCGGGCATTCGGGATATACGGCATAAACAGCTCAACTTCTGCCCCGTTATCTTTTGCGTCCTTTGCGATCATAATGACCGTGGGCAGCTCGGCCATGGATTCAAACGTCCAGACGATGCTGATTACATTGAGATAATTGATGGTCAGATCCTTCTTGATCAGCGGAGTGCCGTCAGGGAAAGAATCGATCTTATAATGATTTGCTTTGACCATATTGATCCTCCTTAGACCATGTAGTGAATGTCTCTTTCACGAGTACGGGAAATGATGACTTTGACCACACCATTGTCCTTTTCAAAAGCTTCATAACGATCCTTTTCATCGTCATCGCTCTTGGAATACGGATTGATCACATCAACCTTCTTGCCATCAATGAACTGCTCACCGTTGGCGGGGTTATACTGGATATCCTCGGTGTTGATGTAGCAATCAGGCCAGAAGCCATCCTTCAGCTTGACATCAAAACAGATACGCTGTGCACCATTGAACATATCAAAACGCTTAGTACAGGACGCACGGTAACCATCCTTGAAGATAACAGTGAGCTTATAGCTGGTCTCGTTCATGTTGATGATATTCAGATCCTTGATGGCCTCTGCGAATGGAGTGCCCAGATTCAGTTCAAAGGCGATAGACCGCAGGCAGTCGTAGTTCAGATCGATCTTGCCAGAAAAATCGACCACAGCTGGGATCTGATCGTAATACTTCTCTTCGAGCTTATCCTTGAGATAGGTTTCGACCTCGTCAGCGCCCGGGTAATCAAAGCGGAAGTGATAGTGGAAGCGGCCGGGACGATTGACCAGATAATCGTTCAGACCATTGAGCTGGTTACAGGTGACGACGAAGAGCTTTTTGCCAGCGCTGGTGCCATCGAACAGACTCAGCATCGTATCCTGCGGACTTTCATTGTCCCTGGCCTTGAATGTCTTATCAAATTCGTCAAACAGGATCATAACTTCCTGATCGATGGATTCGATGAAATTGGCGATACCGCCGATATAGCGGTTAGCCAGAATGACAGGATAGCCCTGCTTGACGGCCTCGATTGCAATCATCTTAGCGGTCAGAGATTTGCCGATGCCTTTGTTGCCGCTGAGGATGACACCCAGATTGCGGTTGAACACTTTGAACGAATTCAGCACTTTGGCAACCTTGCTGCTCTGGACACCATACACCTTTTCGTTGATGATCATATCGGGGCGGCGGGACAGATAGAAACCGGTCATCTCAGAACAGTGGATATCATAGGTACCCGCCGGGATCTTGTCATACGCCTTCATATCGTCGCCATACAGGAACAGATTGCTTGCACTTTCAACAACCTTCATGTTTGATACTTCCCTTCTCAGTTCAGCTCTTCCAGCTTCTTCATCAGGTCCTCGATGCCCATGTCTTCCAGCGCCTTATCCTTCTTCTTTGCCACGATCTCCATGATCTTATCGCGCTGTGCCTTCTTCTCGGCGGCAGACACACGCTCCGCTGCCTCAGCCAGCTTGACAGACACGATATACCTGACGATATCGATTTTATTGGCCAGATCCTGATCCTCGGCGCTCTTAGTGGCCAGCAGAGAATCCTCGTCAGCGGTTTTCTTCTGACGGTTCAGCATCTTGAAGATGGCATCCAGATCCTCGACCCGCAGACTCCACAGATCCTCTACGGTCATAACGCCCTTGTAGTTAAAGCGATAGCGATTACGAGTTGCGATTTCAAACAGATTCTTTTCCATAATTATTTCTCCTTTAATTTTTATAAAAGTGATTCACAGTAACATTCGTTGCCGATTTGGTCAGAAAACATGTCGTCTGTCCAGTAGCGACCTCTTGCTCTGTATTTTTTACCATCGACCGCATCGACTATTTCTTCGATTTCGATAGTCTGTCCACAAAGCTCTATCATGTCTTCAGTTACAACATCTGAAACAACGTTCCTCCAGGGAGCGTTTTCTTTTCCACCTGATCGCATCCAATAACACTTTCTAAAATCTAAATCCTGGCGGACAATAACGACATCGCCTACATGATATTTTGTATCTTGCAACTTGTGCCTCCTTATAGCAGAGATTCACAGCAGCACTCTTTTTCGTTCGCCAGACCAACAAACATATCATCTGTCCACAGAAATTTCCGGTCCGTTTCTTTGATGACATATCGATTGCGACAATACTCAAGAATCGTGACGACTGTTCCTTCCAAAGCCTTTCGTGCACGGATCGAAGCTTCGCTCACACAAATCACATTACTAGGCGAATACCGACTCCCAGAGCGCATATAGTAATCTTTACACTCTCGAATATCATTGATCACCACGACACGATCACCCGGCTTATAACGATAATCCATTTAGCACCTCACAGTAGAGATTCGCAGTAACATTCATTTTCGTTTACCAGACCAACGAACATATCGTCTGTCCAGAAATCACCATCAGGAGCTTCCGCGATATGATATCCACCATTTTTATACGATTTAATCGTCACAATAGCTCCTGCAAAAGAGAGGTGTCGTTTGGTGCACGAGGCCCAGCCACCAGCACGCGGTCCAGATCGCATCTTGTAACTATCACTATACGTGAGAGCTTCGTGCAGATCATTTTTTACAAGAACCTTGTCGCCGATTTTATACCTATATTCTGTAGGATAAGTTGCCATCAAATCACCACTTTCAGAACTCGCTCGGTTGCCCCCTGCACCTTAACGATGAAACTGTTATGCTGCGTCTCAGAGAAGCCAACACCGGACAGCTGGTCATCCACGGACTGAACTGCCATTTGAGAACCCAGCGCCTCAAACACACGCTTATGCTGCAGCAGGTCTGCCTTCAGGAATTCGTTGTAGAATCCGTTGGGCTTTTCAGGGTTGACGCAGTCTTTGAGCATGAAGAAATAGTGGCGATTGCCGTTGCCAGTCTGCTCATCCCAGTAGTTCGGAGAATACATCGCCACAGACACAGGTACAAACTGATTGGAATTCACACCCCAGATCTCGCGGGTACTGGTAGAACTGGGCAGCAGCTCCTTGATGGAGAACTTACCGTCCTTCAGTGTGACTTTTGCCACGGCGACATTCTGACCACCATGCAGCGGCTTATCGTAGTTAAACGAGTAGATGTTGCCATCAAACTCGATCTCAGCACGGAAACCAGTTTTACCGCCACGACTAGTGAAGCAGTTCACATAGAAACTGTACTCGCCTTCCTTCATTTTCTTAATGTCAGGCCAGGTAATGTTCTCAACAGCAGCCTTATCCCGCGAAGGATGAGTGATATCCACATCCAGGCGGCCATCAGTACGAGGGTGCCACTTGTTTCTGAAATAGATGTGATTCTTATTGGGTTCAATACAATGAGCGTCCTCATCGTTTTCATCCCATTCACCAGGCATATCGTTCCACTGAATCGAGAAACGCAGCACGCCATCCACCTTACCGCCAGCAGCCTTAACGTTTTCGCGGATATCGCTGTCTGCCATATTGCCGGTATACGCCCAGCTGAAACCATTGGACCACTTGAACATGCTTGGCGCGCTCTTATCCTGCGGCGCAATCAGAGATACCATGTTCTTCGAGAAGCGATTCTCCATGAACAGTTCCAGACCTGCCGCAGTAGGCAGAACTTCTTTGACGAACTTTTCGATGCCGATTTCTTCCGCGCGGCTGAACTTCTTAGGGTCGGCACCCAGAGACTTTACCATTGCCTCAAACGGATTCACAGCGCCCATCACCCGAGGAGCAGCATCACGGTTGCAGAACAAGATGTTGTTTGCAGTGATGTCGTCCAGAGTAGCAAACCGGCGACCCAGACTGTTCATATAACCCAACTCAGCGACGGTTTTCTGTGCGTCTTCCAGCATCTTCTTGGTAAAAATCGCCTTAGGACGCTTATAGTTGGCGGGAGCAACAATGGCCTCAAACGCAGACACAGCAGCATCCACGTCCATACCCTCGCTCAGGTTCACCAGCAGAGTACCGATTGCCGTATTGCGGATGCGAAGCCGGTTCATCGAAGCTCCGCCGGGAGCCATCCAAACATAAGCGGACTTCTTTTCATCAGGCAGACGATCATACACTCGCTTATCGATTTTGAAACCACGAACCAGAGATTCAAACTCCTTACCGCGATACAGACTATTTTGAGCAATCAGCTCAAGCACAGTGTCCACGGCATCCATGGTCAGCTCTTCCAGAGAGCGCTTAAAGACATTGGCAGAATCACGCCACTGAGCCATCTTGGTAGGTACGTCATCTGGACGCACAATGAATCGCTGAGGAATCTCGACAGCGAAATGATCCCAGGTGTGAACCGCCTTATGATCAGCATCATACTCATAGTTCATCTCCGTGCCGAACTTGCCATCAGAGATCATATTGCGGCTGACGTAATACGGATTCACAACAGCGCAGGTTTTCACATAGGCAGCCAGCGCATCCACAACCGGCTGATAAACATCGGACTTGGTATCGAAATCCCAGACGGTAACCATCTGACCATCCATAAAGGAAACCAGCTTACCAATGTTCTTTACGAAACGACGGCAGCAGGAGCAATCATACTCACGACGCTTACGGAAGATGGAGTTCGTGCCAGCCGGGAAGCTGTCCAGATAGAGGTCATATAGCTTATCCTCATCTGCATTGGTAATAAACAGAGGTGCGTCATCCTTCACCATCTCATTGAAATGCTTCTGAATCAGAGCGCGGAATTCTTTGAAGTTTGCCATTGTTTTCATTCTCCTTTTTGATTACAGTAAACTGTCACAAATACATTCGGTCTGGTCTTCAAACATAGACTCAGTCCACCAATAAGGGATTCCCTGTAGTCTATAAAAATCATCATCATCGGCGTAATCCTCGACTTCATAGGTCTTTCCGCTATAGTTGACCATATCGTCGTTACAGAAAAGGTCTCGTTTGCCTGCTGACGGCCCATACCAGACAGGGTAATCGCGGTCTGCGGTCAAATCTGAACGAATCGTTACCAGATCACCCGGCTTGTACAATAAAGGTTTCATCACATTCACCTCACAATAAAGATTCGCAGCAGCATTCGCTACTATCTTCTTCAACAAACATATCGTCAGTCCACAGGACGGTACCTCTACATTCTTTGATGACGTATCTGCTAAGGGCATATCCTTCTATCGTAACGATTTTGCCCAAAAGACTATTTCTTATATCAATCGTTCTTTCGCTGATTGTAACAGTGTTTTCCGCCAGCTTATCTGTAAGGGGACCAGATAACATATGATATCTGTCGTCCTTATAAAAAGCATTTGCTTGTACTTGAACCTGATCGCCCGGCTTGTATTTAAAATCCATTCAATCACCTCACAGCAAAGAGTCACAAATACATTCGTTTACAGACACCGGCTCAAACATTTCATCAGACCAGTACAGATGATCAGGATCATTATCGATTTTGTAACAACCCCGCTCATAAGAAATGATTTTGTGGACTGACCCTTTATATTTTTCGATTTCATATACAGTACCCGGTTCATGTCCAGCTCTGGGACCGGAGCGCATATAATATTTCTTGCTATGATTGATATCGTCACGAACTTTTACAAGGTCGCCAATTTCATACAGGTATTTCCCTTCCATAATTCACCTCACAGCAGCGGCGTACAGATACATTCGTTGGGCGCTGCAAACATCTCGTCCGTCCACCGATCGCACCCATAATCTTCGTCGATGTAATAGCGACCATTGCGCTTGCCGGCAATATGAACCACAGTGCCAAGCCGCTGCGCCTGAGAATAAGTAAGGGTAGCACTGACATCGTTTGCTCGGTAACCGGAACGCATATAATACTGAACACCGCGCTCCAAATCAGGCCGAACAAACACCTCTTCTCCGTTTTTGTACTGATAATATCTTGACATCGCTCTACTTCCTCCATTTCATTACAGCAGTGGATCACAAACGCACTCGTCCACGACAAGCGGCTCAAACATCTCGTCAGTCCAGATGCAGCCATCGATTCCCTGTGCTTTATAAACACCGCGAACTTGTGCGATCTCTTGAATGACGATCTCTTGTCCTGCGTATTTTTTCATCCATGGAAGAGCCAGCCAGCACTGACCTTTATTTTTGCCAGACAACATTTTATAGTCTTCATTTTCCGAGAGATCAAGCCGAACGCGGACTCTGTCACCCGGGTGATACATATAATCAATCATTTTGTTCCTCCATCATCGAACCAGTCCGACACACGATCAGACATTTCGTCCATCTTATCCTGGTCGGCCTTGACATAATGCATCGTGACGCGCTGGCTGCTATGCTTAAACTTTTCTTGAAGCATCTCGATCGTTTGCCCAGATGTACCAGCCTTTTTCGCTGTCTGAAGTGCAGCCATTGCATAAGTTTTGCGCATAGTATGAGTGGATAGATCGATATCCAGCTCACACGCCTTCCCTGCTTCTTTCAAGATCCGATAGAATCCGCGCACTGTAAGAGGACCACCCTTGCGACTGCGAAACAGATAATCAGATTGACTGATCTCGAAATCCTGTTCATCGAAATAATCCTCAAGAATGTCGGCTGCCATCTTAGGGATCTTGCACACATTGCGCTTACGGGTCTTTTCTTCGATCAGTTCGACATGCTCTTTCACACTGCCATCCTGTTCGTAAACATCGGCCGTTTTCAGACTGAGAAGATCGCCGCAACGAATACCCAGACTGCACCCGAACACGAAAATCGCCTTGTTGCGTAGACGAAACTTAGGGTCGCCGTTGGAAGCGAGATAATTCGCCAGTTTCTGGAAATCCTCTTTGGAACGAATCGGATCAGCAGGCGAAGGTTTGATGCGGCCATCCTTTGTATAAAGGCTGTTGGTTGGCTTTGTCTTGTGCTTTTTCTTGCGAGCGGCAGCCACGATGTCCCAAATCATTTCCTTCAGCTCGGTTTCACTCATGGTGATGTGAGCTTCGGAACCAGGCTGCTGCGGGAACTGAACCACGCGATCCTTACACTTACGTGCCGGTTCTGCCATTGATCTTCATCCTTTCTATGTAAATCAATATCTATGTTGATGTTTTTCTCTATAACGCAGGTTATGAGTGTATAACTCGTTATCGAAATCGTTGATCATGCGGCACTTCTCTTTGTACTGGTGTTGCTGTGTCAGCTCAGTTTCGACGTACTGCTGGCGCTCCTGACAGTGATCGTGACACCCGGGATAACGCTTGGGAGCCACACAATAATGGCAGGGATTCTGCATTTTCAAATCATTCCAATCATAGTAAACTTTCGCAAACACAAGCAGCGCTGTATTTGTTCTGCGTCAGGAACATCTGGTCCGTCCAGGACCATCTTTCATCGTCCTCTTCGATGAGATATTGGCCATCAAAATATCCTGAGATGTGAACGGTCTTGCCTCCGAACTCTTTCATTTCGTCGACAACATTGTTGTATGTGCACCTACTAGGTCCAGACTCCATAAAGTAGTTGCATCCCGTTTTGAGATCTTGCTTTACGACCACTGCGTCGCCAACATCGTATTTGTATTCCATTGTTTACCTCATAGCAGAGATTCACAGCAGCACTCATTGATAGAAATAAACATCTCGTCGGTCCAGCCATAATCAGACTCTTCCAGAGTGTATCCAGCTCCTCCGTGGCGAGGACCCTGAATCGTAAAAACCTTTCCAGCCTGATCTACCATTTGATCAACCACATTGTAGGTACAGTCTCCATTGTGGCGGCCTGACCTCATATAATAAATTTCACGGCAGTTCAGATCCGGACGAATCATTACTTTATCGCCTGGCTTATACATCAATTCCATATTTCTACCTCATTTTTTTTATCAAAATCACTTTCTAAATCCGATGCTCTGGAAACGGGAGGACGCACGATCAGGGACTTCGTCACGCGGCCTGGCGCGTGACCTCGTCTCGGATCGAAGGACGAGTGTTTCCTGACAAGGATTGGCAGAGGCCAGCTGCACGATCAAGGTCCGTATTGTGCAGCGGCCGGTTGTTGGAGTATTCTTCTTAACATCCGCCTTGGGCGTGATGCTCGCTCTTTTGGAACGATATGCAAAGTGATTTTTTTTGTTTACTGATTACTGATCGGGCTCATCGAATTCGATTTGTTCGCCCATGGATGCCGCAGTTTCACAGACTTCATCAAACAGGACATCTCTGCCAGCTTCCAACATTGCCTGGTGAATGCTCGGTTCTGCGGCGGCCACAATGGTATCGCAGAAATTGGTATCGTCTGTGTTGATCGATTTCAGATTCAAACTTTCCACGATCTCTTTGACATCCTCAGGACCCCAAAACACCAGGGCTCGCCGATCCTCTTCGTAGACCACCTCTGTTTCGATGCCCGTGGAATAGTAGATCATATCCGCGACCTTTTCGAGTTCTTTCGACGGAACCTTTCCATCCCGACACATAATTTCAATCATAGATCACATCTCTCTTTCGTAATCGCTCTCATCGTTTTCGATCAGCCCAAAACCGGTAAAGGAATTTTCCGATAGATATTCATCTGCGGCATCTTCAAAGTCCTCGTCGAACCCATTCCATAAGTCTTCGGCCACAAGAGTTCCATTCTTATCCACGGCAACACAAGCAGCATCATCACCGTACTCTTCATGTTCCATAAGATAAAATCTGTGGCCCCTATACTCCGTCGAATCGATGACATACCAGTATCCTTCATGGCCGGGTACAAAGAAATTGTCCGTCGACTCGTTAACTGTCCACTTATTCGGAATGTCAGCCAAAATTTCATCGACATTATTCCTTGTGATGTCAAGCGCATCCTGAATTCTGCTATCTACCATAGAGAACAATACAGACGAAACATCAGCCGGAGATTTGGCGTGCCGCCTTTTTACCTCTTTGACAAATTCAGACATTGTGATTCCCTTAAGAATGAGTCTATCCATTCCATACTCCTCCTCTTTATGCAACAACGCCCTCTTTGGGACGAAGATCCTCTTTAAGCATCGCCACAATATCGGTGCCAAACTTTGCATTGTAACGACGGATCAGTTCGTCGATCACCTCGGGCTCGACCATGTGATAATAGTTGAGCTTGCCATTGAACTTTTGCAGATCCTCCAGCTCCCAGGTTCTGCCGTGCTGCTTTGCATCGATATAATTCGTCATAGCCGAACGGAACATCTTAAGATTGCGCCAGCCAACCGTGATCTGATTGTCCTTGTTCCACATCAGGCCGAGGCACCAGTTCTTGCTGGAGTGCCGGTTGCCATAGTGCGTTTTCGTTTCGTTCAGAGTAAACGGCGCATGAAAGAAGTTCAACGCATCAATGATGATCTGCTGAATTTCCATCGGGTCAAAGTGATGATAACAGCTGATAAGGATATCATCTGCATATCGTGTGAAAGTAAACTCGCGATCGATGCCGTCCTTTGCTTTGTAGCCATAGCACAGCTTGCGAGTGATACAGTGGTCAAACGGAATCATCATCACATTGGTAAGCCACGGACTGATGGGAGTTCCCTGAGGCAGGCTATTGCGAAGAAAACACAGGTTGACCGCCTTTGCCAGTTCATCTCGGCCACGTGCATCCCGCATGATCAGAGCGAATGGATAGATCACACTCATCATGCCAAGCAGAAAATCCGGTGTCGTGCTAGGGAAGAAACCATGGAAGTCGAACTTGACCGCCCAATGATTCTGATAGTTGACGACCTTTTTCATGCCGGTCACCTCATCAACGACGGTTTTATTGTGACCTGCCTGATGCTTGCGAACTGCATCGATAAAGCTGCGATTGGGAATATATGCGAAAGCATTCGTGTGATAATCTGCGATCATAAAGCTCTTCAGCAGTTCCCGCAGCTCGATCAGTGCATCAGAAAGAGTTTCATCGGGCGCATCAATGGGTCGCCAGCCGCCAGATTTCTTTGGAATCTCAAAGTGAGAATAGTGGCTCGGGATATCGCTGGATTCAAGCGCCGCATACTTCACATTGTAGGCCGCCAGCTTCTCGATCATCTCAGGAACATTGGTGATGGCGCGAAGTTTGGCGGTTAAATCGTTGCGGCACACGGTCATTGTAGATGTGTTGCTGCCGCCATAGTGCAGTGCTTCTACATTCTGGACACCGGCGAGGATCTCATCAAAAGTGATCTGCCGAGTCTTAGGAGGATTCAGATATGTAATGTACATTGTTTCTCCTTTATGATTTCATCGTGATCTAAATGGGTTTCTTGAGGCTGAAATGCATGCAGTAGGAGGTCCCGATCATGATTGGAAGCTGAAATTGGCTATATAACCGTCTTCGGGTGCTCCGATAAATGCCGTTTCGACCACCTTCGAACGGATTGGAATCAGCTTAAGAGCTCCTCGGCGATGGCCTGCGTCGCCTCCTGGGTAGGTACCTCGGCTTAACAATGCGATACACTTGGCTTGGCCTAAGTGCGATGTTTATAAAAAACAACTATTCATCACGATTATTTATTTACGATTTTATCAGAACGCCATGACGCTCTCTTCACCCAGAATGAACGGGGTTGCAACGATCTGCTTTTTCAGCTGATTGCCTCCCACGAAATTGATAAAGTTCGTAACCGCCAGACAGCAGATGAAACGAACGGTCGGTGCGACACCCTGAACAATGCCACATGCAGACACCGGCGTACTTACCTTTGCTTCCTCGTGAGTAAAATTCATGGAGTTCTTCAGGTTGTCGATCTGCTTGCGATCCTTCCAATCGGCCGACCAGCACTGTGCATCATACAGGCCAGTGCGGATATCGAACACACCGAGCAGCTCAGGATTGTACTTATTCTTCTCCAGGAACTGCTTGCGGATCTCGATGCTATCCACGGCCAGGAACACATAACCCTTGACGGTTTCGCCCTGCCAGCCATTGGGCATCAGAACCAGATCCTCTTTGATATCAGGATTCACATTGCACAGAATGTTCCCCACAGCTTCTACCTTGGGATGGGCGATATCCTGCTGGAAGAACATCTGGTTGACGATATTCTTGGGTTCGACAAAGTCCATATCCCACAGAGTGAACTTGGTCAGACCGTATCGTGCCAGCAGTTCAGCCACAGTAGAGCCGACCGAACCACAGCCGATGATATGAATGCGACCCTTAACAGACGCAGGGTCAAACACCATTTCGATTTTGCTCAGATCCATTGTTGTTTCCTTTCTTAGTCCTGAAATGCGTCAGCGTATGGATAGCAGCTCGAATTCCAATTGTTCATCAGGTCGTTCGGATTCTCCTGATAATACTTCATCAGATTGGATTCGCTTCCCTTGCTCTTGGCTGGATCGATCTTAGGGGCGGCTCCACCCGTGACAGTTTTCAGCGCCGGGTTCGTCGTGGCTGCCGGTTTCGTTTCTGCTTTTGTTTTCGTGGACGCGGCTGCGGTACTTGCGTTACCAACGAACGCGCCTCCCCGACAAGCTGTTGTGCCCGTGCTGTAGCTGCCGGAGTAAGCTGCGCCATTGTAGTTGCCGCTGTAGCCACTGTTGTAGCCACTGTATGTAGTTGTGCCCTGCTTTTGGACGAGCGCTTCCGCCTGTTCGAGAAACCCTTTCGTATCGGCCTCTCCAATCGTCACCTTGACATCGTCGCCGCTGTAGATGGCATTGTCCGCCATGTCCACAACACGGACGTTATACTCCCGCCGCTTGTTCCAGATCATAAAGATGTAGTAGTCCTCAGAGCTCAAGGTCTCAATGAGATCCCACTGATTCTGCATATCCACGCCGCTGGGAGAAGTGCCCATGTTCACATGACTGTGGCCCTGGAACCGCAGCGTATTAAAGGATTCATCGTCCAGCTCATACAGCCAGGTCGTATACTTTTCCTGGTCCGTATTCACTGTTGCGCCCGTGACCTGCTGCGGATAGACCAGGATCTTGGTGATCTGGAAATGAGTCTTATCAATGCGATTCACCAGACCGTGCCAGGCGACCTCGGTACTGAAGTGATCGATCAGGGCACACATCTCGTGATAAGCTTCCAGAGTGAAATTCACCTCGACTGCGTCCTTAGCAGGCTTGGAAAAATTTTTGTTAAAGGAGAACTTATCCGTCTGCAGATTACCCAACGCAGAAGCCTGTGCATAGAACTCCTGCAAAATCCCCTGGATCAGTTCGTCATTCATCTTAACCGGCTGCATACTTCAAACCTCCTTATGCCGTTTCATTGCTTTCGTTTTCCAGAATCTCAATCACCTCTCCGACGGTGTAGAGATTACCATCCTTATCTTCCAGACACTTCCTGTTTCTATAATCACCGAACAGCTTTTCCATCATCCATTCGACAACCGTAGAATCCGTCCAGTTGATATAAGAAGAAGAGGTCACCAGAGTGGACAGAATGCCGATGTAATCACGACGAAGAGCCAGATCCTGAAGCATACCGCGATAACCGCCGTAGCAGGTAAACCGGTCGATATGCGGCTGAGGAAAACGATCCTTCATCAGGTCTTCCCGGTGATTCATGTTACTGCTTCTGATAGCTTCGACGCGGCAGTCATCATAGACGATCCACTCGCAGTAGACACGCAGATTGAACCGGTGCTCTTTCCAGATAGCCAGGAACAACTTCTTGGTGAGATCCATATCATACGGGCTCTCCTCGTAGATGTAGCTGGACATTTTATCCTGCTTTTCGACATACTGCTTAAAGATATCTTCGTTGTAGTCATTCAGATAGCAGTTCACGCCGACCCACAGCTGATTGCCGGACTTATCCAGAGCGATAAGAGATTTGTTCGCCTTGAAGAAATCGACCAGCTCCTTCTCATCGTCTCCAGAGTTGCAGGCACGATTCCGGAGTACCAGAAGCTTCATCTGCTCTTCGTCCACCTGCTTCATGGCAGTGCGGGCGCTGCTCATGTAATCATTGACGTTGTTCTCTGCCCGGCGGACACGTTCTTCCTGATCGTGGATCGAGCGGGTGAAGTTCTGACTGCAGAATCCCTTGAGCATGCCTTCGACTTTCTTGCCGTAGAAGTCATAAGTCGCATAGATCTTGTCGATTGCTGCATTGAACTTGTCATACTTCTGCTCGGCCAGCGTCTTCAGCAGATCGAGTTCATCCCTAGTTGCCGGATGATCCTTGAATGCCCACGGAAGCAGACGAGGCAGACAGCTCATCATCATCTGCATGACCTGGATTCTCTTGGGCGAAGGAGCGAACACCATGGTCGCCTGCTTGGTTTCGTTCTGATAGACCAAAGCGTCACCGCTGCGATCGACATACAGAGAGACATCCTCAAGACGAACCCAACCCGCCTTCTTGTAGTCCTCGTCGAACGTTTTCACCTGCTTGATGTAATCGGCTGCTTTCTTGTTGGGGATGAAATGGAAATACAGACCGAGCTTGATCTTTGTGAACGGACCACGCTCACCAGCGTAATAGGCTGCTGTCAGCTTCTCATCGTCCGGGAGCCGGATCTCGTTCTCGACCACCAGAGACTGCATGATACCCTTGTTCTCGGGGTCAGCGGTAAAAGTCGCCAGCCGCTCCTCGTTCATCACTGCCCGGAGAACGGTCAGGACGGTGTTATCTTCGGTTTCGAATTTGTTCCTGCTCTTGATGTCAGAGAAAAATTCGTTGCATTCGTTCGAGCCGAGCTTCGTCAGCAAACCAGTGAATGCCATAGTTACTTCCTCCTTAAATTCATATCTTGCATTTGAAAAGCCCAGATACTGGACACATATAAGGCAGACTTTAACCGGCCTGCCAGCGGCTGCAATGCTACTTATCTGTTGTAACCAGAACAGATTTATATTCGGACTTTATTCGAGATTCGCTCGAACAGATTCAGGATTAAGCTCCGTTAATTCCTTAACGGGCGTTGTCCATCTTCTGAACACAGACCAGATAAGCCTTCTCGGTAACGTTCATAGCGGCGAAGGTCTTGTCCATGTCGCCAGGCTGCAGAACACAACCATCAAGAGAAGTCTGACCAGTAGCGTAGTTGATATCGTTCTCCTCCAGGCACTGACGCAGGGTAGTGTCCTCGGTAACCATGACAGTCTTACGGTTGGTGTTGGTACCCACAGTGATCTTCAGCATAATTATGTACTCCTTTTTAATTTGAAAAAATTTATTGTAGAAACGTCAGATTGACGAATCATCTAAAACGAATGCCGGACGTATTGCGCTGGAACATCCGGCGTGGAACCACAGTGGCGCTCTTACAAGGTGGCGCTCTTACTCAGCGGCGGCCTCGGGCTCAGCGTCGTTCTCGATGGTGATAGCAGCGTTCATAGCAGCCTCATCAGCAGCGATAGAGCCCATAGCCTCGGCGATCTGCTCCTCGATCTTGGTGCAGTTCACGATGGCCAGACCCAGCTTCTCACGAACGAACTCGTTGATCTCCTCGACGGTGGTCTTGCCGTTGGGCAGCTCGATGCTCATGGTAGCGACCTTGGGAGTAGTGACGGAATTCTTTGCGAAGGTCACACCCATCTCATTGGCAGAAGCAGAACCGCTGACACCGATAGCGCAGACAGGCTCCTTCTCCTTGCCCTCGCCCTTGTACAGAACCAGAGCCTCGGGACGGAACTTCTTGACCTTCTTCAGAGTCTCGATGTCGTAAGCGGAAGTGACGAAAACGTTGTTGTACTTAACAGTTGCCTTCATAATATTGATCTCCTTTATAATAAAAAATGTTATGTAAACGAGCCGGTTTGCTCGTTATACCGTTGTTGTTAGTAGCTCTTTCATATCGTCAAGAGCCTCGTCCCATGTGTCGGCCGACTGAATGAACTGGCCATTATCCGCCGACACGATTTCATAATGGCCGTCCACATACTTGATATGCATCCGTTTTCTCCTTTCATTTGACAGTGTAAAGTGTGTTTGGATGGCGAAAAAATTAAAGCAGAGACTCGCAGCGGCATTCGCTGGTTGACTCTACAGGTGCCCACCAATCATCAGGAAGGAAATCGATCAGGCGATAATCCGGGTTGCTCCATGTGTATTCATCGCAGATCTGCACCTGAGGATTACCGCAGTCTTCTTCATATCCGACAACGATTCCCTCTACGCCCTCATTGGCATCACCAGGACCCCACGGAGACGTAAGCCTTACGCGATCACCGATATTGAACTTTTTGTCTTTCATCGTTTTACCTCACAATAGAGAATCGCAAACGCATTCGTTGGGATGGCCAATTAAAGTCCACCAAGACTCTTCGAACCAATCAACCTCTCTATCATCCCCATTATAAAGATAGGAATCTTCATCAAGCTGAACAACTGGATATAATCCGCCCCAGCTCTCATCATAATCAATCACGATTCCATGTAATCCATATTCCGGGTAGCCGTGATCTCCTTTACAAGTAAGCATGATATGATCGCCAAGATGAAATTTCTTTTCCATCTTACTCCTCCGTATTCGGCTGCAACTCTTTGACCTTATCCACCGCATAATCAATCACATCAGTGACATACTCGGTGGCATTGTTGATATTGTCCTGAGTGAACATCTTGGCGGCGAGCATCTTATAACAGGTGTCTTCAGAAGGAACCACACAAACCAGAACTGCGACAACAAAAGTTGCAATTGCAACCTTGATGCAGAGTTTTGCTTCTTCGACTACATTTTTGTTTTTAAAGCCATAATCGTCTGCATCGCTCATGGTGCACATGAGCATAATCGCTACCACGATCACAAGCACAATTAGAATGGCGATTAGTAGTGTTCTGATACTATCTACGATGCCGATCCAGTAGAACACCCAAGGATTGATAATGGAGTTCATACAGCTGTGCCCTCCTCTTCTTTGAAATTCTCAACTCTCATAAGCTGTTTCGTTTTTCCTCGATTATTGTTTTGCGTAAAAGCCTTAAACTGAGCTGCGTAATAGTCAACCGGAATACAAAACACACCATGATCGTCATGGATAATATACAAGCCAGTCCGTTCAATGTGAAGGTAATTAGAAAGATCATTGAACAGCTTGATAGATTCCTCTGTGGGGAAATACAGATAAAAAGTATCAGGCCATCCATACATGTCGGAATCATTTCCATCACAATCCAGAGCAATTACACCAGCCTCCCGGCATTTTTGGTTCATTTCTTTTGCTCTTGTCAAATCACTTTTATAAAGATAACTCATTTTGCGTTCCTTCTTTTTGTGTGTTGATATTCAAACATGGTGCGGGTAGTGGGATTTGAACCCACATGCACCTAAGCACGAACTCCTAAAATTCGCGTGTCTCGCCTATTCCACCATACCCGCATATAAATTAGGTACACCTGTACTCCCGATTCTCCAAGCAGGACAACTTCCATTCCGGACCACAATATCCGAAACATTAGGGCGCAACAAGGAAGTCGTGGCTATTTTATTGATCGTACTTTTACCACCATGTACCTATTCCCCATTTTGTTAGAGACCTAATGGGCAAAGCTGTCTTGCCTTGCGGCATGGAGCAGCGAATGGGAGTCGAACCCACATCTCCAGCTTGGAAGGCTGGCATATTCACCGTTATACGACCGCTGCATATAAACCCGGCTTACAAAGCCTTGTTGCTTTCGATACGATATAGACCGAAGCATCGTATCAAAAGAGCCGGGAATAACAAGAATGAGGTAAAAGGTTCCTGCTGAATAACATACCTAAAAAGACAGGAACCCTGGTGCGACTGGATGGACTTGAACCATCGACGTGCATTCAGCCTGCTGCTCTACCAACTGAGCTACAATCGCATAAGATACTCGGCTTACAAAGGCACGCTGCACTCTTTCGAGCGAGCCGAGAATAACGTACATGGAAAAATTTAACATTCCCCACAGGGGGGGTGGTATCTCGCACAGGCGCGGCCGGATCTGACCGCTAAAGATCCTACCAGTACGAGATTGGTGCTACAGGTGGGATTCGAACCCAACAATCCATCGTTTCAGGCGCTCCGTCTTAAGCGGAGTGTGTCTCGCCAGTTGCACCACTGTAGCATATCAAAGCTGTCTGTCCAGCAGTCAACCGTCTTTCCGATTTGCCAAACCGTTTCGCCCAATAAGCTCCCGACTCGATCGAGCCAGTGGTGTTTCGGATGGGACTTGAACCCACATGCTTGCGCAGAAGTTTTTGAGACTCCCCTGTCTGCCGATTCCAGCACCGAAACATATATGCTCGTCTTTCCGAGCTGCCACTGCTTGCGCAGGTCACTCCTCTACTTCAAACACCATGTAGTACATGTGATTATCTTCACCGTTATCGACCGCTGCTCCGATAACATACTCAGGATATGGGTTTAACTCGCATCCGCAAAAATCAGCGTAGGATTCAGTGTCAACTTTCACTGCATCTTCGTACCAAGCAGCCTCATCTTCAGGCATCCCATTGAGGAAGCACTGAAAACTAACAGCGGCAAAAGCAATCGCATCGTCTCTTGATTTGAATGCTTTATCAATACTTACTGACTTGTAGACATCAGCTTTCTCGTTGGTGTAATCGCTTGCAACGATGTACATCTGAATCACTCCTTATCAAAGATATCGGTGCCATTTTTTCTCCAGTTCCGCAATATATTCTGGCGGCCACGGTCCTCCACCACAACCAGTTGTTGGGAAGTCAATATGAAATTCGACTCGAGCATCTCCGGCTCCACGGCAAGCAAACATTGGACATTCATGCATGTATTTGCCAATGAAGTTTCCATCGTAATACTCTTCTTTGGGGCGAAGACGATCGTGATCATATCCGTATCCATATGTATTGTCACAACCAAAACTTCCGGGTTTTGCTCCTACAAAACATAAGTACTTTAGGCTGTCTCTTTCCCGATCTCTATTCAGCCTTGCATAAAACGCATCAATGTAATCTGTCTTTAAGCTCCCCATACCGGCACCTCAGCAATACTCTTTTGAGCTCTTTCTGTCATATTCAGAATTTCAACAGCATCAAGGAGAAGAATCTCATTAACCTCACAGGGAAACTTGCATTCCTTGGGTTTCTTGGTTCCTTCCCGTGCAAGCTGAGAAAGAGTAGCTGCTCCTTCCCAGTACCAGATACGTCGCGCTTTCAGGAGAGTGACTTCTTGACCATTGCGCTCTTTCATGTAGCCACAAAACACACCAGCGCTGTCGGTACGAACCATCACATAATTCATACCATCAAGCTGCGGAGCCGGTGCTGTAGAAATAGCCAAATCTGCTCGGATATACTCAGTGCCATTGATCATAATTTTTTCGTCTGCCATTGTAATTTACCTCACTTCATAAAGGATCGATGCGAGATGCCCGTTCGGTTTAACCTTGTATTTAGGTTCTCGGAACTCGAATTCGCTTCCTTCTTCTTTAGTCCAAGACAAATAGGTGTTAAACATCCGACGAGTGCCGCTACTATTAGAACCAGCTTTGTATCCGACATCATACTTGAATTGATTCTTAAATCCTTCGTGGATCGTATCGGGAGTGTGTCCAAACTTTGCTTCCACGATTACTTCGACATATTTTCCTGGCTTTTTCTCGCTTTTCCGCATCTCAAACCAATAAATTTTCTCCCTAAGATAAGAACGATGCTTCGGATAATACGTAAGGAAATCGCCAGCAAATGTTTTGCCGAGTTTCACTTTGTTAACAGAACATTCACTCAGAATCATCTTGAAGATATGTTTACGATGTTTCTTTGATTTATTCTGCATTTTGATTTACTCCTTGTTAATGGTAAGCTGAATAGACCAATAATCTCTATCGTTTCCAGTGTAAATCAAAGAGTCCAAAACTTCTGAGTGCCGATCGCACTCGTGATAGATTTCTGGACCATGGCTCTGAAGCCATCCAGGCTCCACTCCGAACTCTTTAACGATTTCTCCTTCATCAATGACTGCGATACTATCGGAAGCCTTATCTTTCGCTTTTTCAATCATCCATTCAACAATTTCTTTGATATTCAGATTTGCCATGATTCATACCTTCTTTCAAAATGTTACTGAAAATGGTGCCGGTAGCAGGACTCGAACCCGCGCCTCTGTCTTATCTGGACCAAGGGGTATAAACCCAGTGCTCTAGCCGCTGAGCGATACCGGCATAAGAGAGGAGGATTTAACCATGTAACGACATCGGCGAGGAGTAAACGACTTACAAAGTCTGCGCTATACTCAGTCGCGTCAGTGGATACAACACATAAGCGAATTGGTCTCTTATGGTGTCCATCCTCAAAGGCTGCCCTTTAAATCACTCTCCGCCAGTCTGGGCACCGACTAAGCTAGACCACAACTCAGGTCATCCAATAGCCTACTCACAATAGAGCCACACAAGATCACCAAGGGAGCTACCCTGTCGCAGCATGGATTGTTGTTTTCGGATATAAGCGTTATGGGTGTGTCAGAGGGGGAGTATGATCACCCACGGTGGAATTGCGCCACCCCAGCAGCTTTGTACTACACTACGCCGCTGCATCGAACCTAGCTGGAGCCCAACAGAATCGAACTGTTGTACGACCATCAGCTCCATATCAAAGCAGGGTTATCGTACCTGCCCGGCATTTTCAGCCACGAGCGAAGAAAAAGGAAAAGTGAAAGAGAAAAACTTCGCTTTTTTGCACAGGGAGAAAGGATAAAGCCCTATGCTATGGTCCAAGTGACAGGTTACGATCCTGCTGCCTCATGCTCCCAAAGCACGCGCTCTGCCAATTGAGCTACACCTGGTTATATGCCGGTCTTTCCCGGCTGCCAGCCTCAAAGGCTAATGGAGGAAGTAGATAGCTTAGATAGCTGCCGCCACGATCTTTGCAGCCTCCTTAAACACTTTCATGTTCTTATCAGAATGCTGGAAGATATCAGGAGTAGACTTGGGCGGCTTATTGTGAGAACGTACATACGCTTTACGCATTCGGTCCATCTTTGCAGTGCCGATCGCGTCATAGATCTTTGCATAGGTAACCCAATACCCAAGCGTCTTATCGCCCAGCTTTTTTGCAATGGGTTCAACGATCGGAAGCGTGATACTCGGCTTGTAGTAATAATATTTCTTTTTCGGCTCTTCAACCGCCGGTGTTTCAGCCGCCGGTGTTTCAATCTCGACTGCGTGAGCCTCGGCCACAACGACCGGTGCGGGTTCTTCAGCAACGACCTCAGGAGCAGGTTCTACCCTGTGGCGAGTAGGAATCATATCAGCAGGGATCATAGGCGGCTTCTTGGTGAGTGCCGACTTAATCCCCTTTCGGACCTCAGCGTCATGCTTTTCGTTATCATACCGATCCTTCATAATCGACATAAAGATTGAGCTCCACGTTTCACTATCCTCGATAATGTCCAAGCCGCTGAGGTTCTTGATGTCACCCATGTAGCCGACCCGCTCAACATACGCCTTGCGTTCGTCTTTGAAATACCAGCCATAGTTGCGGCCGATATAATCATAAGCCTGTTTAAGAACCGCATTCAGCGTCAGACCAGTCATGCGAGCGATGGAGTTGCCGAGCTTGTAGATCTCAGTCCGCCATTCGCTGCGTCCTTTGTATGTAGTGGTGTGGGTTTCCTTTGCGGCGGCCGTGGCAGTTGTGGCGGTCTGCTCAGGCTGCTTCTGCGGCTGACCCATCGAGACAAGCTTTCGTTCCAGCTGCTTGCAGACGAACAGCACATTGTCAAGAGCGTTGCGGTCCTGCTGGCGAGCGGCTTCGAGAGCGTCCATCTTGGATTGAATCTCCGTCAGCGCCTGAGTCATCTTATCGAATCGCTCCTGCCGCTTGAGCTCAGTCTGATTGGCATTCAGCGATACGGTTTCACCCCGCATCAGAGCGGCGATCACATCCCAGCAGAAATCAATGAAAGCATTCGCTTTGGGTTGAGTGCTGTAACGGCAGATCTCCATGACACCACGCATATTATATACGTAGGTTTGCTGTTTTCCACCAGGGGTAATCAAATTGATTAACCCTGAAAGCGGGTCGAGACGAGCCGCATTGCGCTTGTGAATCGTTCCAATCGAAATTGAAGGATTCTTATATCCCAGCGCCTTACCGACCTGCTCACGGGTCATCCAGAAATCATCCTGAGCTCTGGTGTGATCGACCGCCGGATTCTCATAGACCTGAATCTCCATGTCACCGAACTGCTTGGTAGTGGCTACTTGCATTACTACATTCGCATTCATTTTTTACCTCATCCTTTTCGTTTGATATTGTAAAGTGTGTTTCGCTTGAAACAAGTATTACACAAAAACGTATCGTTGTCAATTGGAAAATATTCACAAATGACAGCATTACATTTTGTTTGTATTTGTCGTTCTTATCACAACCTTCATTATTATAATATAGGCGATTTGTGATCTAAATCTGTCTGAAGCTACTAGCTGGAGATGGTGATCTTTCATGAAACCAGGGGTTGTGGCCCAAATGTGGTTGTTAGATGCGTGGGTTGGGGTGTTATGAGGCTCTTCTGACCCCCTGACGACACCGTTTGGTGTGGCCAGTGATGTCTGGTACCTGCAGTCGACGCGTCTTCCGCCTTCCTCGGGGGTGTCCCCTCGTTCTAACAATTCGTTCCGTTCGGCTTGGCCTAAACGTGCTATCATAGTAAAACCAGATAACAATTCATCATAAATCTGCTCGTAAAATACGGGGTTCCTCACATGGGAGGGCCTGTTTTCAACATAGTTTTCAACTCGCTTTCTTATTTGATTATGTACTTTTGTTTCAAATTGAGATCTAAACATCTGTGGAGTCCTGTGTCTCACCTGCGATCGCTGCAGCAGGCAGCGTTGATGAGCTGCGGATGAGCTGCGAGCGTAGTTCGGGATTTCGGGGTGACGCATTATCGCTGTATTTCTATTCGGGCTCTACCGTTAGTGTCGTGAGTCGCTCCCTGTTTGGTCACCTGCTGAGCTTAATGGTCCTCCAGTGGCAGCCATGGGTGGGATATCTCACTCTAACAATTCGTTCCGTTCGGCTTGGCCTGAACGTGCAAACCTTTCGACTTGCTATTCATCTCAATCTGTTTTCGCGGCGACTCTGCTGTACTATGCGGAATCGTCGAAGGGCATTGCGTTCATCTCATTCACCTCTTGATTCAAACCTTGCTGTTTTCTTTAATAGAATTACAAGGCAAAAACACCTAACACATCTCAGTAGAGTAATTTCATTACCGAACCATGATGTATGTTTAGAATACAGTCAAACTCTTTATGAATTCGGCTGAGAATTGATGCTGGCCTTATTCTGTCGAGCCGCTTGTACCTTTTTCATTCGCTCACGAAGTTCTGCACGCTGTTCATCGGTCAGTTCGCGAGGCGCTGTCGGCGTTCCGAACCGAACCAGCTTACGCGGCACCGAATACCACTTGCACAGGATCAGTCCGTCTTTCGTGCGGTGGATCTTGGTGAGCTTGTACTCGTCAGGATGCTTCTCACACATGGCATCAAGCTTGCGCCAGTAAACAGGATCATTGGTGCACACATCGGCCGTCTTATCCAGAGCGCCAATGGTGATGATGGTCTCCTGTTCAGCCCGGGTCATCGAAACGCCGCCATGCTCAGGAATGGCTTTCATTATGATTTCTTCCACGATTTATCGCTCCTTTTTCTGCTGGGCTCATTCATACCAACACATCGTGACAACGTTGGTGTAGCCAGTTTGGTATTTAACGCCGTCAATTCTGACCGTAACCGTGCCATAAGACACCCAGCAAGAATCGTACTCGCCCTCAGCAAGCAGCGTGCCGTCAGGGTTATAGACCTTGGCATAGTTCACCTTGCGTCCATCTTCATCTTTCGAATTGCCACCACATCCAGTCAGCATCAGTGCAGCAGCCAGTACAGCTGCCGCGATAAGTCTTCGGAATCGCATTTAAGCCACCTCCTTATTCGTCATCACTGTCAAAGACAAAACCTTCTGCCTTCCACATCGAAACAACAAATTCATCGTCACTTCGATCAGTTTTCAAAACCCCGCTCAATCCATGCGCGGTGTCGGTGATATCGAAAACAAACTTACTTCCGTAAATTTTGAACAGATGACCGTCTCTCTTGCGTTTGTTGCGGCAGGTCAGGTAATCCGTCCCACGAGTGGTCTTGCCCAGCTGAACCCACTTTGTAGGCACATGGATCTGCAGATAAGATTTCGAGCCGCACACAATCGTGAAGTCATCGTGCTGCTGAACCAGCTTGAGGAAGTCCTCCGGTTTGAATTCGTGTACGCCAAGATCTAAGCTCGCCATAAAAACCCTTCTTTCTCTTTTTCTCCCTGATGGTTCTTTTTCCCCTTAACAATCTCCTTTATCTCCTATAACCCTCTTAAACCTAATCATCAATTTTATTTTCGCGTCGCTTGTTCATTGGTGATTGCGTAATTGAGTTCGAGTTCGAAATAGGAATGAATTATTGTTGCAAGCGAAAAATGAATCAGCGATTAAGTTTTCAACAATTTGAACAAGTGAGTTTTCAACAATTCGGAATCTCAGCAACGACCTGAATCATCTTGATTGAAGTCGGAATGAAGATTCGTCCTTGCAGCATGTTCATAAAAGTAAGCGTCTGAAGCAGATCGAACCAGTGCGAACTCTGTTCAGCAGGTGCCGCATTCAAATCAGCGATCAGGCTCTCCACAACCTTATCGTCAAGAAAATCGAGCTGCGTACATGCTTCGCCACGCTCATAGCTAGTTCCGATCTTAACTTTTGCATCGTATGTAATCTGTACTGACTTCATACTGTTACGCTCCTTTTTATTATACAACTGTTTGGAGTTTTGCTCAACAACTAACAGGCGTTGATTAGTCGCCATTTTCTTCCGAGTCAACGATCTCGACGCTCTCGATGGAGTTCGGCACGTACATGCGCTTTCTGAATCGCTCCATGGTCTCAAGCGCCGCCTCAAGGTGAATCATCACAACATGCTGCTCTTTTGATCGCTTCTTATACTCGGTATCAATGGCAGCACACAGCGTATCAACCACATCATTTGGCACAGATTCGAACTGGTAAGTAGCCCTCTTATAATCGAGCCGCATACTTGTTGCGATTGCTGCACGATATGTTACTTTGATCGTATACAAATTAACACTCCTCTTATTGCGTCGCTCGTTCACACAGAATCGCGGCCGCTTCTTTCAAAATACATACACCGGTCGCACAACTTGCCGCATTGATTCCATGCTGGCGATACAGGTTCCAGAGTCCGCCGTATGTAGGGATCGCATCGAGCCCGGAGCAGTAAAACCCAGCCGCATCATCCCACACAGACATCAGTGTATTATTGAGCAAGTGGTCTTCTTTGTACTTTGGAATCAGATAATCAAGATCGAACGGAATGTACTGTTTGACCACATCCAGACCGCCCAGATAATCGATGTAGCGAGTGTAGCGCTCACGAAAACCGAGTTCTTTGCAAGTGGCCTTATCGATGTTGCATTGATGGATTCCTGTTGCTTCACTGATGGTCATCGCTGCGCCACCTCCTTACTTGTTAGATTTGCACTGATATTTTCGTTCGATCATTTCGGCTTCTACCAAGGTCATACCGTGCTTCCACCGAATATCAACAACGGATTCGACCCAGTTTCCGGTCTTACGATTTTTTACGACACGAACTTCCTCAACATCTCTGTGAATCTGTGTGCCGGGCTTCGGAAGATAGGTCAAAACAGTTTCCTCAGAATGTTCCAGATCATATGACCCAACAAACGTGCAATCCCGCTTGATCAGATCAAAAATTTTCTTGCGGTTCTGTTTGGACAAGTTTCTCACGACTGCGCCACCTCCTCATTACTCTTCGAGTGTGATATCATCGTGGCCGGCATCCTCATTGGGCTCATCCGCTGCCAGCGCAATGATTTCGTCGATGTTGTTTTCGATCAGATACTTCCAATCTTCCAGCCGCTGATTGAGGATTTCTGTCGCCTGGATAATGACTGCGTCCGGCGTGATGTGCTCACAGTTGCATTTCAGAGCCAGGATCAAGTCATCAAAAGTGACAGGGTCAAGAATCGTATCGCTGGGGATCATATCTTTACCGAGTTTCCAGCTTGCCATAATCAGAACCTCCTGAACTGCACAAACTTGCCATCAGCGTAGCAAGGAGAGTAGCACTGCGAGATACAATAGTTATTTACGAAGGTGGCCACGAAGACAGGTTCGCCCTGAATAATGATTGCTTCCGGCTTCAACTTCTCGATTTGTTCGGCCATCTGCCATGCCATATCCCTTACTTTGATAGATGCGTCCGTAGGGAAAATCGTAGGCAATGGTCCATCATGAAGTACACCATCTGTGCACAGTTTGCGAGCTGCATCGAGTTGAGCGTTGGACCATTGGGCGATAGAAAGTTCAGTCATATTGAGAACCATTGCTACGTTTGCCTCCTTATTCTTGTACTGATAATTCTTTTGCCATGATTCTTTCGCGCATCTCGGCTCCAGTTGAGGAAAAGTAATCGCGAGTAAGAACCCATGCATCTTCTTCGCCGCAGATTTCAGCAGGCTCTTTGAACAAGCGAATGGATTCGTCTGGCTTTTTACCACCAAAGATTTCCTTCTTAGCCGCATCTGTGATACAAGGATCATTGTAGATGTCATGCCAATATTTTTCTTGTTCTTTAAGATATTCAAGTGCTCGTTCTTCAGTAGCGAAGAGGTCGTAATGGAAGTTATCGTCATGAATCGTTTCGTCGCGGGCTTCGTGAGACATGAAAATTCCCCAGACAAACATACTATGTAGCTCCTTTCATTCCATCTCGATTGTGACACTGTTATATTCAGGTGTTTGATACATCACATTAGCTTCCCACATCTTGGCACAATCATAGCTGGCGAATGCACGGCGGACCACTTTGAGCGGGGTTTTGCCATTGTTATCGGCATAGAATGTGATCTTGTAATGCTGGAGCTGATAGCCAGCTGCGGCGTAATCACCCATTCTGCGATGCCTCCTCGTCTTTTAATTCAACAGAGCTAATCCACTGTTCGAATTTGTATTGAACTCCAAACATAGGGTCTGTAAAAGTATACTCAAGACTAGCTTCATCGCCGTCTTTATAATTCACATCCGAAACGTTTTCTTTCTTTCTGATAGAACAATATTCTTTGAAGATAGTATCAAATGCCACGTCAAAACTACGATGAGCAGATAGCGGTCTCGTTCCGTTATCATGCCAACCAAAACAGTCATTAACTTTGACATTTTGCATGACAATGTAAATTTCCATGTTTATGTCCTCTTTTTTGATACTCTTACTTCACTTCTTTTGATTCGATCTGGATATAGCGTTCGAACTCATCGCCGTCCAAATTCTTCCAACGATAATGAAGATTGCCGCCATCAGTATCAAATACGACGTCATAACACTCCGGATCTGCGCTCACCGATTTTGCCATCTCACTCAGCATCTTCATTGCACGCTTGCGACTGCTATAAACATCACCATTGTAACGATTGAAAATCGCCCACGGCTTGCCCTTGGTTCGATTGGAATAGGAATTATCCAAAATATGCACCATCATGGTTACAACTTCCTCCTTTTTACCCGCTGCGTTCTCTGCGGATTATACATAGCGGCGCTCATACCATGTAGAAGTAAGAATGCTTGATTTCGGGGGCATATTTGTCCCGAGCGACACACTCCAGCCCAATGATATGTTTGTTATTCTGTAGGAGCGCCTTCTGACCTGGCGACAAAGTACAATCAAGCAGTACCCGCATTGCCGACTGACCACCCTTCAAGATAACATCCTGATACTCGATCACATGGTCTTTGATTCTTGGCGGGAGGGATTCAATCAGTTTCGCGGTGTTCATGTTGATTTCCTCTTTTCTTTTTGCGTGTGCCATTGTATGGGATGGGTTACTTCTTCCACGGTACCCATCAGTCGCCCGTCTTCAGCACCGTTAGCTTCGCATGTTTTGCTCGGCTGGCCTGCTTGTGGCCAAATAGATTACTGTCCGAGGCTCTATCGGGCCTGGCTTCAACAAATGAAGACTTAGGGATGCGATTGATTGACTTGCTCTCTATAACATCCTTATAGTGACTACAGCCAATCAATTTTGCAGCGATCATAAAAGAGGCCGCTGACTTTTGGCCTCTTGAACGGTGTCCAGAGGGTCACCGAAAGTCTATTCGTTTCATCAAGTATATTGTTAGGTGTCAGAACAGTTTATATCGCCATGCCATGAAATTTCGCTCAGTGGAGTAAGACGCGACCTTGCACCAATGGCAATACCCTATCGGCTTGCTATTCATGTCTAAAAACACGTGATTTGAACCTCCTTTCATCTAGTTTCGCTCACATAGAAACACCCTCTGGTTTACTTTTCTCATTGATTTATCTGCGTGGCCTTTGCTTCAAAATCAAATCAAATTTCACTAGAGCGGTGGAGCGCCCTTCTGTTTACGCTGCTGCGTCCTGGGCTTGGGACCAGTACAGGCTCTGCAGAACCCGTAGCCGCATTAGACTGAGCGACTATTGCCGCCCAGCCCCCTCTGCGATTACTTACGTTCAGACTTTGCTTGGGTACGCTTTATTCATTATCAGCCCAATCGAAATAAACATCACAGAGTATATCATTTATGACATCTTCGATTGACCGATTGGAAATCATTGTATGTAGGTTATTTTTACCAGCAGTGCACTTACTGCAGCGTTCTTACATCACCGGCGGCATCGGAGTACCATCCTGGCGACCACGGCGATACGGACCACGGCGAACTCTCCCCTGGGAAACAGGATAACAGGTAACCGGGCGGTTATGCAGAGTGGCCAGCCGCTTCGTGATAACCTTCGCACCATGAACAACCGTCATAGTAGGCTGCGGACGGAAACGATCATAGCGGCGGTCTGCAGTGTAATCCCAGGGAGTGATACTTGCATCGTCGGTCGGCACACGGTACGGGCCCATCATACGGGTCTTGCGCTGATTGACATTGACCGGAATCAGGAAATCGTAGTTCAGGTCGTTGTTCTTGACCTCGGTTTCGGTGAACAATTCGCCACCTGCATAGGCGCTCCACATTTCGATGCCACGACGGGTGCCCAGATACATAGGCTCATTGTTTGCTTCGAATTTAACACGGAAATACAACATAGGTTTACCTCTCTTCTTGCTTACACATTTTGATTTGCTTTTTATGTAATATTTGAAGCCGCCGGGTTAGACCACAACAGCGATCAACAGAGTCAGGGCAATCGAGATGAGGAAGAAATTGCGAATCGTTTCCGTCATTTCGATCGGATCTACGGTATCAAACCAGCGTGCCAGGGTATCGATGACCTGATTGTAGCGGCGGAAACACCCCAGATAATACAGGCCGGTTCCGATTTGCTGGAGTGCGCCAACCAGAAACAACATGGCGGCGAACACCCAGACAATAGGATGCTCAAACAATCAAATCACCTTCCTTTACTGTGAATGGCAGAGTCAGAATGTGAAACTGCAATTCGATTTGAACACGCGGCCGGAGTCTGCTATAGGGCAGGAAGTACGGGTCAGCCAATTCGATGCGGCGCTTATGACGGCACTCTTGGGACTGCATCCAGGTGGAATCCGTGTCACTAAGGTATGTTGCGAACATAATTCATATTGCTCCTTTCTTACTGCGCGGCGGCGCTTCTTACGGCTGCTGCGGCGCTCATACTCTTGTGAATTCGTCCAGATAATAACGAGAGCCATGCATAATGAAATACGCACGGCCCTGATTCGTCTGATAGATTTTGTGGCGGCCAGCCTGTTTACGGCGCTCGCCATTGTTGGTTGCGACTTCGACACACGCCTCTTCAATCGCTGTGATCTCAAGCCCGCCCCAGTTGTTAAGCGGATACACGGCGATTGCATGTTTCTCTGGCGGGAAAACGTCTCTCATAATTCAACCTCGCTTTCTTGCTGAATAGAGATCTTGCCAGCGGAATCATATCAGGACTTTCAAACACGATAAACCCGCCCAGATTATTGATGGATGCAACCAGCAGACCATATTTTTCAATGATGAGCCAATTCAGGCTGTTCGGATTGTACGGTCGGAATGGTTTCGCATCAGGAAATCCCGCCCTCGCATCACTGAAAAACTGCGGGGTCAGCTCTTTCGTATCCAAATTTACGACACGAATCGGCGTGAGGGTTCCGCTTTCCGGGTCCAGCACAACAGCGCACAATCTGTCATGCATCTGATAGATCTCTGACAAAATCACTTCAGCCACTCCTTAAAAAAGCTTGCGTCCAGAAATTCCCATTTACTTTCACCAATATGGCAGAGTTCTTTTTTGTAGCCGACACTTGGAATCACTTTGACGATAGAAGCCCAGCGGATTCGCCCGACTTTCAGTTCATATTTGAGCAGTTCGAAAGTAGCTTGAGCTGCGGCCAGAATCGGAAATCGCAACACCTGTTCGTCGTTGTTCAGATGGATGATGCGGACTTGATATAACTCCTGCGACTTAGGCTCTGTCGTGTAATCTTTAGGAAGAGATCGTGCCAGGACTTTGTATTTGCCGTCGCCAGTCTTTTCGCAAAGGCGCACCGAGTAGCAATTCATATTTTCATTGGCTGTTTTCCAACCAAGAAACTCCTTATTCGCTTCCTCAAGTGTAGAATAGAATTTCTTACTGATTCTAGGACCTCTTTTAGAGCATTCTACAAGTTCGAGCTGAACCATATACTCAGGCGGGATTTTTTTGGTTTGTTGCTGTGTTGCCCTGAGTTCTTGTACTTCGCCATCTTTTAGATTCAGAGCAAAGAGCACAGCGGTTTCAGTGCCTGGATTCGAGCTGGCGATATAGTTCTCTTTCTTGTCGAGGTTTTCAATAATACTCTGGATCTCTGTGGTGGTTTGAATGGCTTTTTTTACTCCAGAAAGATCCCCACATTTGATACAAAGATTTTGTTCCCGAAGCAAACCATCACGAGCGAGTTCAAAGACCTGTTTCACTGTCAGCACTTGGCGAATGCCTCCTTTCACCAGGCGGCTTACAGCTTGCCGCTCATAATTCCCATCACAGGGATACGCTGACCTTCGTCCTGTTCGTACACATGGGCTTCGGTTGCGTGGCGATTGTGAACTTCTCGCTTAGCGACCTCAAAGTTCTTCTCAACCTCGGCGTAACTCTTGAAGGGGTATTCCATTTCGCCCATGATGGGATCGTTCCATTTGATTACGAGGACGTAAGGAGCTTCTTTGATGGCCTGTTCATAGCGCTGTTCCTCGGCGGACTGCTGTGCCCCGGCGGACTGTTGGGCTTCGGCGGCCTGCTCCTTGGCGACGATTTTCTCGGCCAGATTCTTCAGCTCTGCAATCACATCAGCATTCAGACGCCGCTTGGCTTCTTCAGCGCGAATCATCTCGGCGATTGCATTCACATCCGCCTTTGCCTCATCAGCCAACTTACGAGCCAGGCTTTCAGCGCGGTGACCTGCATACTGATTGGCAATCTTGTCATAGTGCCACCACTTGTCGACGGCGGCGGCGCGGGCGTATCTGAGCAGTTTCATGTTATCCATTTTGTTTTACCTCTCTTTTTTGTTTTATTAAATGGCAGCAAATGCCATTTCAATCTTCCTCAGCGGCGTTTTCACAGTTGCACCAGAGAATGTCCTCGATAATATCATCGAAGTTGTCATCTGGCGTGCCATTGCAATTCATAATGAGGGTCACACTCTGATACATGGGCGGCACATCGTTAAGGTTGTCCATTTCATAGGCATATCCCCACACTTCGCCATTGCAATCTTCGATCATGCAGTACAGGAGCTGGATATTGTTTCCGTCAAGATCCTCGCATTCAATGACGGGTTCCTGGACGACGGTTCCGCTCAAAATGTAGCGCCCAGCAGCATTGGGTTTCACAACGGCGGCGTTACCAGCGGTGCTCGCACTTGCCGCCGGAACTGGAATCATAAAGATTGTTGCGAACAGAATCACGGCCATAATCACAACGGCCAGACCACGATTGCTCTTAGTCATGCTTGAACATCTCCTTCCATGCCTGCTGCATCGAAATCGTCAGGGCGACACCGATGATGATGCCGCAGACGAGAATGAACTCCGTGCTGAAATAATCCATATTACTACGCTCCTTTCGTTTGATACTCAAATCTGGTCTACGGTTTCGATGACATAATCATCGTAATTATTGCCGAACGTAACGTATGCGTCCGGGCTGCACTTGGACAGAGCTTCCATCAGCTCTGCAACAGTCATGCTCGTGGTTTTGTGCTCGACGATATCAAGCAGAGCGTAACCGGCGTGGTTTTCACCGTTGATTCTGACGAATTTCATATTGTTGAGCTCCTTTCGTTTTTTTGTTTTATTGTGGTTACGGTTACGTCTGCCCTGGTACCGTAAATCGCCCAGTATCGCTCCTTGTGGAGCAGAGAAAAGAGGTAAAAAAGAAAACGCCAGCACTTGCATCTTGCGATTGCATTTGCTGACGTTGGGGTTGGTTATTAAATTAGGGCGGTTTTATGTCATGCCCTGGGACGTGAAGCATCAAAGCTCTTCGATTATGAACTTTACATACGGAAGGGCAGGATTTTTTGCTTGTGTTTCACGTAGTAATGGTTCGATAATATCCCGATACTTTTCTGCTTGCTCTCGTGATTCAAATTCTTTCTGATACAGGATATTTGTTTTCCCTGTATACGTTGAAAGTTCTTTGAGTACGAATTTATTTTCAGCCATAAATCTACCACCTTTCGCTGAAATGGGATGAGACTAACCATAGTGTAATGGATAGTGGTGGTAAATTCAAGACGAAAATCACTTACGTTTGGTAACTTTGTGACATTTTTCTGGGAACTGAGGCATAGGAGGTCTGCGGTCACTATTGTCGAAATAATGGTCACGAATTCCAGAGCCTTCAATAAAGTTTGAGTTCTTAACAGCGAATGAACCGTAGGCAACCATATTCAGAATCTGATATTCATACGGTTGTTCTGCACGACGCTCACGTTCACGAACGCCTTCTTTGTGAGCACGCTTGACTGCGCCTTTACCCTTCCGGATGACAGATTCGCTATTCGTCTGTAGATGTGCGTAAATCCGATATTCTTTCATCTCAGATTCAGACTTAGCTTTACGAGGAGCGCGCCATTTGCGCAAAGTAATCTCTTTTGCTGTTTGCGCAAGCACGATAAAACAACAGAGATCACTACGCATTTCAGTTTGCCATTCGGGTTTTGCCCCGTGATGAACAGAGGTGTCACACCAGGTCAAACCCTGAACCACATTCATAGTCGGGTCGTAGTTCTGGCTTGCTACGAAAACGATGTTGCCCATCATTCCGTAAACACCATTCACAAAAGGCTTGAGCATTGCTTCCATCGCATTACCGTACACATTGTACTGTGCTTTTGCAATACGCTTCGGAAACAATTTCATGTTCGGTGCGCAATCGCCCACTTTTTGAGCGACAAAATCAACACTTTTCATTCGCAAAATTACCTCTCTTTCTTTCGGACTCTTAGTTCAAAGCCCCTGCGCCACGTCAAGGCGTTCCGATTGCAGGGGTGAGCAGTTTAACGTCATGCTCGGGACACTAGTTATTATTTTTGATTTCATACCCGGTGGGGCTCCTTTCTCACTGCTGCGCTTCTTTTACACCGTTGAATGCACGACATACAAGGCGGCTACCCTTGTAAAGCATAACGGTACGTTTGTTTTTGACACGTTGCTCGAAAAAATCGAACGCAACATCTTCTTCGTGGAAACTTCCTACCCATGCCGGCTCGTAGTCGTATAAAACGACCACAGTGAAATTTCGGTTGCTAGGGGTTACGCATGGGCCGATTGCATCGACATATTGCTGGCTTGCTTCTGCCGGGCGATACCATGGGACAATAGGCTTGTCTGCACGAGTGATACCGCAGACTTTAGGTTTGCGCTCAGGTCCAAAGATTTTGAGTGCATCACGAGCCTGTTTATCGGCCCATGCACGCTTTCTTGCCAATTCTTCTTTCTCGGCTCTTGCCTTGGCTTCTTCGGGAGAAAGCATCCAGTCGGGGAGCTCACCATACAGCACTTCCTTGGTTTCTGCATTGAGAACAGCGCTCACTAATTGGGTCTGCCCACATGCTTGGAATGCCGTCTTGATGTCAGTAGTGTCCAGAGTTCCGACCTCATCAAATACGATAGTAAACAGCATAAGTAATGACCTCTTTCTCTTTTCTCGCTTGACTCAAAAGGGCTTGCGCCCATGGTAGTGGGATACTTTCTGCCCCGTGCCCACCAACCTCACGGTATATTGATTGCGTTAGAAGTCGATGCGGCTGACCTCGGTGTAGTTGCCATCACGGTCAAACCGCTTGCACCACACGGCACTAATGGTCTTAGTGACGCTATCAGGGTCAGCGCCCGCCGCTTTTTCTGCGTGCAGTTCTGTCATTGCGTTCCATGCATCATCGTGGTTGAAATGGTACAGGGTTGTCTGACGTGCACCGCCAATCTCCTCAGTCAGCGCAATGAGGTTGTCCTCTTTGTAGTCTGAGGAACGAGACGGATTGAAAGCGGGGTTGGTATACACCACTTCTCCCGTCTCCTGCTTGCATACGCATTCCACCTGCATCTTTTCCAGCATCTGGAACATAGTGGTATCCTCAACGTCCTTGAGTATGACACCACCGACCATGTGAATGATATAACTTGCCATAATAAACCTCTTTTCTTGACTTTGACGGTTGAATAATGCGCCACATTGACGCTCACACATTGCGTGTTGCAACGCTTGCTTGTGTGACCGGGCGAGGATATACCCCGCCCACGCACTAGGCCTAACACCTTGCCTTTGCAGGCCCTGCCTAGTCAGGTTGCAAACTTATTCGCCAATAGCGGCTTTGAGTTTGCCGATGATGGATGCTTTCTCGATATCGGTTGCATGAGACTGCTCTACCAATGCGATAGCTTCTGCAATGAGGGCAGTAGCGTCAGACAGCTTCTTTTCAGCGTCTGCCTGTGCCTGTTCAGCCTTTTTCTTGTCGGCTTCGGCCTTGTCGGCCTTGTCATTGGCTTCCTCTACCTTGCTCTTGTTGCTGTTGCGGGTCTGGGTAGACTTCTCCCGCTTTACCTTGTTTGCGGCGGCATCTGCCTGTTTGCGGCTTTCCTCAGACAGGCGAACGTAGGGCTTGCCATCCAAAAGACGCTCGGTCTCGAGAATCAAATACTTGGTGAAGATCCTTGCGAGTTTGGCATCATCATCAACACCACCGGCTTCTTTACGAGAGTAGCCAATGATATCGCCAATGATACCGGTTTCAACGTTGTCCATGCCCACAAAGGCACGAGGTTCATCGCCCTCTTTTTTGCCGGGCTTGACTGCGAACACTTTGAACCAGTCACGAGCGGCATCACGGGCCTTTGCGGCGTATGCGTTGAGAACGGCCTTGTTGTCGTCAGTGTCGTTGTCAACACCAACCCGTTCACGGGCATCGAACCATGCAGAGAATGCCTTGCAAACATTCCATGCCAGCTCTTTTACCGTGTCTGGAGTGTAGACGGTCACACCGCACTCAGCAAACAGTTTGGCCGTCAGCTGAGTTGCCGTGTCGTTAGAATCAGCGATACGGCGGACAACTTTGGACATTGCGAACTCGGTAATGTTACTCATAATATTTCCTCTTTTCTTGTTGTTGCGTTTTGTGTACTACCTGTACACATGGTCGGGCACGAACTTTTGCACTTTTCAGCGCTTTTGCTCATGCCCGACTGTAATATACAGGTAACAAGACTTAATAGGATAGTATATGACAGGTTATAGCTGTCTTTCCTTGCCCACATTCCCATCTTTCAGGGCAGATTGCAGTTCCCCCAATACACTCTTTTATTAGTGTATCGTACTAGGATAAAACCTAGTATGTTACCACATTCAGAGATTCCGGGGTCAATGCTTGTGTACAGCTATCCCGGACGTTTCGTTGTTTACCACGTCTTTCCTCGGCTATCCTTGCTTGTTTGTTTGGCTATCCCGTGGGATACAGTTTTTGCGTAAAGCGTGGTACTGTTAAACCTTGCCAAACTTATAACCTTTACAAGCCGTTTCCGGCTTGTTGCAACAACCAGAAGTGTAAAGAAACACTTCTAGCTTAATTACCGTCAAGCAATTTTGCATATTTTTGAATTTCAGCCAAACAAACGACACGTTCAAGGGCATGAACGATTTACACGCTGTTCAGCGTACTTTTCAATTGTCAAGGTACACCTCTCCCGGCAACTTCTCCACCGTTCTGCGGAATTCGGACGTAATGTTTACCCATCCGAGAGAGTACCCCGCCGGGCCTTGTTTCCGTGGCCCCTTGGAGTGACTACAGTATAGACCCATCAAAAAATTTTGGCAAACAATAATCCATAGCCGATTCTCCCTTTATATATAAAAAGGTATAATCAAAAAACAACGATAAATAAACGGTTCACAAATACTCGAATACCACCTAATAACGGAAGGTAGCATTCACAGAAAACCCGCATGATTCCTAGACTTTTCAGGCCATACCGGGGGGATGTTAAAAATTGGAAAAGGGGTCAAGTTCGGGTCGTGCGTACCAGTTATTCCATCTCCCCAGCCCGTACAAAATCACCCGGTTTTCGCACCTCGCCCGCCTCTCGCTCGCCCCCTCAACGCAACAATCATCCATCCGCATTCGTTCCTAATTCGCAGTCACCAGCACCCAAAATCACCTGTTGATCACCCATAAATCACCCGTCATCTCACCTATCTGCGCACCCGTAAAACGCCCATTTTTAACCCCCGATTTCGCCTCCGGTAAATAACGTATTATCGTTATAAAATGCTCCGTGCCAATAATGGTTTTCATCCCAATTTCCACACGGTTGTGCCTCGATCGCCGTGTAACAGCGTCCTAAAAGCACCACAGAAACGCTTAAAATGCATTATTTTTGCTCATTTTTTCTTAATTTTAATAATTTTTCTGCCATTTTTACTATATTTTATTTATTATTACAACAGATTATTTTATTCCGGTATTTTGCACAAAACTATTGCTTTTGCAGCGCCATGGGTGTATAATAAGGTATAAAGAAAAAGCCCGCAGTTCTCTCCACAGCTGCGAGTTTATATTTTCAATAGTTAATCACACTTTACAATATCATTATTAAAGGAGGATCACCCGTTAATGAAGTTTTATGACACCTCCGCGCTTCTTGATTTGGGAGCTGCCGCCTTCGAACCTGCCAGTGCAACCGCCTCTAGTACAACCGCACCGTTTCTGATTGCCGATATGACCCTGCACGAGTTGGAAGAGATCAAGACAAGCGGCAAGAAGAGCGAAGAGATCCGCTATAAGGCCCGTACTGTAACCCGCCTGCTGGCCGAGCATCACGACGACAACACCTTTATGGTAGTGGCAGTCCCCATGTCTTCCCTGTTCTACATTCTCGATGGCAAACCGATCAGTGATAACAACGACGCGACGATTATGGCAACCGCCCGCTGGTACCTGGACGAGATGAAGCGCAATCTGGACGATGCGATCGAAGCCGGTCTCACAGAAGCGCAGAAACAGATTCAGGCCAACATTGATTCTTTTAAATTTGTGACCAGCGACCTGAGTTGCGCCAATATTGCAAGCGGCATTCTTTATCTGCCGATCGAATTCACCTATCCCGATGCAGCAGCAAGCGCCAACAGTAACTACACTGGCTAGACTGAAGTCACTCTTAATGAGGGCGGCGAAGAGGCCATGGCAATGGCGTACCAGACCCACGATGAAGGCTATACATATCAGAACCTGTTTAATACTCCAGTGAATGGCTATCTGATTGTTCGTGATCCAGATACAGTAGACGATGATACGCCGGCAGGCAATGCAGTAGGCTGGCTGCGATGGAATGGCAAGAAATATGTACCACTCAAATACAAAAAGATCAGTAATCGCTTCACTGGCGACGTAAAACCGCTCAATGATCAACAGAAGCTCGCATTTGATATGCTACAGAACGATGATATCACCGTTAAAATGCTGGCTGGAACATTCGGCAGCGGCAAGACAATGCTTATGGTGTCCTCTGCTATTGATATGATCGAGAAGCACAAAGTTGAAAAGCTGATCTGGATTCGCAATAACATCGAAGTCAAGAATACCAAGGAGCTGGGCGCACTACCCGGCACCCTACTAGAGAAGCTCGGCGCTGCTTCTTTTGCTGGCCCTCTGGCTGATCACTTGGGCGGCGAGGCTGGTTTGGAATACTGGATCAATAATGGGCAGGTAGAAGTAGCTCACCTTGGATTTATTCGTGGCCGCGACTACAAGAACGCAATTATTATGGTTTCAGAGGCTGAGAATCTGACCAAAGAGCATGTACAGCTGCTACTCGGCCGTGTTGGTGAGGGATCTATGCTGTGGCTTGATGGCGACCTGAAACAGACTGACGAGGCCGTGTTTGAAAATAACAGCGGTATGCGTAAGGCAATTCAGTGTCTGGCTGGTAACCCGCACTTTGGATATGTCTACCTGAACAAGACAGAACGCAGCGAGACCGCACAACTGGCTGACCTGTTAGACTAAGGGGCACAGCAGAATGATAAAAGTAAGGATAGACGGCTTACGACTAATGGATTACATCTCTCCTACTGGTGACTGGAATTATGAAGCGATTGACGGTTTGGCAAAAGAGTTGTGTGACCGACTTCGAGAAGCTGAGGCAGAACAGATACTGAAAGAATTCAAAAAATACATAGAAAACCAACATTCTGACAAAATGGTCATATTAAACCAATTGCGAGCTCAATTGAATAATATAGCTACACACCGATATCTGATTACACCATTTAACGGAGGCATAGTAGCATGGGACAGATGAGCAAAGCCAGTGAAGAAATATTTTATACAACCAATGAGTATCTGACCTATAAGATGTCTCGATATTTTGACACTTATGTTCTGTTGCTTGGCTTAAAAGACAATTCAGGATTCTTCATGGATTTTGTCGGCGGAGCAGGAGTCTATTATCATCTATATAAGCAGACGGGACCTGCTGTATTTGCATTTATCGATGATAATTATAAGGTACTTCGTGGAGACGACGCAGAATGGATTACTAATCTTGCTTTGAAAATATGCCAACAATATGACGAACAGCTGTTCAACGAATAATGTGTCTGTGAGACTTTGCTATAACAGGAGAAGAAATAATGCGCGTTTTATTCGTAAGGCCATCGATCTATGACACAGTGTGCGACTGGTATGAACGCATGAATACTGTGCAAAAGCATCGAAAGGAGACCGCAATCTGTAAATCACCCGAAGATTTTTGGGATATATTCAATAAAGATAAATTCGGTGTACAATACACGACATTCTATTTTGACGATAGACTGGCACTGACAGATACTTTTGAATTTTTCAAAGAGATCGCACGGCTGTATGGTGAAGAGGATGCGAAATATATTTCAGAGAATAAAATGCGGCGGATCACCATGAACTATTTGATGAACAACAATCAGTTTGACTTGTTCCAGCAGTTCTCCATCACACCCGAATGTCTGGACGATGTAATCCATGATGCTCTGGCTGATCAACAGTGCGAATGTGTGTGCAGACCGCTATTGTAAGGAGGGTGAAATATGGAAAGAATATTAGCGCCACGAGGCGGTGGACGTACATATGCGATATGTGAATACGCTGTCAAGAACAACTGTAATATCTTGGTGCCGATGGGCGGGACAGCTATATTATGTGCACAGGACTATATCAAGGAAATCGCAAGGAATCTTGATATTCAATATTAGGGGTATAGGGTTGATCATCAATGTCTTATAGTGGATTTACAAAGCAGAGAGCGTGGAGAATATGCTATCCATATACTGACGGCGATTCACCCTCCTGACAACTACAATGGATTACGCTTTGAATACAAACCACTTGTTGTTGATGATATCGACCGATGTTTTAAACTCATGTGTTTTCCGAATGTACAAATCGATGCCTGTTCTCTGATGACATATGATCCGAGCGAGGTTGCGTTTACACCGCCAACTGCGCCTCAAGAAGTGCAGCGGGATGAATGCGTGTGTAACAGCTTGGTATAACAGAGGTACCCGCAATGAACAAATTTGATGCGCTACATGATGATCGCACGCTGCGATGGTGTAAGTACAGATATCCAGATGATATCAACAGTGGCGAGTTTACTTTTGACTGCACGAAGGATGGATTCACATGGACTCTGCCAAGTGATAAACCACTGCGAACCACAAATGAAATCGTATCTTACATTGACGCAAATGGTAACCAGTGTAAAGTTCAAGCTGAAGTAAAATACTATGGAATGGGACACGATCCGCTGTGGACGATTGCAATTCCTAATGTTGTCGAGGCAGAAAACGAATGCGTTTGTGAATCACTATTATGAGGCACGATATGAACAATCAATTATTGATACCTGACGATAAGATATACATATATCCATCGGATTGGAAGCAACCTGTGCGAATTCATTTTGAAAATGGATCGACTATCGACACTGTAAATTATAGCGATTCACATCATACTATTCAATTCGATAAATAGGTTGATTATAACACCATAGTTACTGATGAAACTTTACAAAGGTTTATCAAAGACTATGTATCGAAAAATTTCCCAAAAGAAGAATACAGTGTATCTATTCACAATGAGTGTTACTGTGAGAGTCTATTATGAAAAAATATATCAGTGAAGAAGTACAACAACAAGCAGCCCTACAATTACATATCGAAATTGAAAATGATTGTAAAATAGAATTTGATAATTTTAGATTTCAAATAGACGAAGACGATATGACGGTTTGCCGCTATGGAGAACCAGATGAAACGTTTGTAGTTAAAAGGAAAGTAAGACTTTTCTTATTAAATAACGGATTTGAATTCGAAATTGCTGGGCCTTATGCTGAACAGATGTACAGACGATATCTTAAACTGATAAATGGAGATATCAATACAAATAGTGAATATTACTGTGAGAGTCTATTGTAAAGGAGATGAAAAATATTGGATGAACAAGAGCTAACTGTAAGAGTTGAAGAAATAGATAATCATTTATTTTCTATGCACGATACAGTAAACCATGCGATTATCAAAGTCGATGAAGCAAATGCTCTGTCGCACTTTGCAGTAGAACGTATAGATACTATAAAAGCAACAACAACTTCGTATCAAACTGCGATTGATCAATTACAAGCTCGGATCGCAGAACTTGAACATAAAATCGATTTACTAACAGGGCCATGTATTTGTGAGCCGCTGCTATAAGGAGGAACTATATGAAAGAAAACGACTTTTCAAAACAGGATATTTATAATATTGGATTTGCCGTAGCTGATGCTGTGCGCGATTATGATGTAACTTACGAGGATATCCTTGACGCGATTCAGGTATATGCAGAATAGCAGGAACTGATCGGCAATGCATCGCTTTATGATACGTTGTGGATGGAAGATGGTACGCCTATGTCCCCTTCTTTGACACGATATTTATTCCATGAGATGTACTGCCCAGATGATTATGGTTATGATGAGGAGGACGGCGACGATGAGTGATCGCAAGCGTGATAAGGTATCTAAGAGCAGCTATATGCGTAACGCCCGCAAGCAGCGTATGATCGAGAATCAGTTTTTGCAGGAAGTTGAAAAGGCTCAGGAAAGCGGCGAACGCCAGCGGCAATCAGAGCGGCGAAAGCGGCGCACAATGTGGGACGACGAAGAAGACTAAGGAGGTACGCAGTAGTATGGACAAAGAGCCTAAGAAGCCGGGCGGAGAGAACGATATAGAGCGAGACGATATTCAGGAGATCCGTGTCAACTCTATTCCGCTGATGGTGCTTGTTGCTGGTGTTTTAAGTTCCGTTGACTTTGTTGATTGGATGTTTACTATCGCAGAAATGCTTGTTGTATTCGTGCTTACATATCAGATTCTAGGGCGTGTGCTCTTTACTGCCCTAGTGGTTACGCCCATTTTGGTTGTGTTTATCAGTAAGTGTCTGGCGGCCTACGATGAGATCATGTATGGCGACGATGATATGGGTGGCGATGGCGAAGATGACGGCGATGACCACTTTAACGACCACTGGAACAATTTGATTCATTGAGGAGTGATATTATTTGTTTAGTCCACCATTATATAGCGTACTAAAATTTAACTTGAATTATATCGTTTCTCATAACTATAATTTTAAACTGACACCAGAAGAGATGGAGCAGTATAAGGTCTTACAGGGCGACGATATGCTGTTCAGACAGATTCGGCTCATTTCCGACGACTAGAATAAATTCCAACGCTTTATTATCTTTGTTGATGCAACAGGCGGCCAGAACCACCCTGATGCTATCGATCATTTAGTAGAGCACGGATTCAAATTTAATGGCCAAAAATATCTGTTCTGTGAACGTAGTGCAAGTATGGTCCGTCAGAGCATGTTGAGTTTTGTTGAGCGACATATCTATCCTGAACTCGACCGCCGTGTAAGCATGGAACTGGATTTTTCTGAGACACCAACCGTTCTGAGCAAGTATTATGCTTATCGTGGTTTGATGCTGAGCAGCTGCCACTGCCTGGAGAACTGGTACCCCAAAATGATTGTTGTTCCAGACTATATGACAACGATCAAGAATCAGTGGATCGAGTATCTGGTAGACAAGACTGTGACGTTTAATGACCGCAAAACAGGCAAAGAGCGTACCTGGACTCAGAAAGATATCGCCACAAAAACAGTTGACATTGATATCAACGCCTTTGATGGCGCTGGAATCTGCCACCCAAGTATCATGCGCGAATTTGAAAAGCGTATTGGTACTTCTGAACGGATGAATAGCTTGATTCTGCGTGCTCCATATATCAAGGGTTGTTTACACGAGATTGATTACGAGCGTTTTTTTGAAGAGAACGGCGTTACAAAAATCAAGGACATCTGGGGCATGGAATATGATGTAACACCTGGCAGCGAACCAATGATTATTATTACTGCTTCAATGTACAAGGGTCTCAAATATTTCAAGAAAACTGGTACCTATTCTGACTGGGAGAGATACTGGGAACTTTTCAAGAAGTACGATAACTGCCTTGGTGTAGCTAAATGGAACTTTACGCTTGAACAAGAACCGCTTTCCACCCGTAGTAACTATCAGGTCATTCAAGATCTACAGCTCGACAATGAGTCTTTTAAGCATCTAGCTGACGACAGTATTACCTGGTATCAGAATATTGTCAAAGGCGACCCAATTTATACATACTGCTTTCTTGGTTTACTTGCTGAGAACAACGATCCGATGAATCATTACATGGCTGCTGCCCTGCGTAATCCAGTGATGGTAAAAGAGCCGGCAATTAAAGATTATATTCACTCGCTGCTTGATAAATATCGCAATGAGATGAAGTGTGGTCGGCTTTGGATGAATGCTACTTTTAAGTTCTGGGCCCCTGACCTTATTGCACTGTTGCAGCACATTGGTGGCCTACCTGTGACTGGCTGCCTTGAAGACGGTGAGTTCTACAGTTTTGATCGTCGTGGTGTGATGGAAGGAGCCCGCTTAATTGAGCGCAATCCCCATATCTCTGTTGCAGAGCATGTAAAGGCCAAGGCTGTAGACAACGAATACACCCGCAAATATTGCAGCCATCTTCAGAATGTTGCTATGGTAAATATCAAATCCATCGTGGCTTCAAGACTCAATGGTTCTGATTTTGACGGCGACTTGGTTCTAATCATCGATAATCCACTGATGATGAGTGGTGTTCCTGATAATATCTCCATCACACTTGATGTTGAAGATAAGATCACTGCGTTAGCAGAATGTGATATTGTGAAGAACAAAGTCGCTTGCACCATTCGCGGATTGAAGAGTTCTATTGGCGAGATTTCAAACTACGCAACTGCATACCATAATAAGGTTCCGACCATGGAAAAGACCAAGAAGCTCTATCACGATAATATTTCGCTTTTGAGTATCTGCAACGGAAAAGCTATCGATTATGCTAAAACCGGTGTTCTGTATCCGATCCCGCGTAATGTAGCAGCTTATGGTCGTCCCCTACCCTACTTTATGAAGTATGCAGGTCCTTACTACGCACGTTTACATAATCTCAGCAAGGCACATAGCAACATGAACCTGCTTTGTATGAGTCTGGAGCGTTGGGAGCGCGGTGTACGGTGGCGCAAAGAGCCCGTAGGCAGCTTTGATTGGCATATCATGTACGATCCAGAGGTCTCCTATGACCAGGCAGTCTTTGATGAGATCGAAGCCATTTTCTTGGACTTCAACAAATGCCGCAAGGAACAGCTTGAGTTCGAAAAGAAATGCCGCAACTGGCAATTGTATCATAAGGACATCGAGTCGCGTATTACCAAAGAAGAGGCCAAGACATATGAAACGAACTGGCAGGCGATCTACAATGTCTACCGTAACAAGTGCAAGCTGGTGTGTCCTGATGTGAGAGAGCTGGCGAATATTCTTGTAGTGCTTTGCTATGAGAAGTATCCCAATAAATTCAAAAAGTTCTTGTGGCACATGGCCGGCGCTGGTGTGGTCGAAAATATCAAGCCGGTTCCTGTTCAGCTGCCAGTTCACGACCCAAACGGCGAGTATGAATATCTTGGCCAGCGATATAGTCTGGCTGAGCCGAAAATCTATGAAGCAAGAGTAAAATAACAAAGGAGTTTATCATGCTTAATCTATTCAAAAAGAAGAAAACGCAACAGGAAGAACCACCACAGCAAATGGAGTGCCCCAAGTGTGGAGGGACAATGACGCTGACAAATGGGCTGACATATAAATTCCACTGCAGGGGGCAGGAACTCGAAGCTTCAAATGTTACCGCCATGAAATGCGCGAATTGTGACGAGATGATGTTCAGCTGGGACGAGGCTCAACGTATTCAAAGATTCGCTCATAAATCTGTAGGCTGGGAGGATAAATCAGAATGAAGAGGGTTTTTGTCATATTGATTTCCATCTGTTTGATAGGATGTTTGTTGACTGGCTGCGGTACAAAAGAAGACCAATATGGTAATTGGGCTGACAATCATAGTGATGATTTTTATCATATTTTGAACACTTCTATCGTGTACGCCAAGGATACAAAAGTTATATATTATTACATTAGTGGTGGTGCAGGAGCGAGCTATATGGCTCCATACTATAACGAACATGGACAGCTTTGTCGTTATGTTGATGGCGAAATTACGCCAATTGAATAAGTAGGTGTTACAATGAATATAGCTTAGCAGATCCTTTATTGGAAATCAAAACCTTATTCTTTTATTGATACATATTTTGGCTCTTCACTATATTGGTACCAGAAAATTTATCTATGGATGTTTTGTAATAGGAGGTTAAATGGCATATACAACTTTCTACTGCAATGAAAATATGCTGCTTGATCATTGGCAGGACTATCACGAGTCAAATCTGATGTTGCGAAACCTGCTAAAGCGAACTTCACTCTCTCCTATTGAATGCGCCACGATTTATTATGAACGAATGAAAAATCCTGAGTCTGTCAGCTATGACCGCAGCCACTTGATTCAGACGTTCAGCAGAGGCCGTAAAAATAACGCGCCAATACTTGACGTACATCAAGTTGTGCTTTATCAGAAAGATCTGGACTATATTACAGAGGCGCGCCGAAAGTATCATATCAATTACGCACAATTACGTGTTCTGTTTGGGGTGATATTCTTCTGCCGACTGTACGGAAGTGACACCTTTGCCTTGGACACCGAGTTTAAGATGAAACGTTTTGGTGGCTGTTTTGAAGAACAGACAGAGATCATGTATTGCACTGGGAAGAACTAGGACGACGGCTATAATACAGTGCGGGGTATGAAAGAGATCTCTGATGACTATCACCTGCTGAACAGGACCGGCACCGACGACATTGGATGCTTATATCAGTACCCAAATTTTGCTCTTGATAAGAATGATACGATTGCGTACACGTTCAATGTAACGTTTGAAAACAATCGGCTGAATCTAAGCGCCATAGTGCGAGAGTTATTTGACCCGAAGGAATGCTATTGCATCGTGTGTGGCGAACAGTATCACTCAGAAAAACCAAATGCCAGCAGATATTGCAAAGGATGTGCGGCAAAGAAAGAACAAGCACGTCTGGCGAAAATCAAGCGAAAACGCAGCGAATGCACGAAATGAACTTTAGATTCTTAATATATGAAAGGGTGTTGTATATTTCCCTTTCGATTATAAATTACAAAGGAGATTTATTATAATGGTTGAAATTACTAAGCGTGAGGCAGAGTATCTGCGTAAGGTTATCCCCGGTGTCCATATCACCCGTACTGTTCACCACTGGTATGCGGAGGAAATCAAATCTGTGCTGACTCAGCTGCCTGGCAATCCCGAGGCAGAAGAGGCGCTGCGCGAACTGAATCGCACCCAGCGTACCAACACCAATTTTGAGATCTGAGGTGGCGCATGGACGAATTTAAGAAAGCGGACGGCGAGACCTTTGATGAATATATGATGCGGATTGGTGAGGCATGTAGTGAACGTAAGCTGACCTAGGATCAGGCAGCAGAACTGCTGAATGAAGCGACCGGCTCAGACTATGGCGAATGCAGATACCGCAAGACCTATAAGTCGTGGAAAGCTGGTTATGACTACGCTATTGATCACGCCAACGAAGAAACGATCCAGGACGAACTGCAGCGACTGAAGATTGAAAAGATCAAATTACAAGATGAACGCAATGCAGCAAACAAGGTGTATCGCGATGTTGCCCGTGCCGAATCCATCAAAGAATTGATTCTGAAGAACGTTGCTCCGTATAACCCTGATAATTTTCTGAATGTTGTGCAGTACGAAGACAGCGGTCACGATGTGATTGTGTGTTTGTCTGATTTACATGCTGGCGCTGGTATTGATTCTGCGTGGAATAAGTTCAACAAGGATATCCTAAAGGCTCGGCTTGAGAGTTATGCTGCACAGGTGTTCAATATCGTAGCGCGACATGCAGCCGAAAAGATTCATGTGTTGCTGTTGGGTGACCTGATCAATGGGCATATCCATGTTAATACCCGCGTGCAGAACAATGAAAACAGTATTGAGCAGGTTATGACGGCTGCAGAGCTGGTAAGTAATTTTGTTGCTACACTGTACGAGGTATGCCAGCATATTGACGTATATTCTGTGAGCGGCAATCATTCACGGGTGTTCCCCAGTAAAGAGGAACAGGTGGCAGGCGATGAACTTGAGGCACTGATCCCGTTCTATATGAAGGCGCGGTTACAAAATCTGGCTGGCATTGATGTCAAGACAGAAAAACTCGATCCGACTTTTGGTGGCTTTAAGGCCAGAAATAGTCTTGTGATGTACGCACATGGAGATAAAGACTCCCCTGCTAATGTCGTTGAGCACCTGACATTGATGGTGAAGCAGCCAATCGACATGGTGTTCCTTGGTCACCGTCACACAAACGGCATGACAACGGTGCATGGTACAAAGGTTATTGAGAGCGGCTGCGTTTGTGGCAGCGATTCCTACGCAATTGGACTGCGCAAGAATGATGTGCCGCAACAGGCGGTGGCTGTAATTGATGATAGCGGCCTTGAATGTCTGTATGATGTCAAGCTGGAGAAGCCAGCGAAGATAGTAATTTAATAGAGATTTTGATGCCCTGGGCTACGGCCTGGGGCATTTTTATATGTCGCAGGTGACAGCGCCGGTGTGCTGACAAGCCTCATAAGCTGTGTTTAGATGCGTTCGACTCGCATACCTGTACCCACAAAAATAAATTAAAAAGGAGGGTTCCAAATTAGAGATGGAAGAAAAATATCACAAAGATTTAGGAGGCGATTACTTCTACTGCTATTCCAGACGGACAGCGCTGTTTGTTCGCGCTATGGGAATTTTTTACGAAGAGATTGGAGAGCACCCGGTAACTGGCTCTGTATATACAAAATTTCGCAAGACGAAAAAACTGAATGAAGTTTTAAAACTATAGGATCAGATCAAATATCGCTTCGATGATATGATGGATGATGGAACGGTGGTGATTGGCTATGGCCAGAGTTGCCGCAGATAAGAAACAGCCCCGTATCAAGGTTCCACAGTCTTGGAGCGGCGGCAAATGTATGTGTTGTGGAAAGATCTATGATGTGCGTAAGGGAAATTTTTCAAAAACGCAGAGCCAATGGTTTATAGGCAACGATGGATATCTCCCCTGGTGCAACGAATGCCGCGAACGCATGTTTGAATTCTACGCCAAGAAATACAATGACGAGGACGAAGCAATCGACCGTCTGGCTATGATGTTTGATACCTATGTCGATGATAAGTTACTGGAGGCTTCTGAGCATTCTACCGCATCCGCTTTGAAGATTAACACTTACATGGGACGGCTCAATATGCGCCAGGTCGCAGGTAAATCCTATGATAACGTAATTGATCAGAAGAAAAAGGATGCACTTGCTGCTGGCCTTACTACAAATACAAAAGTAACTCAAAAAATGAGGCGATTCTGGGGCGCGGGTCTGGAGGAGCAAGATTATTTATTCCTTGATGATCATTATCAGAATCTGATTACACGCCATGAATGCAAGACTGCCGCACAGGAGATTCTGTTTAAGCGTATCGCAAAGGCAGAGCTTAACTGCGAAAAGGCTGATGCGACTAGTGACACCAAAAAGATCAAGGAAGCAAACGATAACCTACAAAACCTGATGGGTTCTGCCCAAATCAAGCCGAACCAGACGAACGATAACGCACTGGCCGAGACGAATACTTTTGGCACGCTGATTCAGAAATAGGAAGAGGAAGAGCCGATTCCAGAACCGTCACCCGAGTGGCAGGACGTTGATGGTATCGGTAAGTATTTTAGAGTGTGGGTGCTGGGTACGTTGCTTAAGATGTTCAACTTGAAGAACCCATATCAAGACGAATTTGACGAAGAGTTTGAACGATATACTGCTCATAAACCAGAGACGAATGAGGATGATGCCACAGATACTAGCCTCCGCGAAACTATTTTTGGTATTGGCGAAGGCGGTGGTTCCGCATGAGTAAAGAAAAATTAACAGATAAGGAAGTAGCGAATACAAAATCAGAAAAGATAATGAACGCAGTTGCCCTGAGGGCGTCATTCTATAGAGCGAATCCTCAGCGGTTTGCAAAAGACTATTTAAACCTGACATTGAAGCCATTCCAAGAGCTACTACTGTTTTTGATGGTGAGATGTACCGGCTTCTGCTTCATTGCTGCTCGCGGCCTTGGTAAATCATTTCTAACCGCAGTTTTCTGTGTGATTACATGTATTCTATGGCCTGGTTCCAAGGTTTGTATTGCCTGTAAGGTAAGAAGCCAATCTATCAGTATTTTGGATGAAAAGATAATGAAGGAGATCTACCCCAATAGTCCCCTTCTACGATCTGAAATCAAAAAGGTCGATATCAACAATCAAAAAGCAGAGATTATATTTAGGAACGGCAGCTATATCAAAGTTGTCACTGCAACAGATAGCAGTCGTGGTAGTCGAGCTACACTTCTTATCTGTGATGAATATAGATTACTCTCTAAAGATGTTATTGACTTGATCTTGAAGAAGTTCCTGAATATTGTTCGTCATCCTGGATATTTGGACAAGCCACAATATGCACATCTTGCAGAGCGAAACAAAGAATTCTACCTAAGTTCTGCTTGGTTCCAAAACCATTGGAGCTATGAAAAATGTCAGGACTACTTCGTAAATATGATCGACTTTAATAAAAAATATTTTTGCGTATCCTTCCCGTATCAAATGTCAATCAAGAGCGGCTTGCTGTTGAAAGAAGCTGTAGAGGACGAAATGAGTGAATCCAGTTTTTCTGATTTGACGTTTGCAATGGAGAATGAATGCAAGTGGCTTGGTGCTACTGAGGGTGGTCTCTTCCAGTTTGATGATATCAACAAAACGCGCGTCATTGAAAAAGCATTTTACGCACCGAATCTTTTACTTAATCAAACTGCTATGGATGTACCAAAGAAGAAAAATGGCGAAGTTCGAATTCTTACTGCTGATATAGCATTGATGAGTAGCCGCAAAAACGACAACGACGCAACCAGTATCTTCTTGAACTGTATGCTGCCGAATAAATCAGGACGCTACACCAGCAACTTTGTCTATTCAGAGAACGTTGAAGGTATGAGTGCGCAAGACCAAGCACTAAAACTGCGACGATATTTCGACTACTTCAACTGTGATTATATCGGGGTTGACTGTAGAGGCGTTGGATTGCCTCTGGTTGACTTGCTGATGCGTGATATGTATGACCCAGAAACAGGCGAAACATATCCTGCGATCAGCTGCTGTAACAATCAAGAAATCGCATCTCGCTGTGCTGACAAAAATGCTCGCAAGGTCATCTAGGCCATTATGGGCAGCTCTCAGTTTAACAGTGATGTAGCCATTGGATTACGCAGCGGTTTCCAGCAAGGACGTATCCATCTGCTTCAGAGTGAGTATGGATGTGAAGACCAGTTGCGCAAACTCTATAAAGGCTATGATAAAATGTCGCCTACTGAACGAGCCACGTTGCAAATGCCCTATATCAATACCGGGCTTGCTGTAAACGAACTTGTAAACCTGGGCTACGAAACCGTGAATAACGTTATTAAAGTCAAGGAGAAATCCGGCTGCCGTAAAGACCGCTACTCTTCCCTGTCTTACAACTATTACATTGCGCAGCAGGTTGAACGAAGCATGGAGAAGAAGAATAAAAAGCCAACTTCGCTCACGTTTAACTTTAGAGCGCCTGTATTAAAGAAGGGAGGACTGTAATGGCTGAAGATAAAATGCAGAAAAAGGTTCGCGTAACAAATGCCAAAGATGGCAAGACCTCTTATGTAACATATCAGGATCTTGTCAATGGCGTTTATGCGAACCTGTCACATATCGGTATCCGTAATCTGGCATCGAGTACCGACACAAATCCGACATATACAAAATATACCAAGGATCAGATCGTTACCTATCTTGGCAACCCCGCCAACTATGAGAAGCAGCTGCGAAATATGAGTAAATATCTATTCAATATTTCAAACTACTACCGCCGACTGATTCAATATTTTGCGAATATGTCTACATACTCTTATACGATCTCTCCGTATGGACTTGATCGTTCTAAGACGATTAACGCCAATAAATTCAAGAAGGCATATTATTCTGCTGTGACCGCAGTTGAGTTGATGAATATCCCACATGAAGCCACAAAGATACTGACAATTGCATTTCGCGATGATGTTTACTATGGCTATGCGTGGGAGACAAATGATAGTTTTGCCTTCCAAAATCTTAATGCTGACTATTGTAAAATAAGCAGCATTGAAGACGGCGTTTATAATTTTGCTTTTGATTTTTCTTATTTTGATTCTAACAAAGACAAGCTGCCAAACTATCCGCCAGAGTTTGAGACGATGTATAACCAATATAAGGCTGACTCGCAGAACTACAAGTGGCAGGAGTTGGATAGTTCCAAGTCCATCTGCATTAAAGTAAACGAGCACGATTATATTCCCATTCCCCCGTTTGTGAGTTTGTTTAGTGCGCTTGCCGATATTGAAGATTACCGCGCCATCAGTAAAAACGCAAGTGAAACCAATAACTATAAAGCACTAGCGATGGAGATCCCCGTGAATGACGCTGACGGCTCTTTCCTGATTGACTATGATACAGCAAAAGAGTTCTATGACATGATGAGTAATGTACTGCCGCCGAATATTGGCGCAATTCTTACTCCCATGAAGATCAGTAGCTGGAACTTTGAAAAGAGCGGCGTGAATAGTGACTCTAAAGAGGTCTCAAATGCTGAGGCCACATTCTTTACAGGAGCTGGCGTGAATAAGAATCTGTTCGGCGGTGGCGAAGATCCTTCTGCTACTACCCTGCAGCTGTGTACTGTGAATGACCAGGAGATCGTGTTTGCGGTGATGCGACAGTTGGAGCGCTGGATCAATCGCAAGCTGAAGAGCGTTTCCGGTTCTTATAAGTTCCGCCTAAACTTCCTACCAGTCACTCATTATAACGTGACTGAGATGCATGAAAGATATCTCAAGGATGCCACCTATGGTATGCCGACTCGAACCGCCGCTCTTGCAACTACTGGTTATGCGGGCAGCGATTATGAGAACATGACCTATCTTGAAAATGAAATCCTGGGACTTAGTGCTGGTGAAACACCGCTCAAGAGCTCCAATACTCAGTCCGGTTCCGCTGGGGATGAAGGTGGCCGCCCGACAAATGCAAGTAAGGGCGAGGGCTTGTCTGATGCTGGCAACGTAAGCGCCGATAGACAGGAGGCATAAGATGAGTCAGGAGATTTATGAAGTTATCGTACACGGAGCACACTCCGCCGGGATGGCAAAGTTCCTGACCGACCGTGGCGCTCTGATGCTGCGAATAGACCCAACAAACAAATATGTTTTTGTATACGATTCTGTGTTTGAAAATGCTCTGGCTGAGTTGCAGGTTGCGATTCGCCAGGGCTTTTATTTTGCTGACGAGGAGGTGAAAACAGAATGAATCAACGATATCCGGTTTCTTTTATTAAGAAGGGCGAATACGAATCTTCTGATTTTCGCTTCATTGATGTCAGCATTGATGTAATGCACACTGGAGCAAACCTCAATAAGACAAGTTTCACAAAAGACGCGATCAACAAAGCAGTACCGACAATCCGTAATACGCCGATCCTGGGCTATGTTGTAGATGAACTTGACGAGGAAGACAAGGACTTTAAAGGGCATGAACATGAACTACGGATCACCGATAAGGACGTGAAGTACGTTTATGCTGGTCAAGCTTATGGTGTTATCCCTGAATCTTGTAATCCTCGCTGGATCGTTAAGGATGACGGCACCGGTATTGAACGGGAGTATCTGCGTGTTGATGGTTTGATTTGGACAAAATTTAGCGATCCTGTAGATATTTTCACCCGCGATGGTACGAAGAATCACAGTGTTGAGCTGACCGATATGGCTTGTGGCCCCGCAGATAAGAACGGCAACGTTCCTGTGGGGTCTTTTAAATTTGACGGTTGCTGCATTCTGTCTACGACTGATCCGAGTATCAAGCCCGCTATGACAGGCAGCTGCGTTACTGCCAATTTTTCTGTTGAAAATATTACCGCTCAGATCCGTGACCGGCTCTATGAGTATCAAGCAATTCAACAGAACTATACTGCGCAAAATGATAATCCATCCGATGAGGAGAAAGGAGATACAACGCCAATGAATGAAAATGAAAAGAATCCTGCTATGACTGAAAATGCCGTGGCAGAAGGCGCTGTGGAGAATCCTGAGATTGAGACTCCCGCCGCAGAGAATACTGCGACAAAGACCGAATCTGAGGCTGCTCCTGCCGAAAACGCCGCACCTGAAGAAGGTGCAGAAAATGCAACAACTGAGGTTCCCGCTGAGAATACTGCGCCAGCCGAAGAGGGAGAGCCCGTTGTATCAAGCGAATTTACTCTGACCACTGAGCAGCTGCTGAATGAAATCAGCGGCGCTCTGGGCGCATACAAGATCCAGTCTTCTTGGGACCCTGAGAATATGGTTCCCCGCTACTGGATGAATGATGTCCAGGGTGATGAGGTGATCGTGATTGATTGCACCACTTACAATCTGATGGGTATTCCCTACTCTATGAACGGCGACAATGTTGTTCTGGATGTGGAGAACGCCAAGCGTAAGAAGGTGACTTTTGAAGACTGGGACGAGGGCGAGGTCCTGCCCGGCATGAATGCAGCCTTTACTGAGATCACTAATAAGGTTGTCGAGATGAATGCTAAAATCTCTGACCTGACAAAAGAGTTTACTGAAGCATCTGAGACCATTGCAGAGATGAAGCCGAAGCTGGAGGCATACGAAAAGGCCGAAGCTGACGCAAAAGCCGCTGAGATGGAAGCAAAGCGCAACGCTCTGTTTGCCACCTTTGACGAGAAGCTTGGCGCAGATACTGAGTACATTGCACTGAAGGAGAACAAGGAGATCAGCTATTCCGACCTGGAGACCAAGTGTTACGCGCTGGTTGGCCGTAAGAGTGCTGAGTTTTCTTATGTTCCCAATAAAAACAACAAAAAAACTGTCCGCTTTGGCGTGGGTGGCACCCAGAACGGTTCAGATGCCGCGTATGGTGGTCTGATCGAACACTATCTCGGCAATAAGTAATTTACCAAAAATTAGGAGGTACATAATTATGGCTAATAATAAGCATGCTGTTGTGCGCATTGACAAGCTGGGTGGCACCCTGGATGGTGCTCAGCTGGAGAGTGCTATTTTCTACAAGGAGTCCGATGCTGCTGAGATCGATAATGCTCAGCTGGTTGTTCTGGGCGAGAAGCTGGGTCGCGAGGTTTACAAGGCTACCGCTCCTACCGCAACTTCCACCGTTGCTGACCTGTATCTGACCGCTGGCGTTGAGCTGTTCTATGATCAGACTGTGGCACACTATCTGCCCGAGTGGGTCAACGAGGCTGGCAAGCCCGTGCGTGTTTACGCTCTGAATGTTTCTAAGGGTGGCTTCTCTGCTACTGCCGAGGCATTTAACGGTACTCCTGCAAAGGGTAAGTATGTCGGTTTTGCTGCCGATGATACCAAGATCCAGATTCAGGAGACTGCCGATGACAAGACCTTTGGCTGCATTGACTTTGTTGAGACTGTTGGTTTTGGCGATGGTCGCTACACCTACTACATGATCACCCTGAAGTGATTCCGAAGTTTTAAGAAATCAACATAAAGCCGTCCGTTTAAAGCGGGCGGCCATTTTTATTATAGGAGGTTTATACCATGGCTATTGATTCTAATCTGGTCAAGCTGGCTCTCGATGGCTACAAGGGCCACGTTGCTGGTGATTATTCTGTGAACGACACCCAGGAGGCTCTGCGTAAGGCTCTGGTTGAGGCAAATGGCGGTTCCACTAAGCTGGACATTAAGGCTCTGCGTGACGGCAGCTGCTCCAAGGTGTTTGCTATTGTTGAAGAGCTGGTCAATGTTATTTCTGAGGAAGGTCTGAAGGGCGACGAGTTCTTTATGAGCATGGTCGAGGATCGCAACTTGGCTCTGGGCGACACTCCCAAGTTCCACATCGAGAAGGAGTGCCTGTTTGCTGTTGCCGATATTGCAGAGGGTACTCAGGGCGTGCGCCGTCAGCGTCTGGAAGCTGGTACTGACATTACCGTTAATACTCAGCTGCACGCTATCAAGATCTATGAGGAACTGAATCGTGTTCTGGCTGGCCGTATCGACTTTAACAAGTTTGTCGATATCGTCTCTAAGTCCTTTACTAAGGATGAGCTGGATTCTGCATACGCCGCATTCGTTGGCATGTTCAGTAAGCTGAATGCTCCCTACATCGAGACCGGCTCTTTTGACGAGGACAAGCTGCTGGATCTGATCGAGCACGTTGAGGCATCCACCGGAGAGACTGCCGTTATTGTTGGCACTCGCAAGGCTCTGCGTCAGATCAAGACTGCCGTTGTGTCTGATTCCGCCAAGGAAGATATGTATGCAATGGGTCACTTTGGCCGTTTCAATGGTACTGAGCTGATTGCTGTGAAGCAGCGCCACGCTACCGGCACCACTGATTTCATCCTGGATGACAAGACCCTGTACGTGTTTGCTGGCGACACCAAGCCCATTAAGCGCGTTACCGAGGGCGATGTTACCATGCTGATGGGCACTCCGATGAACAACGCCGATATGAGCCAGGAGTTCCTGATGATGAAGCGCACCGGCATTGCCATTGTGTTTGACCGTGACTTCGGCGCATACAAGATGGCCTGATCGATAATTTGAGTTGAATGGCGGTGGGGCAACAGCCCTGCCGCTTCTTTTATTAAATAGGAGGAACGAATGGCAAGACGTACAACTAAGACTACAGCCGCGAAAGCTACTGCTCCCGTAGCGACCGAGCCCGTAGTCGAAATTACAAACGAGACCATGGTGGAGTGCCGCAATGGCACAGCTGGTAATTTGATCTATAAGTCCACTTTGAATCCCGGCTATACCGTTGAGTGGGAGGCTTTTGGCGATGTTCAGGAAATGGAGTATCGCGAGCTGGTTTCTATGCGCGGTAATCAGCGCCGGTTCTTTGAGGAGAATTGGATTTTGATTGATGATCCCGCCATTATCAAGAAGCTTGGCGTTGAGCGCTATTACAAAAATAGTCTGACCACCGACAACTTCAATGACGTGTTTACAATGCACGCCGATGAGATCAAGAAGATCGTCCCGACACTGCCGGGCGGCACCAAGGATGCGATTGCATCTGAGGCTAAGAAAAAGATTGAAACCGGTGAATTGGACAGCCGCAGTGCGATTAAGGCGCTGGAGGACTCCCTGTCTGTTGAGTTGGAAGACACAATTTGATGTAAAGGAGGCGGGTCATGGCAACCACTTTTGAAAGTATCTATGCCCGCTGTCGTGGGCGCATTCGAGATTATGACAAGGAAGGATATACCGACGAGATGTTTGCAGATGCAGAGAGCGACCTGCTTCAGGCCGCCATTGATGATTTTGCGGACATTTGCGTGCAAGACCTGACTGACTACGATGATGAGCTGCAGCAGTTCAATGTTACTCTAACCCGCAAGGAACAGAGTATTCTGGCGTTGAGCATGATTGTGCATTGGCTGGAGCCGTATGTTTATAACTCTGACGCTTTGAAGAACGCTATGAGCACCAAGGACTTTTCTTTCTTCTCCCCTGCTAAGCTACTGGAGCAGATGAAAGACCTTTTGGCGCAATCGCAGCGTAAATTGACTGCTGAGATGAACTTGTATTCCTTTAAGTCAAACAGTGTTTCTGAATGGACACAGTAAGGCGGTGGGATATGACAAGATCTCAATATAGAGCCATGCTGAAACAGGATGGAGAGACGCAGCGCGACAGGGTGGTCAATAAGGCACTCCATGATACGCGCCTATTAGCGCCAGTCAATCCTTCTTATAAAGAAGTGACGATAGACGACGTACCCCGCTGGGTGAATATTATATCGTCTACTGTTACAAATCAGAAAATATTCCGCACAAGACCTGGTGAGGATTTTGAGATCGGCAGCATTATGTACTGGGGTAAGAGCCACTGGCTGATTACCGAACGTGATGCAGATGATGAGATTACCGTGCGCGGCCGCATTCAAATCTGCCAGAAACAGATCGTGTGGCAGGACGACAAGACAAAAAAGATCGTATCTCTGTGGGCAACTGTGGAAAAGCCGTATTACTCCAACCTGAGTGAGAACAAGGTGATGAGTTATTCAACTCGTGAATTCCGTATTCAAACTCCGTTCGACGAGTATTCTGCCCGTCTGAACATTGGAAAACGGCTGATGTTGGAGATCGTCAATGGAGAACCAAAGACCTATCGAATCACGTCGATTGACCAGATGACTGGCCGAATTGACTATGATAATGACCAGATCGGGTTCCTCTCGTTTAACGTTGAACAGGATCTTTACAACGCAGAAACAGACAATGTAGAGAAAATGATCTGCAATTATGTGCCTGAAGATGCTTCCGATAACGTGGAAATCACCTATCCTGACGATAACATCGTAGACGACAGAGTGCTTTCGATAGAGTTTACGGGCGAACCATCCATCACAACGGGAGGATTTGGCAAGCTGTTTACTGCAAAAATCGATGGCGAAGTGTACGACGGCGCAGAATGGACGCTTACCGGCGATTGTACTCCTGCAGGAGTATGTTTCAAAGGCGGTAATACGATTACGACCGGTGCAAAATGCAAGATCACTTGTGTGGATGATTCTAAGTTGATTGGACAAGTCGTGGTACTGACGGTTAAAGCAGCCGGCCTTACCGAAAAGATCGAATTGGAGGTGATCTGATATGAATCTCGATGAGATCGGGGTATTCAAAAATCGGGTCGTTTCCAAGTTGATCAATGACGAAAATGTCCTTGATGTCCTATTGGGCAACACAGATGATATCGACGATCCCGAAACTCTTCTGCTTGGTAAGAATGGGTCGGGTGAAGGTGGATGCGTGTTTAAGTATGAATATGTTCCAGATACACAGGAAAACTCAAAAACATTTTTGTGTGTTGAGGTTGTGCCAGAACAAACCAGCGGTGATTCTATTACGATGATGACTATTTACGTGTTTGCATATTGCAGTAAAAACCTTATGCAGACATATCACCGGAAAGGACAAGCTGGGACACGCATTGATATTTTGGTCAGTGACATTGATAAGCTTCTGAATGGAAACAAAGAATTTGGAATTGGACCGCTTGAATGGGCTGGAAGCAGCATCTATAAGCCGGCGCAGTGCTATTACGGACGAATGCTTGTTTATCAGGTTGGCTCTTTTAGGAGGGCTCGCTGATGAGAAAAATTTCGTACCTTGATCATCTGAGCCCATATGGCGTGCAGCTAAAAGATGTTGGGCGAATCCACTCCCCTTTTTTGAAAGATATTTTGAAGATAGGTTATACCCAGTATCAATACGCGCTGACCTTATTTTTATATACCCCAGAAAAATACTACCATGATGCGGCAACTATGATGAAAATGCCAGACATCTGGGAGCAAATGACAAGCGAACAAAAAGCAAATATTACGATGTTTGATATTCTTACATCGACAGACGAATCCAGAGCCGAACTGATCTCGGCCCTGGGTCTTTTTGTTTCTGGGGAATTGGAGTGGGATGAGCAGCATCGAGCAATTTTTATCGATAAAGAAAGCACCGGCAAGAAGGGATTTTCTATTGGCGGCTATATCGATAGAAACAACTATTCGACCGTAACAAAGATTTGCTTACAGATGGTTGATATCGACGAAAGCGATATTCCTGAAGAAGCTCCAAAATTTAAGACTGAAAAAGATCGCTTGTTTTATGAGAAGTTCCAAAAGAAGAAGAAAAAGTTCAAACAAACAAAAAAGGCAGACCCGAATTTCGAGCTACCGAATATGATTTCTCTCTTATGCACTTTTCATCCAAGTTTGAATTATTCAAACATCTTTGAGCTGACAGTTGGACAGATACGAGATACGTTCTCCCAACTATTACGCGCAAAACAACTAAATATTGCTGAAATGAATTACTCCGTTTGGGGCGGTAAATATGACCCCTCGAAATGGATAGAGCGAATTGACAAAGAAAACGAAACTATAGGAGGATAACAATTATGGCTAACAAGAATGCAAATTTCGCCAACCGCGAGGTCGCCGATCTGATGCTGGTCGACTACTCCACCAAGAAGCTGTTCCTGAATGTTGACTGGGCTAACGTCACTTCTACCTCTTTTGAGGGTGACCGCGTGTTTGCCACCGGCGGTCAGGGCGCACCTAACCGCGTGCAGTTTGACGGCTCTCGTACCGGCACTCTGACCATTGAGGCACAGGTTTACCCCGTCAAGGTCTTCCAGATGCTGTCTGGCAACGACCTGGGCACTACCGCAAACTTCCTGAAGCGCGAGAAGGTCACTGCTGCTGATACCACTAAGCTGGAGGTTTCTGCTGAGATCGCAAGCACTGCTGTTCAGGTCTTTAAGGCTGATGACGATCTGGGTACTGAGATTACTACTACTGGTGCTACTGGTAAGGAAGTTACTTGCACCGTTGAGAGCGGTGTCGAGTACATCGTGTATTACTACGCAAAGCAGGCAGCCGCTCAGGTTGTGCACCTGGATAGCCGTCACTTCCCCAAGGCTTATCGTGTCGAGGGTTCCATTCCCTACAAGACCGAGAACGACGACATCATCGAGGCACATCCCATCTGGTACAAGGCTGCTCCTCAGGCCGGCTTTGAGCTGTCTTGGCAGAACACTGGCGATCCCGTCTCTCTGACCATGACCTTCGACGTTCTGGCCGACGAGAATGGCGACATGTTCTCTTTGATCTTCCCCAACGAGGGCTAATACATAGCATTTACACGAGGCAGAGTCTTTCTGGGCTCTGCCCCTTTTATGAGCGCACAATTATTGCAATTGCGCGTTGATATGAGGAAACTCACAAATAAGAAGAACACCCACGTGGCGACTTTCCGCTCTCTAATTTGCATAGGAGCTTCAGTGAATAATCGGACAATTGGCCCCGCTTATGCCCGGGGCTGGCTTACTTCCATAACAAACTTGGCGATAGTCACCAAAGCAGCTACGAATTGAACGAACTTAGACATGGTGTCGAAGTCAATCATCATACGGGCCTCCTTTCTGCCAGCAGTCTCTCTACTGGACTTCGGGAAGCCCCTACTAATTCTCGCCGTTTTAATAATTCCCAAAAGGGATACGCAGGTGTTCTTCAAGTTTGAATTTTACCACATCCAGAAAGAAAAAGGAAGTGTTACATATAAAAATCTTAGCTTTTGATCAGGCTCTCGGCAAGACGGGTGTCTGTACCATTGATGGCGATACTGTTTATCACTCGCTGATCGACCTGAGCAAAACCAAGGATGTCTTGGAACGCTCGACAATGATGCGCCAGATGATTCAGAGCCGCATCAAGAACAATCACCCAGATCTTGTAGTGATTGAAGATGTTGCGCTGCAAAGCTCGCCCAAAACATTGATCCAACTGGCGCAGCTGCAAGGAGCGATTATGGGGGTATGCGAGCTAAACAATATCCCATATGAAATCATTAAGCCATCCGAGTGGCGAAAGATATTAGGATTTAAACAGGGTCGAGTAAAGCGTGCTGAATTAAAGCAGCAGGCCATAGACTATGTAAAAACCTATTATGGAGAAGATGTTTCGTCTGATGAAGCTGATGCGATGTGCATTGCGACAGCTGTAAAGATGGAACTTGAAAACAATAAATTAAATCAGGAGGACTAATACTTATGGATGCAAAGAATAATCTGACTTTGGCTGAACGAATTTTGTTTGTTGACAGCGTGGTAAGCCTGTCTGAGCGCGATGGACGTTACGAGCCGGCGCTGTATGACTACGCTTTCCGAATTACAACACTGATCATGTTTACTGGTCTTGAAACTGAAGAGCTATCACAGGACCAGATGAGTGAGCTGGCTTTCTCTGATGAAACGACCAAGTTGATGAATGAGGCTCCGCGCAAGTATATTCTGACTACACTGAACAAGGCTTGCCGCGAAAAAATCGAGATTGCCCGCCAGCAGTATATGGCCGCATTTGAAGCCGCAGCAAAGAACCAGCCGTTTGAGCAGCTGATGCAGTTGGCTGCCGAGGTACTGAGCGGCATTGGTGATCAGTTCGACATGAACAAAATGATTGAAAAAATCGCTGAAGAAAATCTGAAGAAACCGGTAGAGAAAGATAACTATAGCGTCAAAACTTCTGAAGGTATGCTCGATGGTGCCCCTTCAATTGATACGGCAGAGCTTATTTCTGCGGCCGCTGAAGGCAAGGAGTAAACTATGGGGAAGAAATCATGTACTACGACCAAAGAACTTCAGGCAGAAATCATGCGAAGAGCGAATAAAGCATTAAACAAAGATATTGCTCCTTATGTAGAGAACAAACTTAAGGAACATGTCCAAAAAGATGTTTATACTACTTACTCCCCTGTTGAATATGAACGTCGTGAAGAAGATGGTGGTCTAGTAGATGATGATAATATCAAGCACAAAGTTCGAACAGATAATAGAACTTTATATGTATATGAACGTGCTCCAATAGAAGGGCCACGACTTGATGCTCCAAACTGGGTGTCTCAAAATGACAGCTTGGCTCAACTGATTGAGCAAGGCGCACATAATCCATGGACACATAAGAGATATCGTTGGACTAATCCACGTCCATTTGTTGAAAACACTCAAAAGGATATCAATTATCGTTATGCCGACATTATTAAAATGTTACGCAATCGAATCAATCACGACAACTGAAGTAATTAAAAAGATGAGCAGACTTATTAAAAGCCTGCTTTTTTTAGATTCGGCTCCAAAAGGAGGAATATGATATGCCTAGAGAACCAGAATTGAGTATCAAAGTAAAAGTAGATCCACATGTTGATCTACAGCAAACACGAGATACCATCCAAAGAAAATTCAACGATATTAAAAATCCGCCGACAGTGGTCATCAAACCTGACTTAAGCAAGTTCGATAATTTTATTAAAGATGACCTTGGTGGAGATTATCCAGTTGATATCACTCCTAATATTACTGGAGATATTAAAGGAAAGATCAAAGAGGAAATTGATAAGACTGTTAAAAGTCCCGATTTTCCAAAGGTTCCACTTAAAGTTGATGTAGGCGATTTCAGTAATGAATTATCTTCTGCTTTAAAAAAGGAACTGAAAGATGTCAACGATAAACTCAATTATTATTTGAGGAATTTGACCACAAACACCGCTGGACTAAATAGTGTAGTCGAAGGGTTATTCCCCAAAAAAGGAATTTCAAATGCAATTCAACATGAACTGAAAAATGTTCGAAGCGAATTACAAACTGGAATTAACGATATAAATGAATCTATTTCTTTTAAAATTGGCGATCTATTTAAAGTCGACAATAAAGAAACAACTCACAGTATTCAAGAAGTTAAAAAGCTTGTCAATGAACTAAAACAAAACCTTTGGGATTTAGATGAGAATAGTGTCAATGGAATTGATGATGAATTCACAAAAAGATTTGATGAGTTTAAAGGGAAAGCTGTAAAATTAAAAGCTCTTATATCTACATTAGAAAAAAACTTATCTTCTTCCGATATGAGAAAGCTGTTTAACAATGGTGTCTTCGATACCAATGATTTTTCAATGAATATCGAATCTTTTGTTAAGGTTCTTAATAGAATTGGTTCGATAAAAGATATTCCAACATTAGACAATTGGGATAATATAGTTGATAAAATAACAGCTGGGGCAAAAGAAGATACGGATTATATTGATTCATTTTGCGAAGATGCAATTGAAGACTTAACTGCCGTTAGTAAACGTGCCATTGAGATTATTTCCGAACAAAAAACTGCGATTGATACAGTTAAGGAGTTATCCAAAACACTTAACAAATCAATGGAACTTGATAAATCTGGATATCTTGACGAGTCAGAACTTAAAACGTATGGAGCTGCATTTGATGAAGTTTTAAGTAATATTGCATCTAAACAAGCCGAAATCAATAGTGCGAAGCAAAAAACAATTGCTCTGGAAGATAAACTTCTTATTAAAACACGGATAAATAAAAGTGTCTTAGAGAAAGAGCTTGATGAGTATGCCTCTCTCCTTAAGAAGTTTGACGATACTAAACTCAAAACAATTTCTGATCGTGTAGCAGATATACACGTTGATAAACAAAACATTGATGAAAAACCAAAAGAGACACCAAAGCCGAAATCAAAATCAGCACCTACAACTTCTGTTCCTAATTTCCCTGGAGCGCCAAATAACAAAAATGAATCTCAATCTTTGATTGATGATGGTATTGCAAAAATAAAAAAGGTTGTTTTTGATGTAAAACAAGAAGACCTTCAGAGCTCTATTGATACAATTTTTGCTAAAGTGTCTGCTCCAATCGGATTCAGGCCAGCAGAAAAAGCAATTGAAAATGTTCGTACAGAACTAACAAATGCACTTAAAAATATTGATTTTACATTAACATTTGGAAAGCAGAATGTTAATGGCGAAACCACAGCGACTGCTACTGCGATAAGTGAATCACAATCAACTTCTGATTTAAAAAAACAAGCAATATCCATTGGAAATATCAAGCGCAATCTTGAAGCGGTTACAACAGGCATTGATAAATATATGACAGATATCGCTTCTATTGGTACTGCGTTCGAGTATTCTATGAGTCAAGTAGATTCTTTGAATAAAGCTTTGGAAAATCAAATCACGGACTTAGATCTTATAGCAAAAAAGACAGATGCTTACGGCACAACAGCTAATTCCATTGCACCGAATACAAAAGATATAGTGGTCGCTGGCGATCCAGTAGATATTCCTGGCAAAGTCGAACTCAAAGATAAGGATATCAAGAGGCCTGATCCTTTAAACATCAATGGCGCTGTAAAAATTAAAGCAAGTGATATTAAAATTGATGATGTTGAGATTTCAAAAAAGAAATTTGATATCAACGGTAATCTGATTCTGAAAAATGCTGAGATTGTTGATGCGGTAAAAGAAGCGACTAAGGAAGCTACTAGAAAGGCGCAATCAAAACCGTCTACAGCGAAAACAAAGAATGGTTTGACCGATCGAGATTTTGAACGTAAAAGTAAAGAACTTCTGACGAGCCTTGCTTCCATTATGAAAGGCAAAGCACGTGTTCAAAATTCTCTTACAACTCATACACGTAAGGGGCAATCAGAAGCTGCTGCTGAAGATTCATACTATTTATCGAAACTTTCAAGACGAGAGCGTACAACGAAAGGTAAGCTCACAAAACTTTATAAAGGACGCGGCGGACGTTCTGCATGGCAAAGTAGTTCTATCTATCATTCTGCTATTGAAGATTCAGAGCATATTCGAAACAGTCATGTTGCAGAAAACTTAGATAAAGACAAAGTCGCAGAAGAAGAAAAATATATCGCAGCACTTCGCCAGCGTTCAAAGATTTATAAAGAACTTGCTACCGCACGTCGCAAATATGGTGATGATTCAGAATATGTAAAATCTTCTCAAAAAGAGCTACAGAATACATTAGATATAATCAGCCGGTTCGAATCTAAAGTTGGAAGTCAGTATTTACAGGCGATGCCTGAGCGTCGTAAAGTTTTTGCTGAGAATATGTCGAATTTTCGTAAGGATCGCGACGATATTAGACATAAAAATACACAAATTGCTGCTAGAGATCAGCAAAAAGCAATCGTTGCTACAAATAAATCTGCAGAGAAGGAACGCATCGCTTCTGAAAAGGAGTTTCTTGAAAATCTCGCAAAAGAGCCAAAGTTATGGGCAGATGCTGAAAAAGCACGCAAGAAGTATGGCGATAATAGTGCTGAAGCAAAACAGGCAGAGTATTTAAGAGATAAAAATCAATCGTCTATCAATGATTTTAAATCGAATTATACGGGTTCTTTATCTGATATTCCTGGATATGACGATCAAGTAAAAGAAAATAATTTTGCAATGGCAGCATATCAATCTGGGATGACTCGTGAAGCAAATGCAGAACAACAGAAACAGCATGATACAGCCCAGGCAGCATTTCAAAAGCGCCGTGATGAAGCCGCGAAGCAAGCAGAAGCAGCACAAAAAGCTGTCGAAAAATCTTCTATTGATATGGTTAATCGTGTCGCCAAATCAATTGAAGAAAGTAAAAAGATTTATCTTGATGCTGAAAAAGAAATCATAAAACGACAAGCAGAGCTTTTGACTACAGAAGATTCTGCTACAAAGCAGGATATCATTGATAAGATATCTGATGCCAAAAATCTCAAAAAGACAGCTGGAGCTCGTATAAATTCTTATAGTGGTGATTATACCGGGCTTGTTCAAAACGCGTGGGACGAGATAAACTCTGAAAAGAAAAGCTACAAGATTGATCAAAGTCTTGCTAATGAGCAAAAATCCAATAAAGAAATTGCTGCAACATTTGACGAGATTATTGGGAAATATTCTGAGCTTGATAAATTGGAGCAGCGCCGTTCAAAGTTGTTTAAGCCAGAAGACGTTCAGCAGCTTCAGGATGTTGATGAAGCGATAGTTAAATTAACAGATGATATTACCACACTTGAAATAAAGGCATTAGATTCTGGTATTGACTTACATGCTAATAGCGATTATTCAAATAAAGTTGCAGAATCGAGTAAAATTTCCAAAGAATCTGCTGTGACTTTTACAAATAACCAGCGCACTTATGATGTTAATGCTGCGAAGGAGTCGTATCTTACGAATTATAAAGACTGGCTCCAAAATATGGATTATATCGATAGAATTGATCCAAATAGTGTTAACGCACAAGAACTGATTTCTCGATACCAAAAGAGAGCTGATGAAAACAAACAAGCTATCGATGCAGCACGTCAAATTCTTAGCATCAATAATGATATCTCAAAGGACGCATGGGATGAAATTCAGCGTTGGAAAGATTCTTTATATATCACCGACGCAGAAAAAGCGGCAAAAGAAGCACAAAAAGCTGCTGATAAAAAAGATTCAGATGATGCCGCTTTCTTTACAAAATTGCAAACAGCAGTTAATCGTAAGATCAAGGCGTATGACGATTTTATAAAAGCAGAGCCAGGAACAAAAGATTGGGTCTCAAAGTCTGGTAAAAATAATATTGCGGATAATAATCTTCTTGATTTGCAGAATCAGGCTACTGCTACTGGTTTATCTTCCGATCAGCGTTATTCTTCAATCATGGGCCAGTTCCGAAAAGATATTGACGCTGTCAACGAGGCTCAACAAAAGCGCGTGGAAATTGAAGAAGAAGCTATCAAAGTTCAGGATAAAGACATTATTTCTCTACAGAAGTTTATTAAAACAGTCGACGCATATAAAGGTTCTATTGAAAAAGACAATAAAACAGATATGCCTGCCTATGCGAACGTCACGAACATTCGTGGTTCTGCAAACGATCTTTTGAACAGACTTCGAAAGGATACTTCTGGCAACAAGGATCAAGTTGCTATTGATTAGGCTAAAGACAATAAGATTGATGGTGTTAAATCTCTTATCGATGCTTATAACAAGCTAGGAATCGCTGCTAATGAAGCTGGTATTGACGTTCAAGAGTTGCGTATTGATGTCGAACGTATGAATAAGACAGCAAAGGGCAAAACCGAAGTGGCCAACCTCAAGTCTCAGCTAATGGACTATCTTGAGAAATTTCCAAAAGTCAGCAGCACAATGGGTGATTCTGTTAGAGAATTACAAGCTGCTCTGGCTGATCCAAATGCTTATCAAAATATTGGTAAACTAAAGCAACAGATGGCCGAACTTCGTGCTCAAGCTAAAGCGCTTGGTCTGGAATCTGAAAGTCTATTTGATAAGTTTGAAAAGCTTTTTGGTCAGCATCTGAGCACTATGATCACCATGGCCGCTTTGCACAAGATGCAAGACGCTTTGCGGATCGTATATCAGAATGTAGTTGAAATCGATACAGCTGTTACAGAATTGCGCAAAGTCAGTGAATACGCCGGCAAATCTCTTGAAGAGTATATGGGTCGCGCGTCTGAGCAAGCACAAAAGCTTGGTGTTTCGATTAGTGATTACATCAATTCAACCGCAGATTGGAAGCGGCTTGGCTATTCTGATGAAGACGCCGAGAACATGGCTACCTACTCTACCCTACTTAAAAACGTGGGAGACGGAATCGATGACGTTAACACCTCGTCTTCGTATCTGATTTCGACATTGCAGGGCTTTGGTTTACTTGCTGATCAGGCAGAGGACGTTGTTAATAAAATTGACGCTGTAGCAAATACACAACCTGTTACCGCAAAAGACCTTGGTGAAATCTTGACTCGCAGTTCTGCTGCTATGTCGGCCGCTAATAATACACTGGAAGAAACTATTGCGCTTGGTACTGCTGCAAACGCAGTTATCCAAGATGCAGACACGGTCGGTACAACTTTAAAAAGTCTTTCTATGTATCTCCGTGCTGCTAAAAGTGATGCAGAGAATGCAGGTATTGAAGTTGATGGTATGGCCAATTCTGTATCTGAACTTCGTAGCGAACTGAAATCTCTGACTGGCGTTGACATCATGCTGGATAGCAAAAATTTCAAGAGTACATATCAAATCATGAAAGAGCTGTCTCAAGTATGGAGTGGCCTGTCCGATGTAACGCAGGCGAATGTCACTGAGATGATTGGCGGAAAGAGAAACGCAAATGCAGTTAGTGCTATTCTAAACAATTTTGACGTTGCTGAATCTGCTATGGAATCTGCTGCAAACAGCGCAAACGTCGCATGGGCTGAGAATGACGAGTGGCTTGATTCTATTCAGGGACGCTTAAATCAACTCGATGCGTCTTTCCAAGCTCTTTCTACCGATGTACTTGACTCCGGTCTGGTCAAGACTGTCGTATCTCTCGCAACTGGACTTACAAAAGCCGCAGATGCAATGATCAAATTTACTGGCGCTATTCCAATGGGTGCTGGTATCGCAACCTTTATAACTCAGCTGGGTAAACCCAAAATGACGGGTTTCACGATTGTGCCCAGCAATACTCCGGGTGGTGACACGGAACAAGCCTGCTGCGCTTATTATATTAGGTGCTGCAGTGCGAGGGAGTATTTAGTAAAACCGACGAACATGGCAGCGTAAGCTGTGGCGAGTTTGGGTAATTCTCGTCCGGGAACCGAAAGGAATCCGCAGGCAAGCTCTGCATGTGCCTACATTATTATAATAGGTACTGCCAGAGACGCTTCAGAGAGCATAATGTCGGAGTGGAACTACGTGTGTAACAGCGCCGTAGATTCACTATGGGGTGCTCCAAATCACTGCTACGCATGTTAAACGCATGTGGACAGAAAAAATTACAGGTGGCTTCTCCCCTGCCGTCAAAAGTGGAGAAAGTAAAACCATGGTATACGCCGTGACGTTGACAGAAGTATTATTATATGATAGTATCAGGAGGAAAATATGGACGAAGAGATGCGCAAGCTTTGTGAGAAATATGCGTGGGCTTGGTATTTTGATCATCCACATCGATTAGAATGGCAGAATAAATATTTCCAGTTACGTAAGAAACTATCTATTGAAGAAAAAACGGCTATGACAGATTATTTTTACAAATGTCAGGCTGAAAACGAAAAGCTTCTTCCAGATATTGATTACTTGGGCCCATTTGAATCTTACTTAATAATAAAAAAGAAGGATGATTATGCGTGAAGTAAAAACATACACTTATATTTATAATGAAATCGCAAGATTGATCGTCATTCCTGTGATTTTTAAAACCGATAGCTGTATGATGAAAGTCCAGACTCTTATTGATACGGGTGCGGCGGCAAGTTATGTTTCTAGTTTTGTGTCCACCTCTTTAAACTTACAATTAACAGGGAATATATATCACGTTAAATTTGGAGAAAAAGATGCAAACAGGCCTTCTGTTCTTGCAAATTTAATTCTATCGTCTGACATTTATTTTCAGAACCAAGAATTGACTGTTCTCGAAGACGAGCCTCGTGTTTATGATGCTATTATTGGGATGGATATTCTGTCTTCTATGGATTACTCTATAAGTAATTACGACAATCATACTATATTCACCCTTCGTACACCATCTCAGGCTGAGATAAAATACGGAGAACCTGAAGACATTGATTTGCTAATAGACAAAATTGAAGATCAGTTCCTTTCGACATAGTTTATATTGACACTGCTTGCAGCGTAAGCTATAATAAAAGTACAATCGCGTATTCAAAATATACGGAGGTATTTTATTATGGCTAGACCCAAAGGAAGCAAGAATAAAGCAAAGGTTCTTGATGGCGTTGATTATGCAGCACAGATCGCTGAGAAAAATACTGCCGCAGAATCTCTCACTAAAGAAATCGCGGCACTTGGCACGAATATTGCCGCGCTAAATGCTGAAAGAAAAGCAAAAGAAGCAGAGCTGAAAAAGCTCAACAAAGAGATTGTAAAGCTCGAAAAGAAAAAAGCTGATGCCGATGCAAAGATTGCGGCAGAGCTGAACCGCAAAAAGGCAGAAGATATTGTTGCCAATGCACTGGCCAGCGGTATGACTGCTGAAGAAATCGCTGAACTTCTGAAATAACTGCTGCGTCACATGGTGTCATCATGAATTAAGCCCGACTTCCCTACTACTGGGAGGCCGGGCTTTTGCTATTTATAAAGGAGAATTATTATGACATATACTAAAACTTACTACAGTCCAGGAGATCCAGGATGAGCTAACGGAATGATTCTCTTTGACTGTATCGAAAGCGAAATTCATCACGAAAACGAACTCTATTTGTGGAACGATGATACCAAATCTTATGATAAAGTAACAGAAGAAGAATACGAAGTTAGATTACATAATCGTAAGAAACTCGCATCTCAGACTGACTGTTGGATTGCGTAAAGCGGATATGCAGTTGACACCATCTTTGAACCATGATACACTTCTATAAAAGGAGTGTTAAATCATGGAAGAACATCAAGTAAATCAACCATCTCAGTCAGATCAGGAGCAAGAAGAGCAAAAGAAGATGATTCCTCTTGAAAAGGCAACTGCTTATATAAGCTGGATTAAAGAGAAGCTTGAACTCGATGATCTTGCTGAGTCTGTAAAAGACATGGCTGTGTATCGCGGGCAAGTTTATTGGTGTAAATTTGGCATGGGTGTTGGCTATGAAATTCAAAAGCGTCGTCCTGCTGTGATTCTTCAATGTAATTTGACGAACAAGTGGAATGGTAACACAATCGTAGTCCCCATTACACACAATACTTCAACAAGAATTTCGATGGTAGAAATTGCGCCGAGATATGGTGAAAATGGAGCTATTATTTTAGATGGACACGCTGATGCTACTCAGGTAACAAGAATCAGCAAGGCCAGAGTTGGAGATTACATTTGCGATTTAAAATCGGAAGAATTAAAACTCATTGATGCAGCTGTCGCTAGAGAACTTGATTTGATGCGTCATTATGTTGATATTAAGAAAAAGCTTATTGATAAGACAAATTATGCCGAAAGAGTTGTTAAAGAAAGAAATGAAGCGCAGGATGAGATAAGAGAACTCAGGGTCACTCTTGGGTTATCTGATGCTGACGATTTGGTTTCTTATGTAAAAACATTAAAGGAAAGTCTTGACAAAAAAGAAGATTGAGCATATAATATTTGTAACAGAAGACCCTTTCTCGGATAGATTGGGTATGGCCATTAGTAGACAGAAGAGGCTTCCTCGGATAGGTTGCCTAAAGAAAAGCCCGTATGAGCATTATGCTTGTGCGGGCTTTGTTATTTTATGTAACTGTAATTGAAAACAGTACACCCATGCTAGACTCTACGCCTAACATGGGTGTTTTATTTATGCCATACGAGTTAGACCTGTCTTACCACTCATACCCGCAATTCTTACACTTGAACTGTTTGCCGGGCTTTATTTCTTCTTGTGAAGAAGTTATTCATCATCGTTACTATATTGATATTGCATCTCCATATTATCAAAATCAATATCGTATCGGCTTTCTAAATAATCAAGAATCTGGTTAAGTGCATCTCCTATATAAAAATCATTTGCTCCAAATTCATAGTGTAAAGTGCCAAGGCTACGTTGATTCGACCCATTGAGTATTCCACGATAGATATATTCGGCATAATGATCATTAGGATTATCCATATGGACAGGATATCGATATGTTCTCCCATCTGTGCCATCGCTATTTTGAGTAAATCTATTATGACAATTTTTACTCGCAATGTACTCCAGTCTCTCTATTAGTTCAATTCTATATTGACTTATAGCCATTATATTACCTTCTTGTGTCTTGAAGTATTAAAAGTTGCTCCCACACTGCTTACAGTGCCACTGTTTTCCTATCTTCCCACTGGCTGCACCAACGAGAGACACAGACACGGCACGGCTCACGGTGCTGATCTTCTCGGTATTCGTGGACTTGCAGTAGGGACACGGCACATGAGGATGTTTTGCTTCGTATTCTGCTGAAAGTGCTCGCGCTATTGCTCTTTCTTTTTCTTCCTGTTCTTGTTCTCTTTTAAGTATGCCGGGATTATCTTGTTCCTTTATATAATCTTCGAATGACTTTAAGAAAGCAACATTTATACCTTTGCGAGATATCTCTCTTCTTCCACTTGGACGAGTTGCTATTTTGTCCTCGGTTGCTTTTATATATTCATTCATTAAGTAATCGTTACCGCTATACTCTTGTAAAATACAATCAACCATATAGGCATAAACTACTGACGCAAAGAACTCATCGTCGTTTTCTACCATCCAATCATCTTTTAAGATTTTATAGTCTGGATACTTTTTCAAAATCTTTTTTCCTTCAGACGTTAGAGCTCCTGTTGTCCAAAATCCCCATTTATTCGCCTTGTCGTGTCTATAATCAATGTCTGATTCAATTTCGCCAATTTTCATAATTCTTACCACCTATTTCACAAATAATCTTTGCCGACCACCAAGATTATTATACGGTTTGACAATCAACAAGTCAATAGGCGAACTGACGACGTTAGATGGATCTTTTGATAAAACACTAAAAGCGTCAGAACAACTCAAGGATTTGCCGCAGAGTATTCAAAAATACATGCTCTTTGGAAATTATCAAATTGGAAATGCCAAAAAATTTGACAGTCATTCGATTTTCGATGATATTGGAAGCATTGATGGATTTGTCGCACAATTTGTAAATCTTGACGAAGCCCAACAAAAAGCATTTCTTAGCTTGTCCACTTTTGATAAGGGTTTAGAAAAGTATATTAGAGACACGAAAAATGCTGTTCAAACAGGTGAAAAATTTAATTCTCAATTGTTTGAACAAATCGCATCTCAAAAAGACGATATTACAACTGGTGTTCTGGATGAGTTTATGAAAGCAGGCGGGCTAAAAGATGCTAACGGGGTGCTCTCACTTCCAAACACACAAAACGCTATTGCCTTAATGGAAGACTACGCCAATCATTGTTCCGATGCAAGTAAAATACAACAACTGTTCAACGCTGGAATTTTAGAACAAGAAAATGGCATTTATAAGCTTTCTCAGGCATTCTTGAAAGAAATTAGTGTTAAACAGACAAGCACTACCGCCACAGTAGCTCTTACTGCTGCTCAAAAGGCTTGGAATGTTGTAGCTCAATATGGCAAACAACTTCTTTTATCTATTGGTGTAGCTGCTGTTGCCTTTATTGCAACCAAAATTGTCGATTATCTGATGAATCTGAAAACTCACTCCGAAGAGCTTGTCGCCGCAATGAATGATTCTCACGATGCTGCACAGCAAGCCACTAAGGACGTCGAAGAGATCCAGTCCAAGATCGACGAACTGAACAAATCTCTGAAGGATGCGGGCGTTGATAAGATTGAAGACATCGTAGATCCGGCTGAACGCGAACGGTTGCAAGCCATCAACGATATGCTACAGGCGCAGCTCGAGCTCAAGAAGCAATTAGAGAAAGATGCCGCTGATAAAGCAAATTCCGATACCAGTGCTGTCGTGAATGACAAGACGGAAGATAGTATCGTCAAATTCCATACAATAAATGTTTCTTACGCAGAGGGTGGCGCAAATGCTGGCACTCATCAAATTGCAGAAAAAGTGTCTAAGACAGAATCCCTCGAAGAGCACACTGCTGCACTTAATGAACTGGTTGATAAACGCCGCGAACTAGCCACTGCTGGCAAAGAAGACACTCAGGAGTACAAGGACAACGAGGCTGCGATCACATCTGAAACCGAAAAGGTTAAAGCCCTGTCTTCCGCTGTGTCTGAAAATATGAGTGGCTATGAGACCGACGCCGACAGTTTCGCTAAGTATAAAAATGAGTATGTCGCCGGTACAAATGCGATGACCGCAGCCACTAAAGCTCTGGCGAATGCAAATGATGATGTTGGGGAAAGCGCCTCCAATTACAAAACTCTACTCCAAAAGATGAAAGCTGCTAAGGCTGACGTGGATAATGGTGATTCGGAACGCACTGATTATCGTTACATGTCTGCCGTTGATTCTTTAAAGAGATCTGGTATTACAACTGGAGACCAAATTCTCACGTTATCTCGTGATTCTTCCAAGGGAACAGATCAGCAAAAGACAGCTATTGCTATGCTCCGAGAAGAAGCAGCAAAAGCGAAACTTTCTATCGAAGATTACGTTCATGGGCTTGAAGAAATGGGTGAAGTATCTACAACTGCCGCCCTACATACCAAAGAGCTCTCTACTACAATTTCTGAACTTGACAATATTCAGTCCGCATATAAAACTCTTACTGAAACAACAAAAGAATACAATAAGAGCGGCTATCTGACAATGGATACCTTGCAGTCTCTGTTGCAGCTTGATCCTAAATATTACAACTGTCTAATTGATACAGATGGGCAATTGAAAGTCAACACACAAACCATCCGTACAATGACCAAAGCTCGTCTGGCTGATGCAAAAGCAGAGCAGCTTCAATTGGCTTTGGACAAAATGACTACGATTAAGGATTTAAAGAGTGCCAAAGAATATTTGGGAACTGCCACTGCAAATGCTGCAGACGCAGAAGAGCAGTTTGCCGCGATGTACAATCAGATACTCACCACTGATGTCCGTATGAATGGTCCACAGTACAACGCTATGAAAGAAGCGTTAGATCAGATTAGCGCGAGTTATTATTCTATCGCAAAACTGATCGATGAGACTGGTGAAGCACCTTTGGATAAACTGTTTGGCACGACCGATAAAACTTCTAAGTCTACCAAGCAGGCGTCTTCTGCTATTGATGCATGGTCTACCCTATCTTCTGCAATGGGGGAATATAATAAGCAGGGTTCTATCAGTTTGAATACAATGAAGTCACTGATGGGCCTTGAAGAAAAGTATACCGCCTGTTTGAAAAAGCAAGGAAACGAGCTGACTATTGATGCCACAAACTTCCGCAATATGATTCAGGTAGAACTTGCGGCTGCTGCAGCAACTGCTGACGCTTCAGATAAGACGAAGGCCAAAGTCTCTCAGTACACGCAGATTCTTCAATACCTTGATGAAAATGCAAAAGAAGGAACTATTTCTCTGAATGAGCTTCGCGATGCGATTGAAGGTGTTGGCGCATCTCTTGATAAAGCACAGGAGAAAACTTCTGGCTTGAAATCTGCATTCGGAACCATTCACGACATTTTGAATACTGATAACCCTGCTGGTGCATTGACTAGCGATAACGTAGAATCTGTTATTGATCTGATTCAGGAACATAGCGAGCTTAAAGACATCCTCTATGATGAATCTGGAAACCTTCAAATCAACGAAGAATCCTTGAAAGCTGCGACGATCCAGCTGTTAGAAAACGAAAAGGCTGCGACAAAGAACGTAGCAATTCAAGCTGTTTTACAGAAATCTATTGACGACCTATCAAATGGCGTTATTAGCATTACGGATTTCTTAAAGGGCCTAAACACAGAGCTTAACGATATTGATGCAAAACTCGACAAGTTCCAAAGCGGATTCTCTGATATCACTGCGATCGTTGAAGAATACAACACATACGGACAATTAACGCAGGATTCTTATCAGAAACTGATTCGTCTTGATCCAAAGTATCTGGAATGTCTACAGAAGGAAGGAAATCAGCTCAAATTTAATGCAGCCGCATACCGTATGCTTTACGCAGAACAGCTTAACACTCTAGCGATGACTGCAAAAACATCCACTCAGCGTGATACATATACGTCGATGCTGGCTGACATTTTCGGATTTACACCAGAGCAGGTCGATCAGTACAAAGCTTCTATTAGCGAATACAACGATCTGGTACAGCAATATTCCGCCGAGGGAATTGATCATTATGGCAACGTAAGCAACATTGATCGAGACAAGATTGATTGGACTTCTGAAAATATGGAGAAATATCGAGACTTTGTCGATGAAATGAATGCAGAAAACCCTGATACCGTTGTCGAAGGTGAATATTCTACAATTCTTGGAACATCTACTAATATTGATGGCCTTGAAATCGCTTATACTCCAATGCTTCAAACCGATGAAGGGCTTATTCCTCTCACTCAAGATCAACTTTGGAATTATTTAGACAAGGTTATTGATGGAGCTTATGAATCTGATGGTGGGTTTAATGCAGATAATATTCTGAAAATCGATGCAGAAGGTTTCGACCAGGAGATCAACGGAACAGTTGTTCGTGTTCACGGTATGATTGCCGGCGCTGAAGGAATGATCGTCAATGGCGTAAAAACAACCGGCGCTGATATTGCGGCTATTGCTGGTGCTACAGAGGACGAACTCCAAAAAGGCTTCGGTCAAACCAGTTCTTTTGTTGGCAAGGATATGCATACTCTTCAAGCTAATGCTACCGAGGCAAAAGACAGGACCGGAGACTTGGTTTCCATTTTGAACGAGATGGGAATTGACGGCGCTGCTGCTTTACAACTGCTCGAGGATCACTTTGGAGACGTAAATACATCTGCCGAAAAATTTAAATCGCTGCTTTCTGGTATTAGTTCTCTCCTCTCTGACTTCCTTGGAATTTTCGAGAAGCTGAATGATACTAAGTCCAATGACCTCAAGCTCTGGGGCGAGGCCATGACTGAGGAAATCGACAAGCGAATTGATGCTCTGAACGAGGCCAATGATGCTCAGGAGCGTTCTATTGAGCTTGCAAAACTTCAGGACGAATACGAAAAAGCAAAGGCTAACAAAACTGTTCATGTGTATGGAGGTCGTGGTCAAGGCTTCGTTTGGAAAGCCGACGATAATGCAGTACATGAAGCAGAACAGAATCTGTCTGATAAACGCCGCGAGTATAAGCTCAAAGATAAAACAGATGCTCTGAATAAATTGAAGGATAAGTACAGTGAGGCAATGAATCTCATTGGTACTGACATTGACGACTACAACAAGAAATTGGAATATGCCGCCAAAATTCACAATATGTCCTTCGAGGAAATGAGCGATGGTGTTACAAACTACAAAGACAGCGTTATTGCAAGTCTTGGCGCTGTAAATACCGTTACTGATATCAAGAATACTATTTCTAGTGTTTCTTCTCTTATTTCTACTTTGGAGACTCTGGCGAATGTCTTGAATCTCCTTAATGGCGGAAGCGGCGACGGCGGTGGAGTCTTTGGCTTTATCAACCAGATCAAGAACATGTTTACCGGCGAGGGCGGAGACTTTGATCTTGGTGGCGGCTTCAAGAAGATGTTCGATGGCGCGGCTAAAGTCGTTTCTGACGGTTGGAATTGGATTACTGGTAAGAACAGAGCTGGTTCAGCCGCACTGAAGAAAGATACAACTGCGACACTGGATATCCTTGGCAACACAATAAAGGTGAATACAGGCGATATTCAGCGCGTATCTGGTGGATTCTTTGAGAGACTGGTTGGTGCTGCGAAAGACAATCTTGGTAGTATCGGTAAGTTCTTCTCAGGCGCATAGACATCTATTTCTGAGAAAACCGGGTTGATGTTTAGTGACATCGGTTCGTTCTTTACAGAAGGATTTGGCCTGCTGAACAGCCAGACAGGACTTGGTCTTGGTGGCATTGTTGAGACCGTCGGAAGTATGTTTGGCCCAATTGCGGCTGGCGCACAGTCTATCGGTAGTGCCATCTCGTCTGGCGTTGTGAGCTTCTTCCCTTCTATCTTCGCCGGACTTGGTACTCTGGTGACGAGCGTTGGCAGTGCTATGGCCGCTATGATGCAAGCGATTGCTGCTGCTCTTTCTTCCATTCCTATTGCAGGTTGGATTGCTGCCGCCGCAGCTGTTGCAGGTGCAGTTGCTCTGATTGCTACGATTGCTTCAATTGCAAGTAATGTTTCCAGTACACAGGTTGATGAACCTACTCCCGCATTCCAAGCAAAGAAATATGCAAAGGGTACTCGTGGCGTTAAGAAGGGCCAGATTGCAAACGTTGATGAAAAGGGCGAAGAGCTGATTGTTCGTAACCCCGACCAGGGACGCATGACATATCTTGAAAAGGGCGACGGTGTTATCCCTGCAAAGGAAACCGACAACCTGATGGCGATTGGTGCTAACCCCGAGGGCTGGCTGGCAAAAGGTTTGGCCGAAGCGACCGGTAGTGCTGCTGCCGGTGCCGGTATGAGTGCCCAAGGTCCAAATGCTCAATTGAGTGGTGCCGCAGCTGCCGCAGCCGCTGGTGTTGGCTCAATTTTCGAGAGCGAGTATGATGAGATCCTTGGTGATACAAACGAGTTCATGTCTGGACTCTCTGATATTTTCAAGAAGAGTGATAATCCGATCATTGCCGCCGTTCAAAGCATGATTTATATGATCACCAAGACTACATATCGTATGTCTACGGTCGGTAAGATCAACTCCTCTAAGACAGTGACAGAATCCACCAGCAACACAAAGAAGACGGCTCAGAATCAAATTTCGTCTATGACGAGCAACTTTGAGTCTAGCTGGAAATCTGTAGCTGGCGAGCTCGGCCTGGATACAAAGGATATTGAAGCAACCAGCAAAAAGATGTCTGAAAAGATGAACGAGCTGGTAAACAATACCTTTGATGCACTAAATGAGAATACCGGTCTGAGCGCCGAACAGGTTGAAGATGTCACAAACACGATGTTTGATTCGCTGCAAAAGATTTATACCAGTGGATGGAATAGTCTCGCTTCCACTTCCGGCGACATGTCTAAGGAGATTGCGGATAAGCTGAATGCGTCTTATAAGTCTTCTGTTGACAGCACAAATAAGGCCATGAATGAGATTTCCAAGGCATTCGGTCACAGCTGGACTAAGGTTGGCGGTGGTGTAAAGACCCTGAGTACCAATGTTCAAAAGACAATGGAGCAGGCATGGGCTGACACCAGCCAAGACACCCAGAAGCTGATGTACGATATGCGTGCGTGCTTTGACAATAGTTGGAGCATGAACGAAGCTGGCGTAACTAATCTGGCAGAAATGACTCAGGGAACGGTGAAAGATGGTTATGCCGAGATTGATTCTTCGAGCTCTAATACATTTGGTGAGAATGGTCAGTTGAAAACGGATGCAGACAATTCGTGGAAGAATGTAGAACCTGGCGCTACGAATTTAGCAAACAATATGCAGTGGGTGATGGATCAGTCTTACAACGCCATCAAGGCCGGATGTACAGCTGCCGTTACATCGATCAAAAACGATTTGGCGACCACAGGTGATGCATTTGAAGCTGTCGCTACAAAGGCAGAGAAGGCAAAGCAAGAGACACAACAGCAACAACAAACTGCTCAACAGCCTGCTAAACAGAAAGGGGCTCTTGAGAATATTGCGGAAGGAGCCGGGCAGTTTATTAGAGGCGTTGGCCAAGGCATAGCCGATGTTGTTACAGCACCGTTTAAGTTCCTTGGATCATTACTTGGTTTTGCAAGTGGCACAAAGGAAATAAAGAAGTCTAATTTTGCTAACGTTGACGAGCAGGGTCCTGAGATGCTGGTTCGTAAACCGGATTCCGGTCGGTACACTTATCTTGAGACCGGCGATGGTGTTGTCCCTGCTGATATCACATCGAAATTGTTTGAGATGGGTGGCAACCCGGATGCATGGTTCCAGAAACAGATGTCAAAGTACGGTTCTCAGCCGATTGTTCAGGGCGGCGGTGGAGATGTTACAACTTCGATTGGCGATATTATTATCACAAATCCTGTTGGCAGCTCTGACGCTCTGGCAAATGAAATCAAACAGAAGTTACCGACTAAGGTTGTTCAAATACAAAGTAAGCGGTAAGTAATAGTTTTTTACAGCCGATACCACTAGGAAAGCCTAGCGGGTCGGCTTTTATTTTTGATTAGGAGGAAAAGAAATGGCAGATAAATCAGCTATTGATGTGCTGGCCGAGGTGGTGACTTCTGCCGCTGAACGCGCTGTAAAGAATGCAAAATTTGACGTGTCCGCCTATGGAGTGATTACAGAAAAAGAAGACCAGCACTATAAAATTGCTGTATTTGGTGGCGAGTACGGCATTGTAACAAACCATGATTATATTGTGGGCCAGAAGGTTGTTGTGACTGCATTGCAGGGCAACTTCCGTAACCTGATCGTATCGGAGAGTAATACCAGCGTTGAGATTCTAACAGTGAAATCTCTGGTGTCCGGTGTCGATAGCTTGAATGCCGAGTTTGAGTCTATGAAAGACAAATCCCAGCAGACAGAAGATACTGTTCAGGATCAGCTGAAAAACACCATCAATACTTGGTATAGAAACGGTCATCCGCATACATATAACTACCCTGCTTCAGATTGGAAGACAGATGAAGAGAAACAAGCACACGTCAACGACATCTACTATGATAAAAGGACTGGTATTTGCTATCGCTGGGTATATGACCAGGATAAACAGCAATATTTCTGGATGGAAATCGTGGACGCCGGTGTTATCAATGCACTTTCGATGGCAACGTCTGCACGAGATCTTGCAACAGAAAAAGTCCGTGTTTTTACTGACACACCGACTGCTCCATACGATGTGAATGATCTATGGATTTATGGCGGTATCGGTGGTGCATTGTATATTTGTATTACTGCAAGAGGTGAAACTGAAAAATGGACATTCAGCGACTGGGCTGTTGCGACAAAGTATACGGATGATACAACTGCAAATGCGGCAGTTGAACGGGTAGGCGCTCTTGAAACAAAAGAAGCCAATGATGTTGCCGACCTATGGCGCTCAATGAATGGCTTTAACGATAATATTGGCGGGTTTACAAATAGGGATTATATCGCTACCAAAAAGCAGGTGGGCGACAATACAAGTAATATTGAGCAAAATACTTCTGATATCTCTTTGTTAAGGACAGACCTCGATAAGGCAAAAACAGCTGAATCCAATCATTATCAGGATGTGACACGTAAGATTTCGGCTGCGAACTCAAATATCTCGACCTTAAAAACGAACGTATCAGATATCAATAAAACGATTTCTGGAATCACCGTTGACAATTTTCTGGCCGCATTGAATCTGGCCGTAAATACCAATGGTGAACTTTGCTATATATCGAAGGAATAATTCGGAGGTGATAACTTGAAACCAATTCTATCTAAAATCGGCGCATTTGATGCCACAAAGGATCATACATTTCAGTTTGCCGCATACGCAGACATTGATATCATTGCTCTTATCGTCTTCGATACTCCGACGGGCAGTATTTTACAGGGTGATACGCTTTCAAAAGGTGTGTATAAGTTTGGCACATTCCCTGCCGGTGGCACTGGTCTAGCACGATATTTTACGATTCCAGCAGGCACGTTTGAGAACCGTAAAGATCCGTATTATATGATTATTCGCTGCCGACTGAAAGGCACAAATCTGTTTTCAGAATATTCGGACAAGCTGCTGTTTTATTGCCATGAGGAACCGACAATCAAACTGAATGACCTGAGTTCTTCCGGCGTGACTACTATTCCATACCCTTCTTATTCCTTTGAGTTCTCTTACAAGTATAAAGTATCGGAGGGTGAATCTGTAAATCGTTATGAATTTTGGCTTTATGATGCGAATCGCGAGCTGCTGAAAAAGTCGGTGAGTTACTATTATCGCGACTCATTGAAGGGGTTCCAGATTGATGGACTGGATAACCATACCCTGTACTATCTGAGAGCGACGGCAGAATCTGTTGGCGGCTATCAGCTGGACACTGGCTTGCAGGCGTTCCGAACTGACTATCCAGAGTATGTGGATGACGTAGAATTCACCGTTCAAAATAATTATCGTATGGCTAATATCAGTATGCACGCACAGTATTTCCTGACAAGAAGCAGTGGTGCAAATGCTCTGCGAATCAAGCGACGCAAGAAAGGCGCAGCTATCTGGACTTCGCTTTATCAGGAAGAGATCGATTTGAATCATGTCATTATGAAGATGGGTTAGTCGAACCTGCACATCAATAAAACGACTGGTCAGCCAATGGGTAACTATAAGGCGGTGACTTCTGGTTATATCGACAAGGATCGAGTTCTTTCTTTCCAGTTCAAATCTGAAGACAAGGCATTTTGTCTGATTGCGTATACCGCTGACCGGAAATTCATCAAAGCATCAAGTGATTTTACATCGACTGATGAATTTAGGAGTTCCAGTGAGTATAAAGAGTGGTTCTCTGAGACCTTCCTGAGCAACATGAAATACTATCGTGTTGAGGTATCAGCAACAAAGAATCAGGATTTGGAGCCAAAAGACTTTAATGACTTTTATATGTACAGCGCTGACGATGGTTATGTGATGATTGATTATACCGACCTATACGCCATTGGCCGCAAGACCGACTATGAGTACGCCGTAGCTCCCGTTGCAAATGGCATTGAGCTTGGTTATGCAAAGGCCAGCGTTGTAAGTGACTTTGATGGTGCTGTGATTACTGACGGCAATAAGACCTACCATATCTTCCTTGAGCCGAAGGTGGACAGTGTTGAGAAGGTACGTTCTGCTACAGTTGTCGAGACGATGGGAAGCAAGTACCCGTATCTGTTTGCTGGCAGTGAAGCCAATTATTACAGCGGCCACTTCTCTGGTGTTGGCATCCGTTTTGATAACACAATGAAAGATTTTGATATCAATGGCGGCAATGCGTTCCGTGATGAACTGAGCGAGTGGCTGACTAACGGCAGTGCAAAGCTGTTGAAGATGTTTGATGGCCGCAGGTGGCTGATGGGTGTCAATGGCAATGTGTCTATCTCCTGCTCTGATCACTATGACAAGGGCGTGCTGGAGTTCGACTTTGTGGAGCTTGGCGACGCAGAGAGTGAGAGTGACATGTATAACAATGGGCTGAGTGATTATCAGCCGGGAGGTAGCGTATGACATATCTTCCGACTGACGCAGACCTGGCGCTATTGAACAATCATTCGTCTAATATTTACTGCCGCATTGATATGTTGAACAAGGATTTTCTTACGATCGACAGCTTAGAAGGTCTTGTAATCGACGGCTCTGTTTCTATTGACTCAGAGTCTGATGTGCGGCGAACCTTTAATGTGACCCTATATCTGGGTAAAAAGAGCGGCATTTCCAGCCTGACGGAAGAGGATTGGATCAGTAAAAATGTGCGTGTATTCATTGGTCTGTCAGGAAGAGGAATGTCAAAAATCAGCGGTTCTAAGAGCACTGATGAGATGATTCAGGCGAATGTGGATTATCAGCTTGCTACGAAGAACTATGATAATTTGATTCAGGACATTACAGCCAGAGGCTATGCAAAATACGGCAATATCGACAACCTGAATCGAGATGTACTGGTGTGGACACGAGCTAATATCTCAAAGTATCATACGTTCTTTGACCAGATCAATGACGGCACGCCACCGGATGACCCAGCCGAAGCCGAGGAGTGGTACACCAAACTTGGTGATTATTCTACAGTTTTGGGAAGTGATGACCCAATTTGTCAAAATGGCCCTTATATCGCATTTACGCCGATGCTACAAACCAAAGACGGGCTTGTGCCGCTTGTGAAGGATGATATCTGGGCTTATCTGGATGCTGTGGCAACAAAAGCGAAGTCAATGAGCGGCGGTCTCTCCCCTGCCAATATCCTTGAGGTAGATAAATCAGGCATTGATAGTTTCGTGTATGGTAACAAAATGCATGTACATGGGATGATTGCTGCTGTTGAAGGTATGGTTCTGAACGGAGTTACGCTTGGCAAGGTAGACGTGTCTGCTATTGCCGGTTAGAGTGAGGACGAATTGCGGGCGACATATGGTAAAACCAGTGTGTTTGCAGGACATTCCATGCACGACATTCAGGCAGAAGTGATTGACACAAAGACCGCGCTGAATGAGCTGTATAACGACCTGTTCCTTAGCTATTCCAATTCAGCTGACAGCTCTTATGTCAATGGCGTAAAAATCTATTGGTATAACGAAGGATGCTATACATTTACATCCAATGGCTTTACATACAGCGCAACAGAAAATACCGTACAAGCCAGTTGTGTTGACTTGGTTTCTCGTATCAATGGAGACTTGGGCGGGCAGTTGGTTGGCGGCACACACCGTATTGAGAAAGGCACTCGCATTGGTGACGCAATCTGGACAGTATTAAGAGATGAGACGGAGTTCAAGAAATATTCCATCGACTATTGGAGCCGCACTGTTCCACATGACCTGGATTATGATACCGGCTCGACTGTTTGGGATATTCTCTCAGAATTACGTGACCTGTATTATCCGTTTGAGATGTATTCTGACGATGATGTGTTTGTATGTCGTGAGATTCCCAGTGGATTTGATGACCCGCCTGTGCTTGACCCGGAAGTATTCGAGAAGCTGGTAACCAACGATGGCGAATCGGCTACAGTGGATTATGCCGCTGTCCGAAACTGTGTTGAAGTGTTTGGTGCAACGATTGAAGCAGACGGAGCAGCCACTGTAAAAGGATGGTCCGGTGCAAATAAGACAATCAACCTTGTATTTGACGCAACCGAATCAACATGGAAGAGTGAAACGAAAGTATCTTTTGTGGCTCCTGCAAATGTTGAAGCTGCCAATACGGACAAAAATGGCAATGTTGTAAGCGGTGCTATGACGGTAGTGCTGACATTCACATGGAAGTACAAAGACAAAGATGGCAATGAACAGGTTGGCTCTGAGACAAAAACAAGTACGCTGTATCGTTCTTTGACTGATGCTAATGGTTCGGATGTTATTCAAGACCCCGGTTGCATTAAGGCAACGAAGTATTATGTGCTTCAGTGGAATCCGAATACTGGCCGCATTTACTTCCTCGGTCAACAGCAAAGTCATGCTATGGCAAAACTGGTGGACGAAATCCCAGCCGCCAAAGAGATCGAAGCTCAAAAGGCAGAAGATAACTGCGACAACATGGCTTTCATCTGTGTGAATGACCCGAACAATATTGATGACCTATATAATGCACGGCTGTCTATTGAAAAAATTGGTCGTAGAACTGAAATTTTATCAGGTGGAGACTACGAGAACTACACAACGGATGACGCAGCCATGGAAGTTTGTCAATACGAACTGTGGAAGCGTGCCCGCCTGACCGATGGCCTGAGTGTAACCATACGACTGGTTCCGTGGCTAGACGTGAATGAAAAGATTCAGTATGCCGCCAAATATCTGGGTGGTAAGACACCCGTGGATTGGATCATCAAGAGTATATCTATGAATCTGGGCGAAGGCACAATGTCGCTCTCTTTGAGCCGCTATTACCCTTATTACACTTATATCGTAAACAACAAATATACGTTCTATCAGGACAATTTGTTTGATAAATATTTCCCCGAATTAACTGCCACTACGGCAGATGAACAATAAGAGAGGAGTGAGCAAATGGCACTATCTTTTGGAGAATCTAAGCGGTTAGCTGCGAAAAAGGCCGCAAGTACCGCAAATGTTTCTGTTGATGATATAGATGTCGCAACTCTGGAATTAAACGACCAAGACCAAATTGCCGTGTATGACGACAACAGAGAAGAGACATTTGAGCGTAGTGGCAATTACACCTGGTTTGCTGATTACTCTGATGACCAGTGGTCTTACATCGACAAGAACAAAGACATTCAGCTGGATGCCAATCAGATCAACATCACACAGGAGTCCAACTCTCAGGTCATTCCGTTTGAAATGCCTCGTTACTATGATGGTATTGACCTGCTTCAGATGACGATTCAGATCCACTACCTGAATGCAGACAGAGAGGAGAACTATGCTTCCCCTATCAACGTGAGTTACAGCAATACAAAAATCCGTTTTTACTGGTTGGTGGCAAATGACGCTACTGCCAAAGAGGGCGAGCTGCAATTCGAAATCATGGCATCCGGTGCTGTGAATGTTCCGAATACAAGCACTACCAAGAGCTATCTGTGGCGCACCCGCCCGAATGGCCGACTGAATGTACTAAAATCGCTGACCGGCAAGCAGATGGTTGATCCGAGTGGCAACGACTGGTATACACAGTTCCTGGCAACAATGAGTCAGAAAGTTGGCGAAGCACAGGTTGCCGCAACCGCTGCTGAGAAGAGCGCACAGGACGCAAAGAATGCAGTTGCAAGTGTGGATGAAAAGCTGGCGCAGTTCTATAAAAAGGACGAGGTTGACGGCTTTGTTACGATGCTGCGTGGTGAGATCGCTGCCGTGGATGGTCTGGCAAATTTCAATGTGCAGTATGACAACGATACCCGCACTCTGACGTTTCTGAATGGTGCTGAAGAAATCACAAAGATCAAGTTGAACACTGACCCTTCTGCTGAGTGGGTAAGCATGTACAATGGTATTGTAGACAATAAAATCAGCACTGCTGTGACCCCTGTTCAGACTGAGCTGACCGAATATAAGACTACAAATGATGCCGCTGTGCAGGAGCTGAAGAATAGTGTTGGCGACCTGCCTGAGACTTTGAAGTCCTCCTATTATAATAAGGAAGCCACAAACGCACTACTCGATAAGAAAGCAGACAAGACGACCGTTGACGTGCTCTCCAGTGATGTGAGTGGCCTGAAGAATACGGTTGGCGGCATTCAGACTTCTGTTGACCTGGCCAATGCGGATATCGCCAAGATTCAAGAGACCTTGAAAGACTTTAAGCCCGATGAGAATTCTGGCCGTGAGTACGATATCACTTACGAAGATTCCAAGCTGAACCTGTTAGAGAACGGTACGGTCAAGACCACTGTTATTATTGAAGGTGGCGGCGGTGGCGGTGGCAACACCTCTACGATCACCATTGAGCGTATTGGTGAATCTTCTATCGCTGTTGTTAAGGGCGACACCGCAACTGTCGAATTCAACTTTACTTCTGTGGATAACTCCGGCGAAGACACTGGCGATGCTACTGGCGTATGGTACGTTGGTAACACAAAGGTCGCAACTTCGACTGTTTACCAGGGCAAGAACAGCTTCGACATCACTCAGTATCTGCACAATGGCGACAACAAGATCAAATTGCAGGTTACTGACTCCGTTGGCAGCATGGGTTCAAAGACTTGGAATATCAATATTGTCGAGTTTTATCTGGAGAGTATCTTCGATGATTCTCTGGTTTATAGTGGTGAAGTTACTTTCCGCTTTACTCCATACGGAAATATCAATAAGGACGTTTCCTTTACTATGGATGGCAAAAAGCTTGGTAGTGTTACAACTGCGGTTACCGGCAGACAGATGACCTATGCGATTCCGGCACAGAGACACGGCGCTCACCTGCTGGAAGTGACCATGACTGCAAATATCAATGGCAAAGCTGTGACCAGTAATACCATTTATAAAGATATCATGTGGGCAGAGGAAGGCAATAGCACACCGATCATCAGCTGCGCCACAAAGGAATTCACCGCAAAACAGTATAGTACCACCGGCATTATTTACACTGTCTATAACCCGGCCTCTTCTACTGCAAGCATTACGCTTGAAGTTGACGGCATTAAGACTTCTACACTGACTGTTGGTCGTACTGCTCAGACTTGGAGCTTTAAATCTTCTGATATTGGCACCCACACTCTGACCATTACTTGCGGCGCTACCATCAAGAGCATCACCGCAAAGATCGAAGACCTGGGCATTACCATTGAGCCCGTTAAGACCGGCCTGATGCTGGACTTTAATCCAGCTGGCCGCAGCAACGCAGATGTGAACCGCCTGTGGAGTTCCGGCAGCAATAAGATGACTGTCAGCGACAACTTTGACTGGGTGAACGGTGGCTACCAGATCGACGAAGATGGCGACACCTACTTCTGTGTCAAGGCTGGCACAACTGCTACCATCAGCTATAAGCTTTTCGCAGACGATGCAAAAAAGAGCGGCAAGAATTTTAAGCTGGTGTTTAAGACCACGAACGTCCGCAATTATGATGCTACTGCTGTAACCTGTTTGAATGGCGGTGTTGGTCTGAACATTCAGGCTCAGAAAGTTACGCTGGCCAGCCACCAGAACAGTATTGATTTACCCATCTGTGAGGACGATTTCCTTGAGTTCGAGTTCAATATTCTGCCGGACAAGCAGTTCCGCGAGATGGTTCTGTGGTGTGATGGTATCCCCTGCCGTGTTGAACTGTATGACACCAGCGACAGCTTTACTCAGGCTGCTCCCGTTGGCATTACTATTGGCTCTGACGATTGTGACGTTATCGTGTATCGTATGAAGAGCTACGGTATGAACCTGACAGATGATGAGATTCTGGACAACTTTATTGCCGATGCGAAGAACGCCGAAGAGATGGTTTCTCGCTACATGCGCAACGACATTACGGACGCAAGCGGCGAACTGACTCCTGACTTGCTGGCAGAGAAGTGCCCCGATCTGCGTATCATCAAGATCTCCGCACCTACTTTCACCACCGGCAAGAAAAACGAAGTCGCCAACACTACGATCCAGCAGATCTATAAGAATGGTCGTGCCAAGGAGGACAACTGGACTGCTACCGGCTCCCACAAGGGTCAGGGTACCAGCTCAGACCACTATGGCGCATCTGCTCGAAACATTGATATCAACTGCAAGGGCGGCTTTACGTTTGGTGACGACACTACCGGCGACACCTATGCACTGACCGAAAACAGCGTTCCTGAGAAATATTTTAACATCAAAGTCAATGTTGCTTCCTCTGAGAATGCAAATAACGCCCTGCTGGCAGACGAGTTTAATGAGTTCAACCCCTATGTGCGTCAGGCCAAGAAGGATAATCCCAAAGTGCGTGATACCATGGAGTTCTATCCCTGTGTTGTGTTCCTTCAGGAGACTGATACCACCAATGCGACCGTATTTAACGATGGTCAGTGGCACTTCTATGCCTGCGGCGACATTGGCAACTCTAAGAAGAACAGCAATACGATGGGCATGGACCCTGAGAACCACAAGGAATTTATCGTTGAGATCGACAACAACGCCGATGAGCAGACCCGCTTCCTGAGTGGCGATTTCTCACAGGAAACTTGGGACGGCGATCATTCCTTTGAGTTCCGTTACAGCAACCCTGCCTGCACTGAGAAAGAGATTGAGGATGGCAAACAGGCGTGGATCACAGCTCAAAACTGGGTGGTGAATGCAGATGATGAGGAATTCAAGGCACATTTCAAGGATCACTTCGATCTGGATTCTGCTATTTTCCATTATCTGTTTACTGAGCGCCATACCATGGTTGATAACCGTGCAAAGAACGTGTTCCCGCACACCAGCGATCTGGTTCACTGGGACTTCTGCTTTGACTACGATAACGATACCGCCATGGGCAATGATAACGAGGGTGGTCTGACTCTGACTTATGGCTACGAGGACACTGATACCATCGGTACAAAGAATGTGTTTAACGCTGCTGACTCCAAGCTGTGGTGCAAGCTGCGTGACTTGTTCCCCGATGAGATGGCAGCGATGTTCCGCAACCGTGAGAATGCGCTGGCATGGAGTGCGACCCGTATCTTGAAAAAGTTCGAGGAATATCAGGATGTGAAGCCCGAAAAGCTTTGGATCATGGATATGCGTCGCAAATATTTCCGCACCTACGAAGATCCCACCATCAATACCACCAGCTATCTACCTATGATGCATGGCAACAAGCGTCATCAGCGTCGGCAGTTTCAGCGCTATCAGGAAAAGTACATGGCATCTAAGTATTCCGGCTCTGCCGCAACCAGTGATGATATGACCATTCGTGGCTATACTCCCACCAACTGGACTGGTGTAAAACCGGACGGCACATTCCATATCACACCTTATGCTGATACCTATGTCTCTGTTCTGTACGGCTCTAACCCTGTAAAGATGCGTGGCAAGCGCGGACAGACCTACACGATTGAATGCCCCATCACCGCAATGAACGATACTGAAGTTTATATCTATAATGCTTCTATCATTCAGAGCATTGGTGACATCTCTGGCTTCTATCCCGGCTATGTTGACTTCAGCCACGGTGTTAAGCTGACAGAGCTAAAAGTTGGTTCCGGTGTGAGCGGCTATAAGAATACGAACATGACCGATTTCGCTGTTGGTAACAACACTCTGCTGGAACATTTGAACCTGCAGAACGTGCCGAATCTGAAGAAGTCTATTGGTCTGACCGGATGCACCAGCCTGACAGAGTTCTATGCTGACGGCTCTGGCATTACCGGTGTCTCCTTTGCAAGCGGCGGCAAGATCAAAATCGCCCACCTGCCTGCAATCGCCAGCTTGACCGCAAAGAACTTAAACTATCTGACTGACCTGACGATTGAGGATTACACCAATATCACTACGCTGACTGTTGAGAAGTGTGCAACCATCGATCTGAAAGATATGCTGGGCAAGTGCACCAACCTGAACCGTGTGCGCATCACCGGCATTGATTGGGAACTGGCTGATACTTCCCTGCTGAATCGTCTGTATGCAATGAGCGGTCTGGATGAAAATGGCTATAACACTGACCATTCTGTCGTGGAAGGCAAAGTGCATGTGCCCATCATTCGTGAGCGTGAGAAGCTGCTGTACACAGAGCGCTGGCCTGATTTGGAGGTCACTTACAACACCATGATCAACCAGTATGCTTGGAAATTCGTGAATAAGGATGGCGCTGTTCTGGATATCCAGTATATTGACAAGGGCGAGCGTGCAGTTGACCCTGTGACACGTTCTGACAATCCGATCCCGACACCTACTTTCCCGAGCACCATCAGTACGGTGTTTACATTCAGCGGCTGGGACACCGAGTTCACTCCTGTTTTTGAGAATCAGACTGTTACTGCTGTGTATGATGAATCTGTGCGTCAGTATCGTGTGCGCTATATGAATCGCGGCGCTGTTCTACAGCAGACAACTGCTCCGTATGGCTCTATGGTTCTGTATGATGGCGACACTCCGACCTATACCAGCGAAGAGACTGCTTATAAGTATTATCTGTTCAGCGGTTGGGACAAAGGCGGCTATGTCAATGGCGACAAGGATATCAATGCTGTCTATGATATATGCGAATACGTCAGCGGCTACTTCAGAGACAAGCAGCTGAGTGACCTGCGCCCTGTTGAGATCTATGCCATGACTAAGGTGAATCTGGAGCAGAGTGTTGTTTCTGACAAGGATGCTATCACCATCAAGATGGGTAACGACTTCACCTTCAGCGACGTAGAAGAGAAAGTTCTATTCAACGAGCCAAAGATTTTTACTGGCAAGAATTATGTCGATACCGGCGTATCTCTGCTGGCCGAAGATCGCAGCTGGGTTATGGCACTGGACTATCGAATCGACGAAGATTCTGCTGCAAACTCTGTGATTGCTCAATGCTTCCAGACCAATGGCATGAACGGTTTCCGCTTCTGGGTTAATAGTGGCTCTAAAGTTGCATGGGGCACTGAGTCTACAAACGGCGCTCATCTTGGTTCTCGTGATATGATCGTTCTGCGCCATACTAAGGGCGAAAATGGTATTCATGTTTATGCGGCAAACACCACTGCTGCTGAGATTGGCTATATTCAGCTGAACCGCACTCGTACCACACAGACGAACGCCACTCTGGTATTTGGTTGTGCTAAGGCAGACGACGGTGCTTATGAGCGTTACGCAAAGGGTACGATCTACTGGGGCAAGCTCTGGTATACCGACCTGGGTGATGCTGCTTGCCGGAAGTTGGCCGCATGGACACATGAGGATTTCACCTTCGAGGCTTGTGGCTTCAAACAGTATTACCTGAGCGACAATTCCAACAAGCGTTGTTCTATCAGCTTTATTCAGGCTGGGCTGCTTGGTCAGAAGATGGCTCTGAATACTGGTTCCACCAACACTGGCGGCTGGGCAGATGCGAATATCCGTACATTCCTTGACGGTCGTATTCTGAATGCTCTTCCGATTGGTTGGCAACAGATCATCAAACAGGTCAAGGTTGGCAGTACCATTGGCGATAAGAGTAGCGAAGTTGTGACTGCGGATAGTTATTTCTATCTGCCCTCTGTAGCCGAATTGTTCCCCTCTCAGAATGTCGAGCCTTATATTTACGAAGGTACGGCAATCAGCTTTATGACCGATAATACCAGCCGCATCTGCAATGACGAGAATGGCAATCCTGCCGCATATTGGACACGAAGCCCGAATGCTCAGTATGGAAGTTATTTCTGGTCTGTGACTGTGACTGGCGAATATTACGGATTTACCCCTGCAAACAATGCACAGGGTATCCGCCTAATGTTCAGCGTTTAAGGAGGTGTTGAGAGTGTACTACAAGGTATTGAAAAATGGCCGGGTGATCGATGCTCTTGACCACCTGCGCTTTGTAAAGTATCAGCCCAAGCACGACATTATGGTGAACTGTACAGAGGATGATGCACAGGGAATTATCAGCAGTGACGGCAGTCATATCTGGCACGTGGACGGGTATTATCTCATCCCCTGCCCCGAGTATGACACCGTGGAACTGCATGAAATTGACCTGTATGAATATGAGCAGCTGAAAGCCTTGGGTGGTAAAACGCCTGAGGCTATTATTGATGCTTACACTTTGAGTTTGATTCAAGGAGGGCTGCTATGAGCGACGAGAGGAAGTATAGCGAGTTCGTTGAGAGTATGCATCGGCTGTACAATGACGGAATGATTCAGGACAAGCTCCTGGACAATCTGTTTGCCGGGCACAAAATCTCAAAGGACGAGTATCTGTATATCATCAGGAAGGAGGTGTGATATGTATACCTTTTTGATCAATGAGGATAATACACTGACCGTAAGTAAGAGAGAACGCATTATGGAGCGCAGCAAGCAGGTGGACACTCTCCACTTTCTGGCTGACACTACATACAAGGGCGTTGACATGAGTGAATTCACCGTGATGCTTGAGTACGTTCTGCCCATCAGCAAGCGATATAAGACAGAGATTCTGGAGAAATCAGAAGAGCTTTATAAGAACAAGCTGGAGTATAAGCTGCCTATCGACACCAACCTGACCAATGAGCCGGGCGATATCCAGATCCAGCTGACATTCGTTGATGTGACAATGGACCCAGATGGCACGACTGTTCAGCATGTGCGGAAGGTTGGCCCCGGCGTAATCACTGTTGTTCCTATCCAGAATTGGAGCGACATTGTTCCTGATGAGGCTCTGGGTGCACTTGACCAGCGCATTATCGCACTGAATGCACAGATCAAGGCACTGAGTGACCGTAATAACGCTATTCTGGATGGTAAGGCTGATGACCTGAGCTACAACGACGACCATACTCTGCAGCTGCTGGCCAACGGTAAGCCGATCGGCAGTGCGGTCAAGATTACTCAGGAGAGCGTCGAAACTGAAGACGGTAGTTTGCGGGTGGTTCCGTTCTAAGCCATCCGCTTCTTTTATAAGGAGGCAAAGATGGCACAGGCTAAATATTCCAAGCTCGGATATGGTAACGCCGAAGATGTAGAAGCTGCGATTGCGCTGGGAATGTTGGACGGCAGGGATATGATCATCACAAAGGATTCTTCAGAGTTCATGTATGTGCGTGATGACCTATCCGTTCAAAAGATTCGTCCCCGCAATCGTTGTTTTGCAAGCGTTACTGAAGCAAACGAGCAATTAAATGAGACGGAAGACACTTATGCAGGTCAAACCGTTATGGTGAAAGACGAAAAAGGTAAATATGCTCCGTGGATCGTTCAACAAAGCGAAGCCACGGGGCTTTTTTCTATTGAGCCTTTTTACGTTGAGCCGACAAATTTTGTTTGGCAAGAATTTTAAGAAAGTGAGGCAAAGATGGCTAATGTAAATTTTGGCTACGGTACAAAAGCGAATTATGATAAGCTAACTACCAAAGATGCCAACACATTGTATTTTATTACAGACACGCGCCAGATTTTCAAGGGTACTGATGAGTACACCAAGAGCTGCAAGCTGGTTAGCGCTCTGCCTGCAAGCGGTCAGATTCAGGGCCTGCTGTATATCCGTATGACTGACTATACCTTCCACATTTGGAATGGCACTGAGTTCGTACAGCTGAATCGCCCCATTGTGACTGAGATTCCCAATGCGGATGCAAGTGACGACAATCTGCCCACAACCAAGGCTGTGGCTGACTATGTGAATGCAAAGATCGCCGCAACCGAGGGCAAGGAAGGTCTGTTCGTTACGGATGTCACCTACTCCCCTGCTACCGGCACTCTGAGTGTGGCAAAGAACGGCGCTCCTGTTCCCACCGTGATGAGCGGCCTGACCCATGATCCCACCTATGATGCTGAGACCCGCACCATCAAGCTGCCTGTGTTTGGCGGCGATGAGCTGGTGATCAATCTGGGCAAGGATCTGGTTGTGAAGACCGGCACCTACAACACAAAGACCAACGAGATCGAGCTGACTATCACCACTGGCGAGGTCGTGAAGATCCCTGTTGGCGCTCTGATCGATATCTATGTTGGTGTGGTCACTCCTACTGCTGAGGTCACTGTTTCTGATGACAATAAGATCTCTGTCAATGTACGCGTATCCACCAAGGGCAATAACAGCATCACCGTTGAGGAAGATGGCTTGTATGTTGCAGTGCCGGATGCTTACACCAAGGCTGAGGCAGACGCGAAGGTTAAGGTCGTCAATGACAAGCTGGATGAGCATATTAAGGATGCTGTGAAGCACATTACTGTTGACGAGCGCAAGGCTTGGAATGCAAAACCCACTCAGGACGAACTGGCTGCTGCTAAGAATGAGGCGATTTCTACTGCCGCTGCTGATGCAACCACTAAGGCCGATAACGCTCTGGCTAGTGCAAAGACTTATGCAGATGGCCTGAATACCACTATGGATGGCCGTGTGCAGGTGCTGGAAGGCGCTATTACATGGAAATCCCTTGATGGCTAATTGATTTGTTTCACCACATGGCAATGACGCTGTGTGGTGAATCTTATTAAGCAAAGGAGTTGAGTATGGCAAATTTATCATTACGCGAGGTCGCACAGTCTCAGCTGGATCAAGCTCCTGTGATTGACGGCCAACTGATCGTATGTACTGATACTGGAAGCACTTATCGAGATATCGGCACAAGACGAATTCAAATCAGCAAAGACTTGGAGATCGTAAGCTCGCTTCCGCTGGCTCCTTTGTCTAATAAGATTTACTACCTGCGTCCAGACAGCTTGTATGTTTATAGTGGCGATGACTGGATTCTTTTAAACCCATCAAAATTCACACTGGAAGCCGACAAAAACGCAATCAATGGCGAAGTTAATATCAATTTAATCCTGAACGGTACGGCGCAAGATAAAATCAAAATCGCTGGCGGTGGTGTGACCACAGTGACAACTGGCGAAACGGGCGATATAACGATTGATACCCCGCACCCGGATGAACTGCTGGCTGCACTGACGAATGATGAGATCGATGCGATCACTGGTGGCATGGTTGATGACAGCGGCAATCCCCTGCCTACGCCGCAGGTTGTGGTGGATGCGACACTGACTGTATCTGGACGTGCTGCTGATGCAAAGGTAACTGGTACAAGGATCTCTGAGGCGCTAAGTATTGCAAAATCGGCTGATGCCGGACTGACCAACGTGCGTACTGAGCTGGATAAGTTGAAGCTGGATTCTGTTGCGGTGGACAAGGCCCTGACAAAAGAGAATTTCGCCGCAGATGCCAAAGCTGTTGGTGATGCTCTGGCGAAGAAAGCAAATGCGGAACATAACCACGATGACCGCTATTATACAGAAGATGAAGTCAATGTAAAGCTCTCAAAGAAAAGCGATAGCGACCACACCCACGATGAACGATACTACCAGCAGAATGAGATCGACGAGAAGCTGAAGGTAAAGGCAAATACGATCAATATCCACACACTGACTATTCCAACTACAAGTTAGCTTACTGACGACACGGTGGACCGATATTCAAAGTATATTGACCTCGACATCGACGGGATCACCTCAAAAGATGTTATTTCTATCAGCGTGACACCGGCCAGTGCAAAGGTGGCCTCTTATGCTCAATTTGCAAACCCGGAAACGTTTGATGGATATGTGCGTCTGAGAGCTGTATCGGTTCCAACGACTGCGATTACAGCTCAGTATTATATCGTGCAAGGCGGCGGACAAACAGATAGCGGCAGTGGTACTGTTGTTGAAGGATATACCAAGGCACAAGTGGATAATAAGATAGCGGCGGCAATCAAGGTAGCCAAAGAAGAACAGAAGTTGCTCGATCATCCTGTTGGAAGTATTTATCAAAGTGTAGAACCGACAAGCCCTGCTGAATTGTTTGGTGGAACATAGGAAAGAATCAAAGATAGATTTATTTTAGCAGCTGGAGATAGCTATACGGCTGGAGCGACTGGTGGCGAAGAGAAGCATAATCACACGCAAGATCTTACTGTTCCATTTTATATTGCTGGTAGTGGAAGTTCTACTAGCACTTATTTTGCTGATTATAAAACAGGAAAATCTTGGACAAGCGCTTATAAAGAGACTGGGTTTACGGAAACAAATGATACAAGCTTCACGCAAGTTCGCGGATTACAAGTTCTTGGAGATGTTAATACCGCATCTTCCATGCCGCCCTACTTGGTCGTTTATATGTGGTATCGCACCGCATGATTGCGGCAATTTTCACTGCTAAAATATTCGTTTTATAAGGAGGATTATATGGCACTAGGAGAAATGAATAGCGGAAACAAAACGCTCCCTGAATGGAGTGAAGTGCAGAATAAACCATCTGAATTTAACCCTGCCACTCACATACATAATGACCTTTACCCTGAAGGAGATAATCGAAATGATAATACTTCTCCGTCTGATTATTATGGCGTTGATAGAAACGACTATAACGGTCGGCTGATTTTTCGTGGTTTGAAGCTTAGTGAAAAAATTGGGCTGTCAAGTGGTCATTCATGTGCGTTTTTGATTGGTTTATCTTCTTGGTACGATGACACAGGCGGTGGTTCCTTTGAATTCGCTTTTAGCAATGGTAACATTTACTATCGTCAAGGCACAACTTCATGGGGCGACTGGAAGAAAATTGCTACAGCTTAAAGGAGGTACGAATTATGGCTTTAGGAAATATGAATATTGGTGTTGATAGTGAGTTCATCCCGTCCAACCTCAATACGGTTCTTACCCCCCCCCCACAGATTCTGACGAAGTTGTGATGAATACGGATGCCGCCGGGTATCACCGTAAGCCACTAAGTGCACTGTGGAGCTGGATTAAAAGCAAGATTGCGAGTGAAGTGATACCGGATGTGGTGACGATTCAAACTCCAGAGATTACGATCACAACCGATTGGCAGGATATAGGAATTAGTAAAGATGCTATCCCAACTGGAACTTACGCAGTGCAATTCTACTCTAACAAGAGTCCAATCATTGGTGTTTACCAAGATAAGTTTTCAGGGATTATGACTTGGTATGCCGACTATACAAACAGTGAAGAATCTACTGAAGTAACCTTACATTACGCAGGTCATGCTCCAAATAGTCAGCGCTTTTATTTGCGTACTACTCGTTCTCCGCAAACGACTGGTAAAAATCTTCGTCTTCAAATTAAGGGCTCTATGAATTCGGATATTGCATCCACCTTCACATTTAAATTCCGTAGATTGATATAAACAACGCATTGCAAATAAAACGTTTTATAAGGAGGCGATCACATATCGATGAGTGACGAAAAGAAAAGTTGGCTAGACAGAGCGGGTGCGGTTCACCTCTGGAAAACGATCGAGGCTATGCTTGGTACAAAGGTAGATAAAATCGAAGGATTCGGCTTGTCCAGCAACGACTATACAACAGAAGAAAAAAAGAAGCTTGCTAGTTTAAGCGATCCTAATGTAGCTACTACTGAAAACAATGGTTTGATGAGCTCGGCTGATAAGGCAAAGCTGGATGGTATTGAAGCTGAAGCTAACAATTATACTCACCCGGTATACGAAGCAAAACAGGCTGGACTATATCGCATCAGTGTTGATAATACAGGCCATGTGGCGACAGCAGATAAAATGACGAGTGAAGAGTTGGCCGCAGAGGGTGTCTCCCCTGTTGATCATACGCACGATTTGGGCGAATTGGTAGATACACTGGAGACGAGTGCTGACGCTATTGAAGATGCTGATACTGTTATGGTTGGCGCTACAGTTACGAGTGGTGATGGTAATGCGACTACGAAGTATACCCGTAGACCGCTGGCTGCTTTATGGGACTGGATCAAGAGTAAGACGGATACGCTATATGCAACAGTGGGACACACACATAACTACGCTGGATCTACTGAACCGGGTGGTGATGCGCTGAATGCGATGAAATTAAATGGTTACGATGTCAGTATGTATGGAACCGCAAATTATTGGAACGCAATTCCTCGAATTGATGATGCTGGCGTTATGGAGATAGGTGAATATCTTGACTTTCATTCTACGGATGATAGAGATATGGATTACAATGTTCGCATGGTAGCTTATGACAATGGTACGTTGGATGTCATCAAAGCAGCAGGACAACCTGCTACAATTACAGCCAATTTACGGGGCACTGCCGATTATGCTAATAACTTAATTTTTCAAAAAGATCAAGGTATAGACACGAGCTCTTTAAACGTAAATACATGGTATCCTGTTATTTATCATCTACCTTGGACGACACTTTGTCATATTGAGTGTTGGACGGGACTTGGAACCAGTGGTAAACCATCGTGGGCAACACATAGTTCTGGATTTTACGCAGATTTGGATATGCTTGCCACAGCATCTGGTTGGGGCTGCACAAATGCACATACGGTTAAAATACTTGACACATGTAGTTGGTGTGATACGAGTGCTGGTAAACCTATTGGATATAGTCAGGTTATTACGGATTCACTCGCTGTTTTTTGGGTGCGCGGAGGTGGATATTATCACTTCCGTTCCAGTACGGCAGAAAATTAGACATTGATAACTGGATCATATTCAACAAATACTGGAACATTGAAACCCACTACATCGTATCCAGGTATAAATTATGCCCCAAGCTGTCTTGACCCTGCCTCGGTTATATCGAATATGTACCCCGTCGGTGCTATCTACATGTCCACCAGTTCAACCTCACCCGCTTCTCTTTTCGGTGGCAGCTGGCAGAGCATTGCTTCTGAGCGTGTGCTGATGGGCGTTTCCAGTTCCCACGGCGCAGGCTCGACCGTAGATGCCGGTCTGCCTAATATAAGCAGTGGTAGTGATGCCGCATTGGATATTCAAGGTTCGTGGGGCGCTCCCGCTTGTAGAGCTCCGTTTGCACAGACATGGCAGGGCAACTCGGAATTGTCTTCTTCGACATGGAGTAGTACACCAAAAGTTATTAGTGCACGGTTTGATGCTTCTCTATGTAATTCGATTTATGGTCGTTCAAGCACTGTTCAGCCAGCAGCCTACTATGTTTATATATGGAGACGGACGGGGTGAGTTTTATGCTGTTCTGCGCTACATGTACACATAATATGCAGCGGGCTGGACAGTTGTACTACGACCATAAATGGAATTGGACCAGCTTGCATTAAATTTCAGGTCGTAGCCAGAATCATTTACTGCGTCTGCAATATAAGATTTACTTGTGCCAAAGCCCAACGCACCACTATGTCTCGCAGTATAGCGAACAAGACCGCAACCTGGATCACGTTCCATTTCGCCAACAATATTAGGCAGACCGGCATCTACGGTCGAGCCTGATATTACCTATAAGATAAGGAGAAATACTATGAAAACAATTGATGAATCTGGCAATATTATCGAAAATCCTGACCTTGAAAAAGGCTATCTTGAGCCCGCTAAGGAAACAGTACACCATGAAGCAATTGAAGGTGTTGAAGAGCAGTATCACTAGGAGACTATTGCTGAATATCCGAACGGTGGCAAAGATGTAGAAAAGGTTATTGATGTTGAAGGTGTGAAAGCAAAAGACGCATGGGACGAAGAAGTTGATGTGATGAAGTATGTCCTATACACTGAAGCGGAACTGACACAGCGCCTTGACCGCCACAAAGAGATGCGCATCAACGAGAGTAAGAATAACCTTTCTACCTTCCTGTCTTTACATCCAATTCAATGGACAGATGGCAAGTATTACAGTGTCACCAGCGAGAAGCAAGCTCTTCTTACAAGCAATCTTGCTCTATATCAGATCTCTACAGCCGCCGGGCAGCCTTTTAAACTGACATGGAATTCTACCGGTGATGAATGTGTGGAGTGGACTTATGATGATCTGGCCGCTTTGGCACTGGCGATTGGTGTGTATGTAAAGCCCTTTGTCTCTCATCAGCAGGAATTGGAGGTTGGCATCAAGGCTTGTACGACCACAGCAGAAGTAGACGCTATTGAAATCAGTTATGATGCTGTACTGGCAGAATATCTGGATCTTCACGCAGATAAGGATGTGACCGAATGAGCAACAAACTTCGTGAACTAATCAAATGTGGCATCCTCTTTTTGATCGGAGGGTGTCTTTATTATTGCATTGAGATTCTGTGGCGAGGGCACTCTCATTGGACGATGGCTATTGTCGGTGGCATCTGCTTTCTTGTGATCGGTGGGCTGAACAACTATATCCCCTAGGAAATGCCGCTCTGGAAACAGGCTGGTGTTGGAGCGCTCTTTGTGACTGCTATGGAGCTTGTGGTGGGTATCCCGCTGAATTTGATGCTTGGCTTACATATCTGGGACTACTCTTCCATGCCATTCAATCTATTGGGCCAAATTTGCCTGCCGTTTACAGTGCTATGGTTCTTCCTTGCGCTGCTGTGCATTTTTGTTGATGATTGGCTTCGTCACATTCTATTCCATGAAGAGCGCCCGCATTATCACTGGCGTACTGTATGTGATGGCGGAAAACGCACATAAAGAGAAAGAGCCCCTGTGACGATGGCTACATCACAGAGACTCTAACTCATGCAACAACTCATAGAAATGAGGTTGTACTAGCCCGATGGAGGGTTTGTACTGCTCTCACTATATCACGTTGATAGGAATTTGTCAATTGAAAGGAGGAATTATGGCGCAGGAAATCTTAAAGCCGCTGTTATTAGACGAGACAGGCAAAGAAATCGTGACAGCACTGAACGCTATTGTTACACAGCTGACCGAGATCAATGAAACACTGAAAGCCAAAAACAAAGACAGTGGTATGAATGGTGGTGAGAAGACATGATAGGAAGTTTGAACGCCGCACCTCACGTCTATTCTTTTACCATACAGCAGCTGTAGACCATGTTGCTGAGCATCTGTGGTGGCATCACTGCTATTTCAGCCGCAATCGCTGTTATCATAAAGGCAATCAATCATGCGAAAGCCCCGGATGACAAGCAGAACGAGCGACTGAATGCCCACGATGCAGAGATTGAGAAGATCAATAGAAAACTAGGTGCAGATAAAGACAGGCTCGACCTGTTTCAATCCAAGCTGGTCTCATTAGAAGAGCACCAGAAAGAAAACAGTATCACGCTGGAAGTACATGACCGTAAAATTCTCGAATCAGAACAGCGTATCAGTCACAGTGAGCAAGGCAACAATGTCACCATGAAGGCTCTGCTTGCACTCCTCAGTCACGGTATCGATGGCAACGCGATCGAGCCAATGAAGGAGGCCAAGGCTGCACTTGAGAACTATTTGATTGATGGTCAGAACAACACAAAGAATATTATGAACTAACCCGAGACTGCGTGTCCCGGGCTTTTTATTTTGGAGGTTTATTATGATGGATATTATCAATGAGCTGGTTTCTGTTATCGTCCGCCTGGTTATTGCTGGTGCTGGCACTGCCTTTATGGCCTATGGCATCCCCTATCTGAAAAAGATCGGTGTGTACAAGCTGGTACAGATCGCTGTCCGTGCCGCAGAGAAGCTGGGTGCAACCGGCGCTATCGAAAAGGCTGACAAGAAGAAATACGTTATGGAAGCTCTGGAGCGTCTGGGTGTGAAGATCACTCCGACCATCGAGACCATGATCGAGGCCGCTGTAAAAGAGATGGACATCCAGAACGATAAAATCAAGGACGAGTTCAAAAAGAATTGAAGGTGTAATGAAATGGGTGTTATTACATACTCTATGAAGAAGGACTAGAACAAAAAGGTGTCGGCTCATTTTTCCGTCTATGAATTCGCCTGCTCCGATAAGAGTGATACAGTTCTGGTCGATAATCAGCTGATTGAAGTGCTGGAACAGATCCGTGCTCACTTCGGTGCTCCTGTCCACATCAACTCTGGGTATCGTACTCCTGCTTATAATATCTCCATCGGTGGAAGCCCTCGTAGCCAGCATTGCCTTGGTACTGCCGCTGATATCTGGATCAAGGGTGTTGACCCAATTCGGATTGCACTATATATATCTTCCCTGCCCTACTTTGCCAAGAGTGGCGGTATTGGATATTATAGCCGTGCTGTGCTTACGAGCGGATTTGTTCATGTTGATGTGCGCACCACACGCAGCCGCTGGATCAGTAAATCCGGCACGAAATATATTAGCGTAGCCAATCTTATGCCGACTATCAGACAGGGTGCGAAAGACGCTATGAATGGCGCTTCTTATGCTGTGACTGTACTACAACGGCATCTTGGTGTTAAGGCTGACGGCATTTTTGGCGCGAATACCAAGGCGAAGCTGATTGAGTATCAGAAAGGACATGGGCTGGCTGCAGATGGCATCTGTGGGCCTGTTACTTGGGGTTCGTTTTGATGGCAGATAACCAGAATACATTTCGTGCAGGAGACAAAATTAAATTAGACGGAGTGTTATTTTCAAACAGCCAAACACACTGCGGTATGCGCCGCTCTGGTGAATGGTATATTTTTGATGGGAAACTTGTAAACGGGCGTTATCGAGTGACGAATCTTGAGAGCCGCATCGGAAAGTATCCAATCTCAGTGAATGTATCGGGCTATGTAGAGCCGAGTGATATTGAGCTGATATAAAACGAATGGGGTATCAATCCTTAATTGGACTGGTACCCCATTTTTTAGCATTTATTTTATTTTCTCAGACAACCATTCTTTCCAGCCGCCAACCGTGTGAGGGCAATTATCTTGCTGCGCGACAAGCTCATTTAAGAGTGCTGCAAGCTCTTCGTCTGACATCTCACGAATGGCCTGCGCTTTATTATTTTTACGACCGAATTCATCCCGGCTATGTTTGTGTAGAATAAAACCGAGTGCGATATCAAGTATTGCCGGATTGTTCATTAGAGTTGTCACCTTTCATTGCTTTAAGAGCTTCCTTCATCTCTTGTTCCCAATTAGGATGCTGATCAATATATTTTTGATATATCATCTTCTCAGCTTCTTTTCGTGCTTTGATTGCATCGTTAATATCTTCATACATACCAAGGTGGATTCGCCTGCCTTTAAATGTTATGGCCGCTTTATACTTGCTACCATCTTTGCAAACACCCGTCACACCAGTGGTCGAATTGCGATTTATCTTTCCTTCGAGTCGCGCCTTTATAGACGTTAAGCTAGAACCGTCTACGTTTGATATCTTTTTAATTGCCTCAGTAGGCTTGGCAATATTATTCGTGCATTTCTTACACTTGTTGATTATCTTCACTTGAGACAAACGCATCTCTGCTGGACGATTACATAAAGGGCAAAGCCCAGTACAAAAATAATCTCGTTCTCCTTCTTTTTTATAAACGTCAGTTATTTTCCATCCATTTATGACAGAGCCGATATATTGTTCTCTGCGCTTTTTTAGAATAGATTCACTACGTTTTTTGTCGCATCTTGTAGTTTTAGCTGGACGACCATCATCTGGTTTCATATTACTTTTCCTCTTCAGGTAGTGGCCCAAGCTTATACATCCAGTTCGGGTCTTTCCGCATTACAAATGGTTTTCTTAGCTCACAAAGATGGTCATGTCTCGCTTTATATTCAAAATAATTTTGTTCGTGCTCAGGAGTATCACGATTTAACTCGTACATGACATATTGCTTGCGAAGATTTCGAAGCGCTTTAATAATAGCATCTTCTTTTTCCATAGACATTGGTTCAAGGGCATCAATATAGTCATATTCACCAGTCGCGTCAAACTGTCGCTTTGCTTCGGCACTAAGCATCTTCCAAGTGATAACTTCATACGCCAGCTGATACATCATTTCGTCGCTATAATGAGAGTATGGATCAACAATGCCGGTGCCTTTTGATAGTTCTACGTCACGATCGTGTTGTTTTTTAATTTGTCTCTCGGCTTCTTCTACAACAGCATCCATATCAACGTTCATGGAGACACCTTTGTATCGCACTACAGATTTGAAACCGAGCTTCTCACACATAGTCATCGTTGATATCCTCCTGATTTATTTTATACCCGTTCTTTTGCAGACAACAAAATCTTGCGGTAGAATCCGTCAGCAAACCATGCGCCTTCCCAACGATGCGGTAATGGTTTCTTCAGTACTTCGATATCCACAAGGCTCATAAGGCCGGTACTATCATCTCTAAAAACTTGAAGGCGAACAATTCTATTCTGTTCCAGACCGATTTCGCGAGTGATACGACCTTCTTCATCAAACGGATCTTCGCACACCCATTCTAATGCATCTAGGAAGTCCTGTGGCGTGATATCTGTGTGTTTGACCCAGTTATTACATATGCGGCTCTCGCCAGCCTGTACGATCCTCTTTTTAGCTTCGTAGTTCACAGAAGGATTCGTCATAGTTCTCGCCTCCGTTTTTCTTTGATTATATTATATCACAGGCTGTAAGCGATAGCAAACAAAATGCGTAGAATTGATTATGCACCTTATAGAATCAATCATTCCTTTTCATCATTATCTTCTGTATCCGGAAGAATTGCCATTTCAGAAATATCTTCTCCGTCCTTGATTTTATTATTTCTATCAAAGACCTCCTGTTCTCCCATAACCGTATCCATAATAGCTGCAACTTGCTCATGCATTTCGTCTGTAATATGGGTATAGTATTTAAGAGTAACGTCGATCTTGCCATGTCCTAAACGTTCCATAACATATCGTGGATTGACACCCTTATTTGCAAGAATGGTAGCATGGGTATGGCGGAGATAGTGGAATTTAAAATCAAACCCAGCTTCTTTCTTACAAATGCGAGCAAGAGTTTTATCTGAGCTAGTCACATACATTTCGCCGTTTGGTTTAACATTGATAAAATCATCAACGGTAATTAACACAGCTGGCTTTCCATAAAACTCTGGACGACGATCCATGACCTTGTTACTTCCCTTCCATCCAGCACCAAACAGCTCTTTATTTTTTGCGTATTTATTTTGAAGGGCTTTCAGATAGTCGATTAGTTTTTGATTCATTTTTATACTGCGCAAAGAGTTTGGTGTTTTAGGATAGACAAGGCTCCATACTTTATCTTGGAATTGAAGCTGACACCCAACTTGAATGGTTTTATTGTCCCAGTCTATATCGCTGAATCGCAGTGCAAAGCACTCTCCCACACGAACACCGAGATATAAACCAAGTTGGTAAGCAGTGTATAGATTTGTTGATTGGAATCGTTTATCCATCCATTCGATTTGCGGCTGAGTATAATATCTTATCTCCTTGCCATACGCACGATAGTCTTTTGGCGGAGTCACATCGTCCATTGGGTTGGTTTTGATATATTTCTTTTTCTTTGCAAGAGCAAATAACACAAGAAGAAAATTATAAACACTGCGAACATAAGCCGCACTTAGCCCTTGTTCAGAATGACCAGACATTTTATTTTTCTCTTCTTTAACTTTATAGTTGATAAATTTTTGAATTCGTTCAGTTGTAATTTGATACAGATAGTTTGAAGCAAATTCAGGTTCTATTTGATTTCGATAAAGTGACTTGTAGCGAACAATGGTTGTATATTTTCGAGTCAGCGGAGCCTCCTCTTCAATGAACTCTTCATATAGTTGTTGCATTGTAATTTTTTGTTCTGCTTCTACATATTCACCTGTTTTAAGCAGTTCATTTTCTACAAGAGTCATTGCGGCAGCCGCTTCTTTCTTTGTGGCAAAGCCGCCTTTCTCTTTCTGCACACGCTTACCATTGACAGCACCAAGGTCAACTCGATACGACCACTTGTCGCCTCTTTTTCTAATGGTACCCATGATATCACTCCTTTGCTCACTTAGTCCATTCATCTGACTTGATTCTATCATGGCCGATGTTTGGTGTCAACGGTTTGCCCACAATGGCGAATTTTCCCACCTATGATTTTTCTAGGCCACAAGCCAACTTTCAAGCTTTTTGTGGGCAAGGTTTGAAAAAGAGGTCAAAACTGGTCAAATCAAAGGTCTTTGCCCACGATTTGCCCACAAAACAAAAAAATCTGTTCTCAACCGATAAAAACAGTTAAGAACAGATTTGAACAGATTATTCTATGACCAACTTGATTTATTGCGTTTTACAATTGTATTTTTTAGCTTTTTTCGTTACAGCTCCACGTTGAAGTAGCGCTTCAGCAGGCCCTCAAAGCCGCGGCCATGGCGAGCCTCGTCCTTTGCCATCTCGTGGACGGTATCGTGGATTGCATCCAGGTTCAGGGCCTTTGCCTTCTTGGCCAGATCCATCTTGCCGGAGCATGCGCCGCACTCAGCCTCAGCACGCATCATCAGGTTCTTCTTGGTGCTGTCGGTCACGACCTCGCCCAGCAGCTCGGCAAAACGGGATGCATGGTCAGCCTCCTCGTAGGCATAGCGCTTGTAAGCCTCAGCGATCTCGGGGTAGCCCTCGCGCTCTGCCACACGGGCCATGGCCAGGTACATGCCGACCTCGCTGCACTCACCCTCAAAGTTTGCGCGCAGACCGTCAACGATCTCCTGAGGCACACCCTCAGCCTTGCCGATGCCGACCACATGCTCGGTCACATAGGTGTTGCCGGTCTTTTCGACGAATGCGGACGCAGGAGCCTTGCAGACGGGGCACTGCTCAGGGATAGAGCCTTCAGCGATATAACCACAGACGGTGCAGACATACTTTTTCATAGGAATATCCTCCATTGTTTTTTATTATGATCTTGGCCTCTCCTCTGGTACAGGGGGCCTTGCTTCTGAGCCTATTATAGCAACGATTCCCAGATTAGTCAAGGCTAATTTTAAGAATTATTCCTATTTATTTTTAGACCTGCAGGTTGCCGCTGCTCGGAGCATCGGAACCGTTGGCAGCATCAAACTCGTAATCATTGCCGGGGAGGATGGCGTTGAGCAGGATGCCCACAATAGCGGCAATGGCCAGGCCGGACAGGTTGATGGAGACACCGCCCACAGCGAAGGTCAGACCGCCCACAGAGTTGAAGCCCAGCGCGCAGACCAGGATGACAGCGGCAACGATCAGGTTGCGGCTGTTGGTAAAGTCCACACGGTTCTCGACCACATTGCGGACACCGATCGCGGAGATCATTCCGTACAGCACAAAGCTGATGCCGCCGATGATGCCGGTTGGGATGGTGTTGATGACGGCCTCAAACTTGGGGCTGAAGCTCAGGATCACAGCCATCACAGCGGCAATGCGGATGACGAGCGGGTCGTAGATGCGGCTCAGGGCCAGAACACCGGTGTTCTCACCGTAGGTAGTATTGGCGGGGCCGCCCAGCAGACCAGCCATGGCAGTGGCAAGGCCGTCGCCCATCAGGGTGCGGTTCAGGCCGGGATCATTGATATAGTTGTGGCCGACCGTAGCGCTGATGGCAGCGATATCGCCCACATGCTCCATCATGGTTGCCAGCGCAATGGGGATGATGGTGAACATTGCGCTGATGAACTCAGGGCTGCCGTCGATGGCAAACAGACCCATGGCACTCTTGTGCAGGGGGATGCCGAACCAGTCGGCAGCAGCAATGGCCTCAAAGTTGACTGCACCAGTGACCAGAGCCACAGCATAGGAGACCAGCACACCGATCAGGATGGGCAGGATCTTGACCATGCCCTTGCCCCAGATGTTGCAGACAATAACGGTGCCCAGGGCCACAAAAGCCAGCAGCCAGTTGGACTCGCAGTTGGTGATGGCGGAGGGGGCCAGGATCAGACCAATAGAGATGATGATGGGGCCTGTGACCACCGGCGGGAAGAATTTCATAATGCGGCGGATGCCAAAGGTGGAGATGAGCAGGCTGACCAGCAGGTACAGAATGCCGGACAGTGCCACGCCCGCGCAGGCGTAGGGCAGCATTTTGGTATTGGCAACGGTCAGGTTGCCGTCCGCGTCAGCCAGCATGGGGGCTACAATGGAAAAACCGCCCAGGTAGGCAAACGAGGAGCCAAGGAAGGCCGGGACCTTACCCTTGGTGACAAGGTGGAACAGCAGGGTGCCCAGACCGGCACAGAGCAGAGTGGTGGAAACGCTCAGGCCGGTGAGCAGGGGCACCAGCACAGTTGCGCCGAACATGGCAAACATGTGCTGCAAGCCCAGGATCAGCATCCGTCCGGTGCCGAGCTGCCGGGCATCGTAAATGCCCTTGGAGTAATCGATCTTTTCACTCATAGAGAAGTTCTCCTTTCATCGCTGCCCAAAAAAAGAGGCATTGCCGCAGCAACGGCAGTGCCTCAATCTTCTGGAGCAGATTCAAAAAACGGGACCGGAAGGCAAAACACGCGCTCCGCAAAGTCGAACGAAACATTTTGCTCTCCCCTTCCCTGTCTGACTTTATAAAGTATACCAGAAACCCTGCCCGGATGCAATCCGTTTGCCGCAGTTTCCCTCAGCTTTTTGGCCGGACATCTTGAAATATGCCCCTGTCCGCACTATAATATAACCTATTGAATTGATTTGTATTTCAAGAGGAATGTTATGATCTATCTGGATTATTCTGCAAACACCCCGGTGGATGCGCGGGTGTTGGAGCAGTTCTGTGCCGTGGAGCGCCGCTGCATCGGCAACGCCAACTCTCACCACCAGGCAGGCTCTGCCGCCAAGGCAGAGATCGATGCTGCCACCATCAAAATCGCCTCTCTGCTGGGCGTTCAGCCAGCCGAGATCATCTATACCTCCGGTGCCAGCGAGGCCAACAACTTTGCTTTAAAGGGGCTGGCCCGTCTCTCCCGCCATGCGGGCAGGCACATCATCTCCACTCCGCTGGAACATTCTTCGGTCAGCGGCACCCTGACGGCATTACAGGAGCAGGGGTATGAGATCGACCTGCTGGACGTGAAGCAGGACGGTACTGTAGATCTTGAGCACCTGAAGGATCTGCTTCGCCCGGATACCATCTGCGTTGCCGTAACGCTGGTGGACAGTGAGCTGGGCGTGGTGCAGCCTGTACAGGAGATTGCCGCCATCCTGAAAGCATACCCTCACTGTCACCTGCATGTGGATGCGACCCAGGCTGTGGGCAAGATCCCCGTTTCTTTTGAGGGCGTGGACACCATGAGCCTGACGGCCCACAAATTCTATGGGCTGAACGGCATCGGCCTGCTGATCAAGCGGCGGAATCTGGCGCTGGAGCCTCTCATTCATGGCGGCGAGAGTACCACCATCTACCGCAGCGGCACCCCCACTGTGGCGCTGGCCTCCTCGCTGGCCTGTGCGCTTGATCTCGCCATCATCGACCTGCCCAACCGCGTTGACCATGTGGCCAAGCTGAATGCAGAGCTCCGCGCCGCCCTCAGCACATACCCGCTGGTGCGCATCAACAGCCCGGAACACGCCATCCCTCATGTGCTGAATCTGAGCGTTCAGAACGTCAAGGGCACCGTGTTCCAGCGGGAGCTGGATGCCAAAGGGGTCTGCGTCTCGGTCAAGTCAGCCTGCTCGTCGGATGGTCTGCCTTCGCGTGCGGTGTTTGCGGTCAGCCGCGACCGCCGCAACGCACTGTCCTCCTGGCGCATCAGCCTGAGCCATCTGACCACCGAGGACGAGATCAAAGCCTTTTTGCAGGCGTTCGATGTCTGCTGCCGTGAGCTGACCGCCGTACATTAAATAAAAAGAGGAACCAACATGAAACGTGAGCTTGAACCTTATCAGATAATCGAACGCAGTATCATCAAGAAATACCGCAAGGAGCTGTGGACCCCCTTTATCGTGGCAGTAAAGCGCTACGAGCTGGTACAGGAGGGCGATAAGATCGCCGTCTGCATCTCGGGCGGCAAAGACTCCATGCTGATGGCAAAGCTGATGCAGGAGCTGCAGAAGCACAGCGATGTTCCCTTTGAACTGGTCTTTCTGGTGATGGACCCCGGCTACAATGAGATCAACCGCCAGAAGATCGAGTCCAATGCCGAGCTGCTGCACATTCCGGTGACCATCTTCGAGAGCAACATCTTTTCCGTTGCCAACAACACCGAAAAGAACCCCTGCTACCTCTGTGCCCGGATGCGGCGCGGCCACCTGTACAGCAAGGCCAAGGAGCTGGGATGCAATAAGATCGCGCTGGGCCACCACTTCAACGATGTGATTGAGACGACCGTGATGAGCATGTTCTACGGCTCCCAGATGCAGGCCATGCCGCCCAAGCTCCACAGCACCAGCTTCCCCGGCATGACCTTGATCCGCCCCATGTACTGCATCCGGGAAGAAGATATCCTGGCCTGGAAGCGCTACAATGATCTGGAATTCATCCAGTGCGCCTGCCGCTTTACCGAGAACTGCACCATGTGCGACAACGGCGGCGGTGGTTCCAAGCGGCAGGAGATCAAGATCCTGCTCCGCCGCCTGAAGCGCGACAATCCCAATATCGAAAACAGCATCTTCCGCAGCATCCACAATGTTGCCATTGATACCATGCCCGGTTATCGATCTGAGGGTGTGGATCACAGCTTCCTGGAACGATTCAATGCTATGGAAAACCACTGAGCTGCATCCGCATTTCTGCCTGCGCCGAATCACGCTTTGTACGCGATACAACAGTAAAAAATCCCCCTCAGCTTACGCTGAAGGGGATTTTTCATGCCACCGGCGGGGCTTGAACCCGCACTCTGTCTCCAGAAAGGGATTTTAAGTCCCTCGTGTCTGCCAATTTCACCACAGTGGCGCATAGAAACCCGGCTTACAAAGCCCTGCTGCTCTGGACATTCACAGAGAACCGGGAATAACAGGTGATGAGGTAAACATTTATCACAAGTCCGTCGTTACGGAGTTGCAAACATGTATCAAAACATGTAAGATTCACACAACGGCTATTATAATACAATAGAAACCCTGCTTTGTCAAGTTACACCTTTCCGCCATGCAGTTCCGAATACATCTTGGCGCGGCACTCGGCCACAGCGGGGGTCATATTGACATAGTGCTTATGCGGCATCTCGATGCGCAGCTCGGTCTCCCAGGTCTCTTCGGTCAGCTGCTTTGCGATATAGGCCTTTTTCTCGGCAATCCCGGGCAGTTCGATGGCCAGCTCACCGTTCAGGATATGGGGCACCAGCAGCCGCTTGACCCTGGTGGGGGTGATGGTAATGGTGCGCTCGATGGCATCCGGGTCAAGATTGACCATCTTTACCGGTTTGCCCGCTTCGATGACCTCGCCATCCATGGCGATCAGATCGCACTGGGCCTGACCATTTTCATCGTAGAGCCGCCAGGGCATTTTCTTGCCCGGGATGATGGCCTTGCTGGCAGAATCCGAGCACTTCATCTTGGGCTGATAGGTGCCATCCGGCAGCTTGACCGCCACCAGTTTATACACGCCGCCGAACACAGGGTCAGAAGCGGAGGTGATGAGATTCTCGCCCACGCCGTAGGAATCAAAATGAGCGTGCTCATAGAGCTCCATGTTGGCGATCTTCCGCTCGTCCAGGCCATTGGAAGCCACCAGCTTGATATAGGGCTTGCCTGCGGCATCCAGTGCCTTGCGCAGGCGCTTGGAGCCACGGGCCAGATCGCCGGAATCGATACGGGCACTCTTGACGCGGCGGTTGGGGTCATTGGGGTACTTCTCGATCAGGTAGTCGTCCAGCTTGATGAGGTTGGGCAGGCCGCTCTCCATGATGTTGTAGGTATCCAGCAGCAGGCTGACGGAATCCGGGTAGGTATCCGCAAAGGCCTTGAAGGCATCAAACTCCGTCGGGAAGAACTCGATGAAGCTGTGTGCCACGGTGCCAACCGCCTTGACCTCAGAGCCATACTTCATCTCAGCCAGGCAGTTGGCAGTGCCGATGCAGCCGCCCAGAACAGCGGCATACGCGCCATCATTGCCTGCGCTCTCGCCCTGTGCGCGGCGGGTGCCAAACTCCATGACGCTGCGGGGCGTATGGGTGTTCAGGCCGGTCACACGGGTCGCCTTGGTGGTGATCAGGCTGTGGAAGTTCATCGTCTGCAGCAGGTAGGTCTCGATCAGGATCGCACCCACCAGGTCGCACTCAATGCGGACCATCTGCACATGGGGGTAGCAAACCGTGCCCTCGGGCAGAGCGTACATATCGCCCTTCCACTTATAGGTGCGCAGATACTCGCAGAATTCCTCGCTCATACCCTTGGTGCGCAGCCAGCGGATATCCTGCTCGTTGAAGTGATAATTCAGCAGGAACCGGGTCAGCTTGCGTTGGCCTGCGCTGATGGAGTAGCCCATGTTGTCCGGGTTCTTACGGAAGAACATATCGAACACAAGGGTGGTGTTCTTAAAGCCGTGCAGGAACAGGCAGTTTGCCATCGTGAATTCGTAGAAATCCACCACCATGGCAGGGTTATCATAATCTTCGTCCGGAATGTACGGAACAACTTTGATCTCGTCCATGAAAAGTTTCCTCTCCTTGTACTTCGCAGCAGCGAAAAAGCCTTGCCGCTGCTGAAAAAACAGCCCCTTCTCCCCCTGCCTTTGTTCCGGCAGTGCGGGGGCCTGCACCCTGTCTTGACAGGACGTTTGTACCATGATAGCATCTTTGCCGCCCGGGTGCAAGGGCTTTTGTAAATTTCCTGCGTGCGGAAAGAAAAATCTTTTTTCGGTACTGCCAAAAGGGCCGCCCCCGAAAGCTCCGGGAGCGGCCCTGCAAGCCTGTTCAGGCTCAGCCGTTTATAATATTGGGGGTCGCATTTTTCAGCACAACGTCATGGCTGCCGCCCTCCACGATAGAGGTGGAGGAAACCACAGTCAGCTTGGCCTTCTGCTGCAGCTCGGGGATGGAAAGTGCGCCGCAGTTGCACATGGTGCTCTTGACCTTATACAGGGTGGTCTGGACACCATCGGCCAGAGGACCTGCGTAAGGAACATAGCTGTCCACGCCTTCCTCAAAGCTCAACTTGGTGGAACCGCCCAGGTCGTAACGCTGCCAGTTGCGGGCACGGTTGGAGCCCTCGCCCCAGTACTCCTTCATATACTGGCCATTGATGCGCACCTTGTTCGTGGGGCTCTCGTCAAAGCGGGCGAAGTAGCGGCCCAGCATGACAAAATCAGCGCCCATGGCCAGAGCCAGAGTGATGTGATAATCGTGGACGATGCCGCCATCGGAGCAGATGGGCACATAGATGCCGGTCTCCTTGTAGTACTCGTCACGGGCCTTTGCAACCTCGATGACAGCGGTGGCCTGACCACGGCCGATGCCCTTGGTCTCGCGGGTGATGCAGATGGAACCGCCGCCAATGCCGATCTTGACGAAGTCTGCACCGGCCTTTGCCAGGAAACGGAAGCCCTCGGCATCCACAACGTTGCCTGCGCCCACCTTCACGGTGTCGCCGTAGTGCTCACGAATCCAGGCGATGGTACGGCTCTGCCACTCGGAGTAGCCCTCGGAGGAGTCGATGCAGAGCACATCCACGCCAGCCTCGACCAGTGCGGGAACGCGCTGGGCATAATCGCGGGTGTTGATGCCGGCACCGACCACATAGCTCTTGTTGGCATCCAGCAGCTCGTTGACGTTCTTCTTGTGGGAATCGTAGTCCTTGCGGAACACGAAGTATTTCAGGTTGCCCTCAGCATCCACCAACGGCAGAGTGTTGATCTTATTGTCCCAGATGATATTGTTGCAGTCGTGCAGGGAGGTATTCTCCGGTGCGGTGACCAGCTTCTCGATGGGAGTCATAAAGGTGGTAACGGAAGCATCATCGGGGGTGTGGTTGACACGGTAATCACGGGAGGCCACAATGCCCATCAGCTTGCCGTGAGGAGTGCCATCGGCAGTGACAGCAATGGTGGAGTGGCCGGTGCGGGCCTTGAGCTCCAGCACATCGTGCAGGGTGGCGGTGGGAGCCAGGTTGGAATCGGAGACCACATAACCGGCCTTATAGCTCTTGACGCGGCGCACCATGGCAGCCTCGTTCTCAATGCTCTGGGAGCCGTAAATGAAGGACACGCCGCCCTCCCGTGCCAGTGCAATGGCCAGCTTATCGCCGGAGACCGACTGCATGATGGCACTGATCATGGGGATGTTCATTTCCAGCGGGCAGGCCTCTTCCCCCTTGCGGTACTTGACCAGCGGGGTCTTCAGGCTGACTGCCGTGGGGACATTCTCTGCAGAGGAATAACCCGGAACCAGCAGGTACTCGCCAAAGGTGCGGGAAGGTTCTTCATAGAAATAAGCCATACTCTAAACTCCTTTTTTCTTAACGCATCAACAACGGGCCAGCATCAAAATAATTCATGTTTGCTGCTTATAAATTGATTGACTATACTTTACCACAAACCCCGTCAGAATACAAACCCCAGCGGCAACAAACTTTAGAACTGTCCTTTGCGGAAAAACAGTAAAATTGACCACCAAAAACGTGCAAGGTCATACTTTTCCGCCTGACAGGCCGGTTTTCTGACACAAATTGGAGTGCAAAAAAGTCCGTACCGGAAAACCGGACGGACTTTTTTGCACACGAAGCGAGATACCGCCTGTGCGATACAGTGGCCGACAGCTGTGAAGGAGAACAGCCGGAGGAGGAGAAGGCCCTGCACCCGATATCTCTTATTCAACAAGAAGAAAAAGATTTCAGTCTCAAAAAGCGCTCATCGCTTTCTGTAACCATATTGTAACTCTTTTGTTCCCGTTTTGCAAGACCTTTTTTGCAGATTTTGTAACATTTTTGTAATTTTCCCGGATTTATTTTGTAAATTCCAGGTAGCATTCAAACGCAGCGTGCTCTTCGCGGCGGCCCACCACATACCAGCCATCGGCCGAGGGCGCATAAAACACCTCGACCTGACTGCCCAGCGGGATCTCCCGGTGGTACTTGACGGAGACGAATTTCAACGGCCCGCCCTTGACCACCTCCAGCGGCAGGGCATCGCAGGCAATGTCCAGATAGCAGGCGTTGTTCACATGGCCGTTCAGGTCGCACAAGGAGTAACTGGCTGTCCGGCTGCCTGCACAGGTCAGTTCCTTTGCTTTGTGCACCAGCTGGGGCAGCTCCCCGTCCAGATTCTCGTTCCAGTAACCGGGCGTATACCAGGAGGGCTGGCGTAGGATGCACTCGCGATCGGTATCCACCATGATCCACCGGCTGTCGATCAGAGCGCACTCCTTCCCTGCTTCGTCCAGAATTCGGGTCAGCCGCTTCATCGAACCTTTCTTGCACGGCTCACAGGCAGTAAGAAAGGTCAGCTTTTCGGCGCGCAGGGGCATCCGGGTGATCTGCGCCGCCTGCTTGCCCACCAGAAACGCCGTGTGGTGCGCTTTAAAAAAAGCATCATCCATGCCGTAGGCGCGGGCATGGTCTGCCGCAGCCTGCTCCACATAGCGGAACAGGGCGCTGGGCTTGATCATCCGGCGAAAATCGCCGTCTGCATTCAGGACAGTTGTATGATAGGTATATTGATTCATACGTTTCCTTTCCAAAAGAGGACCCTCTCCGTCATTGCTTCGCATTGCCAGAGGCTTTGACGGAGAGGGCCCTTTCTTCTCAATACTGATTCCGGGTCTTTTTGCGCAGCTTGCGCCAGATATTGAAGCAGGCCAGCGCTACCATGGCAAGCAGCAGCATCAGGAACACAACGCCGCTGCCGCCCTCATTGTAGCTCTTCATCTCGCTCCACTTTACATCGAGCTCGTTGTTGACCTCATCGCTCAGGGCGGTGAACACCTTTTCCCTGGCTTCCACTTCCTCAGAGGGGTATGCGATCTCACTGTACTTCAGGTCCTCGTCCAGGATATCCCACACCTTCTGCATGGGGGTGGTGTAGCCGATATACTCCGCATTGGCCTTTCCGATGTCCGGCTCGCACATGAAGTTGATGAACATCTCCGCAGCTTCCTTGTGCTCACTGGTGGCAGGCACCGCCATGCAGTCCACCGACAGCACACTGCCCTCCTCCGGGAACACCCAGGCCAGATCCGGGTTATCATCGATCATGGTAATGGCATCGCCGGAGTAGTACACGCCGATGGCTGCCTCGCCGCCGATCATCTTATCAAAGATCTCATCCATAACGTAGGCCTGCACCAGCGGTTTTTGCGCTTTCAGGGTCTCCACCACCTCGTCCACCTCTTCAGGGGTTTCGGGGTTGATGCTGGTACCGTTCTTGAACGCCGCAATAGCGTAAGCATCACGGCTGTTGTTGAACATCAGGATATTGCCCGCGTACTGCTCGTCCCACAGGTCAGCCCATTTGGTGGGGGCATTCTCCACCATGGTGGTGTTGTAGATGATACCGGTGGTACAGAGCATATAGGGCACGGTATAGGCGTTGGTGGGGTCATAATCCGGATCACGGTAGACCGTATCGATGTTCTGGGAGTTGGGAATGTTGCTGTAATCCAGCGGTGCAAGCATTCCCTCGGCGATCATCTTTGCCACCATATAATCCGAAGGGATGACCACATCGTAGTTGGCCGCACCGGATTTCAGTTTGGCGTACATGGACTCGTTGGAATCAAAGGTGGTGTAGTTGACCTTGATGCCGGTAAGCTTCTCGAAGGCGGCCACCACATCCACGCTGTCATCAGAACCGTTGGAGATGTATTCGCCCCAGTTGTAAACGTTGAGGGTGAGATTCTGGCCCTGAAAGCGGGTCCAGTCGTAATCGTCCGAGACCGAAACGTCCTCGGTCACCTCAATGGTTCCGGCGGCAAAGGCGGGCGCAGCACAGCAGAACGCCATGGCCAGCGTCAGCAGCAGAACAGCAAAACGTTTCATTTTACGTCCTCCCCTCTCAGCGCCTTCTGGTCCCGGCGGTACTCCCGGCTCTCCATGGCATTGGAGATGAGGATGATGGTCAGGATCACCACAAACATGATGGTGGACAGGGCATAGATCTCCGGGCTGACCTTTTTTCGGGTCATGGAATAGATGGCAATGGGCAGGGTCTCCACCGTGCCGCAGTTGAAATAGGAGATCATAAAATCATCGATAGAGTAGGTCAGGCAGATAAGGAAGGCCGACAGGATGGCCGGGCTGATCTCAGGCAGGATGACCTTGAAGAACGCCTGCTTGGGGTCACAGCCCAGATCCAGAGCCGCCTCATACAGCTTGATGTCCAGCTGCTTGAGCTTGGGGGTCACGTTGAAGATGACATAGGGCACATTGAAGGCGATATGCGCGATCAGCAGCGTGGGCATTCCCATGATGGTGTCGGGCAGCCAGGAGACTCCCTCGGCAAAGCGCTGGTAAGCCACGAACAGCAGCATCAGGGAAATACCGGTGATGATCTCCGGGTTGACCACCGGAATATAGGTGATATTGGTGACCACCAGGCGGCTCTTGCGGCTCATGGACGCAATGCCCAGCGAGGCCGCCGTGCCCAGCACCGTGGCAATGACCGCAGAGATGAGGGCCACCTCCAGTGAGACGCGCAAAGCGCTCAGGATGGCAGAGTTATGGAGCAGGCTGGTGTACCACTTGAAGGTAAAGCCTGTGAACAGTGCGTAGCCCTTGCTCTGGTTGAAGCTGAACACGATCATATAGGCAATGGGCAGGTACATGAAGCAGAAGAAGAGGATGACGTAGGCCCGCTGCATCAGGCGCAGATGTTTCGTTTTCATCAGGACACGCCCTCCATTTCATCTTCATCAAAGCTGGATGTGAAGCTCATGCAGAGCAGGACGATGATCATCAGCACAAGGCTCATGGCCGAACCGACGTTCAGGTTGTAGCTGTTGCCCAGGAACTGCATCTCGATCAGGTCGCCGATCATCAGGTTGGAGCCGCCGCCCAACATACGGCTGATGACAAAGGTAGACACCGCCGGAACGAACACCATGGTGATGCCGGTGCTGATGCCGGGCACGCTCATGGGGATGAGCACCCGGAAAAGGGTCTGGGTGGTGGAGGCTCCCAGATCCTGTGCCGCTTCCACCAGGCTCTGATCGATCTTGGTCATACTGGTGTAGAGGGGCAGGATCATGTAGGGCACATAGTTATACACCATGCCCAGCACCACCGCGCCGGAGGTGTTCAGCATGGTATAGGGGCCCAGACCAAAAAAGCCCAGCACCGCGTTCACGGGGCCGTTGATGCTCAGCAGGCCCATCCAGGCATAGGTGCGGAGCAGGAAGTTCATCCACATGGGCAGCATGACCAGCATCAGCATGATATGCTGCTTGTTCACCCGCAGGCGGGACAGGAAATAGCCCACCGGAAATGCAATGACCAGACAGATCACGGTAGCCACAAGGGCCAGCAGCAGGCTGCGGGCAAACACGGAGCCATAGCCGCTGACGCTGGTCAGGTTGGCAATGGTGAAATTGCCGCTGCCATCGGTCAGGGCATAATAGACCACGATGATCAGCGGAACCACCGTGAACAGCACCATCCAGATAAAATAAGGATAGGCCAGCTTCTTATCGTAAATTTTCATCATTTCCCATTCAGCCCTCCGAACGTGCCATGATATGGATCTCGTTGGGGCCGATGCGCATACCAATGGTCTCACCGGGGGTGCAGGCGCGGGTGGAGTGGATCAGCCACTCACGGCCCTCGCACTCAACGTGCATCTCAAAGTGAACGCCCTTGAAGATGACATCATTGACCACGCCCACCAGCTGACCCTCCACGGGGCTGACCACTTCAATGTCCTCGGGGCGGACCACCACCTGTACGCTCTGTTCCCGGGCAAAGCCGCGGTCCACGCAGGGGAACTGCACACCCGAGAAGGAGACCAGGAAGTCGCGGTGCATCACGCCGTCCACAATGTTGGAATCGCCGATAAAGTCCGCCACAAAGGCATTTTTAGGCTCGTTGTAGATATCCTCGGGGGTACCGATCTGCTGCACCTTGCCGCCGTTCATCACAACAACGGTATCAGACATGGTCAGGGCCTCTTCCTGATCGTGGGTAACATAAATAAAGGTGATGTTCATCTCACGCTGCAGGCGCTTGAGCTCCAGCTGCATCTCCTTGCGGAGCTTAAGGTCCAGTGCACCCAGAGGCTCGTCCAGCAGCAGGATCTCAGGCTCGTTGACCAGACTGCGGGCAATGGCAACACGCTGCTGCTGGCCGCCGGACATCTGGCCGATGCTGCGGCGCTCAAAGCCCTTCAGGCCGACCACCTCCAGCATATCGCGCACCTTGCGGCGGATGGTCTCTTCGTCCATCTTCTTCAGGCGCAGGCCAAAGGCCACATTCTCAAACACGTTCAGGTGCGGGAACAGCGCGTACTTCTGGAACACGGTATTCACCGGACGCTTATAGGGGGGCACACCGGTAATATCCTGGCCCTTCAGCAGCACCTGACCCGCGTTGGGTTCCAGGAAGCCTGCGATCAGGCGCAGGGTGGTGGTCTTGCCGCAGCCGGAAGGACCCAGCAGCGTTACGAATTCTTTGTCATGGATGTCCAGGTTCAGCCCATCCAGAATGCGCTGACCGTCAAATTCCACCACGATATCGCGCAGTGAAACGATCACCGAGTTGTCCATTTTTTACTTTTCCTCCTTAAACTCAGATACGAAAAAAGACAGGGCATCCACCCCATCCTTCGTACCAGGGCGACCCTGCCCCGCACAACATCCATGACATCCGTAATATTGTGCAGTTATTCTGCCCTGTCATCGCCTATCATAAACAATCCGAACTGAAATGTCAATCACTCTGTCGAGGTTTGCCGAAACTTTACATCCGGCGCAAAAAAATCCCGCGCTGTACCAAGAATTTGCACAGCGCGGGAGAGGAATATTTTATTCTGCTTTCAGCTGATCCGCCGGGCACAAAAGTGCGCTTGCCACACTGACATCCACCGTATAAACAGAGCGGTCCCCTTCCACCATCAGGTAACAGCCGTCTGTGCCCATGGCATAGGTCAGATTTATTGTGCCATCGACTGTGGTGACCTCTGCCGTGACCAGCGGGGCATCAAAGCCATACGCCGCCGGGTCAGCATCTGTTGCCTGTGCCGAGACATAGGTGCAGAGAGCCGAGAGGATGGCATCCACCTTTGTCTCGTCGAGGTCGGCGGCGGTATCCTCCGCCAGCCGCCAGACGGTCTGGTAGGCGGCGCTGCCGCTCTCTGCTGCAGGCTCCGAGTTTGCCTTCAGGGTCACGGTCTCGCCATCGGCCAGTGTATAAGAGACAGCTTCGATCTCTGAGGCCGTCAGCCCCGCCGGGTTGAAGGCACCAAACAGCTCCGCCCTGGTCAACTCAAAGCAGGCGGCTTTGGTCCCCGATACCGTATAAATGACATCGCTGTTATTCTTGCGGACATAGAGATCCCCTGTCATGGTATTGCTGGCCCCGAAGGTATAGGTGTCCGTTTCGCCCGCTGCCGTCACCTCTATGGTCAGCGCAGGCTCCGCAAAGCCGTAGTCCTCCCCTGCCTGCGGGCTCAGCTCCCGCTTTGCGTTCAAAGAGGAAAGCGCGGTGAGCATCGTGTTGCAGGCAGAGGTATCCAGATGGTAAGCGGGATCTTCAGCCAGCGTCCAGCCATCGGCGGTATAGAGCAGGGTGTTCGTCTCGCCCTGATAGTGGAGCACGATCTGCGTCAGGTCATTGCCCGAAACTGCCGCCAGCGGAATGGTTCCATCTGCGGCTGCACTGGCAGCCTGTTCTTCCCTGGCATTCCGCAGCATCAGCAGGGCAAACACGCCGCCTGCCAGCAGGATGAGGAAAAGCAGCACCCCGAGGGTACGCTGTTTTGCTTTCATGGACAGGTCCTCACTTTCTACGCCGCAGCACGACCACCACGGCACCCACAGCCAGCAGGGCCGCAGGCAGAACGATGACAAAGAGCAGGCCCAGCGTAGAGGCGGCAATGCCTGGCACTTCCAACGGAGTTGCTTCCAGTGCCTTGCTGTCGATGAGGACAGCGCTCTCCTGCCCGGCCAGCGAAGCCGCACACCCCTGCAGGAAGGTCACATTGCCCGGGATGACCTGATAGATGCCCTCATTGTCCATATTGCCGCAGTTGACCCAGATGACCTGGGCACCCGTGTCCTCATTGCGGGCGTATGCTGCCAGCGTGAAGGGACCGGCTATGTCACCGTCCGCCTTCTCGGTGGTGGTCATCTCGTAGCCTTCCGGTTTGCTGTAAGCACTGTCCGAGCTGACCAGAAGGGCATCCGAGACCACATGCTCTGTCTCGGTCAGTGTGATGCCCTGTGCCATCTGCAGCAGAACTCTGCGGCTGGTGTTCACACCGTCCAGCGCGGTGGATTCCTCTGTGCTGGCATAATCCGGCAGCAGGTAAAGGGCCGGGTAGCCATTGAGGTAGTGGTTGGTGTCGCCCTCCACCACAAGGCCCTCGGTGCGGGTCAGGCCGAACTCGGCCATCACAGCATCCAGATTGGGGGTACTATAATAGGAATCCGTCAGCAGCAGCACGCGGCCTCCGCTGCTCAGATAGCTGCGCAGCTGGCCCAGCTCATCCACCAGACTGCCTGCGCCGGAAAAGTCCTGCGCCGGATCGTTGATGACAAGCAGGTCACAGTCCTCGGGGATGGTCTGGGAGAGCAGGTCAAGTGCCGAGACGGTCAGGTTCTGGCTTTCCAGCGCATCGGTCAGGGTGGAAGTCAGCGCCTGCTCGCCGTGGTTGGTGGTGTAGTACACATGGCGGCTCTCTCCGCTGGTCAGCTGGTAGATGGCAGAGGTGATCCTGCTTTCACCGTCAAAGGTCACGTTGGCCGCGCCGGTGGCGGCATAATCGCTGTAATCGTAGTCGTAAAGCTCTGCGGCATCCAGCACCTTGCTCTGTTCCCCGCAGACCAGGATCAGCCCGCCGGAGGTCAGATCCTGTGCGCCGTACTGGGCCGCAAAGGTCGGGTAGACTGCCGGATCTTTCAGCTCCCAGGTGATATGGCCGCTCTGGGCGGCGTATTTGTCCAGCAGCTTGGAGATGATCTGGTCCTCATTGCCGGTCTGGGCCAGATAGTAAATGGTCACATCCTGCGTCAGGTCGTCGGCCACCTGTCTGGAGCTCTCGCTCAGGGTGTAGAGCCCCGCCTCGGAGAGATCGAACTCGGTATATCTGGAAGGAATTGCCCGGACAATGAGATTGACCAGCACGGCCAGCACGATCACAGCCGAGGCAATGGCTGCCGACCACACCCCGCTGCGGAACACCCGCCCGTCACCCGAGGAGCTCTGCTTTGCAAAAAGCTTCATCTGTGTTCCCTCCTCTCAGTTCCAGCGGCGCTTCTCAATGTCCTGCGCCGTAAAGAACAGGAACACCGCCGTCACGGTCAGATAATAGACCACGGCAGGGATAGAGAAGCTGTTGTTGACAAAATCCTCAAAGGGCGTAAACAGGCACAAGGCACTCAGCGCGGCGCTGAAAGCCTCGGTAAGCCATGCACTGCGGAGCAGAAACAACCCCGTCAGGCCCAGGCAGAGCGCCGCAAAGGTCAGGCAACCCAGCACAAAGCTGCGGGTGCGCAGACCGGCCGCCAGAGAAGCCGCACCTGCGATCCCGGTGAATACTGCCAGCGCCACAGCGCTGCCCGCATTGAACATACTGCGCAGACTGGGCATCAGGTAGGCCAGCAGCAGGGCTGAAAAGCCCGCCACGGCGGCAATGATCTGGTTCTCGGTCAGGCCGGAGAGAAACTCACACAATGCAATGGCCGCACAGCCCAGCAAAAAGTAGCAGAGCAGCCCCGCAAGGTTTGCGAGCAGAGCAGACACCGTGCCGCCCAGTGCCCAGAGGATAAAGATCATCACCGCATCCACGGCGCAGGGCAGTGCGAACACAGCTGCCATGGCAAAGAACTTGCCCAGCACGATGCCCCACACTGAGACCGGGCTGGTGAGCAGCAGCTGGTCGGTGCGGCTGTGGCGCTCCTCGGCCAGTGAGCGCATCGCCAGCACCGGGATATAGAGCAGCAGCATGAAAATGGTCTGGTAGAGGGTGTAATAACTGAAATCGGTCAGGCCGTAGATCAGGCACCGGGCCAGAAAATACAGGCCGGAACTCGCCACCAGAAACGCCGTAAGGACGTACCCCAGCATCCCGTGAAAGAAACTGCGGAATTCCCGCTTGAAAATAGCTGTCATTCTGCGTCCTCCTCTCCGGTTGCTTCTTCCGGTTCACCGTCGGTCAGTTCCAGAAACACCTCTTCCAGGCTCTTGCCATCGGCGGTCAGCTCCTCCAGACTGCCTGCTGCCGCCAAGTGTCCTTTGGAAAGGATCAGGATCTGCTGGCAGACTGCCTGCACTTCACTGAGGATATGGCTGGACAGGATGACCGTATGTGCCCGGCCCAGCTCCCGGATGAGCTTGCGGATCTCGATGACCTGTGCCGGGTCCAGGCCGACCGTCGGCTCGTCCAGAATGATGAGCCTGGGACTGCCCAGCAATGCCTGTGCAATGCCAACCCGCTGCTTGTAGCCCTTGGAAAGGCTGCGGATGAGCCGGGGCAGAACGGTTTCCAGCCCGGTACGGCGGGCAGCCCGGCAAACCTGCTCCTTCCGTTCCGCCTTTTTCACACCCTTCAGCTCGGCGGCAAAGGTCAGGTACTCCTGCACCGTCATCTCCGGGTAAAGGGGCGGCTGTTCGGGCAGATAGCCCACACAAGCCTTGGCGGCATCGGCCTCCTCGGGCAGAGGGTGCCCTGCCACCGTCACCTGCCCACTGGTGGCAGAGAGATAGCCGGTGAGGATGTTCATAATGGTGGATTTGCCCGCGCCGTTGGGCCCCAGCAGACCACAGATCTGGCCATCTGCCACGGTAAACGAGACATCGTCCACGGCAAGATGATTGCCATACTGTTTGGTGAGATGAGAAACTTCGATCACGTTCACAACGCTCCTTTCTAAGGCAGCGCAAAGCGCTTTTTGAAGATACTGGTTTATTTTAGTCCGGAAATGTGTTCAAAATAAGGGAACGACGTGTAAATTACAGAAAGAGAGCTTTTGCACGGCATAACAACAAAAAACGCCGTCTCCCAAAGGAGACGGCGCGGAAAGACCAGTAATTACTTACGGCCGAAACGCTTGTTGAAGCGCTCAACACGTCCGCCGGTGTCAACCAGCTTCTGCTTACCAGTGTAGAAGGGATGGCACTTGGAGCAAACTTCGACGTGGATCTCGGGCTTGGTAGAACGAGTCTTAATGACGTTGCCGCAAGCACAAGTGATGGTGCAGTCAACGTAGTTCGGATGGATACCCTGTTTCATTCTTTTTCACCTCATTTCTGGTTCTGACTTATTGGGGCCATATTATAAATGTATGTGC
>ERZ841120.34-NODE-34-length-150042-cov-23.438965_pt1 | contig 150042 bp, 130 predicted proteins | sample MGYA00519572_ERZ841120 | MGnify/ENA primary metagenome ERZ841120 (study PRJEB31850, sample SAMEA3708890) | human gut metagenome | biome: human gut; feature: human-associated habitat; material: faeces | place: China | collected 2014 ...
TGTGTACCTCATAACATGTCAGGCATTACACAGTCCAACTTTTCGTCCGCATGCCCGTTTGACGTCAAAAAAATCCACGAAAATGATAATTTTATTTTTCTATGTCTAATTGAATTTTCACCAAAATAAATTAGGCAAAAACCAAGTTCAAAACCTTATTTCATGCCTATCAGCCTTAATATGAGCTTATCAAAATGTAATAAAATTGTCTATTTATTATTTTCAAATCCCAAATCTTTCATAGTAATTCCACAAGAATTTAACATAAGAATTACATCCCAATTTACCATACCAGTTTGTAATTCTAACGTTGCTAAATTATTTAAATCCACCTTATCAAAAGATCCTGTAGATTCGTATACCAGAGAAAGATCACTCATAGAATCTGAAACATCTGTACATAAGATGGTTCCAGTTCCCTTCGCCTGTCCCATAATATAAAATGATATATTAGCTGTTTTACTGTTTCTTGGTAATTCCATAATAAGAACTATATAAACACCACTTACATATTGAACCATATTAAATTGTAAGGTTTTATTATCGACATTTGCAATGATCCCCGCTCCTGTATCTTTTGTAAAACTGTTTGTTAAAGATTTATATCCAGCATTCGTATCTTCTCCATGTGCAACAACATAATTGTACAGCATACTATAGTTATCGCTAGCAGTTACAGTATTATCCTGCTTTTCATATACTGTTACAAAACATTTATAATTATTTTTTTTGTATTTTGCAATAATAACACAGTTGCCTTCTTGTTTTCCCTTTACTTTTCCACTCTTAGATACCGTTGCTACTTGCTTATCTGTACTGCTCCATTTTACTTTTGATGATTTTACGGATTTCAAACTTAATTGAAATGATTCTCCAATACTAATTTTTTTCTTTGTCTCACTTAATTTTACTTTTGGGGTAGCTGCCTGAACTGTTTCCGTTACAAACGATGATGGCATTATCGTTGTAATCATGAGTGTTAAACATAATATAAATCCAATTTTCTTAATATTTTTCATTCCTACTTTTCCTTTCTATTTTTGTTTTTTCATACCTACCTTTTTCTACTTCTCCTATCTCCTTTCTCAATCAAATATCATATTTAATCCAATACTTTTATATATTATCATATTATTTCACATATTTCAACCTATATAGCCTATCTAAAATGATGGAATAACATTTTCATTGGGTACAATAATATATGAGGTGATTAATTTGAACGAAGATTTTTTTCCAACTCGCTTAAATACTTTACGTACGAAAACTGGTATTTCTGCAAGAGATATGAGTTTATCTCTTGGACAAAATCCTGGTTATATTAATAATATTGAAAATAAAAAAGCATTGCCTTCTATGACAATGTTCTTTTACATATGTGAATTTTTAAAAATCTCTCCCCGTGATTTTTTTGATGAAACAATTCAAGATCCCCAAGAATATTATGAATTCATCGACAACATAAAAGATCTATCGCCCCAACAATTGCATCACATCTCTGAGATTATTAAAGATCTAATAAAATCAAACAAATAAGTTTTGCGATTACAAACCGCAAAACTTATTTCTACATATCACTATTTAAAATTACAATTGATATTATACTGCCTCCACCGTATAATGGGCTTTCCAGATACCGCCCGGTGCAATCAGGTTTCCCCACTCCCGGTCTTTTAAATCGCCGGTAAAATCAACGCTGTCACAGCGTCCATACCAGGGTTCCACACATACAAACGGAACATCCGGACCTGCCGGTGACCAGATTCCAAACAGTGGTGCATCCATCGTAACGGTCAGATACGGATTTCCCTCCATATCACAGAGAGAGACTTCGTGCACATTCTGGTTTTCGATAACAAGTGCATCCGCATCAAACAGATGATCCGTGACCGTAAGATAACTGTCTTTCAGTTCATAATCCACCGTACCATTTCCGACCAGACCATCTACAATTGTTGTACTTGTGAGCGGGCCTGCCACATCAAAACGGATTTTACAATTCTTTGGACGGTTGAATGCCGGATGCCCGCCAATCGAAAACGGAAGTTCTTCCTCCGAAGGATTTTCCACCTGCCAGAGCACTTCCAGCTTATTTCCCTCGATGCGATATCCAATACGAAGGGTAAACGCATAAGGATATTTTGCCATGGTTTCCTCATTGGATTTTAATACAAACCAGAGCGTATCCTCCGTCTGAGAATCCAGCATAAAATCCATATCGCGGGCAAATCCGTGCTGTCCCATGGTGTAAGTCTGTCCTTTGGTACGAAACTGTTTGTCTTTTACCGCTCCAACAAACGGAAACAGTACCGGTGAGGTGCGTCCCCAGAATTTTGGATCAGCTTTCCACATATATTCTTTTCTGGTATTTTTACGGACCAGGGATTTTAATTCTGCCCCATGTTCCTCCACTTCGATTGCAATGAATTCATTCTCAAGCTTATGTCTTGCCATATGTTTTTATCTCCTCTGATTCTATAGATTACGCGTTACCGCTTCGCTTTTTCTTTTCTGCAAACGTCCCCTTAACTGCCGATTCCGGACCACTCAGTGAACCAGCCATTTAAATGAGGAGTTTTCTCACCATCTCAGCATCAAAGGTAACAGATTTCAGATGATCCACCTCAATCTGATACAGCGCATTTGCAGCAATATGTTCTGCCGCCTGCTCCAAATCACGGATTCCACTGGTACCCGAATACAGATCCACGATTGTATTTAATGCATCATCTGTGATGATACATTCCTCTTCCTTTAAGCTCATGCGCTTTAATACCTTAGGCAGTGCAAATTTTGAGAAGATAATCTTCTTTTCCTCAAACGTATAATCCGGGATATCAATTACCGCAAAACGGGACAGAATCGGTGCGCTGATCTGCTCCTTATCGTTTGCTGTTGCAATCGGATAAACACCAGATGTCGGGATCATACACTCGATATAGTTATCTGTAAATCCCAGATTATCCAGAAGTGTCAGTAAGACATCTGCCGGATTTCCGTTTCCTTTTCCAGAAGCTGCCTTATCCAGCTCATTGATAATAAATACCAGGCTTGACTCTCCTGCCATGGCAAATGCATCCATGATGATCCCCGGCTTTGCGTTAGCATAAATTCTCGAACTTCCGGTCAGCTGCTCCGGATCATTGATGGAACTCATATCAAGAGTTGTCCACGGAAGTTTTAAAATACGGGCAACTGCATAGGCAATCTGCGATTTTCCGGTTCCTGCCGGTCCCACCAGAAGCAGTCCATATGCCGGAAGTGTATGTGTGCGGTTAATCTGAATGATCGTCTCAATGATTCTTTGCTTCACACGCTCCATGCCATACAATTCCTCATCTAAAATCCGACGGGCTTCCTTGGGATCAATGGCCTCAAAATAATTGTTTTTCCACTGGATATTCATCATGATGGAAAGTGCACGCTGTGCATGACGCCGCTCTTCCGGAGACACTTCATTGGAACGTGCCACTGCTAAATTCCGGCGTGCCCACAACCGGATGTTATCCGGCATGGTCCGTCCTGCGCAGGTCATAAAATCGGTGATGCTCTGAATACTGGTGAGCTTCATATCATCGCCGTCTTCCTCCTGCTCCTCATCCACCGCTTCCTCACTCGGTGCACTGCTGGCAAACAGACGCTCCATCATAAACTGTAAAAAGCCATCTTCCGCGGAAAGCTTTTTTCCACCGCCAAATGCAATTTCACGGATCTTATACACGGCATATCCATCCGGTGTGTTCTCTCCAGACAGCCGGACATTAATGTGGTTTTCCCCCAGCCAGCGAAGCAGATTGACAAAACGGGCATCCACCCGCAAAATATCCGCACATACAGTTCCGTCTTCCTGGGTAAACTCAAATGCTGTGCGCTTTGTCTGGTTCGTAAACACTCCGCAGGAATGATATTTCCACTGCTTTGCCGTATTATCTAAAACCAGAATCGGATATTTTGCACTTGCAGTGTTTTCATTCGACTGAAATGTTGTATAGGTACACTCACAGGCTTTCCTTTCTTCCGTTGTATTGCTGAAATCAAATACAGGCATATCTATCTCCCTTCTACATGATTTAAGGGTCAAAAACAGTTTTGACCCTTATCCTGCATAAACAATTCTGTTATTTTCTACGAAAGCAGTGCTTTATCACTTGCAAATTCCTCACCGCTTACTTTTTCAAACTGATGCAGCAGATCTCCGACCGTAAGTTTCTTTTTGTCTTCACCTGCGATATTTAAAATAACTTTTCCTTCATGCATCATAATCAGACGGTTTCCATGGGCAATCGCATCCTTCATATTGTGTGTTACCATCATGGCCGTCAGATGATTCTCTGAAATGATCTGATCCGAAATCTCAAGTACCTTTGCGGCAGTCTTTGGATCCAGCGCAGCCGTATGCTCATCGAGAAGCAGAAGCTTCGGTTTCTGGATGGAAGCCATCAGAAGCGTGATTGCCTGACGCTGTCCACCGGATAACAGACCGACTTTTGATGTCAGGCGATCTTCCAGTCCAAGATGCAGGGTGGAAAGCATTTGGCGGTATTTTTCGCGTTCCGCTTTGGTAATTCCCCATCGCAATCCCCTGGATTTTCCACGTCTTGCTGCAATTGCCATATTTTCCTCAATGGACATTGTGGTAGCTGTACCGGTCATCGGGTCCTGGAACACACGTCCCAGATATTGTGCCCTGCGATGCTCGGATAACTTTGTCACATCCTCGCCGCCGATATAGATTTTTCCGGAATCTACCGGCCATACACCGGCTACGGCATTCAGTGTTGTCGATTTTCCTGCACCGTTTCCACCGATCACTGTGACAAATTCGCCTTCCTCAAGTGTCAGGTCGACACCGTCCAGAGCCACTTTTTCATTTATCGTACCCGGATTGAATACTTTCCGGATATTTTCAATTTTTAACATCTCACTCATCGGTTACAGCCCCCTTGTTGCTTTTTTCTTATTCTTCAGATATGGAATCGCAAGGAAAATTGCTACCACGATTGCTGAGAACAGTTTCAGATCATCCGATGGGAATTTCAGCCACAAAATGATGCTCAGCACAAGGTAGTAAATGATCGCTCCAACGATCACGGAAAACAGCGTATATGCAAATGCCAGTTTCTTTCCTGCACACAGTTTTCCAAACAGTACATCTCCGATAATAACGGCAGCCAGACCGATAACGATTGCGCCTCGTCCCATATTGACATCCGCTGCACCCTGATACTGTGCATAAAGTGCACCGGACAGACCAACGAGTCCGTTGGAAATCATCAGTGCCAGTACCTTACAGAAGCTGGTATTGATTCCCTGTGCACGCGCCATCTGCGGGTTACATCCGGTTGCCCGGATGGAATGCCCCTGCTCGGTTCCGAAATACCAGTAAAGAATCGCCACGATCACTACCCCAAACAGGATACAGGTGGTAAATACTTTAATTTTTGCTGCTGTATCACCGGATACATAACGAAGCGATACCGCAAGGGAATATTTATCCACACTGATCGCCTGATTGGACTGTCCCATAATATTCAGATTGATGGAGTACAGTGCAATCTGCGTTAAAATTCCGGCAAGAATTGGAGGAATTCCCAGTTTGGTGTGCAGAAGACCTGTGACCATTCCCGCAAGCATTCCTGCAGCAAATGCAAAAATAAGGGAAACCCACGGATTCATATCACTGCGGATCAGCATAACCGCCACAGCTCCGCCGGTTGCAAAAGAACCGTCCACCGACAGATCCGCAAAATCCAGAAGTTTGTATGTAATATATACTCCCAATGCCAGAAGGCCCCAGATCAGACCCTGTGCAATGGAGCCCGGCAGCGCACGAAACAGCGCCAGCGGACTTAAGGAAGCAAAATAAGCAGATATTAACACGATACCCATCCCCCTTAATTATTCAGCCTCGATAGCCTTGTAATCATCCGGAATTTTAACGCCCAGCTGATCACAGATATCTTTGTTGTATTCTTTGGTTACGTTTGGTGCAGTCTCAATCTTCATGGTTGTAATGTCCGCACCGTTTACTAAAATGTCATATGCCATTTCACCGGCTTTTTTTCCGATATCATAATAGCTGATGGAAAGTGTAGCCACTCCGCATCCTTTACAGATCCCTTCCTCTCCGGCAATAATCGGAGTTCCTGCCGGAAGTGCGATATTGTTGATTGCTTCTGTGTTCTGTGCCATGGTATTGTCTGTCGGAATGTAAATGACATCTGCATACTCGGTTGCACTCTGTACCACAGAACCGATATCATTGGAATCGGAAGCGGTAAACTCTTTGTAGCTGATACCGTCCTCATCCAGGTATTTTTCAAACTCGGTTGCCTGATATTTGGAGTTTGCCTCTGCAGAGCAGTAAAGTATTGCGACATGCTTTGCATCCGGGTAGAGCTCTACGAGCATATCCTCCTGCTGATCAAGCGGAGCCAGATCGGATGTTCCGGAAATATTTCTTCCGGTTGTGCCACTCCAGTCATCAATCTCCAAAGCCGTTGCATAATCGGTAACGGAAGTTCCCAGAATCGGAATATCGGTTGTCGCTGCTGCACATGCCTGTAAAGCAGTCGTTGCATTTGCAAGAATCAGATCCACATTGGAAGATACGAAATTATTTGCAATTGTAGAAGCATTTGCCTGCTCGTTCTGTGCATTCTGGAGATCAAATTTTACATTGTCTCCCAGCTTTTCCTTTAAGACATCCTCAAATCCCTGTGTTGCCTGATCCAGTGCCGGATGCTCCAGCTGCTGGCAGATTCCGATGTTATATACTTTACCGGATGCACCTGCACTCTGTGTCCCGTCTTTTGCTGCATCTGCGGAATTTCCACAGGCGCCCAGGGATACCATCATGGCTGCTGCCACAGCAACCGACATTGCCTTGTTTAATTTTTTCATAGTTGTTCCTCCATTTATATTTTATATAGTCAGATAGACTTTAAGCCGCTTCCCGTCCTACTGGAAAGCGGCTCGTCCACTGCGTAATTACAGGAAAATATATTTGCAGATAAAAAGTACTGCAAGGATATACATCAGTGGAGTAATCTTCTTACGCTTGCCACAGATCAGATTGATCAGTACAAAAGAGATTACACCAATGGCAATACCCTCTGCGATACTGTACATTAAAGGCATCGCAATGAGGCACAGATATGCAGGAACTGCATCTGTCAGATCCTCGAAATCAACCTTTACAATTGCGGATACCATCAGGAATCCGACAAAGATCAGCGCCGGTGCTGTTGCAAAGCCCGGAATTGCCGTAAAGATTGGTGCAAAGAAAATTGCAAGCAGGAATAATAATCCTGTAACGATGGATGCAAGACCGGTTCTTGCACCAGCTCCGACACCGGCAGAGCTCTCTACGAATGTTGTAGTTGTAGACGTACCAAGGATCGCACCTGCAGAAGTAGCAATTGCATCTGCCATCAGTGCCTGCTTTACGTTTGGAAGTTTTCCATCTTCGTCTAACATGCCGGCCTTATCCGATACACCGATCAGTGTTCCGATCGTATCAAACATATCTACAAACAGGAAAGACAACATGACTACGATGAAGTTCATAATTCCGACTCCATGGAAATCTGCTGTAAAACACTGTCCGAAAGTCTCCCCGATTTTTGAAAAATCAGTCATGGCAAATGTCGGATACAGAGAATAAAATCCAGCGTCTGCATCGATACGGTAAACACCCGCTGCCTGACAGATCATTCCAAGAATCCAGGTAGCCAGAATACCGATCAGAATAGATCCCTTGACTTTTTTGATGTATAAAATTGCAGTAAGAAGCAGACCGATCAGTGCAAGTACTGCACAGATTCCTTCGGTATGCCAGTTATCTCTGAAATTTACATAAGATAACAATGTGGAATCGTTGTTTACAACGATATGTCCACCCTGCAATCCGATAAACGCGATGAACAGACCGATGCCGGCGCTCACACCTTTCTTTAATGTGGTCGGAATGGCATTGAAAATTGCCTCACGCACATTGGTAAGAGAAAGGATAATAAAGATAATACCTTCGAAGAATACTGCCATCAGGGCTACCTTCCAGGAATATCCCATATTTCCACATACGGTAAATGCAAAGTATGCATTCAGTCCCATACCCGGTGCAAGTGCAAACGGATAATTTGCAAGGAGTGCCATTGCAAACGTACCGATAAAGGATGCCAGACAGGTTGCGATCAGCACTGCTGTCGGGTCCATTCCTGCCTGTGAAAGCAGATTCGGGTTTACAGCCAGGATATAAGCCATGGTCATAAACGTCGTAATACCGGCGATCACTTCTGTTTTCGCTGTGGTATTGTTCTCTTTGAGCTTAAACATTTTCTCTAACATGTTCTCTCCTCCATATTTTATTGTTGTGTAAAAGCACCCTACTATTTTATCATAAAATAATTGAGAAATCCATTCAATTATTTATGTCTCCAGGTACTTCTTGAAAAGAGAACAAGCATCGGGAAAATTTCCAGTCTTCCGGCCAGCATGTCAAAAATCAGCACAAGTTTGGAAAACCAGGAATACACCGAAAAATTACAGGTAGGTCCCACCACATCAAATCCCGGTCCGATATTGTTAAAGCACGCAGCAACCGCAGACACATTTGTTGTCATGGACAGTCCATCAATAGAAATCAAAAGAAAACTTCCGACTAAAATCACACCGTAAGCCGCCAGATAGGTATTTGTATTATTTAATACATCCTCCCCGATCCGGTTTCCATTCATGCGCACAACTTCCACACGCTGCGGGCTTAAAATTCTGCGGATATTTCTGCGCAGGTTTTTCAGAATCAGAAGAAGCCTTCCCATCTTAAGCCCTCCTGCCGTACTGCCTGCACAGGCACCGACAAACATCAGGCACAGCAACAGTGCTTTCGAAAATCCGGGCCACAAATCAAAGTCCGTGCTTGCAAACCCGGTCGTCGTCATAATAGAGGAAACCTGAAATGCCGCATGGCGGATGGTCTCTTCCCAGGAGCCGTACAGTCCCCGGACATTGAACGTAATTAAAAGAATACTGACTACAAATATGATGATATACAGCCGCAGTTCCTGATCTTTGAGCACTTCCTTTACATGCCGGACTAAAAGCAGATAATAACAGCTGAAGTTGATTCCAAACAAAAACATGAAGACCGTACATACATTCTGTATATATGGGCTGTATCCTGCAATACTGTCATTTTGGATTCCGAATCCACCTGTGCCGGCCGTTCCAAAAGCGGTACATACGGCATCAAAAACCGGCATTTTTCCCAACAGGAGAAACAGGAAATTGATGAATGTCAGCACCATGTATATGACGTACAAAATTCTTGCTGTTGTACGCATTTTCGGCACCAGCTTGTTCACATTCGGTCCCGGACTCTCCGCACGCAGCAGATGCATGGTATACCCTTTGCCTCTCTCTCCGTTCGGAGAAAGTGCCAGAAGAAATACAAGTACCCCCATGCCGCCCAGCCAGTGGCTGAAACTCCGCCAGTACTTAATTCCGGGAGAAAGTGCTTCCACATCTCCCAGAATCGAAGAACCTGTGGTTGTAAATCCCGATACAATTTCAAACAGGGCATCGACAAAGTTTGGAATTTCCCTGGAAAAAACAAATGGCAGACACCCGAAAAAACTGATTGCAATCCAGCTTCCGGCTACGCAGACCATCCCTTCCCTCGCAAAAAAACGACGGGTGGAATTTCTGCAAAAATAATACATTAAGGCACCAACTCCGGCAGTGATCAAAATGGACAGCCCAAACCCATAAACTGCTGCCCGGCTTCCGGTATACAGACTGATCAAAAGTGCCGGAACCATAAACCCTGCTTCCACAATTAAGATCTGGGAAAGAAATTTTCCCATCATTTTATAATTCATAGCATCCTCACTCGAAAATATCATTCAGCTGCAAAAGTGTCATCCCGCCCTTTGCAACGATAATCACGGAATTTCCAGCCTCATACATGGAATCTCCGTTTGGAATCTCCGTTTTACTTCCATGGCTGATACATGCGATCAGTATATTGCGTTTCAGGCGGATATTACGCAATGGTTCCCCGATATGTTTTGTGTCGGCATCTACGACAAACTCCAATGCCTCTGCCTGTCCTTCTGCAATATTGTGCAGTGTCAGTGCTGCACCTGTTGTATTCTGCATGGCACGGACATAACGGACAATCGTATTGCAGCAGAGTTCTTTCGGGCAGATCACACTGCCAAGTCCCAGACTGTCCTGCATGCTGTTATTCTCCATGTGTCCGACTTTCGTGATCACCTGCGGTACTCCACAGGTCTGCGCATACAGAGAAATGATCATATTCATCTCATCCATGCCGGTCATGGTCACAACCGCATCACAATCATGGATTCCTTCGCTTTCGAGCAGGAACTGGCTGCTGGCATCTCCATGTATGATACAGACTTCCGGTGGAAGTTTACCGGATAGTTCTTCACAGCGCGCTTCATCCTGTTCGATCAGCTGTACACTGACGCCTTCTCTTGCCAGCCAGGTTGACAGATAATAACCGATTCTGCCTCCTCCACAGATAATTACACGCTTTGCCTTATGCGTGATAATGCCGAGATTGCGCAGAAGCTGTGTCAGCATCTCAGCAGTTGCCGTAATAAACAGATGATCCCCCTCCCGGAGAATAAAATGTCCGGATGGAATCTCCACAACCCCTCCGCGGCTCACTGCGCAGACAAGCACCTTGCATTTGACAACATTTTCCAGATTCATCAGTGCCACATCGCAGAGTTTACTTCCTTTTTGAATCCGCAGCTCCACGATTTCCACACGGCTTTTTGCAAATGTTTCCCTCTGCAGGAAGCCCGGATAGCGGATCAGCCGTTCAATCTCGCGCGCCGCCTGTTTTTCCGGATTCACCATAAGCGAAAGGGAATAGACATCCCGCATGGTAAAAATCTGCTTGCCGTATTCGGGATTGCGGATTCTTGCAATGGTGTGAATTCTCGGATTCAGACCATGGGCAGTCATACCACAGAGCAGATTGACTTCATCCGAACTGGTGGCTGCAATGAGCAGATCCGCCTTTTTCACATCCGCACTCTCCAACACGCGCATGGAGGCACAGTTTCCCTGTACCCCCATAACATCGTAACGCTCCACACTCGAATCCAGCACACGCTGGTTCGAATCGATCAAAGTCAGGTCATGTCCTGCCGCAGAAAGCTTCTGCGTCAGCGTGAGTCCGACCTTGCCATCACCGGCGATTATTATTTTCACAGATTTGTCCTCCGTTTATATTCTGTATTTAGACGTCCCACATTATAGCACATGGCATATAGAAATACAACCGAGGAGTTTTTGGTCTTTACTGCTTCTTATCCTCCTGATATTCCTCAAAACTGAGAATTACTTTAAACAGATCGCCGTCCATCTGCACCGCAAGATTTCCATGCATCAGCTCGGTCAGGCTTTTTGCGATAGAAAGCCCCAGTCCGTGTCCTTCCGTATTCCGGGAACTGTCTCCACGGACAAATCTTCCGAAAAGTTCCTCGCTGGTCATTTTCAGTTGATCCTTCGAAATATTGCGGAAGGTCATAATCACCATTCCGTGAAATGTTTCCAGCGTAACATACACACGTGTTCCCGGCTGTGCATACTTACATATATTTCCCATCAGGTTGTCAATGATCCGCCACAAATGTCTGCCATCCACATAGATTTCAACGGGTGGTTGCGGACATTCTACAACCATCTCCAGCTGATTTGCCTCTGCCTTTTCTGAAAATTCCCCGACAATCTGTGTCAGAACGACCGTTGCATCGCATACTTCCGGATTCACCGGAAGATTTCCGGTAGATGCTTTGGATGCCTCCATCAGATCCTCGATCAGTTTTTTCAACCGGTTGGACTGCCGGTCGAGCACCTCAATGTACTCCCGCATTGTTTCACTCTCTGTCGGCTCCTTTTTGATCAGATCCACATAGTTGATAATGGAAGTAAGCGGTGTTTTAATATCATGGGAGACATTGGTGATCAGTTCGGTACGAAACCGCTCACTCTTCATTTTTTCTTCTACCGCCGCTGCAACTCCGGTCTGTACATTATTTAAATTTTCCGCATGCGTGCGCAGCTCATACATCATTTTTTCTGTATGGATCGGATGCGAATAATCACCTTTTGCAATCCGTTCCCCTCCGTCGAATATCTGTCGAAACTGCACCACAATCTTTAACAGTACGCCGTATTCCACAACTTTCCAGAGGAGATAGACCATGATAATTCCGCCATCCGCTCCGGCACACAGTAAAAGAAATGCTTCTATGAGGAAGACCACAAGAAATACAGCTGTGACTTTTACCGTCATAGACAGATTGGCCAAAAGCGCCAGTCTGATTTCATGCAGTTCTCTTTTTATCCGGCGAAACGGGTTTAAAAGCAGACGCAACAGCGTATAATGCCAGAATTTTCCTGCGCGGATTCTTGCAATGATACTGATCACATATTCATACACAATCAGCTCTGCCAGTGCAAAGGCAATTGCAAAATACGCAACGCAATATTCAGCTCTTGCATTTCGAAACAGACCATCTCCCATATAAAGGCATATCAGCCCACAGCCAATTACTACAAGTCCTGTGATTCCTGTATAAATTGCAAACGGTATACGGTCGATCCTTCGAATCTGTACCGTATCAAACCCTTTTTTCCATCCTGCCGATACAAACAAAACGCCAAGCGAAACCAGCCATACAAGAGCGCTCAAAAGCAGCCACCACCCCGATGTCTTCCGCAGCTGTACCACAACGCCTGCAAGCGTGTGTGCTTTCTGGAAAAACTGTGTTTTCCCGGAATCAATCACGATACGACTTCCACTCCCGGTTTCGTTTGAAAACAAAGAAGATACCGAAACTTTGCTTCCCTTCAGGGGATCCGCTACCGTAAGATAAAGCGTATACTCCGTCACTTCTTTCTCCTGATGCGGGTTATAATAAATGAGTCCCTGATTATCTTCGTATGCAAATGAAAAATCCTGCCACTGGAAGACCTCTGCCTTCGGATAGGTTTCCGCAATGGATTCCTGACGGATCGGGTAAATTCCATCCTTTTTTGACCATAAGTAACCTGCCTCTAACCCATCAAAATCAAACCGCAGTTCGGATGATTTTAAATACGGTTCGAGCTTACCTTTTTTCAGCAGTTCTCCATTTTCCGCACAATATCCGCCACCATCGTCCGATTCCCGGTAAGTATATTCCACATACGGTTCAAGATCCGACTGCGTTGGAACCATGGAAAAAGAAAAAGAATCAATCCGAAACAGGGTATCACCCGCATAACAATAAATCACACCATCATCATAGATAAAATGATCCACCTTCGTATAATACTTGATTTCCTGCATGTGCAGTCCCCGGTATCTTCCAAACAGCATATCCCAGAAAGAACAATCATATGTATTAAACTCATTTTCATCTGTAAATTTCAGCCAGGCAAGTGCATTTTCCTTATTTAAGGTACCGGTATTGTTTCCACAGACAGGTTCGGTTTCTTTTCCTTTCGGCTTCTTTTTGACAAGTGAATAAACGATATTTCCGTCATCATATTTTTTCAGAGCTGCTGCTGCATCGTCCTGCCCGATAACTTCATCCCCCATCCAGTACGCATAGCTTCTGAGCAGCTCGGTATCCAGTGTTTTTTCAATGTCTTTCTGTGAACCCTGCAAATCGCCGGCCATCCCCATGCCCAGTGCAACTGTTATCACACCGGTCACGGCCACAAAAAATCCACTCACAATCGCAAGTACCATTGCCAGTAGTTTGATGCCCTGCGATGGTTTCCAGTTTTTGGACACACATTCCGGCTTTTGGGATTTTTTATCCTTTTTCTCATTCATTTTCTACATCCTCCATCTTGTATCCCCGTCCCCACACGACTTTTAAATAGCGTGGCTCCGCAGGATTATATTCCAGTTTTTCCCGAAGGTGCCGGATATGTACTGCTACCGTGTTTTCGACGCCGCACGGGCTGCCCTTCCACACGGCCTCATAAATCTGTTTCGGTGAATATACTTCCCCCGGATGTTCCATCAGAAGTTTTAAAATATCGTACTCTGTTCTGGTCAGATTCACAGGTTCTCCGTCCAGAGTGACTTCCTTTAATTTATCATCCAGCTCGATGCCGCCGGCGGACAGTTTTGTCCTCACCTTCTGTCCGCTTCCAAGCAGCATATACCGCCGGATCTGGGATTTCACTCTCGCCTGCAGTTCCACTGGATTGAATGGTTTCGTCACATAATCGTCCGCGCCCACGGTAAGTCCGAGTACCTTATCGGTATCCTCACTTTTGGCCGTCAGTAAGATCACCGGAACATTGGAAATTTCACGGATTTTGCACATTGCTTCTATCCCGTCCATTTCCGGCATCATAATATCCATCAGAACCAGCTGGATATCCTCCCGGTTTATAATTTTTAAGGCTTCCTTTCCGTTATAAGCCGAAAACACCTGGTATCCTTCACTTTTTAAATAAATCTGCAAAGCAGAAACAATATCCTTTTCATCGTCACAAACTAAAACATTATACATAAAAAAACCGCCACCTCGTATTCATGATTAATCATAGATACATTGTAGCGGTTTTTTTCTTAATTTCCAATGGGGCAAACCTTTAAGGTTTGCTTAAAATCAGGAATTATTCTTATTTTGATATCTTTTCTTCTTTTAGCCATGCATCAACGCTCTCATACAGACGCTGCATTCCATCTTCAACAACCAGCTTGGAGGTTGCCACATTCACGCGCAAAAATCCTTCGCCTCCCCTGCCATACTGATTGCCTCCGCTGACATACAGACCGCTGGTTTTGCGGATAAATTTTACAAACTGCCGGCCACTCTCCGTGATTTTGCGGCAGTCCAGCCACATGAGGTAAGTAGCATCTCCTGCAACCGGATGGATGAGTGGAATTTTCTCCTGCAGAAATTCCGTCACATACTGCTTGTTCTTTTCCACATATTCCCGCAGTTCATCAAGCCATTCTTCCCCATATTGGAAAGCGGCAATCGTTGCCTGAATTGCAAAAGCGTTCGGTTCTGCTACTTCGTCGGTGTTGAGCTGTCTCCACATTCTGTGATGCAGAATCGAGTTTTCTGCATAGACGGCAGCCGTCTGCAGCCCTGCCAGATTAAATGTCTTCGTCGGTGCAATGCAGGTAACACTGATGTCCCTGCAGGTATCATCCACAGAGGCAAACGGAATGTATTCTGTACCGGGTTTTGTCAGATCACAGTGAATTTCATCCGAGACAACAATGACATCATACTGCTTACATAATGCCCCGATCCGCGCCAGCGTCTCACGATCCCAGATGTTTCCTGCCGGATTCTGCGGATTACACAAAATCATAAGCGTCGTCTGCGGATCTGCCAGCTGCTGTTCAAGTTTTTCCCAGTCTACACGATATTCTTTTCCATCATAAAGCAGTTCATTTTCCACGACATTTCTTCCGTTATTACGAATGGAATTGAAGAAATTATTATAGACAGGTGTCTGAATCAGCACATTTTCTGCCGGAGTCGTCAGTTTTCGGACAGCAGAAGAAAGTGCAGGGATTACTCCCGTTGTAAAGATCAGCTTCTTTGGGTCCATCCGAAAATGATGACGCTTTTCCCACCAATTTACATAGCTGTCCGCCCATTCGTCCGGGATGACAGAATATCCATATACCCCGTGCGCCACGCGCTGTACCAGTGCCTCCTGCACTTCCGGCACCGTCTCAAAATCCATATCCGCCACCCACATCGGGAGCTCTTTGCGATCCACATCCCACTTGAGGGAATTTGTGCCTCTGCGGTTTGGTATTTTATCAAAATTATATTTCATAATCATCAGGTCTCCTTTTTCTGTCTCTCTATAATGCCTTATCATACCACTTCTGCATCATTTCTTCAATCATTGCAGTACCATCAGAAACGGAAAAAGAAGGGAAAAAATACCTCTTTTTCCGGTATTTTTTCCCTTCTTTTGTAAATGATCACCGGGCTGAAACCGTCTGTTTTCAGCCTTCGGTCTTTGTTGTGCTCTTTTTGGACTTATAATAGTCCTCAAACTTCTGATTTGCTGCATCCAGTGTCTTCTGGCAGATGTCCGGAAGGTCTTTGCCCCATGCACCGGTTGCCTGCTTGAATCCCTTCTGCATGGCAGTCTGCATCTTTTTCATCTTTTCCACATCATCCCCGGCAAGGGCACTTGCAAAATCAAATAATCTCTCTGATGTCTGCTTTATACCGTAGTAGCCATCCTCAGAAATATCCTTCTGTGCCTGTGCCTTGGTTGCTGCATCTACCGTGAAATCCCCTTTTGCAAGGAACTTCCATATATCATCACTGTTTGTTCCGTTTGCAACAGAAGCAGTAGCTGCCTGACCGGTCATCATCTTCTGTACAATGCTGATCAACTGCTGCTGTCTGGACTGTGTATCCGCTTTCATCTGCTGTACGAGTGCTGCACGATCCTCAGCGCTCATCTTATTAATCGAATAGGTTGCTTTCTTATTGTCCTTGCTGCTGTCTGATTTATCATAGACTACACCGCTCTCATTTTTTTCTTCCGTCTTTGCCGTGGAGTCCTTCTTTGCAGCCGTCTCATTTTTGGTCACCGCATCGTTTTTATAGGATGCGTATACCTCTGTCTGCGTGTTTAACAAACCTGTTGTGTTTACACCCATACTCTCATCCTCCTTGAATTCTACCGGTCAATTCCATTTGTTTCCGGTTAAACTATGTTGGTATCTACTATAGATATCGGTTCTTTTCACAGAATCTTTATAGTTTGCTTTATTTTTGTTTCACAGTGACACGATAGGTCTTTCCAACGGCAGATTTTGTTCTGGCCTTCACCATCACATAGAGTTTCTGCCCCTTTGCAGCTTTTACGGTAAACTTCTGTCCGGTCTGTGCATAATCTTCCTGTTTGACCAGCTTCTTTTTCTGATTATATACACACACATTCCAGTATCCGCTGTCAGGAAGGCTTACCTGTATGGTCACCTTTCCCTTCTTTGCAGCCTTATATACAAAATAATCTTTATCCTTTACCGCATAATTATTCGCACTACAGGTCTTATTCTTTTTTACAGTTGTAGCTGTGGCAAAAGAATCATTGTATTCCTGTTCCCAGTTATCAGCCTTGTACTGATTGACTGTCACCGTGTATTCGTGTCCGCACGCATAATCATTGATATTCCGTTCTACCTTCAGGTAAATCTCTTTGCCTTTCCGGAAACTGAGCTTTGCAGTGGAAATCTGCAGATCATCCTCTGTTTCCACGGTCTGAAGCAGCTTCTTTTTCTCATCATATACGGAAAGTTTCCAGTACTGATTGTTTCCACCGTCCGCATTTGTAAATTTGAAATTGAAATATCCACTACCCGTAGCAACGTAGCGGTAGTAATCCACATCTTTTTTGCTGTTGATACTTCCATGCAGTGTCTTTCCGGCGGTAAGATCCGTGGCAAGTGCCATGGTATCGTTGGATTCCTTTTCCCAGCCTTCCGTTGCATAGTAATTGGAACGGATCCTGTACTGGTTTCCAACGCCGTAGCAGGTAACTTTCACATACACTTTTGCTCCCACCGGGAGGACATATTTACCGGAGGATACGGTTCTTGTATTGGTATCCTTCTGCAGTTCATTCATATTTTCATCATACAGATACAGATTCCAGAGTGCGGAAGATCCCTCCCCCTGAAAATCATATGTGAAATATCCGTTTTCCGGAATGGTATACTCATACCAGTCCACATCCAAAGCTTTGTAAGAACTTCCATTGATCCAGGTGCCGTTCTGCAGGCTTGTCGCTGCCACCTGCGTATCGTTGTCTTCCTGTTCCCACTGTGCACTCTCCGTTGTTTTCACCTGAAGGGAATACTGATAATCCTGTGTCAGCTGATAATCTAAAATGGTAATATCCGTAGATTTCACACGCTCAACTTTGATATATACGCTTTTGCCCGGTCTGAGGTTATAAATTCTTGATGTATAATTGGATGCCAGAGGTTTTGTTTCCAGTTCCTGATTTCCATTGTCCGCATCATATACGGAAAAATTCCACTTTCCTTTTCCGCTTGTCTGTGCAAGATTTACAGTAAAATATCCGGCTTTTTCCGCAGTATACTTATAAAAGTGAACATTATTGGAAGTAGACAGCGTATCATACACCACCGTATCTGACTTCAGCACCTCTGCTTTGGTATAGCTGCTGTATGTGCCGGTCGGTGTCTGATTGGTGGAAATAGATACATTGTCCGCTTTTACCGCCACCGGTGCCGCTGTAAAAACACAGCAGCATGCCAGCAGCAATGCCAGACCTCTTTTTTTCATGTTATGATTCATACGCATATTCCCTCTTTTACAGAGCTTTGATACGCTCCAGTGCCTTTACGGTGTTTTCATAATTTCCAAATGCAGTCAGTCGGAAATATCCTTCTCCGCTCGGTCCGAAACCGGATCCCGGAGTACCAACAACATTTGCATTCTCCAGCAGATAATCAAAGAACTCCCAGGAAGTCATCTGATCCGGAGTCTTTAACCAGATGTATGGTGCATTTACACCACCAAATACGGTATATCCGGCATCCTTTAATCCTTCCTTAATGGTCTTTGCATTCTTCATATAGTAAGCAACCTGCTCCTTTAACTGTGCTTTTCCTTCCTCAGAATATACAGCCTCACCGGCACGCTGCACAATGTACGGAGCACCGTTGAATTTGGTTCCGTGACGTCTTGCCCACATGTCGTGCAAAGAAACTTCCCCGCACTTTAAATCCTTCGGAACTACGGTATATCCAAGACGAACACCGGTAAATCCTGCATTCTTTGAGAAACTGTGCAGCTCAATGGCGCAGGTTCTTGCACCCTTGCACTCATAAATGGAATGTGCCACATTGTCCTCACTGATATAAGCTTCATAAGCGGCATCATAAATGATTACGGCGCCAACTTTATTGGCATAGTCCACCCATTCCTGCAACTGATCCTTTGTAAGCGTTGTTCCGGTCGGGTTATTCGGCAGACACAGATAGATTATGTCCGGTGTCTTCTTAGGAAACTCCGGTACGAAATGATTTTCTGCTGTACATGGCATGTAAATGACATCGCTCCATGTGCCGGTCTCCTTGTCGTAAGTACCGGTTCTTCCAGCCATAACGTTGGAATCCACATAAACCGGGTATACCGGATCACAGACCGCAATCTTGTTATCCTGTCCGAAAATCTCCTGAATATTTCCGGAATCGCTCTTTGCTCCGTCAGACACAAAAATTTCATCTGCTGCAACCTCACAGCCTCTTGCTGCATAATCATTCTCTGCGATTGCCTTGCGCAGAAATTCATATCCCAGATCCGGTGCATAGCCGTGGAATGTCTCGGCATGTCCCATCTCATCTACCGCTTTATGCATAGCCTCAATGATTGCAGGAGCCAGTGGCTGTGTAACATCACCGATTCCCAGACGGATAATGTTCTTGTCCGGATTTGCCTCCTGATATGCATTTACTTTTTTTGCAATTGTGCTGAATAAATAGCTGCCCGGCAGCTTCTGATAATTCTCATTTACATGAAACATAATTTCGTTCTCCTTCTCTAATTTTCCATCAGTATCACTTTAACATTTTCTTCTTTTAATGTAAAGACCAGCCAAAAAAGCCAGATAAGATCCTTACCCTTCCTGCAGAAGACTTAAGATCATCTGTGCCACCTCGACCAGGCCGGTTCCGTTGTCCATACTTCTTTTCTGAATATATTTATGTGCTTCCTCTTCCGTAAAAGAGTTTCGTGCCATAAGGAGTTCCTTTGCCTTGCGAATGATCTGCTGATCCTCCTGCGAACGGTGTTTCGGCTGCTGCCGCATTCTCCTTCTGCGCCTCTGGATATCTCCCTCCATCATTTCAATTGTCTGCAACAGTTCATGCACTTTCATCGGCATGGAAAGACAGACCAGATTGCTTACCTCTCTCTCCTGAATGGAAGACGGAGAAGCGATCAGAAGCATCTGAAACTCCGGTGGCAGATAATCGTGAATTTCCATATACATCATATCCATAAACCGGCATCCGCAGATCAGTATTCCACACTCCAGATTGTTTACGCTTGCCAGTGCCTGCGCACCGGTAGTACAGACTGCCTGCACGGAATACCCGCTCTGTGTCAATATTTTTTTTATGCCCGCTGCCACTTCCGGTTTCGAAAAGGCAATTACAATGTTACTCACGATCCGATCTCCCGTTAAATCTTATACAGATACTCTTCGATCTCCCAGCCGGTTACCTGTGTACGGTACTGCATCCATTCTACCTCTTTTGCCTCGATCAGTTTGCTGCTGATATGTTCTCCAAGCACTTCTTTTATAAAAGCATCTTTCTGCAATTCACAGATGGCCGCATGAAGATCGGCCGGAAGCGACTCGATTCCTCTGCTTGCTTTTTCTTCCTCCTTCAGTTCATAGACATTTTCCGGCACTTCTTCCGGTGGCTCAATTTTATTTCTGATACCGTCAATTCCGGCTGCAAGACATACCGCAAGGGCCAGATACGGATTGGCTGCCGGGTCCGGGCTGCGCAGTTCCACACGGGTTTCCTCTCCCCGGGAAGCAGGAATACGGATGAGCGGGCTGCGGTTTGTCGCAGACCATGCAATATAACATGGTGCCTCATATCCAGGTACCAGCCGCTTATAGGAATTTACCAGCGGATTCATGATAAGAGTCACACCTTTCATGTGCTTCATGATACCGCCAATAAAATAATAGGCTTCTTTACTCAGGCCCATTTTTCCATCCGGATCGTGGAAAATATTATGTCCGTCTTTGGACAGGGACATATTGATATGCATTCCGGAACCATTAATCCCGTATTTCGGCTTCGGCATAAAGCTTGCAAACAGACCGTGCCGCTTGGCAATTGTCTTAACCGCCAGTTTGAATGTCATGATATTATCTGCCGTCTGCAGTGCCTCATCATACTTAAAGTCAATCTCATGCTGTGCGGGTGCTACCTCATGGTGGGAAGCTTCGATCTCATACCCCATATCTTCAAGTGTCAGCACCATATCACGTCTGGCATTTTCTCCCAGGTCTACCGGACCGAGATCAAAATATCCGGCTTTTTCGTGGGAAAGTGTTGTCGGCTGGCCATTCTCATCCTGATGAAACAGGAAAAACTCACACTCCGGTCCTACATTAAATGTATATCCAAGGTTTTTTGCTTCCTCAATCTGACGTTTTAAGATATAACGGGAGTCCCCCGTAAACGGTGTTTTGTCTGCACAGTAAATATCACAGATAATACGTGCTACTTTTCCCTGCTGCGGGCGCCATGGGAAAATGGTAAATGTGTCCAGATCCGGATACAGATACATGTCTGACTCCTCAATCCGTACAAATCCCTCAATGGAAGAACCGTCAAACATACACTTGTTATTCAATGCTTTCTCCAGCTGACTGGATGTAATTGCTACATTCTTTAATGTTCCGAAAATATCCGTAAACTGCAGACGGATGAATTCCACATCCTCTTCTTCCACAATTCTGAAAATATCTTCCTTGGTATATCTGCTCATATACTTTTCTCCTTTTCTGCGTTACATTTGCTGATATATGTTAATACCTGTTCATAAGACATCGGACCGCCAAACAGATCCAGCGCACTTCCAATGGTGACGTTCAGCCGGTTTCTTCCAAGCTGTGAAATTTCTTCCAGATCTTTAAAACTGTGAACGCCTCCGGCATAGGTGATCGGAATTTTTCCCCAGTCTCCCAGAAACTGTGCCAGGGGTTTTTCAATTCCACCGGATTTTCCTTCCACATCCACGGCATGCACCAGAAACTCGCTGCACCGGGAACTCAGTTTTTCCAGAAGTTCATTCGTCACACGCTCTGTGGTAAATTTCTGCCACCGGTCGGTTACAATATAATAGCCCGGTTCTTCTGCATCTGCCCGGTATCTGCACGACAGATCAAGTACCAGGTGTTCCTTTCCCACGGCCTGTTCCAGCCGGTTCAGACAATCATAGTCAATCCGTCCGTCCCGGAAAACAAACGAAGTCACAATCACTGCAGATGCGCCAGCTTCCAGAAATTCGGACGCATTGGCATCGGTAATTCCTCCGCCGACCTGCAATCCCCCCGGATAGGCACGCAGAGCCGCCAGCGCCTGATTTTTGGTTTTTTCATAATAAGGGCTGTCTTTTGCATTCAGTAAAATGATATGTCCGCCGCAGATCCCCCGGCTCTGATACATCCGTGCATAAAACGGTGCATCCTGCCCGGAGACAAAATTTTCACTTGCCTGATCTCCGGCATCCCGCAGACTGCTTCCGACAATCTGTTTTACCTTTCCGTTGTGAATATCAATACATGGTCTGAATTCCATCCGATTTTGTCCTCTTTTCAAAAAATGGGCATAGAAAGACCCTGCTGAGGCCCCCTTGCCCTTATTGTTGTATATCTTCACTGTTTATGCTGTTTCTCCGCTATCATAACATAATTTTTACTTGACAGCAATCCATTATTTTGCTATCATCATTAAAATCGTTATTGTACATAATAGGTGTTTTGGACGATAACAGACGTTACACAAAATTACATACAAACTACATATAATAGAAGAAAGCGAGGATTTTAGAAAATGGGAACTATTATCGGCGAAGGAATTACATTTGATGACGTTCTTCTGGTTCCTCAGTATTCTGAGGTTACCCCAAACATGATCGATCTGAAGACACATCTGACAAAGAAGATCGTACTGAACATTCCTATGATGAGTGCAGCCATGGATACCGTTACGGAGTCAAAAATGGCGATTGCAATGGCAAGACAGGGTGGTATCGGAATCATTCATAAAAACATGTCCATTGAAGCACAGGCAGATGAGGTCGATAAGGTAAAGCGTTCAGAAAACGGTGTTATCACAGACCCATTTTTCTTATCTCCAGACAATACATTACAGGATGCTGACAACCTGATGGCAAAGTTCCGTATCTCCGGTGTTCCGATCACAGAGAACGGTCGTCTGGTCGGCATCATCACGAACCGTGACTTAAAGTTCGAAACCGATTTCACAAAGAAAATCAGTGAATCTATGACCTCCGAAGGTCTGATCACCGCTCCGGAAGGAATTACCTTAGAAGAAGCCAAAAAGATTCTTGCAAAAGCCAGAAAAGAAAAACTTCCGATTGTTGACAAGGATTTCAACTTAAAAGGTCTGATCACCATCAAAGATATTGAAAAACAGATCAAGTATCCGCTTTCTGCAAAGGATGATCAGGGACGTCTTCTCTGCGGTGCCGGTGTCGGTATCACCGGAAACATGATGGAGCGTGTCGATGCCCTGGTTGCTGCCCATGTCGATGTCATCGTTGTCGATTCCGCACACGGTCATTCCAAAAACATTCTGGAAGCCGTAAAGAAGATCAAGGCAAAATACCCGGATCTGCAGGTTATCGCCGGAAACATTGCAACCGGTGCTGCTGCACAGGCACTGATTGATGCCGGAGCTGATGCAGTTAAAGTTGGTATCGGACCTGGTTCTATCTGTACCACACGTATCGTTGCCGGTATCGGTGTTCCACAGATCTCCGCAATCATGGACTGCTATGAAGTTGCAAAACAGAGCGGCATCCCTGTCATCGCCGATGGTGGTATCAAATACTCCGGTGATATGACAAAGGCTATCGCAGCCGGTGCAAACGTATGTATGATGGGTTCCATGTTTGCAGGATGTGACGAAGCACCTGGTACATTTGAGCTCTTCCAGGGAAGAAAATACAAAGTATACCGTGGTATGGGTTCCATCGCTGCCATGGAAAACGGAAGCAAAGACCGTTACTTCCAGGAAGGTGCAAAGAAACTTGTTCCGGAAGGCGTAGAAGGCCGTGTTGCTTACAAGGGAACACTTGAAGATACCGTCTTCCAGCTGATCGGTGGTATCCGTTCCGGTATGGGTTACTGCGGATGTCCTACCATTGAGGATCTCAAGGAAAGAGGTAAATTTGTCAAGATTTCCGCTGCTTCCTTACGTGAGAGCCATCCACACGATATTCATATTACAAAAGAAGCTCCAAACTACAGTACCGATGATAATAAATAAATCATAATAAATATAATTTGAGGTGAATTTTATTGGGCCCCAGTGAGACAGGTCAATTAATTGCAATAATTATCCTGCTGTGTCTGTCAGCGTTTTTTTCGTCGTCAGAGACAGCTCTTACAACCGTAAACCAGATTCGTATGCGTACCCTTGCAGACAATGGTGATAAACGCGCTGCACGGGTATTGCATGTAACCGGAAATCCGGGAAAAATGTTATCTGCCATTCTGATCGGAAACAATATTGTAAATCTTTCGGCATCTTCCATTTCAACATCCCTTGCCATCCATCTTTTTGGAAACACGGGTGCGGGAATTGCCACAGGTATTCTTACATTTCTGATACTGATCTTTGGTGAAGTAACACCAAAAACCATGGCAACCATCAAAGCCGATTCTATGTCTTTGACAGTGGCCGCTCCGATTGGATTTCTGATGAAAATACTTACTCCTGTTATTTTTATCATCAACAAGCTCTCTCTCGGACTGATGTTTCTGCTGCATGTCAATATCAAAGATGCACAGAAAAAGATGACAGAAGAAGAACTCCGCACTATCGTGGACGTAAGTCAGGAAAATGGTGTCATCGAACATGAAGAACGGGATATGATTCATAATCTCTTTGATTTCGGTGATGCAGAAGCCAAGGAGATCATGGTTCCGCGAATTGACATGACTTTTGTTCAGGCAGATGCCACCTATCAGGAAGTACTTGATATCTTCCGTCAGGATATGTTTACACGCCTTCCTGTTTATGAAGACTCGACCGACAATGTAATCGGAATCATCAACATGAAAGACTTCCTGTTACAGAATGATACCCCGGAATTTTCCGTACGAAACCTTCTGCGGGAGCCATATTTTACATATGAGCACAAAAATACTGCAGATCTGTTTCTGGAAATGCGTAAATCCTCCATTTCTCTTGCGATTGTGCTGGACGAATACGGAGTAACCGCAGGACTCATTACTTTAGAAGACCTGTTGGAAGAAATTGTAGGGGAAATCCGTGATGAATATGATGCCGATGAAGAAGACGATATCACCCGGATCAGTGATCGCGAATTCTATGTACTTGGTTCCGCCAATCTCAACGATGTCAGTGAAGCGCTTTCCCTGCACTTTACTTCGGATGATTATGACACCATAGGAGGATATTGTCTGGGTCTTCTCGATCATCTGCCGGAAAAAAACGAAATCATTTTAACAGATAATAATATTCTTCTCCGTATTGACCGGATGGAAAAAAACAGAATCGAACGGATTTATATCCGGCTTCCGGAGCCGCTGGAGGAAACAAGTTCCGAACAAAAGTCTGAAGAATAATCCGTAAATTCTGAGGGCTGCTTTGGCAGCCCTCATTTTTTATGCCAGCAGCTGTCGAAGCCACACACGAAGAGAATCCTCCGTGATCCATTTCGAATCTCCGGCAAGACCTCCCCTTTCTTTTGGAATCAGATTCTGTCCGGCATCCTCAAAATATTTTTTGCTGATAAACCGGCAATGAAACGAAATAATCTTTCCCCTCGGAAAATCTTCATCCAGATCTTTCGGTTTTACCGGATCGGGATCTCCAGAATCCGGTTTCGGATCTTCCCTGTCAGTCCCCGGAGTTTCCGGATCAGGGTCTGTTGGATCAGGTCCTGCCGGATCAGGGTCTGTCGGGTCAGGTCCTGTCGGATCAGGGTCTGTCGGGTCAGGGTCTGTCAGATCATCTGTGTTCTCCGTCTTCCACACTCCATAAAGATCAATTTTCGGACTGTATCTGATTATCCAGCTGTCCTTTACCACTGCCCCACATTTTAAGTCTGCTTTTTTTGCATCCGGCTTCATTGCCCATCCAACCAGTTTTTTTCCTTTCGTTTTCCACCCGATATTTTCCAAAGGCACTTTTCCATAACCATACGTCATTGTCTGCACATCCATTTCCGTATCATCTTTTGAACTGTTCCGGTGAAAGAAAATCTGCAGTTTCTTTTTCTGTCCATAGGCCACACACCGCACATCATTTGTCACATAAAATTCCTGTTTCTCTCTATCCCCGTAACAATCTCCTCTCCATTCTGCAAAATCATATCCTTTCTTTGCTTTTGCCTTTAAACATGCCGTGTATCCATAACAATACTCTCCACCACCGGAAACCGATGCAATCCCTTCTCCTGCAATCGCATCCACCCAGAAAAACAATCCCTGAATTTCTTTGTGGAAATAATTGTGAAAGGAAGTGTATGACTCTCTGCTCCAGCTTTCCGCACTGGAAATTCCCTGATAAGTCGTATATACTTTTCCAGAAACCGGCCCCTGATCATTCATGGTTCCCTGCGCTTTTCCTTTCCTTACCACAATCATACAGGCATCCATCACCATAGACGCTTTGCCTTTATTTAATGCCTGACTTGCCTTTGCATTCAACCGGTCCTTCAGGTCTCCCAGTGTCAGCGCATACAGATTATATTCTGCACCACCTTTTCTGACACGATGCACCGCATACATATAGTTTCCGCCTAGTTTAAAATACATCGTCTGCAGTTTTTTCCCGGAAGAATCCTTTACCGACAACTTCCATCCGATTGTCCGGTAGCGGATATCCGAACTTGCCAGATTTGCTTTGGTTGCATAATAGATCATCCCATCGGTTTCCGAGAACGGGAAAAAGCATACATTATTTCCATACTCCTGATAATAACTGTATGCATTTTCTGATATTCCAGCATAAATGTCTGTCTGTCTGAACGGAAGAAATGTCACCAGCAATGCCACGACCATCCCGAACACCACAATTTTTATCTTTTTTTCCATTAACCGATTGCCACCTCCCAGTATTCACATAATAATCTTCCGTTTTCATCCTGCTGTCCCCCGGTATATACCCCGATAAACTGATATATCTTCTCTCTTTTTGCAAGTGTTTTTGTATAATCCGGAAGTTCCTTTTCCGACGGAAATACACACACCGCTTTCTCTTGCATAGTAATTTTCCTGACCGGACAGTCCTTCTTTTGTAAAAAATCTTTTATCAGCCTGTCCAATTCCTTTCCCCCGAGCTTTCCCTTGGTCCACTTACGCATCAGAACATCCATTTCTTTTTTGATATTACGGTCAGTAACGCTTCCATCGCTCTGGTAATACAGCCATTGCGGTGTCAACAGATCCGTATCCTGTCTCTGTTTTCCTGTTATGAGGGCCGGATGTGAAATATCTCCTGCATGCGCTGCAGAAGATACATATTTTCCGTCACACAGCACAGATAATAACAGGGAAAACAGCATTGCGGTCACACATGCCGCAATTGTCAGTGCAAGGATCAACGCATGTTTTCCTTTGGTTGTCAGTTTTCCTTTTCTATTCATATCTCCTCCTCTTGCGGCCATATTTCTTCCGTCTCTGTTTCCTCTTCGATTACTTCCGTTTCTACCAGTATCGTTTTATCGCATGCTATGGACTTATGAAATCCTCCCGGAAGTACAAAATCTTCCGTTACCCTTACCGAAATAACACCCGAAACCATATCACAGCTTTTTACATCAATGGAAACCCTTGATGCCGTATGTAACTGCTGCCGGATTTCCTGCCGGACAAATGCTTCAACCTCCGTGTCCGACACTCCAGTCGCATAATACCGGTTCAGATGATATTTAAGTACCTGCGAAATACAGTTTTCCATTTCATTTTTTCTTGTGGAAATACTGTAGATACTCAGACAGGAAACGATCGTATAAACTGCGATCATACAGCCTAGTATTCCTAATATTATGTTTTTCATCGACTCCTCCAGTACCCTTCAAACGCTGCCGTGTCTGTTTCACACAGTGCGCGGCTCTTTGGAATTCCCTTTTCCACAACCACGCTCATTTCCGACACCAGCGCAATCAATACCAGTGCCGTCACAACCGCGATTGCCGTGCCTGCGTATTGTCTGATCAGTTCTTTCATCAACAGCCTCCGTTTCCCCAAACCTCGATCATCTGCATAATCAATCCCTGTCTGGACAGCAAAAACTGTCCCAGCGTGCCAAAAAACACAACTCCTCCCACCGCAGCCAGTACCGCACTGCCGTATTCTTTTACCACTGCTGCCATATTCTATACCCCCGCAATCAATTGCAGAACTTTCCCAAGCCCTGCCAGGACCCCTGTACCAATCACAAATAAAATTCCACCAATTCCATATTCTTCTATGATCTGTTCCATCCCATCTTCCTCCTTTTACTTTGCATAGCTTACAAATGTATGCTGCCTGTTAATTCCCAGAAAAGCAACTTGAAACGGAAACTGCATTTCAATTTTTGCCATATCAACCCCATCCATTCCATATGGTATCTGACTGACCTGCGAAACGGTTGCCACTGTGGAATTTTCATTAAAAAATGTTACTTTCAGCTGATATCCGGCTTCCTCACTCTGCAAAAAACACTGTCGTACCACACCGGTATTAAAATCACTGTTTTCGATCTCATCAACAATCCGTGCCTGCATATCCTGTGCATTCATCACTTCCATATAGGCTGCCAGAATTCCCATTGCTGTCACCGCCATAAAAAGAGTCAGGAATACTCCCATGAATGCCTTCATGATCTGGCTCATTTTGTATCCTCCTCCCTTTTATCCAAGTCCTGCCCCTGACAGAAATGTCATCATAAACACTGCCATATCCACAAGAAGTTTTAATGACGCTGTCAATACCGGTGCAAGAAACAACAGATACATTCCACTGCTCAGATTTTTAAGCCGTCCCTTTTCTGCGACATCCAGCATCTCCAGATTCCGGTCAATCAGTTCCCCAATCTGCCGGTCCGCCCTGCCACTGTTTCCCATGGAAACGGAAAAGAGCATACTCATGGCAGAATGTACTTCCGGTATCTGAAAGCTTTTCAAAAACCGATGGTAGGGAAGCACGGACTCCGGTTCCATTTCCAGCTGGCCAACCAGTATATCCAGATCCCGCCGCAGCACCGGCGGAACATGCTCCTGTGATTTCTGCAAAGCAACCTGAACGTTTTCACTCTGCAAAAGCAGAACAATATCCATCAGCCATCCCGGAAATGCACACTTGATACTGCGTACCAGCGTTTTTTTGGCAACCGCCCGTCCTACCCGGTGCTGATTTGCCATCAGAGCAACCAGAAGCAGTGCCGCCGCTGTCATAAACTGATGCCCAAAATAATATGCAGCTGCTGCACCTGCCGCCGTCACAACAGCCAGAACTACCGACAAACGTTTCTCTTTCCGCTCATCATACCGGTAATATTCTTCTATTTTCTTTGCATCTGCCTCATCGGTATGTCCATCCAAGACCAGCCAGTCGATGGCGAGATATTTCTGCGCTCTCGTAAAAATCAGATCATCAAGGATCACAACTACAATCGTAAGCACCTGAGAAATCAAATTTTTACTAATATCAATTTCCATAACCGGCAGATATAAAATCATCCCGCATATCAACAATGACGCAGCAATTGACATTACAATATCCACAAACATTTTCCTGCGTTCCTTCATAGAACCACAAATCCGCTGCTCCCATCTCTTTTTATCCGCCAGAAGCAATTCCACCGGTCTTTCTATTGCTCCTCCGTAAATCTCTACATGTACAATAAAATCATGCACATTTTTTATCCGGCTGCAGGCATATTCCCGTTCGATCATCTGCAGGGAATCCCGCATGACATCAGTTTCATCAAATGTCATATGCATATGATCAATGGCTTTTTGGAGAACTCCGCGCATCGGACCATCCACCATCGCCGCATCTACATTCACCAGTGCTCTCTCCACTTTTTCTTCTTTGACGAAAGCATACAACAGCATATCCAGGTACTCGGATACCTCCTCAAATTTTCTCTCGTATACGATCTTTTTTTTGTACCATTTCCGGTGTCCGGAAATCCGAAGCAGCAGAAAACCGCCAATGACAACCGTCGTAATCCAGTGAAGTTTTAAGAGCAGATGCAGCGCATACAGAGCCGACAGTACAACCAGATAAATCATGTTTCCACCTCCCTGTCTGCATCCTTTCCAAGCTGCTGGTCCAAAAGGCTGCAAAGCAGCGGGTTGTCAACTCCCTCTCTTTTAAACCGCCGCAACAGCGATTCCGGAAATTCTTTCAGCACCAGTTTTCCATCGGTCACTGCCATAATAATTTTGTTTTTTTGGCCTTCTCTGTCAAAAAAACATACCTGGTCAATATAACGGTACACCTGACCGGCCCCGTTCTTTTTCTTTCGGATCAAAACCCCGACATCCATTGCCTGATAGATATCGTTTTCCAGACGGTCCGCATCCACACGCGTTTCAAGCATATTTAAAATCCGGTCCGGGATATTCCGGACATCGTCCGTATGCAGGGTGGTCATTCCCCGTACTCCCGTTGACCACCCTTCCAAAAGGTATTTCACCTCTTTGGAACGTGCCTCCGAGAGCATGATCCATTTGGGATTTAACCGCAGGCTTGCCTTGATCGCATCCGCATAATCAAACCGGTCATTGACCCGCATCTCAATACAGTCTTTCCCCGGATTCGTTGCGGAATACCGGATCTCCATGGTATCTTCGATTGTGATGACACGCTCATTTCCCGGAACATATTGGGAAAAAAATTTTACACACTCCGTCTTTCCAATTCCCGGCATCCCGCAAAAAATCAGATTCATTTTCGTCAGCACGCAATTAACCAATACTGCAAGAATATCCCTGCTGCAATACTGTTCCAGCAGTGCCTTTTCTGCTGTCAGCCGAATGACCGGCGGTGTTTTCCGGATGCTGATACTGCGCCCGGAACGTGCGATCGACTCATGCAGAACTGTCACCCGCAGCTCACTGGTTTCTGCCTCCAGCTCCGGATTCTGCTTGTTAAACTGCTGACTGACCACATTTGCAATCCGCTGGGTAAACTGTTCTACAAATGCCAAAGTCATATTCTCATCCACATACGCCTGATTCACCCGGTAACGTTCGTTATAGATATTGGTCAGCCAGATCTCCCGCCCATTGTAATCGACATCTGTGATCTCTTCGTTCGCAATATATTTCCACAATGGACCGAAATACTCTTTTCCAAGTTCCATACAGCCTCCTTAGGGTGTCGGCAGACCGGTATTTTTGTTCGCCTGGTCAATAAAATTTTTCACCAGTGTCTGAAACGCACTTCCGATCGGTCCGCTTGTATCCGTTCCCACAACTGCTGTAATGACAAGGATCACTGCAAGAATCGCTACCACGGTAATTAAAATACCGCCATATTCCTGAAATATTTCTTTCATATTTTCATTTTCCTCCTGTATGAAGGACGTTCTTATGGGAAACCACAGAAGAATATCTGTGGGCACAAAAAATGCGGCGATTGCATCACATGCATTGCCGTACTGAAAAAAGATATTTTTACTATACCGTTTTTTTGGTTTTTGTAAATAGTTCTTTGGTACTAAAAAAGGACTTCCGCACCGGGAAGCCCTTCTTTTTGCTTTTACCTTAGTCATTCACTCTATTTTTCTGCCAGAAATTTTTCTGCTGCAACCATGCGTACCACAACAACAAATACATTTGCTGCCTGCTCAAGTTCGGCAAGCGACGGATACGTCGGTGCAATACGGATGACAGAATCCTTCGGATCTTTTTTGTAAGGGAACGGGGAACCCGCACCGGTCAGTACCACCCCTGCCTCTTTACACTTTGAAACAATCTCCTTTGCGCATCCTTCCGGTGCCTCGAAGGAAATAAAATATCCTCCAAGCGGATTCATCCATGTACCGATTCCGCGGGATGCCAGTTCATCGGAAAAGATCTTCTCAACAAGCTCAAATTTCGGACGAATCAGATCTGCCTGTTTTTCCATATGTGCCTTGATGCCATCAACATTCTTAAAAAACTTCACATGACGCAGCTGGTTAATCTTATCATGGCCAATGGTCTGAATCGTCAGGCGCTTCTTGATATCTGCAATGTTTGTCTCTGAGGAAGCGATTGCTGCAATACCGGAACCCGGGAAGCTGACTTTGCTGGTAGAACAGAATTCAAATACCATATCCGGATTTCCTGCCTTTTTGCACTCCTCTAAAATATCCAGAATCTGTGCCTGATCCTCTTTGTAGAGATGATGTACCACATAGGCATTATCCCAGAAAATACGGAAATCTGCGGCTGCCGGCTTTAAGGCTGCAAATCTGCGGACCGTCTCATCCGAATAGACCACACCCTGTGGATTGGAATATTTCGGCACACACCAGATTCCTTTTACCGTCTCATCGTTATTCACATATTTTTCTACCAGATCCATATCCGGTCCATTCTCTGTCATTGGGATGTTGATCATCTCGATACCGAATGTCTCTGTGATGGCAAAATGTCTGTCATATCCCGGAACCGGGCAGAGGAATTTTACCTTATCGAGCTTACACCATGGAGTGTTGCCACAAATACCAAACATTTCTGCACGGGCAACCTGATCATACATGATATTCAGGCTGGAGTTACCATATATAATCACATTTTCCGGTTTCGTTCCGATCACATCTGCTATCAGTTTTTTAGCTTCCGGAATACCATCAAGGACACCATAGTTTCGCAGATCAGTGCCGTTTTCACTCTTTAATGCAGTCTTGGAATCAAGCACATCAAGCATTCCCATGCTTAAATCAAGCTGGTCTGCTCCCGGCTTTCCTCTGGACATATCCAGTGCAAGACCCATGCCTTTTATTTTTTCATATTCGGCTTTGAGTGCGGTCAGCTCCTGTGTGAGTTCCTCTTTGCTCATCTCCTGATAGGTTTTCATGGTAAGTTTTCCTCCTTATTATTCCTCTGGATTTTCTTTGATTTTTTTATAATAGGCGCGAATCTGCTGCTCATATCCGTTTTCGGACGGCTCATAAAAAACCTCGCCGGTCAGTCCGTCCGGCAGATACTGCTGCTTCACGTAGTGGTTTTTATAATCATGGGCATATTTGTAACCTTTTCCGTGCCCAAGCTTTCCTGCCGATTTGTAGTGGGCATCCTGCAAATGCACCGGTACCGGCGGTGTCTTTGTCTCCTGCACTACACGCATGGCCTTATCAATGGCATTGATCGCGGAATTACTCTTTGGCGCACTTGCCATATAAGTAACTGCCTGTGCCAGTACAATCCGTGCTTCCGGCATTCCGAGCCGCTCCACCGCCTGTGCCGCAGCTACTGCAACCTGCAATGCCTGCGGATCCGCATTCCCGATATCCTCAGATGCAAGAATCATGATTCTTCTGGCAATAAATTTCACATCTTCCCCCGCATAAAGCATCCGTGCCAGATAATACACCGCGGCATCCGGATCTGATCCACGCATGCTCTTGATAAAAGCAGAGATCGTATCATAGTGATTATCTCCCGTCTTATCGTAGTTGATGACCCGCTTCTGAATGCACTCACTGGCCACATCCAGTGTAATGTGAATGATCCCATCCTCACTCCGGTCCGTGGTCAGAATTCCAAGTTCAATGGCGGTCAGCGCTGCACGCGCATCTCCGTTTGCCATGTCAGCTAAAAACTCCAGCGCATCATCATCCATCTGTGCATGGTAAGAACCCATGCCCTTTTCCGTATCATTGACCGCCCGAAGCAGCAATGTACGGATATCCTCCGTGGAAAGTTTCTTTAACTCAAAAATGACGGAGCGCGACAAAAGCGCAGGATTCACTTCGAAATACGGATTTTCCGTTGTGGCTCCGATCAGAATGATCGTGCCGTCCTCGACAAACGGAAGCAAATAGTCCTGCTGTCCCTTGTTGAAACGATGGATCTCATCGATAAACAGGATCGTTTTCTTTCCATACATGCCCTGATTGTTTTTTGCCGCGGCAACCACTTCTTCCATATCTTTCTTGCCCGCCGAAGTCGCATTGATCTGCATGAACTCTGCACTTGTGGTATTGGCAATCACTTTCGCCAGTGTTGTCTTTCCCGTACCGGGCGGCCCGTAAAAGATGATGGAGCTGAGTTTATCTGCCTTAATCGCACGGTACAGCAGTTTGTCTTTCCCGACGATGTGCTGCTGCCCGACAACCTCATCAAGTGTGGTCGGACGCAGCCGTGAGGCAAGCGGTGACTCATCCTTCATATTCTGTTGTCTCATATACTCAAATAAATCCATTCGTATCCAATCCCCATATGAATATCATTCAAGATCTTTTTGAATAATTTTTGTGTGTATCCTGCATTTTTATTCTTTGCAGGAATTTTTCCACAAACTTCTTTACGCTTTGTTCTTTGCGATATTTCTATGTAATTTCTATTATTCTTTCATTTCCCGCTTATCTCATTTTGAAAGAAAAAGCGTCAGGAAATTCATTTCATCCTTATAAGGATACATGATTTCCTGACGCTTGACAAGTTATTATTGAGATTTTTTTACATAAATATTGCTTTTATTTTTGTACAGATGCTGTAAGTGCACCATCCTTCACGTCAATGAGGATCGTATCTCCCTGCCGTACCTGATCTTCGAGAATCAGTTTTGCAGAGAGGGTCTCTACATGCTTTTGCAGGAACCGCTTCAATGGTCTTGCACCATAAACCGGATCGTAACCATGTTCAACCACAAAGTGTTCCGCTTCCGGTGACAATGCCACCTTGATCTCACGATCAGAAAGACGTTTGTTCAGATCATCCATCAGCAGACGGATGATGCCACCAATATTTTCTTTTGACAATGGCTTAAACATAATAATCTCATCCAGACGGTTCAAAAATTCCGGTCGGAAATGTCCCTGCAGATCTTCCATGACTTCTTTTTCTGCCTCCGGCGAAATGTTGCCGTCTGCATCAATGCCATCCAGCAGATACTGCGATCCAAGGTTACTGGTCATAATAATGATCGTGTTCTTGAAATCTACGGTACGTCCCTGTGAATCTGTGATCCGCCCGTCATCAAGTACCTGTAACAGTACGTTAAAGACATCCGGATGTGCCTTTTCCACCTCATCAAACAGGACAACAGAATACGGTTTTCTCCGCACGGCTTCTGTCAGCTGGCCGCCTTCATCGTATCCGACATATCCTGGAGGCGCTCCGATCAGACGGGACACGGAGTATTTCTCCATGTATTCACTCATATCAAGACGCACCATGTTGGATTCATCGTCAAACAGGCTGGCAGCAAGTGCTTTTGCAAGTTCGGTCTTGCCGACACCGGTCGGTCCCAAAAACAGGAACGAACCAATTGGTTTGGTCGGATCTTTGATTCCGGCTTTGGAACGGATAATCGCCTCGGTCACTTTGGTAACACCATCGTCCTGGCCTACCACACGTTTGTGAAGTTCCTCATCCAGGTGCAGTGTCTTATTCCGCTCGCTTTCACTTAACTTCGCAACCGGGATTCCCGTCCAGCGGGAAATAATCTTTGCAATCTCTTCATCGGTGACATTTTCGTGTACCAGAGACAGATCACGGTCTTTGAGTTTATCTTCCTCAATTTCCAGTTCTTTCTGTAATCCAGGCAGTTTACTGTACTGCAATTCCGCAGCTTTTTCATAATCTGCGTCACGCTGTGCTGCCTCGATCTCCTTCTTTGTGCTCTCAATCTGCTCTCTGACCTTGCTGACATTGTCAACTGCATCCTTTTCGGTGCTCCACTGCGCTTTTCTGGTATTAAACTCATCACGCAATTCTGCAAGTTCTTTCTGCAGATCTGCCAGACGCTCCTGACTCAGATGATCCGTCTCTTTCTTTAATGCCGTCTCCTCGATCTGCATCTGCATGATCTTCCGGTTCATCTCATCAAGTTCTGCCGGCATGGAATCCAGCTCGGTCTTTATCATCGCACAGGCCTCGTCGACCAGATCGATTGCTTTATCCGGCAGGAACCGGTCTGTAATATAACGGTTGGAAAGAACTGCTGCTGTAACAAGTGCAGAGTCCGTAATCTTAACGCCGTGGAATACTTCGTAGCGCTCCTTTAAGCCACGCAGGATGGAAATCGTATCTTCCACCGTTGGCTCATCTACCATAACCGGCTGGAAACGACGCTCCAGGGCAGCATCTTTTTCGATATACTCACGATATTCATTTAAGGTTGTGGCACCGACACAGTGCAGTTCGCCTCTGGCAAGCATTGGTTTTAACAGCTGTCCGGCATCCATGGCACCATCGGTTTTTCCGGCACCGACGATTGTGTGCAGTTCATCAATAAACAGAATGATCTGTCCATCCGAATTTTTGACATCGTCAAGAACCGCTTTCAAACGTTCCTCAAATTCACCACGATACTTTGCACCGGCAACCAGTGCGCCCATATCCAGGGCAAACAGCTTCTTGTCTTTTAAGCCTTCCGGTACATCGCCTTTTACGATACGCTGTGCCAGACCCTCGACAACGGCAGTCTTACCTACACCGGGTTCACCGATCAGCACCGGGTTATTTTTGGTCTTACGGGAAAGAATCCGAACCACATTCCGGATCTCCTCGTCACGGCCGATCACCGGATCAAGTTTCTGCTGTCTTGCACGCTCCACCATATCATAACCGTACTTTTCCAGTGTATCATATGTTGCTTCCGGATTATCGGAAGTGACACGCTGATTGCCGCGGACGGTAGACAGTGCCTGCAAAAACCGTTCCCTTGTCAGCCCATATTCTTTCATCAGTGCTTTCATCGCTGGATTTGGATATTTGAGCATTGCAAGGAAAATATGCTCGACAGAGACATATTCATCTCCCATTGCCTTTGCCTCATCCTCTGCATGGATCAGCACATTGTTTAAATCTTTTCCGACATAGACATTGCTGTTGCTGCCGGATACTTTGACGCGCGCATCCAGTTTGCTGATCGCATTCTGGGTGAAATGCTGTACGTCAATTTCCATTTTCTCTATCAGTTTCGGGATCAGTCCCTCTTCCTGCTGTAACAGGGCAACTAACAGGTGCTCCTGCTCAATCTCCTGATTTCCATAGTCGTAGGCAAGCTTTTCGCAGTTATTGATCGCTTCTACCGACTTTTGTGTAAATTTCTGTATGTTCATAGCAAGCCCTCCTCTTAACTATCATCATGTAACTGTGCTGTTTTTTTCATCCCAGTTACTATTTTTCTCGATTACGATATTGTTATACACCCGTTTTTAGCACTCGTCAAGTAGGAGTGCTAACAAAAATTCTAAAGTTTTTATAAACATTGGAATATATTGTCGAATTGTCTGAAAATTGTTTTAGACATAAGTTTTTTCAATGTGACGGAAGAAGGGGGATATTCTCTTTCTCCAGAAACATCCGTTATTAATTGTAACGGATGTTTTGCCGATATAATAGACAACACAAACGATGATCTATTACAGAAAGGAACTTTTCATGCAGATTTATTTATCACTGATGTCCCAGAAGAATCCCTCATCCGATTCCTCATCCTATGATCTTTCTTCTCCTCAGGGACGCATGCTCTATGTGAGAGAAACAACCAATGCCGCATTTTCTTCCTGGACTTCTCCCCTGCAAAGACAGGCCCCTGATACGCAGGAAGAAAAAAAACAGGAAATGCTCTCCCGCATTATGGGAAAATTAAAAAGTGGGAAGAAACTTTCTGCCAAAGAGCTGGATTTTCTGCGGCGTACCGATCCAATTCTGTATGCCCACGCCCTGCGCGTCCAACGAATGGCGGAGGCTTTAAAACAGCAGCTCTCCCATGCAAAAAGCAAGCAGGAAGCAAATGATATGATTACATCCGCGATTGCCGGGGTCTCGGACAAAGATCCGGACAAAGAATATCTGCTGGCTGCTTACAATGAGATTTCCAAAAATTTTCATAAATCACCGGCTTATCAGCGTCTGCCTAACACTCCGGAAGATGCCCAAAAAAGAAAAACGAACAATCCGAATGCGCATTTTACCGATGATGAGGACACGAATGACGATACGGATGATCTCCTGTCATGGACCCCGCTTCAGGAAATTATTGATGCGGCTCCAACACTAGAATGTCAGGGCTAGGCTTATATAGCTGGAACATTATTATTTCAGGTAGTGTTCCAGCTTTTCATTTACACACAGACGGATTTCCTCTGCAACACGTTCACAGTATGTCTTTTTCATACCCGCCTGCACACCAACTGCTACTAATTCCTTTTTCCCCGGATTTTTGCCATTTCCATCTACAGTGGTTGTGTGCTCACTATAATACGTATTACTGTATGTGAGATCATAGGCAGGACTTAAACGCCACATATCATCCTTTTCATTATAAATGTAGGTAAAGTTTTTAGAATGATCATCACGATTATGTGCGAATACATTAAAACACATACGACGATACATATTTTCCACATCCTCTGTACAATCCCTTGTCAGAATTTTTGTCAACTTCATCAATTCATGATAGTCCAGACTTGGTTGATTAAAATCTAACTCCAATAAGGCAGCCGCAGTTAACATATGTGCCCTTTTTATTTCATTCTTTTCTATTCTTCGATCAAATCTCTTTGTTCCAAAATATCCCGGACATATATCTGATGAAAAAAGCCGTGTTTCACTCATTACAATTCCACAGGCTTTTGCACACAGAGAATAATCGTATTCCATTTTTCCCACATCTTTTTTGTCCACATGTGCCGGAAATTTAATAATCCAGTTTTCTCCATCTATTTCCGTCATAATCTTAGGTCTTGCACCACCACTGGTTCCTCCCAGCCGGTACAATTCATCTAATTTCTCCGAATATTGCGTGCTTAATATTTTCTGGCAATGCACAGATAGTTCGTCCAGATCATCCATCTGTTGTCCCATCCCAATCTCCTTCTGCGGATGATAGGTCAAAGCTCCCATTCCAGATTTTCCCACGATGGCAAGACGATCCAATACCGAATATTGTGCTTCCTTTTTTCCACGTTCTTTCAGCAAACGCTCCAATAAAAGCTGTCCCCATGCATCCGGTAAACTATCTGCAAATACTCCGAACAATCCGTCAAAATAATCTTTTTTGGGCACAAACACTTCATTTTTTAGCGGAAGCGAAAATGGACTGACTGAAAATCCATGCTCCAGCCATTCTTCACTATAAGAAAATGCCACCTTATGATTCGCGGTCAATGCAAGCGTTCCCACAAGCCGGTCATCCATCCGAACCTCAAGACTTTCCCTTTGACTCATTGATTACCTCCTGAATATTTCGATATGGTACCTGTGTAAAAAGATCCCGCAGTTCATCTGCAAGTTCCAACGCCATAGCAAGTTTTGTCAGTGACAAAAGCGAAATCTGTCCTGTTGTCTCAAATCGTTTAATAGAACCGTAACTTACTCCGCTCATATCCGAAAGTTTCTGTTGCGAAACTTTCCGCCGTCTGCGAATACGGCGCATACGTTCTGCCAGTTTTTTATCCAGTTCTTCTGCTGTTTCCCATACCAGTGCTTCCATATCATGCCCCATCTTGTCAGATAATATTTTATCTATTTCACGCGATTTTACTTATTTTTATATAATATATTATCTAATATTTTAGCATATCTCTTCGGGTACCGCAACGTCTCCCTGACTATTTTTCCTATCATACAGTTTTTCCAAAACTGCTCCAATATCCGCTTCCACGCAAATGGATTTCTTTCGGATTTCCTCCGGCGCACAGGCTTCCTTCTTATTTATGCAGGCATAAACTGCATCCGGCCAGGTTGCATATAGATATATCGGCTCCAGTACGCCCAATATTCTTCCAATGTTTTATAAGGGAAAAAGCCCCCGGAATACATATCCGAAAATCCATGCACCTGTCGGAAATCGCCAAACCACTTTTCAAAACGTTCCCCGGAATAGGTAAATCCTGCAGAAGTGGATAATCCCGCACCCGCGCCAATGATCACGGCCTCCGCTTTCTGCAGTGCCTGTTTCAGACACTCTGTTTGTACACTTTTGCAGTTTGATGTTTTTATACTGCAAAATGGTGGATTATTGCCCCTACACTTTGCTCCCATACATGGGCACCACGATACACTTTTCGGCATATTTACTTCCATCGGTTCTCTTATCCATTCCATTTCATCACCTCCTTTACACTTCCTTCGTTTCTTCATATTCCAAAATGTCACCCGGCTGACACTGTAATACTCTACAAATCGCTTCCAATGTAGAAAACCGAATCGCCCTAACCTTTCCAGTTTTTATATTCGACAAATTTACATTCGATATTCCCACTTCTTCTGCAAGTTCTTGCAGGGAAATTTTTCTATCGGCCATCACCCGATCTAACCGTAATACAATTGGCATCTTATATTTCCTTTACTTTATCTATAATATTTCATCAGCCTCTTTCTGCAATTCGTACCCATGTTGAAAAGAAACACCAATGAAATAAATACAGATTCCTACTATAACAGCTGCTCCAATAAAATGATCCGTTCCTTTCCATTCTACCCCTTTTATAATCTGGCATGCTGCTAAACTTAAATATTTCAGGCATTTAATAACCGGATATCCGATTACAAAACATAAGGCTATCCCCCTACATTTTCAAATTGTTTTTTTACTTTATTTTCGTTCTTTCTTTCAAACATTTTTTATTCTCCTTTCTTGTATATCACAATTTCACTTTTTATGTTTGTCAATATATTTTTAATGTTTATCGTTAATTTATGACAAAAAATCCCAAGAGCGATGCCAGCATCGATACTCATGCCACAAAAAAGGAGCCACACAGCACTCCTGCTGTGTGGCTCCTTCGATATTTCATTATCCTTCAATCGCAATATATTTGTTTTCTTCTACCGCTTTCTTTGCCTCTTTCTTCGGCACGAACAGCTTTAAGATACCATGCTTAAATTCTGCTTTGACATCCTCCTGCTCAATATCTTCACCGACATAAAAGCTTCTCTGGCAGGCACCGGCATAACGTTCCCTGCGGATGTAGTGACCGCTGTCTTTTTCTTTCTCGTCCTTATCCAGTCCCTTTGCAGCACTAATGGTCAGGTAGCCATCGGAAACAGAAGCCTTAATCTCATCCTTGGTAAATCCCGGAAGATCAATCATCAACTCATATCCATCCTTCTGCTCTTTAATATCGGTCTTCATAATCCTTCCGGCTTTCTTACCGTATAGCTTCTTTTCGGTATTATTCATTTCTTTATCCATATCATAAAATGGAAACTCATCAAACCAGTCATCAAATAAATTCTCTCCAAAAATACTAGGCATTAACATAAGTCATCTCTCCTTTTCTTTCTGCGTCCACGGTCTGTGGACCTCTCATGCTTGTTTACCTTGTTTCTTTGGAACCGGGATGTTTCAGGAACCTTTCGTTCTCTTTTGGTTCCCTTCCTTTGTTCTTGCCTATGTTATAGCACTGTTTGTTAGCACTGTCAATAAGTGAGTGCTAATTTTTTGAGTTTTTTTTTGCACACCTTGATTTTGCTTGGTATGCAGCCATTTTTTCTTTCCAACTGCCAAAGATGGGATTTTACTATAACCGGATTTTTTATTTCGCGCACTCCATAATAACCGCTTCACATCTGCCATATCCAAGCTGTGAACTGTTCAGACACAACGTGTAATTGCTGGCCTTTCCCCACTTCTGCCCGGTATAAAAGTTATAATTTGTCATACGCCTTTTATCTATATCCTCTATCAGCTTTGCTGCTTCCTGGTCACTGACATTATATAACCGGCTGATACGCTGTATGCATCATCCAGAAGCATTCCCTTGGTCTCAAGCAATTACCTGCAGTGTCTCTCCCGCTCCCTTTTTTAAACATATAATGATTTATAAAGCGTTACTTTTTTTCTCTGCACGGTCAAGATAAATATAAAATCCAACATTTAGCACGATTCCCACCATTGTCGATACTGGTGCCGCAAGACCGATCTTCGTCAGGCTTGCATTCGGCTGGATACTCATCACATAGGCAAATGGAAGACGTACCAGCAATGTCTGGATTAATCCCTGTGTCATTACCCATACCGTCTTGTTATTACCATTGAAATATCCGACCATACTGAACAGAATTGCTGTCACGATTGTTTCCAGTGCGAATCCTTTCAGATATGCATACCCTTTCTGGATAACGGCTACATCCGTTGTGAAGAACCCTGCCAGTATATCGCCTCCAAACATCACCAATAAAAATACTATACATCCCACAACCAGGCCAACACCGATTCCGGTAAACATGGATTTCTTCGCACGCTTTGCCTTGCCTGCTCCGATGTTCTGAGATACAAAGGATGCCATCGACTGCATCAGCGCACTTGGAACCAGCATCGCAAAGTTGACAATCTTACATGCAACACCGTAACCCGAAGAAGCTTCCAGGCCAAGCCGGTTCACAAATGCACAAAGTGCCAGGAAGGACATCTGTGTCAGGAACTCCTGCAGTGCAAGCGGAAGTCCGATCTTTAGGAATTTCTTACACTGACTATTCAACCCGAAATCTTTTCTGGTAATCTTAAATGGAAGTTCCTTTTTGATCAGAATAACAATAGCAAATACTACGCTGAGTGCCTGCGCTGCAACAGTTGCAATCGCCGCACCTGCTGCGTCCATATGAAATCCTGCCACAAGTACTATATCTCCGATCACATTTACAATACATGCAACAAATACAAATAGCAACGGTGATTTACTGTCCCCCAGTCCACGGAAAATTGCTGATAAAAGATTGTATGCAACAATAAAGAAAATACCACCTCCGCAGATACGCACATATACCGAGGTCAGCTCAACCGCCTCTTTCGGAGCCTGCATCAGGACTGAGATTGGATGTGCAAATCCAACCATAACGATAAATAATCCGACTGCAATCATCGTAAATACAACTGCTGATCCGCCAATGACCGATCCAATCTGCTCTGGTCTCTTTTCACCGAGATATCTCGCAATCAGTACCGTAATACCCATTGCAAACTGTGTCACTACAAAAGTTACAAGATTCAATACCTGACTTCCCGTAGAAACCGCTGAAAGCCCGGATGTAGAACCGAATCTTCCAACTACCAGAAGATCCACTGCACCGTATGCCGCCTGCAGGATCAATGCTCCCAGCACCGGTATCATAAATGCAATCAGTTTTTTAAGTATGCTTCCTTGTGTAAAATCTGCCTTATCGTTCATCGTAATGTTTTCTCCTTTCGCACATGATCTGATAAAATTTCTCTATCGTCCGTATCATACATTCTGCATCTTCGTCCGAGATTTCTTCCATGTAAGGGAGCAGACTTTTAAAATATTGTTCGTCATATTTCTGCGAAAGATTTGTTCCCTTTCTTGTAACAGCTATGTATGTGACACGTCCATCTGCTTCAGAAGCCATTTTCTTAAGGTATCCTTTTTCTTCCATCTCTTTGACAGTTCTTGTAACTCCCGGTCTTGGAAGCTCCATTGCATCACTGATATCCGACACCTTTACCTGTACGCCCTGTCCTTCCAAAGACTGTATCGTATCCAGATATTGAATAAAGGATGAACGAACACCTTCGGGCAACGGTGGGAGCATCTCCCGGGTCCGCTTTGCCTGATAACATGCATCGAACATCCTTTTTATTATTTCACTTGTCATATTCTGTCCTCCTTATATATTATCAGTAAAATCACCACTTATACTTTCTTTTGCATTCATGGCACTTCTAGTAATTATCACAGTTAATTACCTTTGATAATTATATAAAAATTTAGAAATTTGTCAAGCTTTTATTCCATTGTTAACAGCTGATCCGCTGAAAATTTATCATCTTCTTAATATCTTCCGGAATTTTTTCCCAGATTTCCGCATACACATATTCCATATTTTTCCAAATCTACCCTTCCATTTATCACTTCAACTCCATCCGCTCGAAGAAGTTCTGCCTGTACATCCTCTCCACCAAACGCAAATGCCCCGGCCAGTTCACCTTTCGCATTGACCACTCTGAAGCACGGAATATGTTCCGGATCCGGATTCTTATGCAGTGCATTGCCCACGGCTCTTGCCATTCTGTGGTCTCCCGCCATCTCTGCGATCTTCCCATAAGTTGCCACATGTCCTTTCGGAATACGCTTCACTGCTTCATAGATTCTCTTTGTCGGACTGTCCGTAACCAGATCATACCCAGACAATCTGATCTTTCTCTTTATCCGGCAAAGGCTCTTTTTTCTCTAGCTGTTTCAGAATCACTTCTTCCCGTTCTCTGGCTGCCTTGTCTACTTCCAGAAGATGCTCTCCAATGGTGTCCTGCAGAAGCATCACCTGATAAGTTGAATTTCGATGGTTCTTCAGATAATCTCTGCGAAGAAAACCATACTTGCCAAGTTGCTCCATCTGCTCACCGGATTTATAGGTGAGATTCGGGATCAGATATCCATTTACATTTGTATACGTTAATTCCATTTTATTAGCACTCTCCATTTCTCATCATTTTTTGACCACAAATTTACGACATTTACGACAAATCTGGCACTGCTTTACAATACCAGACAAAATGGCTGATGCCCCGGAAATCCTGTAAAACAGGCACTTCCGGGATACACAAGACAGGGCAAAAATCGACTTCCATTATCAAGTATTGAGTGTTAATTCTTTTGTGAAGATTTTGTGACGTCTTAATTTTAGTCCTGTTTTCCTATTGCGCATATGTTTCTTCCATGCTATATTTTCTTTACACATTTCGAATTTGCAGCTAAATTTATATACCGCTGCATTTCACCGGATATTTCATCCGTTTTTTCCATGTGTACGAAACAATTAAATATTGGAGAGGAATTTCGTGCAGAGCAAAAATTCAGTTATTATTTTATTATTGTTTTTATTTTCAGATATTGAAAGCTGGGGGGCTTCCATGTTACAATCTTGATAGAAGAACGGCCGCTATATCACACGTTTTCCTCTCCGCCACTACAAAGGAGAAGAAAATGTACAAGAGCAAAAAGTTCGAAGACCTTACCATTAGTGATGATTTTATGTTTGGGATTGTTATGCGCGATCCCAAATATTGTAAACCGTTTCTGGAAACTATACTGAATATTAAGATTTCACGCAGTTGAAACAAAGTTTTGTGATCTTTGTCTGCACCTTTGATCCGTTCCATATCGGCAGGCATGTGTATACTTTTGAAAACCGCTGCGTGGAAGATCCGAATCTGCCTCTTAACGATGGCACACAGAAAATCATTTTAAATACGAAAGGAATTTTTGATGATGTTCGGCCGGAACTGAAACGGCTGCTTAACTTTATTGATGGCAGACAGCCGGAAGATTCTTTTACACAAGATCTCTCCAAGGCTGTGGAATCTGCCAAGCGCAATGAGAAATGGAGGCATGACTACATGACGCTGCAAATGGCTTATGACGAGAAATACCGCGAGGGGCTGGAAACTGGCATTCAGCAGGGCATTGAACGAGGCATTGAACAAGGCATTGAACAAGGCATTACAACATCTGCCCGTCGTATGCTTTCCTCCGGTAAATATTCGGATTCTGAAATTTCTGAAATTACCGGACTTTCCGTGGAACAAATTCAGGCTTTAAAGAATTCCGCAAAATAAACTCTTATTATTTTTAATTCAATACTTTATAATTCAAGAATAATCTTGAGGTTATTGTCCTGTACGCTTGCTCCTACATTACCATCAAGAGCCAGAACGAGAGCCTTAACTACCGCAAGCCCTACCCCCGTACTTCCATCGTGTCGTGAGGTATCCCCTGTATAAAAGCGGTCAAACAGCCGGTTGCCATCAATTTGCAAGCTGTCACTCACTGGATTTTCCATCATAAACCGGATACCGCCATCCGATTTCTGCATAAGTGTTATTTTTATGTTCCCTGCCGAATACTTCATTGCATTTGTCAGCAGGTTTTGCAAAATCCGCTCTACCATATTCCGGTCTGAATATATGTAGATGGAATAATCCGGCAGTTTTATTTCCGGTATGATATTCTTTTTTTCTAATGCCGGTGCATGTTCCGTTATCAGATCTATGAGCATGTTGGAAAAATTAAACGTTTCTTTACTGGGAACGGTCTGCTGTTCCTCTAAAACAGAAAGGTCATAAAATGCTTCCACCAGTTCCTTCATTTTTTCTGCTTTACGCAGGACAACTGCGATGCGTTTGGCCTGCGCCGGCTCTAAATCTTCTTTTTGTAACAATTGTAAATGACCAAGAATAACCGTTAGCGGCGTACGCAGATCATGTGATATATTTGCAACAGATTCTTTTAAATGTTCTTCATGACGTAAGGTTTTCGCTACGGCCTGTCTCTGCCTGATATTATAAAGATTCAGTATAGCTGCCAGGTGTTCTAAATCTTTATCCATCAGGGAAATGTCTATCATCTGTCCGGAATTTCCGCGATTCCATTCCTTCACCTGACCGGAAAGATTACGAATTTGTTTTTTCAGCTGTATATGTCGGAATAATAATATCAGGAATCCCACTGCCAGAAGCAATAAAAACCATTTTATTTCAGACATCTTTCCTCCATCTATTTCAAGTCACATTTACGAAATTTTATCCACGAAAGCAATATCAGTATGCCCGACCATATCACCCCTGCCAGAATAGCAGCCGGCTGAAAAAATGTGTTCCTGCTGACAACGACCCGGATCTGATAAACCGGTAAAAACGCTACCGGCAATTGCAGCATCATTCCATATCCGAGATAAAGACTAAGTGCAAAAATAATAATTGCCGTAACAGAAGTTGCTCTCACAACATCTTGCAAATAACAGCAAATTAAGATTGCAATCAGAAAGATCCCGCTATTTAACAGAAGCGAATAAACGATTGCTTTTGTTACATTATAAAAAAATACCCCACCATCTTCCATACCAAACTTTCCAAATTCTCTGATACATCCCGCAACCGGATACACAAGCGCCATGATATGAAAAGCGATCAGATAGGATATGATTTTACCCAGAAAAATTTTGCTTCTGGAATGTCCGGCACTGACTTCGAGCGTTATGGTTCTCCCGGAAAATTCCTGTCCGAAACTCAAAGCAAGAAGCCCCGAAATAATGATAAGGAGAAACGTAGAATCATACACCATTCCGTTAAAAATATCTGCAAGGGAAGATGCCTTTCCTCCTGCCGGTCCCATAACTTCCGGCACATAGGTATCGGCGGTAAAAAAGCCCAGAACAAATATTCCAATCATCCCACACCAGTAAACGAAATTATGCAAAAACTGGTATTTCTCCATCTTTAATAATTTTTCCATCCTAAACACCTCCCACTATTTCAAATCTGCATGTAAAAAAATGCGACCGGCACTGTAATACAAAATAAACATCCACAGAAAATCCAGGCTTAACGGAACCGTTGTCCTGTCAAACTTTTGTAATGCAATTAATCGAAGCTGTCCCATGGGCAATATTCTTATCAGACTTTCTGCATGTTGCCCATTCATCAAAAAAATCATAAGAAAAAACAGAACCATGGAAACTGCCAGTGTTTTTCCCATATCGCGGAAAACAAAAGCAAGAACGACCGGTAATGCACACATGGTGATTACGACAAACAGTATTTGAAAAGCCACAGTAAAAGTACCTGAAATTTCCGGAAATCTTTCTTTCATACCAAACCGGCCAATGATTTCATGTATCAGTAATGGAACTGTCAGAATGAGGATGCAGCCAATCTGGGATACCATGACTTTTGCCCAGAATACATAACCTCTCTTATGTCCTGCAGTCAGATGTGCATTTAAGGTTCTTCCTCCCAAATCATTTCCAATAAACAATGCTATAAAAACAATAATCAGGAAATAAAGAAGTGGCGTATTATATAAAGATGCCATAACCAGATTTGAAGTTTTTCCTTTGCTGTCCAGCAACAATATACTGCTTAAAAGAAACGTAAAGATCCCGATTCCCCAAAAGTACCAGCTGTGCCATAATTTATACCATTCCGTTCTCAGGAGATTTGCCATCTTTTGCCCCTCCTATTTTACTCAGGAAATAATCTTCCAATGTATCACCCGATACAAAAAGCCCGGTAACCAGCACATGCGCTTCTGATAAAACAGATGCAACCATTTCCAGATCATCCAGATGATCGTACAAACGAATCGTACCATCGGGCATCAGCTTAAAATGATCTGTATGAAGATTTTCTTCCAGAACCATCACTGCTTTCTGCATATCGGTTGTCTGAATCGCAATATGACGTTTGCACCGTTCATTTAATTCATGATCAGAAATTTCTTCTATAATATTTCCATGATCAAGCAGAATAAACTCTGTTGCCGTTTGATACAATTCTTCCAAAATATGACTGGAGACCAGAATTGTCATTCCGTATTCCCTGTTTAACGTTTTTAATAAATTCCTGATTTCCACAATTCCGGCAGGGTCCAGTCCGTTAACAGGTTCATCTAAAATTAAAAATTCCGGGGTATTCAAAAGAGCCATTGCAATTCCAAGGCGCTGCCGCATCCCTAAGGAAAAATTTCGAACCCTCTTTTTTCCCGTATCGTTTAACCCAACCATATCCAATGTTCTTTTTATCACGGTTTTATCCGGTATGCCACGCTGAATACGCTGTATTTCCATATTCTGATATGCGGTCATTGCAGGAAATAATGCCGGTGTTTCGATCATACTTCCAATCCGTTTACGCTGTTTCTGTAATTCCACAGTTTCTGATTTTCCCCATAAGGAAAGCGTGCCGCTTGTCGGAAATGCAAGTCCCGTGACCAGTCTTAAAAAAGTAGTCTTGCCAGCCCCATTCTGACCGATAAAACCATAAATTTTACCCTTTTTTATCTGCAAATTTATGTGGTCCAATGCCAGTGTCTGCTTATACTCTTTCGTTAAAGACCGGGCTTCTAAAATAACTGAATTCATCTTCCGAACCTCCTCCTAATATATAAGTGTAGGGTTTCAGTACCCAACAGCCAGTTGGGACTTAATCCTCTCATTGTTTAAGCTGTATAATGATTAGGCATCGGTCTGACGACACCTCCTAGGACCATTGGCGTCCGTACGAAAGCCTGTCAGCCAGCCTGTCATTGCAGCCGTTCGATTTATGCAGGTTGAACTACTACTTCACGTTCGTTTGATACCCCAGGAGATTGAATAGGCAATGAGAAATGCTGGAATCCATGCAAATTCACTTTTGGAGGTACGTAGAATGTACAACGCAGTAGGTATTGATGTTTCAAAGGGTAAAAGCACCGTTGCAGTCCTGCAGCCTGGCGGCACTGTGATCCGTAAGCCCTTTGATGTCTCCCACACATCCCAAAACCTCAATGAACTGGCAGATTATTTGAGTTCATTAGACGGCACCACAAAGATCGTTATGGAGTGTACGGGTAGATATCATGAGCCTATGGTAAAGGCTCTATCCGAGGCTGGATTGTTTGTTTCCATTGTAAATCCTCACCTGATTAAAAACTTTGGCAACAACTCCCTGCGCAAGGTGAAATCGGATCCGGCGGATGCCCGCAAAATTGCCCGCTATACGCTTGACAACTGGACGGAACTGCGCCAATATTCAGGTATGGACAATACACGTACTCAGTTAAAAACTTTAAACTCTCAATTCAGCTTCTTTATGAAGCAAAAGATTGCCGCAAAAGCAAATCTGATTGCACTGTTGGATAATACTTATCCTGGTGTAAACAAACTCTTTGACAGCCCCACCCGTGAGGACGGGAGTGAAAAATGGGTTGACTATGCTTATTCTTTCTGGCATGCGGATTGTGTCCGCAAGATTGGGTTAAAGGCATTTACAGAACGCTACAAGTCTTTCTGTAAGAAGCACCACTATATCTTTCAGCAGGACAAGCCCGAAAAACTGTTTAATGCCTCGAAGGAGTTGGTTGCCGTCTTTCCAAAGGAGAAGACTTATAAGCTGTTGATCCAGCAAAGCATCCAGCAGTTAAATCTTGCCTCCGAACATGTAGAACGACTCCGCAGGGAAATGAACGAACTGGCATCCACACTTCCCGAATACAGCACCGTAATGGGCATCTATGGCGTTGGGAAAACCTATGGCCCCCAGCTCATCGCTGAGATCGGCGATGTATCCCGGTTTACCCACAGGGAAGCACTGACCGCCTTTGCGGGCGTAGACCCCGGTGTTGATGAATCCGGCCAGCACAAGTCAAAGAGCAACAGGGCTTCAAAGGTCGGCTCCGCAAGGCTGCGCAAGACATTGTTTCAGATCATGACAACCCTGTTGCAAAATGCTCCTGAAGCCGATCCGGTGTACCGTTTTCTTGACAAAAAACGGTCTCAGGGAAAGCCTTACTATGTCTACATGACAGCCGGAGCGAATAAGTTCTTACGCATTTACTATGGTAAAGTCAAAGAGTGTCTGCGGAACTTAGAACAGACAGAATAACACCCTTTTCTATATCACCCCTTTCAAAGCCGGCATTTTTGGCGGCTTAAAAGTTATGCACAAAATATCAAATCGGATTTTTGAAATTTTCTTCAAAAATCACTTGACTTTTTATTAGCAGGCTTTACAAAAAACAGTATAACGAACATTCTTAAAGAATTCCTTAAGCTGAGATAAGAAGACATTAAAAAAGCATAAAGCCAGGGAACTTTTATTCCTTAGCCTTATGCAGACGATAACCAATGCCCCAGACCGTATCTATAAATTCTTTATCCGGACAAACCGCTTTTAATTTGTTACGCAGATTACTGATATGAACATTAAGCGTATTGTCTTCCACAAAATATTCTGTATTCCACACACTCTGAAAAAGATTTGACTTTGAGAATACTTTGTCCGGATATTTCATCAGCAATTCCAGAATGGCAAATTCTTTTGCGGTTAAAGCCAATTCCGCTTCCTTCAAAAATGCCGTATTCTTTTCCAGATCCAGACATAAATCCCCGTATTGTAAACAGGCAGCCGAACGATTTTCAAACTGTACTCTGCGCAGATTGCTTTCAATTCTGGCAAGCACTTCTTCCATATCAAAAGGTTTTGTAATGTAATCATCTGCCCCAAGACGAAGCAGATCAATTTTATTCTGTGTCGTTTCTTTCGCTGAAATAATAAGAACCGGTATCGTAAATTGTCTGCGTATATCTGCCAGAATAATATCGCCGCTTCGATAGGGTAGCATAATATCAAGTATGATCAGATCAATTTTTTCTTTGTGTAAGAAATCCAGAACATAGAGTCCATCATATTGACTGTACACAACATATCCGTTTTCTTTCAGGAAATCTGTTAACAGCGTATTGATTTCCACATCATCTTCAATTATTAATATTTTATCCACTTGTGTACCTCTTTTTTACAGGCAATAACCTTCTTCCCTGAGTTTCTTTCCCTCTTCGATATAAGAAAGTGCACTCTCTTTTAACCCTGCAATTTCTTCTTCCGTCAATGCCCGCGTGACCTTCGCCGGTCTGCCCATAACCATGCTTCCATCCGGGATATTCTGATGTTCGAGCACAAGGCTTCCTGCTGCGATGAGACAGTTTTTTCCGATCACACTGCCGTTCATCACCGTTGCGCCCATGCCGATTAATGTGTTGTCCCCGATCGTGCAGCCATGAAGAATTGCATTATGCCCCACCGTCACATAATCACCCACCATGGTCGGGTCGACTTTGGAAGTGTGAACCGTGCAGTTATCCTGAATGTTTGTCCCTTTTCCGATGATAATTTTATTGTCATCCCCACGCAGTACCGCATAAAAAAGAATGGTACTGTCCGCACCGATGGATACATCCCCCATCACTACCGATTCCTTTACGATATTGGCGGATGCCGCTATATTTCCCGTTGTTTTTATCATGACCGATTTCCTCATTTCTTCATTTCATACTGTTTTTAGTATAACATCTCCGTTTTTTCTTCTCAACATGCTCCTGGAAAAGAAAAAGCGAGGACATCAGCAGATGCTCTCGCTCGACTCCACTTTACGATTTATTCGTAAATGTGTTTCTTTTTATCTTTTGCTTTCGCCTGTTTTTTCTTTAACGGGTGTTTTGGATTCTTATCTGACATAGTAATCGCCTCTTTTCCTCATATTCATATGTCAAATTTGTTTCCTTTGTTATGCCTACGTTATAGCACTGTATTCTGGCAATGTCAACCCTGTCTGTTAATTATTTTGTGTTTTTTCTGTGAATATAATAAATTTACTCATTTTAACACAAGTTGTCAGGCATTTTGTGTTTGTGTTTTTTCTGTGAACTTGCAAAATCCTCCAAAAAAAGTCATTGACATTTTAAATTCACGTCCCTATAATAGTAAAAGTTCGGTTGCTAACTATTTTATCATATTACTGAGAAAGGAGTGATTTCTTGCAGGATTTCGATGAAGAACAACTCAAAGAAATTCATATGGGCCGCCTGATCCAGGTACTGTCCCATCAGATGAAGCGGAAAAACTGTGTGATTTCCATGATCAACGATGATGGTCTGACAACCATGCAGAAACATGTGTTGAAATTTCTTCTTCTGGAATCCCTTCACAAGGTTGTCTACCAGAAAGACATCGAAGAAGAATTTCAGATCCGCAAATCCACGGCGACCGGAATGCTGCAGCTTCTCGAAAAAAATGGTTTTATTGTGCGGGAAAGTGAAAAAAAAGATGCCCGTCTGAAACGCATCATTCCTACAAAGAAAGCGGAAGCACTCCGTCCGAGCATCCTTGCACACATAAGGCAGTCGGAAACACAGCTTACGACAGATATTTCCGAAGCTGATGTTCTGACCTGTAAAAAAGTGCTCTGCCAGATGCTCTATAACGTATCAGAACATAAGGAGGTATGTAAAAAAAATGAATAAGAAACTTTTACAATCCGTCCGGGAATACAAAAAGCAATCCATCATTGCCCCTCTTCTGGTTACATTAGAGGTACTGATGGAAGTATTGATTCCTCTGGAAATGGCAAAAATTATTGATATTGGCATTGCAGAAGGAAATCTCGGATATATTATCCAAAGAGGACTTATCCTTGTAATTATGGCAATGATGTCCCTGTTTTTCGGTGTACAGGCCGGAAACTTTGCAGCAATTGCCGGAGCCGGATATGCCAAAAACCTGCGGCACGATATTTATTATAAAGTACAGGATTTTTCCTTTAAAAATATTGACCATTTTTCCACGTCCGGTCTTGTAACACGTATGACTACCGATATCACAAATATCCAGATGGCTTACATGATGAGTATCCGCCTGCTGGCAAGGGCTCCGATCATGATTATTTTATCCTGGGTTATGACCCTGACGCTCAGCAGAAAAGCTGCGCTCTTATTTTTAATCGTCATTCCGGTACTCGGTGGCACGCTGTTATTTATCGCAAAAAAAGCCCATCCACATTTCATTAAGGTGTTTGACGAATATGATGAATTAAACAATTCCGTACAGGAAAATGTAAATGCCGCCCGCGTGGTAAAGGCATTTGTCCGTGAAGATTATGAAATTGGTAAATTCCACGGTGTTTCCAAATATGTTTATCAACTTTTTACCACAGCGGAAAAGATCGTTGCCTGGAATTCCCCGGTTATGCAGTTTGTCATGTATGCTGTGATTATGATTCTTATTTACATTGGCGGAAAAGGCATCGTAACCGGAACCATGGAAACCGGTGCACTTACTTCTATTATTGTATATGCCTTACAGATCATCGGTTCCCTGATGATGGTAACATTTGTGTTTGTCATGATCATGATTGCCGGTGCATCGACCGACCGTATCGTGGAAGTACTAAATGAGATTCCGGAAATGCGCGATCCTGCTGATGCTGTAACTTCCGTTGCCGATGGTGATATTATTTTCGATCATGTCAGTTTCAGTTATGCCGGTGAAGGTGGAAATCTTTCCTTAAAAGACGTCAATCTGCATATCAAATCCGGTCAGACCGTGGGGATCATCGGTGGAACCGGAAGTGCAAAATCAACGCTTGTACAGCTGATTCCGCGTCTGTATGACGTCACCGAAGGAAGTGTAAAAGTTTCCGGTATCGACGTGCGCAAATATAATCTGGAATCCCTGCGCGATCAGGTTTCCATGGTGTTGCAGAAAAACGTCCTGTTCTCCGGAACAATTTACGACAATATCCGCTGGGGCAACGAAAATGCTACGGATGAAGAAGTACAGAATGTCTGTAAACTGGCACAGGCCGACGGATTCGTCCGCGAATTTCCGGATGGTTACAACACACAGATTGTCCAGGGTGGAAACAATGTTTCCGGTGGACAGAAACAGCGTCTTTGTATTGCCCGTGCACTTTTGAAAAAACCAAAGATTCTGATTCTGGATGATTCCACAAGTGCTGTAGATACCAAAACCGATGCTCTGATCCGTAAGGCTTTCCGTGAGGAAATCCCGAATACCACAAAGATCATCATTGCACAGCGTGTTTCTTCTATTGAAGATGCCGACCAGATCATTGTTCTGGAAAACGGTGCTATTTCTGGTATTGGTACATCTGAAGAATTGTTAAAGACCAATGATATTTACCGTGAAGTATATGAATCTCAGGTCAAGGGAGGTGAAGATCATGAATAACAAAAAGCCAAAGCTTTCCAAATACTATATTGCTACCGCAAAACGTCTGTTGAAATATGTAACAGAAACCTATAAAGCCCGCTTTATTCTTGTATTTGTATGTATCTTCTTAAGTGCAGTCGCATCCATTTCGGTATCTCTGTCCTTAAAATACATGCTTGATGATTTCATCCTTCCCCTGATTGGACAAAAAAGTCCGGACTATACCGAATTTTACCGTGCACTTGCTGTACTTGGCTGTATTTTCATTGTCGGTGTTATTGCAACATTTATCTATACCCGTATGATGGTATATATCGGCCAGGGTGTGTTAAAGCGTGTGCGTGATGATATGTTTGAGCATATGCAGACCCTTCCGATCCGCTATTTCGATCAGAATACGAATGGCTCTATCATGAGTCTTTACACAAATGATACCGATACCCTGCGCCAGATGATCAGTCAGGCAATCCCACAGGCACTGATGTCGTTTTTCACCATCATTGTTACATTTATTTCCATGCTGGTCTTAAGTCCCCTGCTGACACTGCTTGCCATTGTTGTCATCGGGATTCTGGTATTTGTCACAAAAAAAATCGGTGGAAACAGTGGAAAATACTTTGTGCGCCAGCAGGTTTCCCTTGCCGACGTGACCGGATTTGTGGAAGAACATATGAATGGCCAGCGTGTGGTAAAAGTGTTCAACCATGAGCAGAAATCAGAGGAAGAATTTGACCGGCTCAACGAAGCACTGTTTGACAGTGCCTCACAGGCAAACAAATACGCCAATATGATGGGTCCGGTTATCGGAAATATCGGAAATTTACAATTCGTGCTGACTGCTGTTCTCGGTGGTGTTCTCTCGGTTGCCGGTGTGGGCGGCATTACGCTCGGCGTCATGGCCTCCTACCTGCAGTTTACCAAGAGTTTTACCCAGCCATTTATGCAGGTGGCACAACAGTTCAACTCCATCGTTATGGCTCTGGCAGGAGCTGAGAGAATCTTTGCCCTGATCGACGAAAAACCGGAGACAGACGAAGGCTATGTAACACTTGTCAATGCAAAAAGAGATGCCGATGGCAACATCATCGAATGTAAAGAACGTACCGGCATGTGGGCATGGAAACATCCACATTCCGCAGATGGAAGTGTATCTTACACCCCTCTGACCGGCGATGTCCGTTTTGAAGATGTTACATTCGGCTACAATCCGGATAAGGTCATCTTAAAAGATATCAGCCTGTTCGCAAAACCGGGACAGAAACTGGCATTTGTTGGCTCTACCGGTGCCGGAAAGACAACAATTACCAACCTGATCAACCGTTTCTACGATATTCAGGAGGGAAAAATCCGCTATGACGGCATCAATATTACAAAGATTAAAAAAGACGATCTGCGTCGTTCCCTCGGTATTGTATTGCAGGATACCCACCTGTTTACTGGAACCATCCGTGACAACATCCGTTACGGAAATCTTGATGCAACCGATGAGCAGATCTACGAAGCTGCCAGACTTGCGCACGCAGACCAGTTCATCCGGATGCTGCCAAACGGTTATGATACCATGTTAAGCGGTGACGGCGAAGAACTTTCACAGGGACAGCGCCAGTTGCTTTCCATTGCAAGAGCTGCCGTGGCAGATCCACCGGTTCTCATCCTCGATGAAGCAACGTCCAGCATCGATACCCGTACCGAGAGTATTGTGCAAAAAGGTATGGATAACCTGATGAAAGGTCGTACGGTTTTTGTTATCGCCCATCGTCTGTCTACGATCCGAAACAGTGATGCAATTATTGTGCTTGATCATGGACAGATCATTGAACGCGGGGATCATGCGGATCTGATTAAGCAGAAGGGAACTTATTATCAGTTGTATACCGGAAAGCTGGAGCTTTCTTAACCGGCTGTTTCTTCTTAATTGGAAATGATCTCCTATTGCATAAATATTACACACTTGTTACAATGCTTTTGTACTTAGCTAATACAAATACGAACAGGGAGGTACAAAAACGATGTGTTTTAGATTTTTTTCCAACTGCGATTTCTCAGCACTGATCCGTAAGTGTTTTGGATGCTAATAACCAGCAAAAAAGAAGCTGCACACGAATTTCCTTTTCGTGTGTCAGCTTCTTTTTGCGTTTCCTGTCTGTATTCACCTGACCGGTCCGTCTATGCACGGAAATCAAATTTATTTTTTGATATGTTGATTTAAAAACTCCATTACTTCTCGCTTCTTTGGAATCGCAGGAATTCCACCTCTCTTTTGCACACACAGACATGCTACTGCATTTCCATGCCGTGCACAGGCACGCAAATCATTCCAGTCCATCTCATCAATTGCTTTGTTCAGGGATAAAAACTGGCTCAGGAATCCACCCCAGAATGAATCTCCGGCTCCTGTTGTATCAACCGCCTCTGTTGCAAATCCCCTGATCTGTTCTTTTCCATCCGTAGTTGCCACAAGTACGCCGTCACTGCCAAGTGTAATGGCAATCAGCTCTGGTCCCATGGAAAGCAACTCCTCCGCAGCTTCTTCATAGCTGTTTTTTCCCGTCAGCAGGAGACTTTCTTCATCCGATACCTTCATCACATCCGCAAATGGAATCACTGCTTTCATTTCCTGTACTGCAGTCTGTTCATTTCTCCACAAGGATGCACGGTAATTTGGATCATAAGAAATCAATGCTCCCGCGTCTTTTGCGATATGAACGGCTTCTAAAGTTGCACTTTTTGCCGGTTCATCCGTCAGGGAAAGCGATCCGAAATGAAAAATTTTACCTTTTTGCAAAAGCGTCGGATCCAGTTCTTCTTTCCGAAGTTGTGTATCCGCGCCCGGTTTTCTTGCAAATGAAAATTTCCGCTCACCGTTTTCATCAATTTCTACAAACGCAAGTGTAGTAAAATACTTATCATCTTCGATCAGATGGTCCACTGCAATCCCCTCATTTTGTAAGGTTCTTTTTAAAAATGCACCATGCATGTCTTTTCCGACTTTTCCAATAAACGATGTCCGGTATCCCATATGGCTTGCAACCGTCAACAAATTCGCCGGTGCACCACCGGGATTCTGCTCAAACAGCTTCATTCCATCTTTTCCGTATCCTGCCTCGGTAAAATCGATCAGCAGTTCACCCAATGCTACAATATCAACCTCTTTTTCCATTCTTTAATTCCTCCACAATTTCATTATAACGCTTTTTATTCAGCCGATAAAAGAATAATACCACAGCAGTCACAATCCAGAGAACCCCCGGAATGGTTGTAAATGCATGTTTCATAATGGAAAGTACGGCTGCATTTTGTGTCTGGTTTGCCACATACCCGTATTTTCCGAGTAATCCGGCAAGAAGTGCTGTTCCAATTGCCATTCCAATCTTGTTTCCAAGCGAGATAAACGCATATTGAAATCCATCGTTGCGCAATCCGGTTTTCCACTCACCGTACTCCACACAATCCGGAATGATTGCATAAATTGCGGTATTGAATCCGGAAAAGAAAAACTGTGTAATTCCAGACAATGCATAAAAGATAACCGGAGCTTCTTTTACATTAAAGAAAAACATGGAAAGCATCGAAATTCCTGTCAAAAGTGCAAATACACTGGCAGTTCTTCCTTTATTGTTCAGTTTACGGAATACCGGCTGAAAGCAGGCTGCTCCAATAATGGAAGGAATAATGATGCACATCGAATAAGTGGTATAATACGAGGCATTTCCTTCTACATAAGTAAAATAATACAGGACATCCGCATTTCTTCCATATAAAGTAAAACCAAATAAAATCTGTCCTACCAGAGCCAGCAGATACGGACGATTCTGAAGCACCGCTTTTAGCTGGACTTTTATAGAAATTTTTTCTTTTTCCGGTGTGATCACAGCCTCTTTTGTCTTTGCAAAGCAAAAGAAATGACATGCTGCAAAAATGCATCCATAAATAACTGCCACCGTCAGATATCCGGTTTTTGCACTGCTGCTTCCAAATTTGTTAATCAAAGGAACGGTAATGATATTTAACACACCGATTGCAATCATTGCTGCAACGGAACGGGAAGTGTTGATTTTTGCACGCTCATCAATGTCCTGTGTCATTGCTCCACAGAGTGTTCCATATGGAATATTCACACAGGTATATCCCAAAACAAGGAGACAATATGTGATTACCATATATACAATTTTTGCAGTCTGATTCCAGTCTGGTCTTGCCCAGAATGTCATTACAAGGAGCACCGCCGTAATCGGTGCCGCCACCAAAAGCCATGGACGGTATCTTCCCCATCTTGTCTTTGTCTTGTCGGTCAGTCCCCCGACAATCGGATCATTAATGGCATCCCAGAATCGGGAAAACAGCATCAGTGCAGACACTGCTGCCATACTGATTCCAAATACATCGGTATAAAAAATCATTAAAAAATTGCTGACAAACATCCAACTGAAATTACATCCCACATCACCAAAACCATATGCAATTTTGCTGATCAGCGGCACTTTTCCACTTCTGTTCTCGCTACCCATACGTTCCTCCTACTTTATCAGAGTTTCTGGCAAAACTCGATTCTCTCCTCATTCGGTCCTTTAATCATGAAAAACTTTACACCATTATCCCAAAACGGAAGCTGCTCAATTCCATCCGTAATGACTTCATATCCATTTTCACAGATCTTTTTATACATTTCTTCAATATCTCTCACATCCAGTGCGACATGCTGATATGCCCCGTCTGCCATTACCGCCTGTCCGTTCTCAAACGATTCGATACAGTAATTCTGAATCTGCAAAAACGCAACCTTTTCTTTTGCCTTTTCATTATAGGTTTCTAAAATCACTTCAAATCCAAGACTTTTATAAAATTCGATTGTCTTTTTTAAATCATTCGTCGGGAGCCCTATGTGGGCTACTCCGACAATTCCATATTCGTTTTTCATCTATTTAATCCTCCTGCACATTGATAATGACTTTCATCGTTGTCTCACGGTTATCATCAATATACTGGTATGCTTTCAGATAATCTTTAAATGCAAACGTTTTTGAAATTAATGGTTTCAAATGTACCTTTCCCTCATTGACAAGACGGATACCATCTACATAATCGTCATGCCGGTACATCATGGTACTTTTAATATCGAGTTCGTGATCATTTGCGACTGCCAGATCCACCTCTGCCATTCCTGCAAATACTGCAACCAGTACGATCACACTTCCTTTTCTTGCATATTTGATTGCCTGCCCCATCGTAATGTTATTTCCTGCACAGTCATAGATCACATCTGCCTTATCCGGACCAAATGCCTCTACCATAGCCTCTCCAAAATCTTTGTGCAGCGTGTTGACACATACATCAATTCCACATTCTTTTGCTTTTTCCAAACGCAGATCACTGACATCGGTAATCATAACCTTTGCTGCTCCCATCCCTTTTGCTGTTTGTGCAACAAGATTTCCAATTGGACCTGCGCCGATTACTGTGATATTCATTCCTTTTACATCGCCCATCTGCTTTACTCCATGAACTGCAACTGCAAGAGGCTCGATCATCGCCCCTTCTTCATAAGACATATCTTCCGGAATCGGTGTTACCTTAGATGCATCTACTGCAAAATATTCAGAAGCCGTACCTGTGGTCTGGAATCCCATAACCTTTAATTCCTCGCAAAGATTATATTTTCCATGGCGACACGGATAGCAGTGTCCGCAATAAACCTGTGGTTCAATCGTAACTTTCTGTCCGATCTGAAACCCGGAAACATTTTTCCCTATTTCTGCGATTTCTCCGGAAACCTCATGTCCCTGTGTCACCGGATATTTCGTAAACGGATGCTTTCCATGATATACATGGATATCAGAACCACAGATACCTATATTTCTGATTTTTACCAGTACCTGATCATCCTTGACTTCTGGAACCGGAACCTCTCTAAATGTAATTTCTCCTGGATTTGTCATTACCTGCTGTAACATAATTGTTTCCTCCTTTATATTTGTCCTTCTTTTGTTTTATCTTTTATAAAATGTTTTATTAAAGTAATTACATTATTGTCCCATTCCTCTGTTTTGTCAATAGTTTTTGAGAGTTTTTACCAGTTGCACAATTTTTTATTTTATTTTTTGTACAATTTTTCTAAATTTTTAAACAAAAAAGTTCCCTCTTTACCGCATGTACACGCCAGTAAAGAAGGAACTTTTTTAATTTCATCATTACGAACAGCATTCTTTTACATATTCATACAAAAAATGTTTTGCCGCACCAACCGCCGATGCTTCTTTTTCATAAGAACAATTTTTCAGATAAGAAATATCCCTGTCAAATCCATTGTAAGACAATACCCTCTGTCCCAATGGAATCATATACTCTGCCAGTACACCTCCGACATCTCCCCCAAGTATAATATCCATATCGTATGCCATCCGAAGATTGGATATCAGGATAGCAAGATGATCCAGATATCTTTCCCATTTTTGTTCAGCTTCCTTATTTCCCTGTTTCAATTGTTCCATAAATACTTCCAGAGAATTTTTTCCGTCCCCAGTCAGCACACTTGCCGCACAATAAGCATCTGCACACCCCTGCTTTCCACAATAACATCTGTCCCCTCCGGGAATCAGGATCATATGTCCAAACTCTCCTGCCTTCTGGTTCTGTCCACGAAACAGTTTTCCATCAATGCAAAATGCCCCTCCAAGAGTATGATTTAAGGAGAGGTATATCGCATTGTTATATTTTTGTGTATCTTCCGCAAGCATAGCGGAATTAGCATCATTCTCAAAATAAACCGGAAATCCCAATGCCTGTTCCAAAAAACGCAGACTGTAATTTTCTACCTGAAGAGCATGCGATTTTAGAACTGTCTTCTCATTCTGATCGATAATTCCGGGAATTGCAATTCCAATTCCTAAAATATCTTTCTCCGTTTTGCATTCTTTCAGAAACTGTTGTACCTGCCCGGCAATTTTTACACTATAATCGATATCCGGTGAAAATTTTAAACGGACACGTTTCAGATGTTCGATTTCATATCCCAGATTTACGAGTACCATTTCCAGATGATTAGCGGTAATTACAAGTCCCATTGCCCTGCAATATTCCTTGTTAATTCCTATGCTTTTGGCTTTTCTTCCCCCGGTAGATGCATACTCTCCATTTTCTACAATCAGTCCCTTTGCAATCAGCTCATTGACATTTGTCAGAACTGTAGGCATACTAAGCCCCAGTTCTTTTGCCAGTTCTGCCTTTGATGTAACGGAATGGTTCAACATGTAATTAATAATTTCAGTTCTTGCTATATTGCGTTTTTCTCTTTTTTCCGGCATAATCTTCCTCTTAAATAAAGTATTTTATAAAAGTATCATATGCTTTTATTTATTATTTGTAAAGAACAAATTTCATCCTATATCCAGACAAAAAACCGCTGCGGCTGCAACGGTTTTCATTCTGTCTATTATTCTTATTTTACGGTAACGGTCTTTACTTTCGACCATGCAGAATATGCTTTCTTATTGTTATCATTTTCTGTCTTGGCACAGGAACGAACCCGCACGTAATACTTCTTTTTTGAAGTAAGGTATTTGATTGTAACAGAAGTCTTCTGATCGTGAACACTTACTTTTTTTGCGCCCTGAAACTTGCTGTTGGTTGCATACTGTACCTCATATCTGTAATTATTTACTTTCGACCAGCTTACTTTTGCACTGCTCTTTCCGGCAGAAACAGATACGGTCGGAGCCTTCAGATTTATTTTTTTCACTCCGATTTCGTACTTGTACTGTTTTCCATAATAATTATTTACATATGCATAATAAGTTCCTGTATAAGGCGCAATAAACACATCACCGGATGACACACAGAAATCCTCTGCCCCCACAGATGGCCAGAAAAAATCTGTTTTTGTTGTTTTACCAAGCAATTTTACAATCGTTGTTTTTTCACTGTAAGAGTCTGCATCACAGATAAATTTATAGCTCTGTCCCTTTTTCAATGTAATTGCATAAAAATCATCATTGTCTTTCTCACCGGCATAAGTATTTTCCATAAATCCTGTATACATGGTGTTTACTTTCATATCTACAGCATCATTTTTCTTCTCGTTCGGCTCAAGCTCACAGGCATTATTTTTTTCAAACGAAAAACGATACGTTGTAGAAGGCCGAAACTGGTAATGTGATTGCAGTGATACATAATAAGTTCCCTTTGCAAGCCCCACATAATTATCTGCTGCTGCCCCTGCACAGTCCACCATGATCTTCCAGATCTTTTCCCCTTTGGCTGTATAAACAGCTACATCATAATTTTCCAGGGATTTCGGATCCTCCTCATTCAAATGAATCCGAAGGATTCCCTGCTGATCCAGCGTAACCTTGTTCCAGTATACCTTATCCGCATCCCATTTTACGGTATAATCAGTATCAAACGCCTTCTCCGTTGCTGTGTCCATGGAAGTTTCCTCAACCGTAATTCCATCGGCATATGCCGGTACCGGTGCCACGACACCTGCGGACAGCGCCAGTGCCAGTATCATTGCAGTTACTTTCTTTTTCATAGTATTCTCCTTTTTGTTTGCATTTTAACCGGATCGATTGCCCTCCACAATTCGTCCGACTCTCCCATTGTAAACATTTTAGGATGTAACCACAATAGGCGATAAGTCCTATAATTAACACAGTTTGCTGCCGCTTCCAAGAAATTATTTTGTAAAAATTATCCCTGTGCATACCGTGTCAGGAACTGCTTTGTCCGCTCTTCCTTCGGATGATCGATCACCTGATGCGGATCTCCCTGTTCTACGATCACACCACCATCCATGAAAATCAGCTGATCTGCCACATCACGGGCAAATGCCATCTCATGTGTAACAATGATCATCGTTGTTTTCTGTTCTGCCAGTGTGCGGATGACTTTTAAAACCTCACCGGTCAGCTCCGGATCAAGTGCCGATGTCGGCTCATCAAAACAGAGAATATCCGGTTTTAAGGCAAGTGCACGCGCAATTGCCACCCGCTGTTGCTGTCCGCCGGACAACTGATGCGGATAATGATCCATACGCTCCGCAAGTCCCATGCGCTCTAACAGCTGTCTGCCGTGTGCATCAATTTCTTCCAAGATCTTTTTCTTATTCTGTTTGAAATCCGGACGTTCCTGTGCCAGAAGCTGTTCCGCAAGCGTCACATTCTGTAACGCTGTATACTGTGGAAACAGATTGAATGACTGAAACACCATGCCAAAATGCAGACGTTTTCTGCGCAGATCCGCATCCTTTTCCATTCCGGCTGTTGATGCATCAAACAAATTCTCTCCATTAACCGTAATCGTTCCGCCATTCGGGCGCTCCAGAAAATTCAGACAGCGCAGAAGCGTTGTCTTTCCGGAGCCGGACGATCCGATAATTGCAAGCGCCGTGCCTTCCTCCATGGAGAAACTGACATCTTTTAATACATTCGTTCTGCCGAAATGTTTTTCTATATGTGATACCTCTAAGATTGCCATGTTATCCTCCTACTTAAAGTAATCCAGCTTACGCTCAATATAATTAAATAAAAGCGTCAAAATACCAATAAAAATAAGATAAAATACACCGGTGTAAAACAGCGGCCAGGTCAGGCCATCGGATTTCATAAACGCAGCACCGGCAAAGGTCAGCTCATAGGCTGCAATGATACGCGCAAGAGAGGTATCTTTTACAAGCGTAATGATCTCGTTTGACATCGGTGGTACAACGCGCTTGATCATCTGAAGCAATGTGATTTTGAAAAAGATCTGATGCTTTGTCATGCCAAGCACCTGTCCGGCTTCCCTCTGTCCGGCCGGAACTCCCTCGATTCCTCCACGGAAAATCACAGAAAAATAGCACGCATAATTAATCACAAATGCCACTACGGTTGCGGTAATTCGCCCGCTCTCATTTCCGCTCCAGACGGTCGTATGGAGCCAGAGCCCCGGTCCATAGAAAATAATGATCAGCTGAAGCATCAGAGGTGTTCCACGGATGATCCAGACCAGAATCTGAACCAGACGCTGCAGCGGTTTAAACTTGCTGAGCAGGCCAAATGCCAGCACCAGCCCAAGCGGCAGCGCAAAAATCAGTGTCAGTATAAAAATTTCAAAAGTGGTGGCAAGACCTGTCAAAAGTGACTGTGTTACTGTCCAGAACATGATTTATTTCCCCTCTGGTACGACAACTACCTGTGCATTGTTACAATAAGCATTGGTACATTCCATTGCAGAAGTTACCTCGCTCGTCAGAGTCATTCCATTCCATACGACATCGATATTCTTGGAATTCAGTTCCATGACCTTGTTGTCCCAGTCGATCTCTACAAAATCAACCTCTACACCAAGTTTTTCTCCGACAAGTTTTGCCATATCTGCATCAAAACCGATCCAGTTGCCATCTTTATCCTTATAATCCATCGGCTCAAAATCGGTCACACCGACAACCAGTTTTCCTCTTCCCTTGATGTAATCCACGTCACTGTCTTTTGGGGACTGTTCAAAGGTGGCATCTTTCTGCTCTACAAGTGCTTCCTGAACACCGTAGGTTTCGGCAATTTTTTCCATGCTTCCGTCTTTATAAGAGTCAGCAAACACCTGATTGATATAAGAAGCCAGATCCGATCCTTTCCGGCATCCAACGCCATACTCCTCGGTCGTAAGTTCGTCTGTATGCTTCAGATTCGGATAACTGGTGCCCTCACCAATCATGGCACCTGCCATCAGAAGGTCAATGATCGCTGCATCAGATGTACCGGAAGCAACTTCCATCAGGGCATCTGCCTGAGACGAAACGGAATTGTACTGAAATCCCTTTTCTTTTGCAGCTTCTTCTCCGGCAGATCCTGCCTCTACTGCATATACCATGCTCTTTTCGCTCTTTCCGGTATCTCCTGCTCCTTTGGATGCACCACAGGCAGTCATACCAAGTGTCAGCGCTGCTGCCAGCAATACTGCAAGTTTCTTTTTCATAATGTTCCTCCATTAATTATTAATTCTTCTGTTTACTACATGTTTACCATATTATCATATTATCATGTTATCATGCTAAAGTAAAGAGGAGTAAATTACAAACCTTCCTGCATTTTTTCCCTGACCATTTTTACCATCTGAATCACCAATGTCGGCACAAATGCCAGCAGCAGAATATATCCATACATCAGCACTCCCATTTCTGCCACATCAAACAGCCTCTCAAAAACCGGAACGCAAAGTACCAGTCCCAAAAGAATACATCCACCCAAAAATGCTCCCATGCTGTACTTGTTGGACCCAAGTCCAGCCCGTGCCATGGACTTTTGGCTCCGGCAGTTAAACCCATGAAACAGGCGTGCCAGTGTCAGCGTTGCAAAAGCCATCGTTGCTGCAAGCGCGGTACTCTGCTGCAGCCCTATATAATAAGAAGTCATGACCGGACACGCAATCAACGCTCCCTCTGCCACAATTTTCCCCAGAAACGAACCGGTCAGTATTCCGGCAGAAGGATCCCTTGGTTTTTCCTCTAAAAGTGCTGCATCTGCCGGCTCCATGCCAATCGCAATTGCCGGAAGCGAATCCGTCAGCAAATTGATAAAAAGCAGATGCACCGGTGCAAACGGAACCGGAAGTCCTGCAAGTGAAGTATACAGTACCGCCAGAATCGCTGCCATATTGCCGGACAGCAAAAACAAAATAGCATTCTTTATATTCCGGTATACATTTCTTCCATTCACCACCGCCTGAATGATGGTCGCAAAATTATCATCTAAAAGAATCATGTCTGCCGCATCTTTTGCCACTTCTGTTCCTGTAATCCCCATTGCCACTCCGATATCTGCGCGTTTTAATGCCGGTGCATCGTTGACACCATCCCCCGTCATGGAAACAATCCGTCCTTTTTTCTGCCATGCCTTTACAATTCTTATCTTATGTTCCGGCGAAACTCTGGCATATACACAGATTTTTTCCAGTTTTTCCTGCAATTCCTTCTCACTCATGGCATCTAACTCCCTTCCGGTCACAGCCAAATCCCCTTCCTGATAAATTCCAAGCTGTTTTGCAATCGCACGCGCGGTAATTTTGTGATCCCCTGTAATCATGACCGTGCGGATTCCTGCTCTCTTTGCATCGGCAACCGCCTGAATGGCTTCCGGTCTTGGCGGATCCATCATGGCAATCAGCCCGAGAAAGATCAGATTTTCTTCGCTTTCTATGGTCAGCGGTCCTTCACTCTCTTTATACGCAAATGCCAGCACACGCAATCCCTGCCCGGAAAATTCCGCAATCTTTTTTTTGATTTTTTCTGCCTCCGTCGGATCAAGCGGAACAATTCCGGTACTTTTCCGGACAAATTCACAGCGTTCCAGTAATACATCCGGTGCCCCTTTGGTCAGAATGGTTCCGACCCCGTGCAGGTAATATCTTGTGCTCATCCGTTTCCGCTCAGAATCAAACGGAACCTCTTCGAGACGTTTCATACAGCTTCGAAGCATTTCTTCCCGGTAACCGCCTTCGCCCATCATTCCCCCTTTCGGCGCGGGAATTTTACGAAACATTTCCAACAGGGCATATTCGGTCGGATCTCCGATTCCTTTTCCGTTCTCCAATGTTGCATCATTGCTAAGCACCGCATCGTAGACCAGATATCTGTGCAGCTGCTCTTCCATGGAAAGCTGTCCGGGCAGATATTCCCTGTCGTCCACATAAACTTTCTGCACGGTCATCTTATTCTGTGTCAGCGTTCCGGTTTTATCCGAACAGATCACCGATACACACCCAAGGCTCTCCACTGCCTTCAGCTTTCTGACGATGGCATTTTCCTTTACCATCTTTTGTGTTCCCATCGCCTGCACAATGGTCACGATTGAACTGAGTGCTTCCGGAATGGCGGCTACCGCAAGTGCAACCGCAAACATCAATGCATCCAGAAGCGGCATTTTACGGTATAAACATAACCCCAATACCACTGCTGAAATTCCCATAACCAGAACTGCCAGCTTTCTGCTGAACTGATCCAGACTCACCTGTAATGGTGTCTTACGGTCCCGGATATCATTCATCATCCCGGCAATCTTTCCGATCTCTGTATGCATCCCTGTTCCTGTAACCAAAACCTGTGCGCGTCCATAAGTGACCAGGCTTCCGGAATATACCATGTTTCTGCGGTCTGCCAGCGGCAGATCCTCCGGCAGACTGCCTTGTGTCTTTTCTACATTGGTGGATTCTCCGGTCAGCGCACTCTCATTGACCTGCAGGGAAAAATTATCCAGAATCCTTCCATCTGCCACAACCATGTCGCCAGCTTCCAGTTCCACAAGATCTCCAGGAACCAGTTCCCTCGAAGGGATCTCTTTCTTTTTCCCTTCCCGGATGACTTTTGCACACGGTGCAGACAGATTTTTCAGACTGTCCAGTGATTTTTCCGCTTTCTGGTGCTGCACCGTTCCCAAAACTGCATTCATCACCAGGACAACTGCAATTACAATCGTACTCTCTACATTTCCGGAACACATGGAAATAAGCGCGGCGATCAGCAAAATGACAATGAGTAAATCTGCAAACTGTGACAAAAAGACCCTCAGAAGCCCGGGTCTTTTTCCCTCTTCCAGTATATTTTCCCCACATGTTTCCCGGATTTCTTTCACCTGCATTTCGGATAATCCCTGCTCCGTAGTAGAAAATACGTCTCTTAGCTGCTCTTTGGAATACTTCCAGTATTTTTTCATGGCATGCCCTCCCTGTGTTGTGGTACAAAAAAAGAAACGAGACTTTTTTGCACCAGAATAATGCAATAAAAAGTCTCGTTTCTTCGTGTACAGCCCGGTTCCAGCTTTCCTGTAACGTGATGACGGCCTGCACAACACCCGGACACACCGGATGCAAACTACTCCCTGTTTATTATCTTTTTGTATTTTACCCATATCCTCTTTCATTTGTCAACTGCTTTGTTTCTTTTTTCACCACATTGCACAAAATATTTGTTTCTTTAAGCATTATATAGTATAATAAATCCAAAGATTAACCTACATCAGGGATTTACATGATAGAATAGGAGACACGCTTATGATGCTTACACTCATTCCTTTTTTTGACCGGAATATGTCCGTTAGTGCTTATTCTCTGTTTACCAGAAAAAATAACTTTCTTATGAACCCAAGCCTTCTTGGTTCCAGACAGTTTGACGGGGCTGCCTATGTAGACGGGCTGGAACTGATTCAGGAGCTTGGAACCACCACACTCTCCGGAGGAAAACCGATTTTTGTATCTTTAAATAATATCTCTATTTTCAGCAGTCTGGAGTCCGAGTGCAAAAATACAAACCATGCACCGATTCTCCTGATTGACCAGACATTTCCTCCGGTATCCATGTATACAGACCGCATCCGCGAACTGCGCGAATTCGGATATCATTTTGCAATCCGTAATCTTCCTGTTCACTGCTACGAAGACTACGCACCGATTCTGTCACAGATGGACTACATTCTGATTGACTGCCAGAAAATAGATGCCGTCAAGGCTTCTTTCTATTTCCGCAAACTGTATCCGGATATCTGTATCTGTGCCAGCAACATTCCGGACATGGAAACATTCGGAAAACTCAGTCCTGCAGAAACAATTTCTTTATTTGAAGGAACCTTTTTCCGTATGCCGGTCACACGCGGTGAACATAAAGTATCGCCCCTGAAGATCAATTACATTTCGCTTCTGAATCTGATTGAAGAAGATGATTTTGACCTGACCAAAGCGGCTGATATTATCAGTCAGGACACGGCTCTTATCATCTCTTTGCTTCGGCTGGCAAATACACGCTCCTTTAATTCAGAAATCACTTCCGTGCGGGTTGCTGTCTCAATGCTGGGGCAGAAGGATCTGACGCGCTGGATTCAGACAACCGTCATTGAGAAACTGTGTTCTGACAAGCCAAATGAGCTGATGCGCCTCTCCCTGCTGCGTGCCAAGTTTGCAGAAAATCTTGCACCGGTCTTTGGCATGGCAATGCGTTCCCAGGAACTGTTTCTGACCGGTCTTTTCTCGATTCTGGATATTATTCTGGATTGTTCCATGGAAGAAGCTCTCTCCATGGTGCGTGTATCGGGCAAGATCCGCACCGCCCTTCTGGAACATACCGGTTCCCTGGCAGAAGTGCTTCACTTTATTGTAAAATACGAATCTGCAGAATGGCAGGAAGTTTCCCGCCAGCTGGTGCTTAAAAACATCGAAATTCCGGATGTTTCCCATGCATGGGTTTCTTCCCTGCAATGGTATGCAAAACTGATTGCCATGAATGAATAATGTCAGATAAAAAAAGGATGCACAAAACGTGCATCCTTTTTTATTGTTTTATTTTCTTCCGCTGGTTCCTTTCAGACGTGCCATCGCACGGGAAAGAGAAGCTCTTGAGTGGTAATACTCACGGATACTCTGCTTCTGGCGCATCTGCTCCTCTGCACGCTCTTTTGCTTCGCGGGCTCTTGCCACATCGATTTCCTCCGGACGCTCTGCAGTCTCCACGAGAAGTGTCACACGGTTATTGACGATCTCGACAAATCCCATTCCGACAACTGCATATTCCCAGTTATCCGTGCCTTCCGGCTGAAACCTCATCTCGCCCTCATCAATGGCAATGACCATATCCTCATGATGAGCCAGAATTTCTTTTTGCCCATCATATTCCGGAACGATCAGAGAACGGCATCTTCCGGAAAAGAACACACGGTTTGCAGATATAATTTTTAAATAGAATGTATTGCCTGCCATAATGATCTCCGTTCTTTATGCTATGCGTTCTGCTCCATCTGCTCGGCTTTCTTCTTAACATCCTCGATAGTTCCTGCATTAAAGAATGCATTCTCCGGATATTCATCCATCTCACCATCTAAAATTGCTTTAAAGCCACGAATTGTTTCTTTCAACGGAACATATACACCCTTGATACCGGTGAAGTTCTCTGCTACATGGAACGGCTGTGACAGGAACTTCTGAATCTTTCTTGCACGGTATACCAGGACTTTATCTTCATCTGCCAGCTCTTCCATACCAAGAATTGCAATGATATCCTGCAATTCCTTATACTTCTGAAGGATCTCCTGCACTTTACGTGCAACTTCATAATGCTCCTCCCCAACAATATCCGGCTCAAGGATACGGGAAGATGACTCCAGAGGATCAACCGCCGGATAAATACCCTGCTCAACGATCTTTCTGGAAAGTACGGTTGTTGCATCCAGATGTGCGAATGTCGTAGCTGGTGCCGGGTCTGTCAGGTCATCGGCTGGTACATATACAGCCTGTACGGAAGTGATAGATCCATTCTTTGTAGAAGCGATCCTCTCCTGTAATTCACCCATCTCCGTAGCCAGTGTCGGCTGATAACCTACGGCTGACGGCATACGTCCAAGCAATGCGGATACCTCTGATCCGGCCTGTGTGAAACGGAAAATGTTATCAATGAAGAGAAGCACATTTTTATGCTGCTCATCACGGAAATACTCAGCCATGGTAAGTCCGGTCTCAGCGACACGCATACGAGCCCCTGGCGGCTCATTCATCTGTCCAAACACTAAGGCTGTTTTTTCAAGTACACCGGATTCGCCCATTTCGGTCCACAGATCATTTCCTTCACGGGAACGCTCCCCGACACCGGTGAAAATGGAATATCCACCGTGCTCTGTTGCAATATTACTGATCAGCTCCTGGATCAATACGGTTTTTCCTACACCGGCACCACCGAACAGACCAATCTTACCACCCTTTGCATATGGGGCAAGTAAGTCGATGACCTTGATACCGGTCTCTAAGATTTCCTCTGCAGGGTTCTGATCTTCAAATGCTGGCGGCTCTCTGTGGATCACCCACTTTGGAGCATCCTCGATTGGCTTTCCGTCATCAATTGTTTCTCCTAATACGTTGAACAGACGTCCCAGTGTTGCCTCACCAACGGGTGTCTTGATACCGCTTCCGGTTGCAATGACTTCCATATCACGGTGAAGTCCTTCACTGGCTGCAAGCATAATACAGCGTACCGTATTATTTCCTATATGCTGTGCAACCTCCATGATACATTTTTTGTCACCATTTTGTACTTCCAGAGCGTCTCTGATTGCAGGCAATTCTTCGTCTTCAAATTCAACGTCCACAACAGGTCCCATAACCTGTATGATTTTTCCTGTTTTCATCCTAGGCCTCCATTATCTCTTTTTCTTGCGCTTCTGGGATTTTGCTCCCGCAATTACCTCTGTGATCTCCTGGGTAATCGCTGCCTGTCTGGCACGGTTATACATGATATCCAGCTCATGAAGCATATCCTTTGCGCTGTTGGTTGCTGCCTCCATCGCCATCATACGGGCATTCTGCTCGCAGGAGAAGGATTCTACCAGCGCACCATAAACAAATCCTACCACATAGTCCGGAACAATACGATTCATCACTGCATCTGCCGATGGACGCAGGGCAAGCTCCTCACGTCTGACATCCAGCGGAATCTCCACGTTGTGGAAATCTGCTTTTTTCAGTGGAAGCAGCTGCAGGATTTCTGCTTCTTCCTGCATCGCATTGACCATTGAGGTATAAATGATATAGATTTCATCAAACTCTCCCTGACGGTAACCTTCGAGAAGTTCCTCAGAGATATTTCGTGCACGGTTCAATGTCGGATTCTGAATCGTATAATGGAACTGTTTGTTGATCTCAATTCCACGTTCTTCAAAATAATGTCTTCCGACTTCACCAAGCACATACAGCTGACGTTTCGGGTGCTTTGCAAGTTCCTCTTCCGCAATTTTTAAAATATTGTGGTTGTAAGATCCTGCCAGTCCCTTATCTGCCGTAACCACCATATAAGCGATCCGTTTTTCTTCTTCCGGAATCTCATCTGTGGACCTGAAATAAATACTGTCCAGATCCGGCAAATGCCGCAGAATACGGCTCATCTCAGATTGCAGGGTAAAGAAATACGGTTCTGTGTCCGTCAGCATTTTTTTAGATTTCTTTAATTTCGAAGAAGAAATCATGTACATTGCATTTGTAATCTTTAATGTATCATTGATACTCTTCATTCGATCCTGAATTTCTTTTGCATTTGCCATCGTAACACCTGCTTACTGTTCTGCTGCGAACTCTGCTGCAGCATCTTTGATTTTCTGTCTCAGTTCATCGGATAAAGCTTTTGTCTGCTCAATTTCTTTTCCGATCTCCGGATGTTTCAGATCCATGAAATCCAGAATATCTTTCTGATACTGTTTTACCTGTCTGGTAGGTATCTTATCGAATACACCGTCCGTTGCCATGCACAGGGTTAATACCTGCTCATGCATGGAAAGCGGATGACTCAGCGGCTGCTTCAACAGCTCCATCAGAGCTTTTCCGTGCTGCAGCTGTGCTTTTGTTGCATCATCCAGATCAGAAGCAAACTGTGTGAACACTTCCATCTCACGGTACTGTGCCAGATCGATACGGATACTACCGGATGCTTTCTTCATTGCCTTTGTCTGGGCTGCACCACCGACTCGGGATACGGAAAGTCCTACGTTTACGGCTGGTCTCATACCTGCGTTGAACAGGTTGCTCTCGAGGAAGATCTGACCATCGGTAATGGAAATAACGTTGGTAGGAATATATGCGGAAACATCACCGGCCTGTGTTTCAATAATCGGCAGTGCGGTGATGGAACCGCCACCTAACTTGTCACTCAGATGACTGGAACGCTCAAGCAGTCTGGAGTGTAAGTAGAATACATCACCCGGATAAGCCTCACGTCCCGGGGAACGCTCAAGCAGAAGGGAAATTGCACGGTATGCAACCGCATGCTTGGACAGATCATCATATACAATGAGAACATCTTTGCCCTTGTGCATAAAATATTCTGCCATGGCAGTTCCTGCATATGGAGCTATGTACTGTAAAGATGCCGGATCACTGGCTGTAGAAGATACTACGATGGAATAATCCATGGCATCATGTTTCTTTAATGTATTTACAATCTTTGCAACGGTAGATGCCTTCTGACCAATGGCAACGTAAATACAGATTACATCTTTGCCTCTCTGGTTGATAATGGTATCTGTTGCAATGGATGTCTTACCTGTCTGACGGTCACCAATGATCAACTCACGCTGTCCACGTCCGATTGGGAACATGGAATCAATGGAAAGAATACCGGTCTCCATTGGTGTGTCTACGCTTTGTCTGTCGATGATACCAGGAGCTTCCTGCTCGATCGGACGATAATCATCCTCTTTTACATCCCCGTTTCCATCAATCGGCTCACCGAGTGCATTGATTACTCTTCCTACAAACGCATCACCGACCGGAATACCGGCTTTTTTCTTGGTACGAACCACTTTGGTTCCTTCTTTGATTCCGGTATCACGACCAAAAAGAATAATACCGATTTCATTCTGTCTGACATCCTGAACCATTCCTTTGACTCCGTTTTCAAAGGCTACGATCTCGCCATACATTGCATGATCAATTCCGTATACGGTAACAATTCCATCACCGACCCAGATGACCTCACCTGTCTCACGGCTTTCCTCATCCCAATTGATATTTTCGATCTCACCCTGAATAATGGAGATAATATCTGTTGCACTAATAGCGCCCAAAGGGGTCACCTCCCTGTAAGTTTTCTTTCTAACTGACGCAGACGTCCTTCATAACTATGGTCAAACTCTTTGTATCCAACCTTAACGACATAGCCACCAATCAGTGACTCGTCTATGCTCTGCGTCAGGGTAATTTCACTATCCGGATAATTTTTATCCAGAATTGCTTTTGCCTCTTTCTCCTCATCTTTGCTCGGAGTCTCGGCATAAATCAGGTCCGCACGAACCACATGATGCATCTGATCCCAGTATTTATAATAATATTGGAAAATATCCTGCATCTCGGTCATGTTACCAATCCTGCACATGATCTTCATGTACCGGACCAGCACATCTTCTGTCGTTTCCAGTGCAAATACCTGATCGATAATTTCATACTTTTTTGCTGCCGGTACGACCGGGCTCGTCAGAACTTTCTGCAGTTGCGGTGTCATAAAGAAAAGTTTTTCCGCTTTCTCGACATCCTCTCTGCTGACAGACAGCCGGTATAGTACCTTGGCACTATTTACTGCTGCCTGCGTCATGTGCTTCACCCGTCTTCATAATCTTCTTAGCAGCCAGCAAAGCTAGCTCTGCGATCTTTGCCTGAGCATCTCTGGTTGCCTTTTCCTGCTCATTTGCAATATCACTCTTTGCTTTCTCAAGCATATGATCTGCTTCGGCTCTGGTTGCTTCCATTTTATTGTTATATTCTTCCTGTGCACGCGTCTTCGCATCGAGAATGATCTGATCTGCCTTTTCTCTGGCACCCTTTAACTGGTTCTCATACTCACTCTTCATCTGCGCTGCATCGTCCTGCTGTTTTTGGGCATCCTCGAACTGTTTGTTGATCATGTCCTCCCTCTCATGAATGATATTCATGACCGGCTGAAACAAAAACTTACGAAAGATTGCATATAAAACAAGCAGATTTACGATCGTCCACAAGATATCCCATGGATTTATACTCAGCATAGTTTACTGCTCCTTTCTTAATGTAATAATTACACAGGTAATCATTATTTTAAGAAAAGAATGATAAGTAATGCAATAACGAAACCGTAAATAGCGGTTGCCTCGGCAAGTGCACAACCAAGAAGTAATGCTTTGGAAATCTTACCTTCTGCTTCCGGCTGTCTTGCGATAGCGTCTACTGCGGAACCTGTTGCCTTACCGATTCCAAGACCTGCTCCGATACCTGTTAATACTGCTACTCCTGCTCCGATTGCTACAAATAATGATGCTGACATAATGTTTTCTCCTTTTCTTTTCTCAGTTAATTAGTGTGTTACTCCGTTGCTTCCTTGATGAACAAGCCTGTAAGGAATACAAATACGTATGCCTGAATCAGTCCGTCAAAAATATCAAAGTAACAACTGAATATTGCTGGAAGTACGGGTGGAACCACCATCTTCAGTAACTCCATAATAACGAAGGAACCAAGTACATTTCCAAACAATCGCATACAAAGTGATAATGGTTTGATGAATATCTCAAGAATGTTAATTGGAAGAACTACAGGCATTGGTTCCGCAAAACTCTTTAACCAGCCTTTGGTACCTTTCTTTCTCACTCCTGCTGCTTCAATTAAGATGATACTCATCAATGCAAGCGCTACCGTGACATTCATGTCTTTTGTCGGCGGCTTGAAGCCTAATAGGCCGATGAGGTTGGCAATTCCTATGTAGATGGCAACTGCTGCCAGGTACGGAATGTACGCTTTACCGTTTTCTCCTATCGTGTCCTCAAAGAATCCATACAGTTTTGAAACAGCAAGTTCAAGTACTACCTGCTTACGGCTTGGATTCTCAACTCTAAGTCCTCTGACAAGGATCAGACACAAAAGAAGAATGACCGCCATGATGATCCATGTAACAACAACCGATTCATAGATCGGAATGCCACCAAACAGCGGGATTGTAAAGACGGTATCGCAATTCAGCTCCTCCATCAGATTCTTTACCAACGCATCCAACAGTCTCACTTCCTTTCTTAACTTTTGAATCAAAAGCTATTATATTTGTCATATTGTAAAAAGTAAAACGTTTTTTTTATATAAACTATATGTCATATTTGTATATTTCTCATATGGTCATACACTTTATATATAAAAAGAGGCGTCGTACATACATTACGACGCCTTTGCTCTACCCACTGTGGTATTCTACCCCTTTCTTCCAAAAAATGCAAGCACAAAAAAACTAATTTTCGGCAAAGAACTCCGAAAGAACTTCTTTCAGCGTATTTGCAGACTCATGCAGTTTGGAAACTTCCTCCTGATCCAGATCAATTGGAACCTTGGTTTCATAGCCATCGCGGCCAACGATACACGGCAGACTTAACACCACGTCTGAGATTCCATACTCTCCGTGCAGCATGGTCGAAATCGGCAGAATGGATTTTTCATCTCTTATGATTGCTTCGCAGATGCGCTTAACTGACATGGCAATTCCATAATATGTGGCTCCTTTTTTGGAAATAATCTCATAGGCACTCTGTTTTACCTCCGCGGCGATACGTTCCGTTGCTTCCATATGATTATAGTGCCCCCGCATCTCACAGAAATTGTCCAGCGGTATTCCGGATATATTCGCACTGCTCCATGCCGCAATCTCACTGTCCCCGTGTTCTCCCACGATAAAAGCATGTACACTTCTGCTGTCCACTCCCAGATGCTGTCCCAGATGATACTTCAGTCTGGCAGAATCCAGCACAGTTCCGGAACCAATTACCCGGTTTTCCGGATAACCGGACAGTTTCTGCGCCGTGTAAGTCAGAATATCTACCGGATTTGCAACAATCAGAAGAATTCCTTCAAAATCTCTTTTTGTAATTTCCGGAATAATCGACTGGAAAATTGCAATGTTTTTGTTTACCAGATCCAGCCGCGTTTCGTCCGGCTTCTGATTTGCACCTGCTGTAATTACAATAATGGCTGCATCCGCAATATCATCATAATCTCCGGCATAAATCTGCATCGGTCTTCCAAACGGAATTCCGTGTACGATATCTTCGGCTTCCCCTTCTGCTTTCTGATGGTTTGCATCCAAAAGCACCATCTCGGTAAATAATCCGCTCTGCATCAGGGCGAATGCAGATGCAGAACCGACAAATCCACATCCGATAATTGCTACTTTTCCTGGTTTTAATTTACTCATATGGTTACCTCCTTCCAGGCACAAAAATTCTCTACCATATAGTCTGCCTCTTTTCCGTCATCATTTTTCGGGGAAATATTGGAATTTACATAAAACACCGGCATTCCGACACCTTTTGCACCACCGACATCACAACGGCTGTCATTCCCAATATACAGGGAATGTGACACATCCAGCTTATGCCGCTCCAACAATATATGAAAGAAACGTTTGTCCGGTTTTTTCGTGTGATAATCCGAAGAAATCAAAATATCGTCAAAATATTTTGTAATGCCTAAAACATTCATTTCATATGCGGTAAAAATGCGCTGGGCATTCGATAACAGATACACTTTTTTGTCCATTTTTTTCAGACTGGCAAGCATCTGCTGTGTCCCCGGATACAAACGGACATAATCGGTAGACAGCGCACGGAAAAACTGTCCGGTATGTATGGCAAGGGTCTTATCGGCCACGATCCCTTTTTCCTGATACAGTTTTTCAAACACTTCCCCGATCTCAATCTCTGGAGATGCCTCATGCGTATAATGCCTGTCCTCTTCCAGCGTCTTTTTCAACGCGCGCTCACAGTCGCTGACAAGTGCCGCATAGCGCTTCTGCAATTCCTTCGGTTCATAAATGGCCCCGTAATATCCAAAAAACAATGCCAGTTTCTCCCACAGTTTTGGAAAATCTTCCTCTGTGTGGATATCCACCAGTGTCCCGTACAGATCAAACACATAATTGTCGTACTGCACCGGCAACACGGCTTCCTGCAAATATTCTCCCATGTTAATTTCTCCCTTTTGTGATCTTTTACGTGCAAATTATACCAGATTTTCCCTGTACCTGTAAGTGGTAGCTACAACATTTTTCTGCGAAGTTTTTCCAATATCTTCCGCTCACTGCGCGATACGGATACCTGATTTTTCCCCATGCGCTTTGCTGTTTCTGCCTGGGAAAGATTGTCCATATAGCGAAATTTTATCAGCTGTGCTTCTTCCTCCGGCAGCTGGTCGATCGCCTGTTTCAATGCAATATGATTCAGAAGCGGAGTTTCAAACCGGTGATTATCCTCCAGCTTTTCTTCCAAAGTCAGCACTTTTCCGTCATTTTCCGTCACCGGTCGTGAAAAAGAATCCACCTCTCTTCCTGCTTCCATTGCCACCACCAGATCTTCAATGGCAATTCCTGTCTTTTCCGCCAGTTCCTGCAATGTCGGCTCCTTATTTTGTGTCTTTTTCATCTGTTCTCTGACAATTGCTATTTTTCTTGCATGTTCTTTCATCTGGCGACTCGTATGAATCATACCGTCATCCCGTAAAAATCTCCGGATTTCCCCCATAATAAGCGGGACCGCATAGGTAGAAAAAGAGTAGGATAGCGAAGTGTCAAACCGGTCGATCGCCTTGATCAGACCAATCACTCCGATCTGTGTCAGATCCTGCAAATCGGTTCCCCGGTTTGCAAATCGTTTCGCCACCATATAAACCAGCCCCATATTCTCGGTTATCATCTGCTGCCTGATCTTCCGGTCTCCCTGCTGCGCCCTCTGGATGTTCTGTCGTCCATTTTCCTCTTTTGCCGGTATCTTACTGCTCACGTTCCCTTTCTATGTATTTCCACATAACCACACGTGTTCCTTCTCCTTTTTTTGACCGTACCTCAATCCGATCCATAAATGCCTCCATAAAGGAAAAGCCCATACCGGAACGTTCCAATTCCGGTTTTGTAGTAAAAAAAGGCTGCAATGCCTGTTCAAGATCTTCAATTCCAACTCCGTGATCTTCCACCGTTACCACCAATTGCTGACCGTTTTGGTCACAGGTCAGTTCCACCTGTTTCGTTTCATCTTCGTATCCATGGATAATGGCATTTGTCACAGCCTCACTCACTGCTGTCTTTACATCTGCAATCTGCTCCAGCGTCGGATTCATATTTGTCATAAATGCGGTCACAACCATGCGTGCCAATCCCTCATTTACGGATTTTGCATCAAAATGGACCTGCATATGATTTTCCTGCACCATTTTATTTTTCCTCCTCTTCCAATGAAATAATCTGAAACAACCCGGATTTTTCAAATATTTTATACACCCGTTCTCCCAGATTTACCGCTGTCACTTTTCCTGCATGCATGTCCATCGTCTTTTTTCTTCCTATTAATATACCGATTCCGGAACTGTCCATAAAATCAGTCCCCGCAAAATCAAATACAATCCTGTGAACATGCCAGCTTTCCGCCAGCAGATCTATTTCCCTGCTCATATTGCCTGCCACATGATGATCCACCTCCCGCGGCATCGGCACAATCATGCAGTCCGCTTCCTTTCGATATGCTGCTTCCATATAAAACCTCTTCCTTTCCCTTACTTCTTTATAAATAAGCAAAAAAAGACACCGACAGTAACCTGTACTGTAGTGTCTTTTGTAATGCAATGTGTTCCTTTTTATTCCTGTGCGTCTACATAATTCTGTGACGTTCTCGCCCGCTCCGTATCCGGATAATTTTCAATTACATACTGATAATACGGTTTTGCAGATTTCAGGTCCCCGTTTTTCCGGTAGGACTGTGCCAGATAATAGGCAGCTGATCCGTCCTGGAAATCTTCCTGCTCATCCGTAATCTGTTTTAATGTATCGATGGCGTCCTTATACTTTCCACGGGAGTACAAACTATAGCCTTCCTTGTAAAGCTGATTCAGATACTTATCCTGTACCTCCCCATTGATATCATCATATATGGTTTTAGCTTCGTCGGACAGATACTTCGTCTTTACTTTATCCAGTGTCTTTCCCGCAGTCGTCACATCCTTTGATCCATAATAGGAAACACATGCCTGCAGGAGATTTTCATAAGTAGATATCTGAACCTTGACCTTTTCATTGTTGGTCGTCTGCTCTTCCAGCTGATTTTTCAGATCCTCCACCTGTCCTTCCAGATCTTTGATTGTCTGTCCATTCGTGGAAATGGTATCACTCGCTTCAACCAGTTTTCTCTGTGCATCTTCTTTTGCCTTGTTGCGAACGCTCGGCACGATCAGAAATGCGGTAATCGCAGTACCTACAATCAGTCCGATCACAATATATACCAGTGTTGCCCCAATCGAAGATTCCTTAAACCGCTTCGGCATGATAATGGTCTCATTTCCACTTTGATAAGAAATCAGATCATCATCCTTCGGCTTTTTGGAAGGACTTTTTTCCTTCAGTCTTGCATTCACTTCGCGCAGATAACGCAGGGTGGTTGTATTATTTGTATCAATCTTTCCCGCATTGCGCAAAGTTTTTTTTGCCAGTTCCAGCTTATTGTCCTGCAGATAAAGAAGCGCCAGCAGCTGATGTGCCTTGACAAGCTTCGGATTCAGCGAAAGTACCTTTTTCAGCTGGATAATTGCCAGATCCCGACTGTCCTGCTTGCAATAGTGCAATGCCTGGTTATATTTTTTAATCGTCTGATTTACGGAATCCAATCTTCCCCGGTCCTGCTGGATCTCATCAAGATAATGACTGGCAAGATTGTCCTTCGGCTGATAACTGCGGCTGATCACCCATTCACTTAAGGCATCTACCACTTCTCCTGTCTCGCAATAAATCAATCCCAGAAGATTTCGTGCATCAATATTATATTTATTAAACTTCAGACTGTTTTTCAGGCTGACAATCGCTCCGGAAAGATTTCTCACGCCCGCCTGTTCCAGCCCCAGATTATAATATGCGTTGGAAATGTGACGCACTTTCAAAAATACGGAAAGATCTGCCCCACAATTCGGGCAGCGCTTTGCATTTCCAACCTCCTGTCCACATTTATAACAAATCATTTCTTCCTCTTTTTCATTACTGTCCTAACTGCTGACCATTCTGACGTACATCACGCAATATTTCGGTAATAATATCCGTTACATCTGTCAGATCATGGTTATAAATTGCAGCCTCGGCTTCTTCTACTTCCAGACTCGGCTGAAAATTCTTCAGCTCTTTTTCAAAATTAATCATTTCTCCTGCTCCTTTTTGCGATATACAGGTTCTGCGTTCCCATGTATCTTAATTATAATATAATGCATTGGATATGCAAGTAAATTTATTCGCATTATTTCTCGGAAATATTACAGGAACTGCATCTGTTTACTTGAGAGAGATCATCACAACCCCTTCTTTTTTCTTCTGGAAACAAACGGATTCCTGCAGTTCTTTTACGGTAAGCGTCTGCTGGTCAATGGTTACAACACATCCGGAATACACTTTGCGTACGACACTGATCTTTGCATTTTCCCCGCGTTTGACCAGTTCTTCCAGACGATCTACCGCTTTTTGGCTTTCAGCAATATCTGCCTGCGTTTTCATTTTGGCACGAAGAAGCTCAGTTCTGCGCGGATCTTTCGATACATCAATTCCTTTTTGCGCAGCCACCAGTTCAAACTGTTTCAGCCCAGTGGTAATCTTCTTGATCACTTCCCCATTTTCTTCAATGGATTTCTGCAGATCCGACAGTTCCTGCCGCATCTGCGCACTGACTCCGACATGCACCTGTGTCTTTACTTCCGTGGAATTTCCGATTACATTCACATCCATTCCACTGATTGCGTAGGCATATCCGCCAATGATACTTCCCTTTTTTCCGGTTACATAAATATGATCAAAACTGATCATATGACTGTCTAATGCATAAGTCACTTCAATAAAGCCATCGGCTTTCACCTTACAGTATTCGAAAAATTTTGCGTGGATATTCCCACCTGCACGAATACTGGTCTTGTTTCCACCGAGAACACCGCTTCGCAGGACAATATCTTTTCCCGCTTCAATCACACAGTTCTCGCAGATACCGTCTACCGTGAGACTTCCACTCGTACTTACCTTTGCCCCCGGTTTGATTCCACCGTGGATTACAACATCTCCGTGATATTCCACATTTCCTGTACCGATTCCCACATCACCGGGAATTTCATAAACTGCGGATATCCGGATCTTTCCGTTTGATATTTCAATCTTTCCAGACAGGTCTGCAATATAAGTACTTCCGTCTTCTGTACAGTGAAATCCTTTTCCGCGGAGTGGCTGCAATGGCTTGCCACGGACTGCCAGTATCGGCTTTCCCGAAACATTCATCCCGTTTATCGCCTCGGTTGGTGGATAGTAGGTGGCAATTGTCTGACCTTCTTTTACCATCTCCACTGTACGGATGCTCCAGTAATCTATGGAACCATCCTCCTTGACCTTTGGTTTTCCATCCACATCCGGATTGAAATGAAGTTCATAGCGGCCGTTTTCTGCATTGACCGGTGGCTGTCCTTTTGCAATACATACATCTCTCATGTACACTCCGCCATCGATCATCTCCTGGATCGCCGCTTCGTCAATTCCATTGGTTACCCGCTGGGTGCGGATATACCGCACCAGCTCTGATAATGTGTATCCCTCTCCGGCCTCCGGCGGCTGCAATGTCAAATATGCTTCCATACTATCCTGTGAAATCCGGACAACCGCACCTCTCATTGAAATATCTTCCATGGCATTTTCCCCTCTCTGCTATAGAAATCCGAAACCATTTATTTCATTTGTGCCAGCCGCGCTTCTACCTGAGCCATCATCTGCTCATACTTTGCCAGCTTGTCTTTCTCTTCCTGTACCTTTTCTGGTTTTGCGTTATTTAAGAATTTTTCATTGGAAAGCATGCCCTTAGAACGTGCAAGTTCCTTCGTCAGCTTATCTTTTTCTTTATGCAAACGCTCTTTTTCTTTTTCAAAATCTACCAGATCCTCCAGTGGCAGATAAAGAACTGCTCCTGGAATCACAACGGAAACCGCATCCTCACTGATACCGTTTTTGTCTGCCTGTACTATAATCTCGCTGGTAGAAGCAAGATTTACATATACTTCCTTATTTTCTTCAAAAACAGTGCGAAGCCCTGCATCCTCAGATGTAATATAAAGCTTTGCCTTTCTTGATGGCGGAACATCCATTTCTGTGCGGACATTACGGATTCCCTTAACGAGATCCTTACAGTGCTCAATGGCAGATTCCTCTGCCGGGAAGTTCCACTCTTCTTTGTACTCCGGCCACTTGGAGAGCATAATCGTCTCTTCCTCTGACTGTAATGTACAGAAGATTTCTTCTGTGATAAATGGCATATACGGATGTAACAGTTTCAATGCCTCGGTCAGTACGGTCTTTAAGGTCCACAGTGCTGCATTGGCAGATACCGGATCTTCATCCTTTTTATAGGTACGGACTTTTGCGATCTCAATGTACCAGTCACAGAACTCATCCCAGATGAAATCGTATACTTTCTGTACAGCAATTCCGAGTTCAAATTTATCCATATTTTCTGTGGCATCTTTTGCAAGGGTATTCACCTTGGAAAGAATCCACTTGTCTGCTGCATGTAACTCATCCTTTGACGGCGTATGGAGTTCAAATCCATCCAGATTCATCATGATAAAACGGGATGCATTCCATACTTTATTGGCGAAGTTACGGGATGCCTCCACACGCTCCCAGTAGAACCGCATGTCATTTCCCGGTGCATTTCCGGTAATCAGTGTCAGACGAAGTGCATCTGCGCCATACTTGTCAATGACTTCCAGTGGATCAATACCATTGCCCAGTGATTTACTCATCTTGCGTCCCTGGGAGTCACGTACCAGTCCGTGGAACAGTACGGTATGGAACGGTGCCTTACCCATCTGCTCATATCCAGAGAAAATCATACGGATAACCCAGAAGAAAATAATATCGTATCCGGTTACCAGCACATCGTTCGGATAGAAATAATCCAGATCCTCGGTCTTTTCCGGCCAGCCTAACGTAGAGAATGGCCACAGTGCAGAAGAAAACCAGGTATCAAGCGTATCCGGATCCTGTGTCATATGTGTACATCCGCACTTCGGACACTTGCCAGGATTTTCGATGGATACTACCATCTCGCCACAGTCATCGCAGTACCATGCCGGAATGCGGTGTCCCCACCACAGCTGACGGCTGATACACCAGTCACGGATGTTGTCGGTCCAGTTAAAGTAGGTCTTGTCCATACGCTTTGGAAGAAGTTTGATATCTCCGTTCTTCACACCTTCCACAGCCGGCTTGATCATCTCATCCATCTTTACAAACCACTGCTGCTTGATCATCGGCTCAACCGTTGTATGACAGCGGTCATGCACACCGACATTGTGGGAATGTGGAACAACTTTTACCAGAAGTCCCTCTTTCTTAAGATCATCCACCAGTGCTTTCCGGCACTCGTAGCGGTCCATTCCGGCATATTTTCCGGCTTTTTCATTCATCGTTGCATCGTCGTTGATGACAACAATTTCTTCCAGATTATGACGCTTTCCAACCTCAAAATCGTTCGGGTCATGTGCCGGAGTGATCTTTACGCATCCGGTTCCAAATTCCTTGTCTACATAAGCATCTGCGATCACCGGTATTTCGCGGTCCGTCATCGGAAGCTTTAAAGTCTTTCCGACAATATCTTTATAACGCTCATCGTCCGGGTTTACTGCCACCGCAGTATCACCAAACAGTGTCTCCGGACGTGTGGTGGCAATCTCTACGAAGCGGCCTTCCTCTCCAACAACCGGATAATTGATATGCCAGAAAAATCCATCCTGCTCTTCATGCTCAACTTCCGCATCGGAAATGGAAGTCTTACATACCGGACACCAGTTGACAATACGGGAACCTTTATAAATCCAGCCCTTCTTATATAACTTGGTGAATACTTCCTGTACCGCATGGGAACATCCTTCATCCATCGTAAAGCGCTCACGCTGCCAGTCTGCGGAAGAACCAAGTTTGCGCAGCTGCTTTACAATACGTCCGCCGTATTCTTTTCTCCACTCCCAGCACTTATCCAGGAACTCTTCACGGGTCAGGTCCGCCTTATTGATGCCCTGCTCTTTTAAACTCTGGATCACCTTTACCTCTGTAGCGATGGATGCGTGATCCGTACCCGGCTGCCACAGTGCATTGTATCCCTGCATTCTCTTGTAGCGGATCAGGATATCCTGCATGGTATTATCCAGTGCATGTCCCATGTGAAGCTGACCGGTAATATTTGGCGGTGGCATCACAATGGTAAACGGTTTCTTGCTGCGGTCTACTTCTGCATGAAAATACCCATTGTCCTCCCACTTCTTATAGAGACGATCCTCTATATCTTTCGGATCGTATGTTTTACTTAATTCTTTGCTCATGTGTTCCTCCTTAATATAAATGAAACGCCCTCTGTACAGAAAGCCTTTTCTTTTTCTGCACAAAGGGCGAAAACTCTCGCGGTACCACCTTTGTAATACTCATCATGTCCTTTAACGGGGACGATCCGGGAATGCCTACAGGGCAATGTACCACATTCAACATTCCAGTTCCGGAGCTACCTTCCACACTGCATCCTGTGGATATCTTACAGCCATTGCAGGAACATTCTGCACGAAAACTCTGCCAATGCTCCACTTCAATGAATATCCTTCTCTTTCAGGAATTCCATGTGTACTCCTCTCCATCATCACTTTTTTATACATAATTTAATCTTACTTGCGGCTCTCTTTTTTGTCAAGAAGATTTCTGTGAAATTCACTATAATTCCTCTTCTACCATGTTCTTTTCCCGATGGAACATATCGTAGATACATGGAATGACAATCAGCGTCAGAACGGTACCATAAACCAGTCCTCCAATCAGTGTGATTGCCATCGGACGCATCATGTCGGAACCGTCACCGATTCCAAGAGCCGTAGTCAGCATTGCAAGAACCGTAGTCAGTACCGTCATCAGAATCGGACGCACCCGGGTCTTTCCGGATGAAATAATCGCCTCATGCTTAGAAACACCCGCTTTTCTTGCCTGATTGATATAATCAATCAGTACAATACCGTTGTTTACAATAAGACCTGCCAGCATGATAAATCCAAGCATTGCAAGGACATTGACTTCCTGCCCTGTCAGAAGCAGAGCAATAAAGCCTCCGGTGAAGGCAAGCGGAATCGAGAACATAATGATAAACGGAGAAACGAGTGACTGGAACTGTACCACCATGATCAGATAAATAAAGATAACTGCCAGTATCATCATCAGAACCAGCTGGCTCATGGAATCACTGATGGTTTCATCCTCTCCGGTCATTTCGATGTGATATCCTTCCGGCACTTGCAGTTTATCGATACTCTTTTGGATTTTGTTGCTGAGCAGTGTGACATTATGCTCCTCGTCCACACCACAGGATACCGTGATATAACGCGTCTGTGCATCCCTCTTGATGGTACTAAGGGTTGTCGTATCTTTCATTTCACAGATTTTTGTAAGTGGTATCTCTTTTTCTTTTCCCTCTTTATCTGTATAGGTAAACGTCATCTGCCTGATGTCATCCAGCTTTGTATCTGTCTGTTCCTCGGTCTGCACATAAACCTTGTAATCTTTGACATCTGTAGAAATCGTGGTCGCACTCTTACTGTCAGCCATCTTCGCACTGACAAGCTGGTATACCTGTGCAACGGTATATCCATATTCCGCAGCCTTTTCTTTGTCCACAGATATGGTAAGCTGTGGTTCGGTATCTTCTAATCCATCGTCCACATCCACCGTTCCCTTTGTCTGCTTCATCACATCTGCCACTTCTTTGGCAAGCTTCTGCAGCGTATCAATATCATTTCCTTTAATTCTGACGGAAAGACCGCTGCCGAAATAACTGCTGTAATCCATGGAAGAACTGTTGGTTTCTACTTTGCAGTCCAGATCTTTCGTCCTGCTGACAATTTTTTCTTCCACATCCGATGCTTTGACTTTGGAGTCCTCATCCAGCAGGATATACATGCTGACGCTGTCATTTCCTCCACCCATCAGATTCATCGTGGAATCTCCACCAGCCATCGCTCCGACCGTCTTGATTCCTTTGATTTTTGAGATTCTCTGAATCACATCATCCGATGCCTGTGTTAATTCCTCAAAAGTCAGTTTCTCACCCTCTTTTGCAGAAATCGTGACGGAAAGCTGATTTGTCTCCATATCCATATCCATAAAGTTTAAGCCTTTTGAAAGTGACAGTGCTGCACTTGCGATCAGAAGAACCACCGCAATAATCAGTACCAGTGGTTTGAAACGCAGACACCACTCCAGCACTCTGCCATACCATTCCCGGACGGCATCGAACCACGGATGACGGATATCTTTTGTTTTTCTGAGTGTAACAGAAGCCATCGCCGGGACAAACGTCAATGCCACGACCAGACTCGCCGCCAGGGTATATGCAATCGTCAGGGCAAGATCCACAAACAGCTGCCGGGTAATTCCCTCTGTAAAAATAATCGGCGCATAGACGCTGATCGTGGTAAGCGTTGACGCAATGATCGCACCCGTCACCTGTTTTGATCCTTCTACCGCTGCTTTCCGGATGGAATAGCCTTCTCCGCGCAGACGATAAATATTTTCAATGACAACAATTGAGTTGTCCACAAGCATACCAATGCCAAGCATCAGTCCGGACATGGAAATAATATTTAAGGTAATTCCGGTAAAGTACATCAGCACGATTGCAGCGACAACGGAAAGCGGTATGGAACATGCAATCACGATTGTCGGTTTGATATCTTTCAGGAACAGCAGCAATACCAAAATAGCAAGGATTGCCCCCCAGATCATATTCTGCATTACAGAGTTTACAATCATGTCAATGTATACGCCCTGATTCATCAATACATTCAGGTGGAGCTTGGAATCTTCTTTTTCTAACGCTTTAAATTTATCCAGGATACGATTCGTAACTTCTCCGGTAGAATATCCGGTTTGTTTTTCCATCGAAAGCATAATGCCAGGATTGCCATTAATCACGGCATACGTCTCATCGGAATTATCCGTCACTTTGACTTCTGCCACATCCGAAAGACGGATCGTATCGATTCCGTCGATTCCCATATCCATAAGCGGCAGATCTTTTAATTCATCGACATCCTGCACGGCATCTCCCACACGTACCAGATACTCAGTATCCCCATCCATGGCATATCCCGCCGGCATATCAAAATTCTGTGCGGCAAGCAGGCTTGTGATGGTATCTTTGCTCAGCACTTTATTCAGATCTGCGGAATCATGTGCCGTATCTTTGGCTTCATCCAGTTTACTCTGTGCGCTCTCCAAGGAGGAGGCTGCATTGGCCAGTTCGGTAGAAGAAGCACTGACCTGAAGTGCCGTCATGGATGCATTGGCATTCAGCGTATCCAAAGCCGAGGCCAGGCTGACTTTTCCGCTCTCTACCTTCTGCTGTGCACGTTCAATGGTTTTCATTCCTGTATTGACTTTGGTCAGGAGTTTTCCCACTTCTGCGGATGCCGCCGGGAGATCCTCATAGGTATTTACTGTGATTCCAAGCGAGGACAACGCCGAAAACTGCTTTTTCACAACCGCATTAACCTGTTTGATCTGTGCCTGCATCTCACTGCTCTCTGCAAGCTGCGGGTTATCTTTTAATACCGTCACGATTCCGGTATAGGCATCCGACTTCATAAAGGTCTGAATACCGGTCTGGATCTGTTCCAAAGAAGCTTTCTGTTTTTTTAACTCTGCGAGTTGTTTTTTCAGATCCTGTTCCGTCTTGTAGAGCTTCTTCTGCTGATCCATCGTCTGATTAATCGCGCTGTTTAACTGCTCCGATCCCTGACTGATGGAAGACTTTCCACTCTCTACTTTCTTTTTCCCCGCATCAATTTTTTTCTGGGACTTTTCAAACTGTTCATCGATCTTCTTCTGAATCTTTTTATTTAATGCGTCTATCTTGTCCTGATCGAGTGTTACATCTACGCTTTCTTCCAGCTGCCCGGTCGTAGTGACAGAAGCCACTCCTTCCAGACTTTCAAGTGCCGGCGCAAGATCATTCTTCACATAACCGGAAAGTGCGTTCGCATCCATGCCATCCTTATCCACCGCTGCAGCCAGCACCGGCATCATGTCCGGATTGACTTTCATAATCATAGGTGTTCCAATGGAATCATCCCATTGCCCGGATACCTGATCAAGACTCTGCTGAATTTCGATCACCACCGAATCCATATTTGCATTCTGCTCATATTCCAGTGTTACGACAGAATAACTGTTATAGGAAACAGAACTGATATTTTTAATGTTGGACGTTGTTGCCATCGCCGATTCAATCGGTGATGTCACATCACTTTCCACCTGTTCCGGACTTGCTCCCATATCGGTTGTGATAACCAGCGCATACTGAAAACTCATATCCGGAAGCAGATCTGTCGTCATTTTTGACAACGAGACCGCACCGAGCACGATGACCAGCACAACTGCCACAAGCACGGTATAAGGACGTTTCACACTGTACTTTGAAATCATGTTTTCCTCCTGTAAATTTTTCTTCTGCTGAATAAAGCAGACGCATTGGAAGTGGAACACAGTTCCCAGCGCCTGCTTTTTTCATTATACCGATAATCGGTTCTTTTTTACAAGAGGATTTCCGAAAGCTTTATTTTCTTTTTAGAAACAAAAAAAAGACATCCGTTTCCGAACGTCTTTCTTTCCTGTACTTTGTCCGTTATTTTCTGATTGCTTTATGCGTTCTCCTCCAGTCCATCCTCTTCATCCGAAATAGCTGCAGATGCCCCAGATACTGCTGCAATCACTGCGATCAACGCCCCAAGTACCGCAATCCCGATAATCGCAATCAGAAAAATAAATAACCCCGTTGCTGACATGATTCCATCTCCTTTTGTAATTGATCCCCAAATCCTTTTCACCTGTCTTATCCTTTAAGATACCCGGATAAGTCTCAAAGAATACAATTTCTTTTTTTATTTTATCACAGAACCACTGTCCTCACAATGTTATTTTACTTTAATTTTCATGGAAACTGTCTTTGTCTTTCCGTTCTTCAGTGTTACTTTTGCTTTGATCGTGACGGTTCCCTTCTTCTTTGCTGTAATCTTTCCGTTTTTATCTACTACTGCAACAGACTTTTTACCAGATGTATATGTAATCTTTTTTACATTATCCAGATCAAGCTTACTGCTTAACTGTATCTTTGTATTCTTTCCCTCTTTGATGGAAGCTGTCGTCTTTTTTACGGCAACCGTTTTTAAAACCGCTTTTTCCACATTTTTTATTTCTGCTGCAGAAAGCATCCGATAATCCGAACCTGCGGCAAGATTCACATGTAATGTGCCATCTTTTCCAACGGTATACGTCTTTGCATTCACCAGTTTATACGCTCCGGTTTTCTTATCCACAACAACGACACTCAGTTTGTTTCCTGCAGTTAAGTCTTTTGCATCTGCGGTTACTGTATATCTGATATTTCCTTCTTTATCGGTAACATTTGCAGTAATTGCCACATGGTCTGTTCCGGCAGCTTCCACGATCCTGCTCACCATATCTGCAGAAATCTCTGCCTTGGTACCTGTCACTTCTGCACTTGCTTCCGTTACTTTTCCAGCCGTATCTTTTGTCACGATAACCGTTACTTCTGCTTTCTCCCCGGAAGCAGTCGTTGCCGTTACGTTCTTTGATTCGGTTGTCTGCTCTGGCTTGTCATCCTTCTTTGTATCATCAGATGGAGTGACGGTTGCAGCGCTGCCGGAGGATGAGCCACCAGAGGATGAGCTGCCGGAAGTATTTGTATCATCCTTTCCTTCCGAAGATGATGCATCCTTATGCAGATACAGCACATCCACTGCTCCCCATCCGCCATCCTCATGTTCTACACATACACGAAGTTTTACGCTCTTTGTCTTATCCAGTGTAAAAGTTACCTTCGGTGTATGCCAGTCTCCCCATGCGGTCATTGCTGTGGCTTCGCCGGTAAATAATACACTGTCATCTTCTGCGTTTAATATCTGCATGGTTACATCCGACTGTGCCCCCTGGGCATATGCTTCCAATGTATAAGTTCCTTTTTCCAGCGTAATTGCTTTCTTATATGTAACAGAACCATTTGCTGCGGATGCTCCGTACCAGCCCATACTGTTTTTTCCGCTCTTTGCATTCTCTGCGGAAGGAATTCCCTTGAACGTGGTTCCGTCTACGGTAAAGTATTCTCCACTGTCAAATTCAACCGCTTCTTTATTTGTAATCAGATTTGCATATTTTACCTGTAAAGTAAGTGTAACATCTACACTGGTTTTTCCTTTATAAGCACCTCTTGTAATTTCTTTGCTCAAAGAAACTGTACCGGAAATCTGATAAGTTCCGGGCTTTGACATATCCGCCTTTTTTACAGATGCTTCATCCCAGGTAACCGCCTCTGCTACCGGTGTTTTGCTATCGGAATACGTAACTTCCACGGAATCCGGAAGTGTAAAATCACTGCCTGCAGTAATCGTCTGTGTCAGTGCAGAATCAAATCCTTCTACACTTACCAGATTCGAAACAGCACCCGTTTTTACATAATTCCATACATGAAGTGCAGGAGTTGCAGTGCCATCCGGATAAAACATGGCTTCATTGTCAACTGCAGAACCGCCATACCATTTGCCTGCATCTTTCGAATCATATTCGTTGGCATAACTTGAAGCCCATCCGCTTCCGTATTTTTCCCACTTTTCCTGATTTTCCTTTACCTGTGCATTGTATGCATCTCCTGTAAGTCCTTTGGTATTTCCGACGGTCAGCCATGCCGGCTCCCAGTAATATACACCCAGTCCGCCAGCTTCGTTTACCGTATTAATCAGATTGCGGATTGCAGTTGCCTGTCCCTGCTCGGTAAATGGCTCCGTTGTGTCAGCTCCGTTATCATTATTTCCAACACGCACTGTATTGGCATGTCCGTCACTGTCTTCTAACGTATAAGCATAACTGGTTTCCGCAACCATCACATCTTTACAATATGTATTCTTTACCGTCTCAAACTGCTGTTTTAAGTTATCTAATGTTCCATGCCAGTATGGATAATAACTGGTGGCAAGAATATCATAATTAACATTGTTGTCCTGCAGATTTCCTGCCCATGTTACCATGGTTCCTTTATGTGGGCTTTCCACATGGATGACGACTTTGACATCCGGATTGTACATTTCTACACCGGCTGCGCCAGCTGAAAATAATACACACATATTGCTGACATTTGTCTCACCGATAAATCCACCCGTTGTCTCATTTCCAACCTGCACCATATCCACAACATCTTTTGATGGATCAATGGTATTTAAGGATTCTGTGATATAAGTATTTAATGCCTCTTTTTTCTGTTCAAGGGTGTAACCTTTCCATGCTTTCGGTTCCTGCTGCTTGCTTGGATCTGTCCACAGATCGGAGCAATGGAAGTCAACTAACATTTTCAATCCGGCATTGCGGCATGCATCTGCAAATTCCTTTGCTTTTGCCACATCATTGTTTCCTCCGCCATAGCCGTTGCCATTGGCATCATACGGGTTATTCCATACACGGACACGAATGTGATTGATGCCCTGCTCTTTGATAAACCTGCAGATATCATCAAGTGTTTTCAGTTCGTTTCCGTCATAGTCACGGTATACCACACCACTCTGTAATTCAGAGATCATGGAGGAGATATCCATTCCCATGATAAAATCAGAAGACAAATTGTTTACTTTTGTTACATCGATCGGTGCATCTTTTACACTGTTGGATGCCTCGTTCACTGTAATTTCTATTTTCTTTATCACAATATCCTTCCACTCTGCGTCCTGAAGTTTTGCCTGAATTTCGTTGGTTCCAAGCGTTCCTAAAGTTGTCTGCAAGGTGAGTGAATAACCATTACTTTCATCATAATTTATAAATTCACCGGAACTGTTTGTTGTATTATTCCACCAGTACAGATGCAGCCCTGCTTCTTCTAAATCGGCGATTTCGGTCTGTCCCTTTTTCAGTACGGCTGTCAGACTAACTGTATCACCTGCTTCTACTGTAGTGTTATCTGCTGTGATCTGCAGATTGTATTCGGTGGAATTGTCAGTATCATTATCATCTTCTAAAGCTTTAACCATACTAAAATTATCTAGATCAAACCATCCACTCGCCTGCAAATCAACTCTGATCTGTATAGTTATTTCTGAATCGTTCTCTACTTTTACAGTATCCGTCGTTGTCTTAAAATTATCCCAATCACCATAAAGAAGTTCTTTGGACTGCGTATTGTTTTCTTCCCTAATCTGTATATTTCCAGAAACATTTCCTCCGTCCATATCCACAGATACAATATAACTGCCAGAAGTAACTTGTATTTTTCTAGTAATTGTTACTTGATTTTCAACAGGTGATTTAAACACCCACCATTTGGTAACATTATTCTTTGCCCATTGGTTTGCACTTCTTTCTACTGTAACACCCTCTAAGGTTTTCCATGCAACATCCCAGTTCTCATCAGCATCATTTTCCATATCATCCGAATAAATAACTGAATCCTCCGCAGCCTGCACGCTCTCCTTCCCGACATTCCACACCCCAAGCTGTGTCACTACCATGGCAAGTGCCAGAAGAAAACTGAGCACTCTCCTGTTCCAATGTTTTTTCGCTTTCATACACGATCCTCCCTCTTTTGACACAAATACGACAGCTCTGATATCCTCTCCCTTTTCACCAGATCTATCGTATTGCGCAACCGTTTGTTTTGTTGATAGTCCTAATATAGCACGTGCGCAACCGTTTATTCAATTGACGGAGATCCCAACATTTTTCTCATCATTTTATACACATTTCACATATATTTTTGTTGTAAAAAAGATATTTTGCACAAAATAAAAAAGGTGCAGTGTAACAAATTCCTGCGCCTTTTTTGATATTTTATGCAATTATCCCTGTATTTTTGTTATTTTTTTGTTTATTGCCAGTTTTTATAAGGTATTTGCCTATATTTTTTCAGATGGTTGTAAACACTTTTACCAATGCCCTTGAGATGCTTTACTTCAATTTTTTTATCATGGATTTTAATTCAATCTCTTCCAATTCCGTTGCATCCATAATCTGTTCTAACGAGTACCCTTTCTTATGCATATTTAAAATTACTTTTTCAATTTCTCTTTGCTGGCCCTCGGCAATTCCGGCTTCTCTCCCCTCAGCAATTCCAGCTTCTTTAATGCCCTGACTCAAATTACACATAATACTCACTTCCTCCTTAAAACTTTCTTCCATTGGAATATGATATTCCTGTTCCATAATTTTCATTTTTTGCTGTTGTGATAATTCACTGGAAAACATGGCAGATAACAATCTATGCAGCCCATATTCATTATGACGCTGCGGAAGCGCATTCGTCAAGCCGATCATAACAATATTCAACAGATTCAAATTCCCTTTCCAATTATGTTTTCCGAGTAAATCTTCTTTTGTTAAATGAATATGACACATACTGTTTTCCGGCATGTTCATACAAACCCATATACTATAGACTGTCTTTATATCATTATAATTTGATTTTACAAAATCCCGTTCCTTCTGTGAAGAAATCAGTCTGCTTACATAAAAAATAGCGCGGTTTAAAATCTGATAGGAACCGGGTTCATCTTTTTGGGCTTCCACATTGATAATCATCTGTGCCAACCCGTTTCTCATTCGCACATAAAAAATAATATCAAATCGAACCAGTCCTTCATTTCTTTCTCCTGCTTCTGTATTTAGTCCTACAATCCTTTTCCCCTCCACATTCCTGTCCTTGTTGGTCAGTCCGGATGCAACCGGTATTTTGCTGATATATGGATCTCCTTCTATCAGGGAAACTACTTTTTCGATTTCCATCCCTTGAAATTCTTCCACTGTTCTAACTAAAATGTGAGCCAATACATACTTTTGTGCTAACAGACGCTTTGCGCTTTCATCATACTGTGCCTCGCTATCAGCTGCCTGTATGGCATTCTTTATCTCTGTGTTCAAATAAAACCTCCTCTTACATAAAAATCCCCATCAAAAAATCTCCCCAAAAGAACGTATGTGATTTTATTGTAAAAGATATTGATTCTGATAGCAAATTAAATTTTTATAAATCTATTTTTCTCTCTATTTCATTGCTCCCAAAAAATTTTAGGACCCCCCTATACTTTTGAGATCCCCTTCAAAAAATAATAAATTTTTTCTGCAAGTAAAAAAACTGCCCACCCGTTATGGATGGACAGTTTTCACTAAGCACCTATTCAATTATTCTACAGTAAACGTAACCGTATATATCAAATCATCACTTTGTGCAATAAGATCTCCCCACTCATCAGGATTATCTGATTCCTTACTACACTCAAAATTATAACATATTTTAACTGTATATACCTTTCCTGATTCCAGTTGTTCAGGAACAGTAAATGTAACAAGCAAATTGTTATCTTTATCATAAGAATTCAGCGACCAATAGCCATCCCAAAGCAACTTGTTCATTTCATCATCACACCGAAAATCAAAGTCTCCATGTTCAAAACCGTCCTTCGGCTTTGCATAACATACAACCTTCAATCCTTTCAGCGGAATAGAAATTCTATCACCTGCCTTAACATTTCCAACATTAACATTCTTTGCGTTCTCATCAGCCTCCGCAAGACAAATAGTTTCTTCCCCACCTGTTGTAGCTGTTGAACTTCCATAATACTCATCTACATCAATAATTCTCTTATATACAACATACTCTGTATTTTCTTTAAGACCGGACATTTCATAGCATCCAAAATCATCCGACTCATTTCCTTGTATCCACTGATCCTCTGTTATAGCGGAAATTGCTGTACCGCTAGTAACACAAGCATATTCATAAGTTGGCTCAACTGCTACCACCAGAGAATGTTTCAAAATATGTTTGATTTCAGGCGCAGATACCTGAATTTCAGATTCTGTACATACAAATGTCACATCATCATATAACTCATATTTTGCATCATTATCTCCGTAGATTGCAATCCACATAGCAGCGGTTAATTCGGATCCATTAACTGTATACTTTTCTTCATAATTTACTTCCAAATCAAGGGTTTTAAGTGCCGGATCTTCATTAAACTTTTCCATAATTCCATCAAGTAAAACCTTCTGACAAATCTTAGGATTCTTTAAAGCAGAAACTGAAGCAGTTGGTTTCGACTGTTCATACTCCTTTATAACCTTCTGCGCCTCATCCATAACACTCCATACACTATCGTTATATGTAAACTCCTGTGTATAAGTTTTTCCCTGTAAAAGCATAGTAAAAGTATACGTTCCGTTTACCATATCAGACGCTAATGTGACATAATATCCACTCTCTCCATCAGCATCCCTTTTGATTTCTGCTGCTCTGATACTTCTGCCATTTGCATCTGTAACCGTAATATTCTCATTTGCCACTGTTTCCGGCACGATTTTCACATCATCTGGATAAATAGATAATTTATTTCTTCCCATTACAGAAAATTCCCCTATTTTTCCAATAGAAGGAACTGGAGTTATTCCCCCTCCAGAAGATGAACTTCCTCCGGAAGATGAACCTCCCCCTGTTGCGCCACCGCCATTATTATTGGCATCTGTATTGTCTGCTACATCCGTAACTTTTCCTGCATTATCTACTTTTGAAGTGGTATCCTTTGCCACGTCCTTGCTTCCTGCCGGAGTCGTAACCGTTACTGCCTGTGTTGTCTCATTCTTTACGGTTACTTCTGCTTTATCAGATGTGGTCTCTACCTTACTTCCCTCTGCACCTTTGGTCAGGTTCAGTGCGATCGGCGCTGCTGCCTTTACCTCTACCGGTGTACTGGAAGTTACATTTGCACCTGCCGCTTTTTCATTTACGGTAACAGGTACTGCTGCGGTTGTCTTTCCTTCTACAGTCACATTCACCGGAGCATCAATCGTAATGCCGGAAAGGGTTCCATCTACCACCAGTTTTACATTTCCCTTTGATCCGGAAACCATAATTTTTGCAACGGTAGCACCGGTTTCAACAATCACACGTGCATCACCGGTTGCACTGACCGTAATAACATTTCCTTTTGCATTCTCGCGGTAGGTATTCGGCTTGATTGCCTGAATATCAATAGACTTGAATTTTCCGTTATTCACAACATCCGCATTCGGCGCGTTGATCACCAGATCCACCTTACTGTAATTGCTCTGCGGTACCGTAAATGTAACAGCTCCCTGTGTCGCAACTGTGATCTTTGTAACATTTTTGTTTTTCAGAGCCTTTTCCAGTTCGCTCTGAGAACCAACGGTCAAGCTGGTAACTTTTGCTGTTTTCTTAACCGCAACCTTGCAAGTGAGTTTGGTTGTCTTGCCATTTTTTGTTGTTACCTTACAGGTAACGACAGCATTTCCGGCTTTTACTGCCTTTACTACTCCCTTTTTGGAAACGGTTGCAATGGATTTCTTATTGCTGGACCACTTCAATTTGGCCTTTTTCCCTGCATTCTTTACTTTCAGGGTCTTTTTCTGTCCCACCTGAAGTGTCATTGTCTTTGCACTCAGACCTGGTTTCTTTGCTGCTGCATATACCGCTGATGGCTGATAAATTGTGATAATCATCGCAAATGCCAGTACAAATGCGAGCAGTTTTTTCATTTGTTTCATAGTCATCCTCCTTATTTTAAATAATATTTTTTGCATATTGATTCTACCACCTCCCGAAAAGATATGTCAATGTGAAATTCTTTTTCATCCAGAAGCAAATATTATGTATCATTACTGTTCTCTGATATTTTCTGCCCATAATCCCTTTTCCGGCTTCTGGAATATGAATTCCGTGAAAATTTGGACATATAGAGGAAAATTTTTATATTATGTCCCCATTTTCTCGTCAGTCAGGACATATACGAAAAAAAATATTTGTTATGTCCCATGTAAATGTCATAATAGGACATTTTTACCACTTTTACGTCTATATGTCCCATTTGGCTGTTTCAGAAGGACTTTTTTTGTCATCGTTTTGTCTATATGTCCCATGCAGCTGCCACAGCAGGACATTTTTGCCATTCTCTCGCCTATATGTCCCACTTCCTTATGCACCGGGATATTTTTCGACCTTTATCCTTTATATGTCCCGTCTGATTCTTTCAGCAGGTTTTTATGCAGAACAGAAATGTTTCGCAGGGGAAATCTGTATATCTGTTTGTTTCAATAACCAAAAATCCGGGAAATACACAAGTCAATGTATTACCGCTTCCGTCGTCTTTTGTTTTTCGGCATCATCCGCAATCTGTTTTCCGGTCGCATCCATATGATAGTTTTTCTTCATAATCAGCTTGGAGATGGGCACAATCGTGTATCCCTGCTCTTCCAGATTGGTCAGCATGGTATCCAGCGCATCTGCCGTATATTTTGCTCCGTTGTGGCAGAGAATAATGGCTCCGGGTGCCAGTGCTTTATGATTGCACACCGTTGTAATAATCGAATCCACCCCATAATTCTTCCAGTCGAGACTGTCCACCGACCACTGGATCGGGTAATAGTGCAGGGCATACGCCGTCTTGATCACATCGTTATCATAGGCCCCATAGGGCGGGCGAAACAGATACATCTCATATCCGGTCAGTTTTTTTACTTTATCGTGCACGGACTGCAATTCGCTGTCCTTTTGGACCTGGGAAATCGTCGTCATATCATAGTGATGTTCACTGTGATTCCCCAGATCATGGCCTCTCTTCACCAGTTCTTTCACACAGTCAGGGTTATCGTCCACCCATCCTCCGGTCATAAAAAAAGTCACTTTTACTGACAGGGATTCCAATACTTTCCACTCTGTTTCGTGTATTTTGCACAGATATCACCGATTGCAAAAAGGGATTTTGCACAAAAGAAAAGTGCACAATGTCTGTTGTTCATTGCGCACTTTTTGACAATTTATTCAATTGTACCAACGGAAAGTTTGATTTGTGTTGGATTTGCTTTTTTTATAATTTTATTTGTTTGGATTTTTCTTTGGTGTTTGTGAGCAGTTTTACTCAGTTTAAATCTTTGGCTGTAAAATTCTTTTTCTTTGGTGCACCTTTAATTCCTTGCAGAGCAATTTTATATTTCCTGTTTACAGTTGTTCTGCCAAACTCTTTAACCGTTGCCGGAAGATCAAATAAGGAAGAAGGACCAATTTCATAATCAAATGGCATCCATATGATTTTTCCCTTTGAGTTTTTCAGCTTCATTACCGCCCACGCATGATTGATATCCTGAGAATCATTCACCCACGCTTGAATGCCCCACTGCTTCGTCAACAAAACCTCAAATTCTGCAAAGTCCTGGCATACCCCTTTCAATTTTCCTTCTTTGAGTGCTTTCATTCGTTTCCAGTCCGCGTCATAAGTGCCATAACTTCCAGCGTTCTTTGAATTATAATCCATTTTTATGGTCGCACGCTTCCAGCTCGCTAAACCGGCTGAAAAATATTCAGAATACCCCATTATTATAATTTTCTCAACATCGGAACATTCTGCCATACTTTTCTTCTCCTCGATCAGTGTGCGATAAGCCACCGCTCTCTGCACATATCTATGTTGAAAAGTAACCCAGGAAAATACATCTGTATCAATATACGAATCCCCTGAACCGCTTTTCAATTTTTTGGAAAAATTCTCATCATCACATTCCCCAAACGCTTTATAGATGCGTTCATATAAATCTTTTTCTCTCTGACATACTTCCTTATAATAATGAAATTGATATTGCAAATGATCTTTTGCCTGAAAATAAATGTTTTCCGTTGCTTCTTCACTCTGACAATATAGACGAGCCTGATCACGATTAATAAATACTTTCCAGTTTTTTCCGTCTTTTTTAATCCTTCCATGTTGAAAAATAACACCAAATCCATTATAAGCTGCGATTTTTTTCTGCAATTCTTTTATCGTCTTCTCTGCTTTCGTTTTTGACCCGGACATTTTAATGATAACAGCGTTTGTCACGCTTAAGTTGTCATGAATTTTTGCAACATTTTTTGTTGTCGCCTGATTCACTGTGATGGAAACCGGTTTCTTTTTAACAGATACGTTTGATGTTGCACCTTTTTTCAGACTGTCCGGGAACATAAATCCTCTCTTGGAATTATATTCCACAATATAGATCTGTTCATATTGAAACAAACCTTTTCCAAGCACCTTAACCTTTGTATCTTTTTTCAGCTTTGAAAGACTTTCTATTTTTCCTGCCGTTTCATCTATGTCTTTAAAAAGGATAACACCATCATTTCTTGCATACATGGTCACAGGATCATCATATATTTCTACCCCAGAATAGCTGCTTGACTCTCCCTCTTCTGCCGTTTCAGACAACAATACCGGCATCTTTTCTTCCATCGTTGCTGCCTGAACAGGTGTCATCGGCAAAAGAAGCATTGCGATCAACATCCAGCTTCCCGTTTTATATTTCATTTGTTTCATCACTTTATCTGTTTCCTCTATTCTCTGGTGTACTTTTTCATAGAAATTTCTTTCCAATCTTTCATCATTTTCTTTACCCCAGTCTTATAGTCGCTTTTTGTAATCTTCTTTCCATTTTTTGTATATGTGAATATTGTTTTTCCTTTTTGATTATCAACTCCTCTACTACACTCATATCCGGGAGCTTCTATCACTTTGTAATCTTTTAATTTCAAAACCGCCGCCGAATCAGCCCAAAGCTGTGAACTTGTTACTCCGAGCGCATTTTTTGTCCTTTAATTGTAAAAAAGACACCATTTCTCACCGAATAAAGTTCTTTTACCTTACCCTTTTTTATTGCACAAACATATGATCCTACAGGTCCTCCCGATGCTCCTTCATCGAAAAAGTCATAAATCAATTCCTTTTTTCCATCATGATTAAAATCTATAATTTTGTAATCGACCACTCTATATTCCGGCATAGCTGTATTTTCATGATCTACGTTTCGTAAATATTCCATATAGATTTCGTTTGCAGACAGAACAGCTTTTTCGAATTTTACTTTTAATGCATAAAAACCATACTCTGCATTTTTATTTTTCTTCGCAACCAATGTCACTTTGCTCTTTGTGGTAACCTTTTCAAAAGGATCTCCATACTCATTCTCATCCGATAATATAAACTTTAATTTTGCTGTTACCTTATATTTTTTCTCTCCACACTTAGTGATCTTAACATCTTCAAATGATGGCTGCTCAATTCCCCAATCACCATTTAATATCTTACTGTTAGAACTTTCTTTTCCAAAAATCAGTTTTGAAAACTTTCTTGTTATACTCTTATTATATTTTTTATTATATTGATACTTAGCAGTTTCACCTGCCACACTCTTTAGATATGGAAGTATCGCTTTTCGATCCGCATCTTTCTGAAAATTATATGTATTTTTATTTTTTAAATCCCCAATTGCTTTTAAAGCTCCAAAATCAAGAAACTCGTCTAATAAAATGGTCATATTCATTTTTTCTGTTTCTGAAACTGTACTCGTTTTTGCAGCATACACTTCTTTTGGCTTTTCTACGCCTGATAAACAGCCAATACTTATTGCCAAAGCCATAAAAAAACTTATTCCTTTTTTTATCCAATCTTTCATCTCGCCCTCCTAATTCCAATACAGTTCTTTCTCAATGCTCTTGTACGGTTTCTCATTGATAAGATACTCATATTTGATTCCATTTTCCTCAAACTCATTTATATACATAGCCGTTACATTCTTACAAAGTATTTTTTTATTTTTCCCATGAAAATCGACCTGATAAACACGATATTTCATATTCATTTCCATCGATTCCCGATCTATAATCTGTGTGTAAATTATTTTTTTGTTTTTAGTATCAACATGAACATCTACGGCTGAATGAATAATTTCCGTTACCCAGTCTTTTTTTATATCATACATATAAATTGATCTTGGCATCAGATCCATTCCCTCATCATATAAAATGATATAATTGTCACATATATCTGTCTGCAGTAATCCACCCGCAAAAATCTGATTTAGTTTTCCCGTTTTCAGATTAATTGAACAGAATTCTGTATCTTCCGTCTCCGATGCTATAAAGTATAAATTTCCTTTTTTATAATATTTCATACTCAATGCCGATATAAAATTATTATCTTCATAGCGCAAATTAAACTTTGCAACAATCTTTTTCTTTCCACTGTTTGTTTTCTTATATAAAATATGTTTTATTTTTCCATTATACTTTTTAAGTCCAAATTTATAAGTACATTTCCCCTTAAATACCAAACAGGTGTTTTCATCTGAACCCTGAATTTCCGGTTTATAACTATTTTCTTTTGCTTCTACTTTCATAGTAAAAGCGCTGATCAGGAGTAGAAACGCTCCCATAAAAATAAAAATGTAATTTTTATAACTCCTCAACTTCATCTGTTTTCTCCTTTATAAAAACTTCGCACTTTCACAAGCACGAAGTTTTTCACTTTTCCAAGGTTTGTGCAAATATACATTTTATTTAGATGCTGACTTTTACTTTACATTTGTAGGCTTTGTTTTCTACAATTGCCCAGACATATGCGGTTCCGGTTCCCTTTGCCTTAATAACTCCACTTTTTGAAACAGTAACCACTTTCGAATTTGTAGAAACCCATTTCACTTCTTTTTTGTTATATTTGATTTTTAATGTCTGACGGTCTCCTACGCTGAAAGATACGGACTTTTTGTTAATGGCCGGGGTTTTTGTGGTAGTTGTGGTTGCAGTATCCGTCTGTTGTACTTCTTTTGAAATGGTCACATAGGCTTCATAGGAATAAATCTCCATATTTAAAATATCACCACTGTTTAACCACACACGTGCAACTCCATTTTTCTTATCATCCACACAGTAACCATTTGCATAAATCGGTATCCACCCGGTTGCTTTTTGTGGATTCATTATCTTTCTTCCCTGCCAGTATTCATTAAAAAAATACATACTCGTATTTGCATTGCTGGCATTTATTACGTTAATTCGATATACTCCAGCCTCCGGCGCAGTAAATGTGTAATACTTTGCATTGTAATTGGAAATACTTCCCTTTACATACTCTTCCGTATCCAGTTGCATTGTACGTACAAAGCCTGAAATACTTTCCGGCTGTGATAAATCAGGATTTTTCATTTCCGTAACTTCAATTGCATATGCATTTGTAGGAAATGCCATTGTAACCACAGTAACTAATAACAAAAGCAATGCAATCCCCTGTTTTTTTATTTTTTTCAACATAATCTTTCTCCTTGTAATAAAATTGTCCTTTGATATTTTTACAAAAACCTTCGCACTTTATCAAGCACGAAGGTTTTCACGTTTTCAAGATTTACTCAATTGTAAATGTCACCTGATAAGTTACCGCCTGACTTCCTACCGCTCTCTGATGGGTAGTATTATCCGAGCAGCAATAATAATAGTCATAAGTAAGAGTATATTCACCCTTCTCAAAACCATCCACTGAATAAACCTCGGCAAGATCAGAGTGTGGAAGAGACACAGATACATCACTCTCAATCTTCTGTCCATCTTTCATTAACACAACATTATCTGTTTCGCCATGAAGATACATGTTTTCCGGTACCTGACCATAATTGCTGATCTTTACACTTCTTGGGATTTGAATCACACGACCATCTTCTTCTGATGTAGTGACGGTTCCAAGATTCAGAACTTTTTCATCAGAATCTGCAAGACAGACAATTTGTGGATTTTTCTCTGTCAAGGTAATCTCATCACTCTTCTCCTCAACATCTGCCTCTTCAATATTTCTGGTCCAGATTCTGTAAGATTTTCCTATGGACAATTTATCAAACTCAATATTTCCGAAATCGTCCACATCTTCTGCACCTTCTACATAAAAGGCATCTTCCCAATCGTCTTCATCCGGGGTCTTGTCTGCATCCAGACATACATATGCCTGTCCTTCTTCTGCTTTTACAACAATAGAAGTCTGTGTCTCAAAAATGACCTGTGGAACTTTTACTTCTGCCGGCTGCTTGTCAAAAGTGAAATAAACCATACCGGTCAGATCCTGTACTACATCTGCATATGCCTCATCCTCACGCGCTCCGATTTCACCCTGTACGCGGATAGTAACCTCAAGTCCGATGGTTCCATCCTCAGAAGTCGTATAGGCATCTGCATAATCATATACACCTGCCCAGAAATCATTTTCCTGACCATATGCATAAGCTATCTTGTCTAACTGATCTGCCGCATAAGATACATCGTCTTTTCCTTTTTCCTGAATTGAATATGTCTGTCCGAGAATTTCTTTCTGAACCTTCTTAGCGGCTGCCTCTGTCTTTGCCAGACTTTCTGATGTAAACTTAAACTCTCCCTGATAAATCTTTTCTTTTCCTGTATAAGAGAATGTATATTCTCCCGGAGTCAGATCAGAAGCAAACGTAATCATATATCTTTGCCATGTATCTTCTTCCCCATCTTCTGCATCCTCATCCGCATACATATCCTTCAGCTCTGCTACTTTCTGCAGATTTCCGTCTGCGTCACGGATTTCAATTTTATCTTTTTCTGTAATCTTTTCCGGAATTTCTACATCCATCTGATTTGCTGCGAAAATATGCAGTGCTTTTAATGTGTAGGTGTCAGAAGGTGTTGGATCCGGAGTTGGTGTCGGATCTGGTGTTGGTGTCGGTGTAGGTGTAGGTGTTACATTTCCGCTGTTGTTTCCACCCGCATTGTCACTTGTATTTGTGTCCGTTACCTTTCCGGTATTGTCCACCTTTGCTGTAGAATCCTTTGCAACTTCCTTGTTTCCTGCTGGAGTTACAACGGTAACTGCTGCTATGGTGTCATTCTTTACTGTAACTTCTGCCTTGTCAGTCGTTGTCTCTACTTTACTTCCCTCTGCGCCCTTGGTAAGTGTAACGGAAGCCGGAGCGGCTGCCTTTACTTCAACCGGTGTGCTGGATGAAATAGTAGCATTGGCTGCCTTTTCGCTTACCGTTACAGGAACAGCTGTTGTGTTCTTTCCCTCAACCGTTACTGCTGCCGGAGCGTCTACGATGATGCCGGAAAGCGCACCGTCAACGACAAGCTTCACACTTCCGTCTGCCTCAGAAACAATGATATTTGTGACAGAAGCACCTGCCTCAACGATGACGCGCGCATTTGCTGCACTTACAGTGATGGTATTTCCCTTTGCGTTCTCTCTGTAGGTATCCGGCTTGATTGCCTTGATTGCAACAGACTTAAATTTCGCATTGTTGGTCACATCTGCCTTTGGTGCATCTACAACCAGGGCAACCTTATTGTAAGTGCCTTCCGGAATGGTAAACGCTGCCTCATCATCCGTTTTGATGGTAAGCTTGCTTAAATTCTTTGTCTTAAGCACTGCCTCTAACTCTTTTTGTGTTGCAACAATTTTGCTGACTGCATTTGCCGCAGCTTTCTTAACAACGACTTTACAAACCAGCTTGTAACTCTTTTTCTGCTTCGTTGTCACTTTGCAGATTACATTTGCGGTTCCTGCTTTGACTGCTTTTACCACGCCTTTTTTCGAGACGGTTGCAACCGTCTTTTTGCTGCTGGACCACTGAATGGTTGCATTTTTACCTGCATTCTTAACTTTCAGTGTCTTCTGCTTTCCAACCTGCAACGCAATGCTCTTTACACTGAGAACAGGTTTCTTTGTTGCTGCATATGCGCTTGTTGGCTGATAGATCGTAATGATCATTGCAAACGCAAGTACAAATGCAAGCAGTTTCTTCATTTTTTTCATTTGTATCCTCCTTGTCGTTTATAGATATATTATCTTTCATATTATACATTATACTTGTTTTTATAATATGTCAATCATAATAATTAATGTTTGTTTTATCATATATCTTACCGTGCGAATCTATATTAAAATAGAGGAAAAGGAGTGTTATAATATATGTTTAAACTAAAGGCAGATTATATAGAATATGAAAATAAATCCCTGCGCCTCCCCAAAGATCTGATTGAACAGGTGCAGGCACTTGCAAATGAAAACAATATGTCTTTTAACAAAGTTGTCATTCAGTGCATTGAATATGCCCTTAGCGATATGGAGGATTCAAAATAATGGAAAAAGGGTGCGTAATGCACCCTTTTTCATTATTTATCCACCTATTATAAGATCCTTGTCTGAAAAATACTTCTTATTCAAATCTACTTTAAACCAACCGGTTACTCCAGATTCAGCCATGACTTTCAGAAATACATCCTTTCCTTTCATATAAACATTTGTAAAACGTATCTTTTCTCCTTTTTTTATATCAGAAATTTGCATTTTCATATCATAAGAACTGTACAATTTGATGTTTCTCTTCAAACTTAGATATGGCTGTGCTACGCTCTTATCAGAACCATACGATACAATATCATAAATCGGAGATTCTCTTTTAAACTTTCCCTGATTATAATTCACGTTGTACTTTGTTTTCACAAATCCAAGAGTAATACCTGTATTCCATCCCGATTCAATTAAAAGATGATTTTCCTCTTGTTTTACCTTAAGTTTTACAGCATCTTTTCTTCCATATCCATCTCTCAAAAATGTTTTTCCCAAATCATATATTTTATTAAATTTTCCATCTTTATATTGATAAAATGAAAAAACCCTCGTTATATCATCTTCATCCATAATTTTTAAACAGAGATAAGTATTATTACTAAAATCATATTGTTTCAAATATGCATTTGCATAGTATCCTTTCTTATCAAGTACCTTTTTACCATTAATCAATATTGATAAATGATGACCATCTCTTTTCTTTATGAAGCGAACATTTTCATACTTTCCATCGTTATTCAAATCCATATTGGTTCCACTGAGGTTTTTGATCTGATGTCTGACGGTGTCCAGATATGACAATTGTGAATGATTACCATATTCATCATTGGTAGCTACATCTTTTAATTTTTTCCCTTTTAAAACTGCCCCAGCTTTTGTCATTTGTTTATAATATTTTGATTTTGAAACACCTTTAAATTTTACGTCCAAGGACCATGAATCATTACTATATGCATTAAATAATTTATTTGTAGGTACATACGCATAATATGTTCCCCCATTCATCACATCATCGGCTACGTTACCCACAAAAATATAATTCAACTGCCCTTTTTTCAGCTTTGCCACTATTTCAACATATCCATGAGCCCCTAAAACAGTAAAACTTATTTTGCTTTTCTTAGGTACGTAACTAAATCCTCCATCTATCCGGTCATGCAATTCATTTTCATATACTCTTCCCTTGTAATATGAAATTAAAATATCCTTCCGATCTTCTGTACGTACAAACACTTCTGGAATATTATCATTATTCAGATATATTAGTTTCGCTTTTGAATCCGAATTATATTGCTTTAAAACCTCTTCATACGCCTCACCCCATGTTTTCTTTCCCTGTGCCTTTACCTCGCTCGGCAAAATTGTAATGACCATTGCCAAGATCAGGCAGAGACAGATAATTCTCTTTTGTCTTTTCATTTTCATTCCTCCAACTCTTTCTTATATTTTCTTTACTTTCTTTTTTAACTTGTTATTTGATCCCTGAACATAATAATAAACCTTATGTTTTGTAATTTTACCAATCTTTCTTGCAACTATCTTCTGGCATTTTACTTTCTGATTACTTCCATCCAAATTTGCCTGCATAATGCGATAATGACCGTTATCAACTGTTGGATCTCCATATTTCGTCATAACAGCATAATAAATTTTATTGTTCTTTTTATCAATCTGAACTCCCATTAAAGAATCGGACAATTTCACCAGTTTATCTGTTTTTGTGTTATAAACATAGCCCGGAACCGCTGCCCAGTCTCCACACATTCCAATAACATAGACATAATTTTTATACGTCTGTGTATAAAGTGCGTCCGGTCCGGACACCAGCATTTTATATTTTCCACTCTTTACATCTATATATCCAAATTCCAGTTCAACATCTCCCGTTAAAAGTGTGATCTTTCCGTTTTTATAACATATTAATTCTATACTATAATTATTAGCATTTACATCTTCAAGGGTTTTTCGATCTTCTTCTTCCCTCGCCGAGCAAAAAGTGGAAATTATGGTTTTGTTTTGATAATTTCGATCCACCCGATATAAAATATGCTGCGATTTTCCATCAATACGCCCAGTAGCCAGATAATAAATATATTTTCCATTCGTCAGGCACTGATCCTGTATGTTTTTATCATACTTCACCTTATATGCCGCCTGCGCCTGTGTCTGTGGCATCCCCAGAAATACCATCATAAAAACAAATATTCCGGCGATCCACCACCATGTCTTTTGCGTTTTCATCCTTCTTCCTCCTCTATGGCAAATTTTCTTTAAATTGTCCATTACACCAATATGCCTGTATATCGCTGTCAATCAATCGATTTTCTTTCTCCCCTGTATACAAATACAATTTATTTCCTTCTCCATCTTCATTTTCTGCCTGATACAGAATACATTTTGAATTGACATAAATCGAACTGTCTTCCGTTAATTTACTTTCAATTGGCTGTATCTTAAAATTTTTATCTGCCAGTGAAAACGTTTCCTGTCCATCAATGTCCGTCTTTAATAAATACATTCCATCCGACTGTTGTTCTACATCGGATGCATTTTTGAAGATGACACTGCTCTTTCCATTGGAATACCTGCAGTAATTTCCATCCTCATAGTAATACAGTTCATTTCCTTTCCATGAGCACGAATCCAGATTTGTATCTTTTGCGGCAAAATCTGTTTTTTTCAGTCCATCCGATGTCTTTTCATACATCATAAACTGCACATTTCCGTCCTCATTTCCATTCTCTACCGCTATGACATACCATTTTCCATCCTCTGATACCTGGATTCCTTTTGCGTGTGTATCCTCCGATGATTCTCCTCCTGCCATACTTAAAATTTGTTCAGAGGATATGTCACCCAATTCCTGTTCCATTCCATCCACGTATGCATATGTTTTAATTTCTGGTGGCTGTTTTTTTATATAATCACTAAAATCCCACTGGTTTTCCAGGTCATCAATACTGCAAAGTTTTGTGTCACAATCCACTTTCTGATATATACATACATGATTTTTTGAATCACCTGCAACTCGCAGAACACCGGATGCAATCCACCCACTTCCAGTATCCTTGTCTGAATAATATAAATCTTTAAATTCTGAATTTAGCGAATACTTTTGTTCTTTTAACCCCTCTCTTATCTCATCAATGCTTTGAGTTCCAAGGATGGAACTTTCTGTATTGCTATTTTGTTCTTCCATTGATGCTTCATCTTCGTCATCGTCTTCTTCATCATCATCGTCTTCATCGTCTTCATCATCTTCGTCTTCATCGTCATCTTCATCATCTTCATCATCTTCGTCATTACTATAATCACTGTCATACATATCAACATCATCCGCATATGGATCTTCGACAAAATCATAATAGGTAATCTCATGATCCATATCCTGAAAGAAATACATATTTCCCTCTTCATAATCAATCGGAAAATTTGTATCCCCATAGTGTTCTATATGTTCTGCCAGCAATACCGGAGTCTCGCCATTCTCCGCCCAGTAAATATCTGCATATTTGTCATCATCTTCTGACACCATGAAAACAATTTTATTGTTCCACGTTCCTATAACTTGTATATTATATGGAATATCGGATTCTCTGCTTTTTCCCGTTTTCAAATCATAGCAAAGATAAGTATCCTTATCTTCCTGCTTGTATAAAAAATAATCTCCTTCTACAATACTCCAATCACAAAAAACAGAATTTTCTGCCAGCAATTGATTTTCTTTTCCATTATAAAGATATACTCCATGATTCTTTTCATATATCAGCGTATTTGTATCTGCTAACGCAAAATCAGCATCATGATCCTGATCATCCATCGATATATCCGAGTCAACAATCTTAATGTTCTTTTTATTCTTCTGCGCACGAAATGTCAGCTTTCCAACATCCACCTGATACAGATTCTTCGCCTCATCTGTATCATTAAAAAAATAAAAATATTTTCCATCATCTGTATATTTCCAAGTGTAACGACTGTCTGCATTCCCGCTGTCATAAATCAAAACCGGTTCTTTCTCACTTTTTAAGTCCGCATAGTAAAGTCCTCCGTTTTTTTGATAAATAATCTTATTTTTGACATCTGCTGTTGTCACATGGTCCGGCGTTTTTGCAGTTTCATTCGTTTGAAAACTACAACCGGTGGCTGTCGTAACTACGGTAGCTGCTACTGCAGCCACTGCCCCTGCAACAAAAAAGTTCTTTTTTCTTTTCACAACCATTTTCTCCTTTGTGTTTCTATTTCCTTTTATATTTAATTTATAGTATATATTATATTACTTTTTATAATATACTGTCAATCTCCTGCAGCATGACATCTATTCCAGTCGCTGCGTCCCTGCCGCCTTCTCATCCGCAATCTGTTTTCCTGTCGCATCCATATGATAATTTTTCTTCATGATCAGCTTCGAGATGGGCACAATCTTGTAACCCTGTTCCTCTAAATTGGTCAGCATGGCATCCAATGCATCCGCTGTATACTTTGCTCCATTGTGACAGAGGATAATGGCTCCCGGTGCAAGTGCTTTATGGTTGCAAACCGTCGTGATAATAGAATCCACACCATAATTCTTCCAATCCAGACTATCCACCGACCACTGAATCGGATAATAATGCATGGCGTACGCCGTCTTGATCACATCATTGTCGTAAGCCCCATAAGGCGGCCGAAACAGATACATCTCATAACCGGTCAGTTTTTTTACCTTATCATGCACAGTTTTTAATTCACTGTCTTTTTCCTCCTGGGAAATTGTCGTCATGTCATAATGATGCTCACTGTGGTTTCCCAGATCATGCCCTCTTTTTACCAGCTCTTTCACACAATCAGGGTTATCTTCTACCCAGCCTCCGGTCATAAAAAATGTCACCTTTACTTTATGTTTATCCAAAACATCCATGATACGTGGAAAATCTTCTGCTCCCCATGCAGCATCGAAGCTGAGTGCTACTTTCTTTTCTGTTGTGTCTACACAGTAAATCGGAAGTTCACGGTCGCCTACCGTTGCACTGGTGATCACTGCAGAGGTCGCCTGATACGAAACGAACATCAGACAACAAATAAGAGCCATGACAAGAAGACCGTTTCCGACCTTCCTGCATGACTCTTTTTTTAATTTACTATGTATTTTGTTGAACATAACCACTCCATCAAACGTTCTTTGTAGAGTATATGTATGTTTCCAGAAATTTAGAAGTGAATGAACTACTGTTCCGGCACGCATGAACGTGATCTATGCCTGTAATTCGTCTATTCTTTGAATAAAATCAATCACAACAAGAATAGACTGCAGCGCTGCTTTCTCTGCAAAGGTGGCATAATCCATAGAAGCTCCCTCTCCATCTGAAATAGAGCGAAGGATGGCAAACGGAACTTTATTGACATAGCATACATGTCCGATCGATCCACCTTCCATCTCACAGGCAATGGCATCAAAACGCTCATGGATCTTTGTCTTCTGCTCCGGTGTGCTGACAAACAGATCTCCTGTCGCAATAGTTCCAATATGATAATGAATTCCCTTTTCTTCCAGACAGCTGCCAAGAAGCCGGCACATCTTTTCATCGGTCGGCAGGTACACTTCGTTGATCCCAGAAAGAAGTCCCACCGGATCTCCAAGCGGCGTTGTGTTCATATCGTGCTGTACGACTTTGTCAGCAACAGCTACATCCATCACACCAAGCTCTTTGCAAAGTGTACCACCCACACCGATATTGATCACATAATCCACATGAAACTCCAGAATCATTGCCTCCGCACAGATTGCGGCAAACACCTTGCCGATTCCACACACTGCTGCAACCACTTCTTTGTCCCCAATGGTTCCACACACATAGGTGACACCACTGTATTCTTTCGTGCTGATATCACTCATGGATGCTTTCAGGTTATCCACCTCAATCTGCATCGCACCAATTACTCCGATTCTCATGTATCTTTTCCTCCTGCAATCTGTTTTATTCCGGATATGTAAAATCCATATTTGTCTGTTCTTCCAGCACAGCAAGATAGGTTGCCGCTTCTGCCTTTGCCGCTGCGAGAGATAAATTTTCATAATGTCCGCACTCAATTGCAGACTTACCGAATACCTCTCCTTTATGATCATAAATCTGTCTCAAAACCTCTTTTGTCATGGCAAACACTTCTTTCGGACTTCTGCTGTTACGAACCAGCAGATAAAATCCGGTCTGACATCCCATCGGTCCAAAATAAACAACTTCATTTCCCATCTCGGAATTGCGAATATAGGTAGCAAACATATGCTCCAGGGAATGCATTGTTGCATTGTCCATATAATCTCCTGCGTTCGGCTTGCGCGTACGCAGATCATAGGTAATCACATCCCCATCTTCACGGGAAATATAAAATCCCGGCATCAGAAGATTGTGATTGATTGTAAAACTCTTAATTCGATTCATTTTGTGCCTCCTGCAAAAAACTACTATTTCTTGATCAGAGTTCCCATACCACCGGTAATCTCTCCTGCTTCTTTATTTAATTTGGTTACAAGAACAGAGCGGATCGCAGACTCTCCAATGAAGTCAATTGCAGCTTCAATCTTAGGTGCCATGGTTCCTTCTCCGAATTCTCCTGCCGCAAGATATTTCTTTGCATCGGCAAGAGAAAGGGTATCCAGCTTTACCTCGTCTTCTTTGCCATAATTCAGGCAAACCTTATCTACACTCGTAAGGATCACCAGCATATCCGCATCCAGAAGTTCTGCAAGCTTTCCGGCTGCAAGATCCTTCTCAATGACAGCACTGGCTCCCTGCAGACGGTTGTTCTGTGCCAGAACCGGGATTCCACCTCCACCACAGGCAATGACAACCTGATCGGCATCGGACAGTGCGGAAATTGCATCAATTTCCACGATATCCATTGGCTTTGGAGATGCCACAATACGGCGGTATCCGCCTTCCACCTCTGTCACATGATTCCCCTTCTTTTCTTCTTCCTCTGCTTCTTCTTTTGTCATCACACGACCAATCACTTTGGCTGGATGATAAAATGCCTCATCATACGGATCAACGACAACCTGTGTCAGAACCGTAGAAACTGTCTTATAGATTCCGCGGTTTAATAACTCGGTACGAATGGCATTCTGCAGATCATATCCGATATATCCCTGGCTCATCGCAGAGCAGACAGATGTCGGAGTTGCTGTATATTCCGGATACAGACGGCAGAATTCGTTCATTGCCGTATGGATCATGCCAACCTGCGGTCCATTGCTGTGTGTAATAACCACCTGATAATCTTCGCGGATAAAATCCGCAACTGCTTTTGCAGTACGCGCAGCTGCCTTCTGCTGTTCCGGCAGTGTACTTCCAAGAGCTTCATGTCCCAATGCGATTACAATTCTTTTCTTTTTCATACATCCTCCTAACTCTCCAACCCCGGCTTATGCTTCCAGGAATCTTTTTCTGGAGATAAAATTATACGTAGTAACTAACATGGTGGAGAATATTTTTGCTACTGCATAAAACATTCCTAAATGTTCTACGGCAAACCACATGATCATCTGGTTCATCACAAGCCCGATCATACTGAGTGCCACAAAAATAACCATCTCCTGTGCCTTCGTCATGTCTTCCTTTCCAATAAAAACAAAACGCATGCTCAGGATATAATTCACAATAACGGATACGGTAAACGACACGGCACTGGATGCAAAATAATGCATGATATGTGTCTCTGTCAAAAAGATCATCAGTCCATAATCAATGCCAAAGCACAATCCACCGACCGCACCAAACTTACAGAACTGAATGACCAGATCTTTTATCCTATTCATTTTTGTCTGACTCCTGTTTCTAGAACTGCAACTACCCCATAGCATTGTCTGCTGCCACAGGCAGTGTTGCTTTAAAATACAAAATAGATTGCCCGAATTATGTTCGGACAATCTATTATAGCGCATCTTATGCAATTTGTCATTAATTATTTGATCCACCAAATCCATCGAAGAAACCGGAGTTGCCGGAATTATCGGAATTATCGGAATTTTCCGAGTTTCTGGAATTGCCGGAGTTACCGGAATCCTGTGAGTTCCGAGAATCATTGGAATTATCGGAACTGCTCTCGGATACAAAATCGGACTGTGCTGCAAGTGTCACGGTAATGGATTTTTCCTTGTAGCCATTTCCCAGCCGTTCCATTGTCATTTTTACTTCATCCCCTGATTTGTGGGATGCGATCAGCTGTTTCAGCTGCGTCATACCTGTAATTGTCTGGCCGTCAAATTCTGTAATAATATCCCCCTGACGAAGTCCTGCTTTTTCTGCCGGTGATCCGGAGACAACCTGATATACATATACCCCCTGCGGCATGTTATAAGCACTGGCAACACTGGAAGAAATATCCTGTCCCTGAATGCCGAGGAACGCAGCCTTGGACTGATCTACCTGTCCTTTTTCAATCAGCTGTTCAACGATCGGCATGGCATCTGACATCGGGATTGCATAACCAAATCCCTCTACACTCGTATCAGAATATTTTGCAGAGTTGATACCAACGACCTCTCCGCTTGCATTCAGCAGCGCACCACCGCTGTTGCCAGGGTTAATTGCTGCATTGGTCTGGATCATGTTGTTATTGACCACGGTCTCTCCGGTCTGTTCATCCTGCACGGTAACGGTTCTTCCTAACGCACTGATAATACCGTTGGTAACGGACTGTCCGTAACCAAGTGCATTGCCGATGGCGATAACGCCCTGACCAACTTCCAGGGTATCGGTATCCTCGTTTACCGTAGCTACCTTGATTTCTTTTAATGTAGAATCCTTAATATCACTCAATGCTACTTTGACTACCGCCAGATCATCCGAAGCATCGGTTCCCTGCACCTTACATTCTACGGTTTCGTTATCCACAAACTGCACTTTCAATGAATCGGCATCTGCAACAACGTGATTGTTTGTCGCAATGTAAAGATATTTGCTGTCCTGTTTGATAATAATACCGGACCCTGCACTCTCACTCTGCTGCTGCTGTGTCCCCCAGAATGTCTGATAGGATACTGTTCCGGTATTTGTAATTGCCACAATACTCGGCATTGCCTCTTTTGCGATTGCGGAAACATCGGAAAGATCCGCTGCATTGCCGGTACTCGTCTGGCTGACTTTTGCGGAAGAAGAACTCTTTGAACTGCTTACATTCTGTCCGGAAACTCCCAGCGCTTTGGTTCCTACATAGCTGACTCCGGTAAATACACCTCCGGCTACCAGACCAAAGACCAGAGCAACTGCCGCACACTTACCAATGGTAGCTCCAAATCCGGACCTGCGACGCGGTTTCCGGGGTGCCGAGCCTCCGGTCGGCTGCTGATACGGATTGTACGCATTGTATGATGTATTCTGGTATGTCTGTCCCTGACTGTTACTATTGTACGGATTGTATCCATTCTGATTATTTTGTGTACTCTGATTCTGATTTTGATTCATATTATTATAATAGTTGTTATCCATAATGAAAAACTCCTTTCCTGTTTTCTAAGGAGAATTCTACCTGTCAACTGTGTTCAAATTGTGACAAAGTTCTGTAAATTTTGTAAATCCCTGTTAAATTGCAATGCCATTTTTCTTTAACAGTTCTCTGGCAGACTCTACCGAATCAGTTCCGAGCGCATTTTTCACCGGTGCAAATTCCTTTTCCCGCTCAACCTCAAACGGAAGACAATTATCCATCATATACACCATATCCAGTATGAGTGTTTCAAATTTGTAGGCATTCGGCTCCTTCGGTTTCTGCAGCTGACCGTTTTCATCCAGATACGGAACCTTCTTCTCTACAATATGCATCGGAAGATTTGTTTTTACAATCTCCATCAGCTTATCCACACGGAACAGATAATTTAAAATCACACCGAACCCGTAAAGCAGCGAACCATTTTCATTGACAGCCTCTGCCATCTCCGGTGTCAGTTCATAGTATTCGACAATCGATGGTTTTCCATCTTCCAGACACATTGCACCCACACGTTCATACGGAGAAACCTTACGCACGACTTTCGAACCACACACACATCCAGACAAAATCGTTGCCCCGACAAACACCGGATCCGCAATCCTCTGCAATACATTGTCCACGGCAAAAACATTCAGCCATTCAATCCCACGTGTCCGGATATCTTCATCCAGATGCGCCCGGAGCATGGATTTAAACCATCCACCGTTTCCATTCGGAGACATCGCGAGAGAATCCTCCGATTCCATCAGTATGTTTCCATCAAAATCGACCGCCGGAACCATCTCCTGCACAAAAAATTTCACATAACTGCTGTCATATCCGAAAAAATCATGTTCTTCAAAAAACGCCCGTGTCTGTGCATCGTTTTTTTCACTGGTCATAATATAAAGCGGAATCCACACGCCTGCCTCATGTTTTACCTGCATCAGATTTTTTATCAGCTGTTCAAAAATATAGAGTGTTTTCGTCACTCCGATATTAAACATGCCTTTTGCCTTGTCAAATCCCAGCCGGGTACCCTGTCCTCCCGCCAGAAGAATCGCACCGACTTTTCCTTCCCGGAGTGCTTTCAGTCCCGTTTCCCGATACAGATCTTCCTTCTTTCGGATTTCGGAAAGTTCGGTCGCCTGCAGTGGCGCAAACGTTCCTCTTTGCTGTTTTTTCTGATGAATCAGTTCCAGACAGGACCAGTCCATTTCCTCCAGCTGTTTTTCCAGTTTCTCCGGCACCTGTGCATCTGTCAGTTTCTGTAAATATTTCTGCTTATACTCCATAATATTGTTCTTTACCTGTTCGTTCATGGAAACGTTCTCCTTTATCTTTATTGACTTTCCTCTCCAATGACAACAGTAGACCAATCATGCCGATTGGTCTACTCTTATTTCCCAATTGATTACTGTACATTTGTTCCGCCAGTAGTTTCTGATCCCTTCTGAATCTCATCCGTGCCTGTGGCACCTACAGTCTCGTTATAATCCGATGTGTTAATTTTTGCAGAATCTGCCGTGATTCCGGTTGTATTTACAATCGTGTCAGAGATTGCCTGCACCGTCTGTGATGGTGTATACGTGGCATCATCAAACATGTATTCATGCAGTTTTTTTACATTCGTCACAAGATCAGCCGGGATAACCGTATCTCCGCATCTCGGCATGTTTTTCGTAGTCAGATCTGTTGGAAAACCAGTGGTGCTGCTGATTTTGTACTTGGTTACATCTTTCGCCAGACTCACCATCTGATCCAGCGAAAGTGTTGTGGAAATATCATCTACCACACTGTTGCAGATTTTCACCAAAGTTGCCGGATTTGCCTTCTTTGCTTTCTCCAGCATCGCCTGCAGCACAATTCTCTGACGGGATGCACGTTTAAAGTCATCTCCGGAAAGTTTACGGATTCTGGCATATGTGGTTGCCTGTGTTCCGTCCAGATGCACCAGACCGTACTGTGTCACATTCGGGGTATTCTTTCCGGTTACGCCGTCCACATCTTTCTTGTACTTGTTGATCTGGTTCATCTCGCCCTGGGTAATATTCAGATCCAGTCCTCCCAGATCATCAATCACTTCTACGACAGCTGCCCAATCCACACACACATATTCCTTGATATCCAGATCCAGATTGGAATTTAACATCTGAACCGCCTGTTTTGCCCCGCCTCTGGCATAAGCATTGTTACACTTGAAATAAGTGCCGCCTCCGACTGACAGAAATGTATCACGGTATACCGATACCAGTTTGACATTTTTTGTCTTATTATCAATACTTGCAATCATGACAACATCGGAATTTCCCTCTTGGTAGTTATTTGCACTCCGGTTATCCAGACCAAACACTGCAATATTGGTATATCCTTCCAAAGACTCCAAGGTATCTTTGCTGAGATCATCATTAATTCCTGCCTCTGTCTCACTCATATTTTCATATTTCACACGATTTACCATGCCAATAAAATACGCAGCGACAAGCAGGATTGCGAGAAGCAGAATTTCAAATACAAACAATACAATCTTTCTGCTCTTCTTTTTCTTTCTTCTCTTTTTTCTTCTTCTATTATCTGCCATTTTTTTAATCCTTTTGCCTATTGTGTATATACAGCCATGCGTCTGCATAACTGACGCGGTCCTGTTCCGACATGGAAGTATATTTCTCCAGGTCGAGATTGGTCAGCCGCATCTGCGCGTTCCCACACTGATGACATTCGACATCTTTTCGTCTGGAAACCATACGGAGCCATCCACATTGCGGACAAATGTATATTTTCATCATAACTGTCTACCGATTATTCAAAGTGCTTTAACACTTCTGCTTTTAATTCTTCCAGCATCTGATCTGCACCATCCAGGGTATCTCCCTTAACACCGACATAAAATTTAATCTTCGGTTCTGTTCCGGATGGACGTACACAGCACCATGCATTATCGGATAACTCATAATACAGGACATTGGAAGACGGAAGTCCGGTAGCAGTCACCTCCCCGGTCTTTAAATCCTTACGGGTGTCTGCCTTATAATCGCGGACTGCAAGTACATCAAACGCTCCAAGCTTTGCCGGAGTACTCTGTCTTGCCCGATCCATAATCTGCTGAATCTGTGCCGCACCATCGATACCCTTAAGTGTCATGGTTGCGATTCCTTCCCGGTAATATCCGTACTTTTCATACATATCAATCATGCCATCCCAGAGTGTTTTTCCCTGTGATTTATAGAAAGCAGCAACCTCACACAGCATACATACGGCTGCCGGAGCATCCTTATCCCTTGCATAAGTACCCGGAAGACATCCATAGCTTTCTTCAAATCCGAACACATAGTTCTTCTCTCCTGATTTTTCATATTTCAGCATCTGCTCACCAATATACTTAAATCCAGTCAGTACTTCCACCAGCTCCACATCATATGCTTTTGCGATTGCTTTTGCCATATCGGTAGAAACGATAGATTCTACCAGTACCGGATTCTCCGGCATAGAATTGTTTGCACGTTTCTGTCCCAGAATATATTCTGCGATCAGCATGGCTGACATATTTCCGGTAAAGGTTACATACTCCCCGCTCTTTGTATCCTTACAGTATACTCCAAGACGATCTGCATCCGGATCCGTTGCCAGAACCAGATCTGCATCCTTTTCCTTTGCAAGCTTAAGTGCCAGTTCCCATGCATCCGGATTCTCCGGGTTCGGATACGGTGCGGTCGGGAAATGTCCATCCGCAACTGCCTGCTGTGGCTCAATGTATACATTTTCAAATCCCAGATCACTCAGCACACGCTTAACCGGGCCAAGACCGGTTCCATGCAATGGTGTATAAACAATCTTGATATCCTTTGCCATCTTTTTGATGATCTCCGGATGAATGGATAAATTTCTCAGTTCTGCAAAATAGGATTCATCCACATCGTCGCTGATGATCTGATACAGCCCTTCTGCCTGTGCTTTTTCCTTCTCCATGGTCTTTACCATGTCAAAAGAAGTTACTTTTGCTACTTCCGCCATAATACCGGTATCATGTGGCGGTGTTACCTGCGCGCCGTCTTCCCAGTATACTTTATATCCGTTATATTCTCTCGGGTTATGGCTTGCGGTAATAACAATACCTGCAATACATCCGAGTGTCCGGACAGCAAATGAAAGTTCCGGAACCGGGCGCAGACTCTTGAACACATATGTTTTGATTCCGTTTGCTGCAAGACAAAGTGCCGCTGCATCGGTAAATTCATCTGCCATCAGACGGGAATCATGTGCGATTGCCACACCTTTCTCCTGTCCTCCCTGTGCCAGAATATAGTTTGCCAGTCCCTGTGTCGCCTGACGGACCGTGTAGATATTCATACGATTGGTTCCCGCACCGATCACCCCGCGCAATCCGGCGGTTCCAAACTCCAGTGTACGATAAAAACGATCCTCGATCTCCTTGTCATCACCGGCAATTGCCTTCAGTTCTTCCCTTGTCTGATCATCGAAATACGGGTCATTACACCACTTGTCATATTCCTGTCTGTAATCCATGATTTTCCTATCCTCCTGATCTGCACTCCTTGCGATACATATTCTATGCTTCGCCCAAGATTTTTAAATTCTCTCCACTTGCAATTTTCTGAAACTCAATTGCTGTATGCCATTTTATCACAATCTTGGTTTTTTGAAAAGTTTTTCACGGAAATATTAGAATTCCTTAAGAAACTCATCCAGCTCCTTTTTTGCCTGCTCATAGGACCGGAAAACAATCCCATGAATGCCACAGGTTTCTGCTCCTTTTATATTTACCGGACGATCATCAATAAATACGCTTTCTTCCGGTTCCAGCCAGTATTCATCACACAGATATTCATAAATTTCCGGATCCGGCTTCATTTTCTTTATTTTATATGAAAAAACAACGCCATCCATAAGCGGAAGAAATTTCAGTTTATCCTTTGTCTGATCCAGCATGTTTTCACTGTAGTTGGAAAGGATATACACATGATATCCTCTTGCCTTCAGATCGAGAATCCATTCCATGGCATACGGGAACAGTTCCACGGTATTTCCGACGGTTTTATGGATTTTCGTAATTTCGTCTGCCAGTTCGGGTGCTCCCGCAATAAATTTCTGTAAGAATTCATCCGGTGTCCCAAGTCCCTGATCGGACGTATCCCACAATTTGTTTTGAAACATTGCTTCATTAATTTTTTTCTGATTTTCTTTGCTGATTCCCAGACGCTGCATATATGCATCCGGCTCGTAGGAAACCAGGACCTTTCCCACATCAAAGATTATATTTCTTATCATGTCTTTTCTACTCCTTCATCCAGTCTTTTTACTGCCGATTTTATCATAACACAAAAACGCCGCATCGTACACACTGGTATCGACACGGCGTTCATTCGTTATGTTCTAGCAATATATCTGAAATGTTGAATTCTCCTCCTTTCCAACACTGAGCATCTGCATCTGCTGATCCAGCATGCCTGCAAACGATGCCTTCTTCTGCTTCATCTGGGATTCCCCATGATTCTCACGTGGAGACTGATAGGTAATCGCAATGATGCTTCCTACGGGTACAATTGTCTGATATCTGTCCTTGATTGCTGCGGTAACGCGCCTCCCTTCCATGATTGGCGTTTTTTTTGTTTACCTACACAATATATATCGGACATCTTTTCCATTTCTTAACCGTTTTCTGAATTTTTTATTTTATCACCCTCATTTTCAATAAAACAAGGGCAGAATCACAATGATTCCACCCTTATCCTTATAATCATCTAAGAATGACCGAAATTTATTTTTTTGTATAGTATCCACCGTATACGATCTCATAATGGTCGAAATTCGGATGGCTGTAAGGGCTCTTGGAAACGGTTTCCGAAGTAGTTTTGGTTTCCTTTTTATCCAGGTATAAGGAGCTGGTAGATACATCTATGATGGTTCCGTTTGCATCATAGCTGATAATATAAATTTCTCCATACACATACTGACTTGTTTTGTTTACCTTTTTCAGCTTAAATGAAATACTGGAATCTGATACCTGTTCATCTGTGACAGTAACGGAAAGCTTATCTTTTCCCAGCACTTTATATTTCTGTTCCGGATTTCTGTCAAATGCCGTAATCTTTACACTGGACTGCGAAATATCAACATCTGCCGCAGATGAGACATAAATACTTTCGTATGCAGTCTTTCCACTCATTACACGATAAACAATCTCATCTTTTGCTGCAACCTCAGATCCGGAACTGTTCTTTAATGAGTAGCGTACCGCCAACCGGTCAAACGTTGCCTTCGTATTGTTTTTCACACGGATCAGAATATAATTTCCATCCAGTTTCTGAAGCTTAAGGTCAAACTTCGGCTCCGCAACCGTTACTTTTATCTTTAAAGACTGCGTATGTCCGTAATAATCTTTCCCTTTTATAGTTACAACCGAAGTTCCTGCTTTCTTTGCAGAAATGGTATACTGCTTTTTCGATTTATTGGCTTTTACTGTTGCAACTGCTTTCTTGGTGCTTGACGCACTGCTTAAAGATTTCACACCGGTAAGATACCAGGTATAGGTTTCTCCCTTATAAAGTGTTAAGCTCTCATTCTTTGTGGCTGCCTCCACAGATGCCGGTGTCACCAGCGCCAGAATCATGGCAAAAGCCAGACATGCCGTAATTACCCTCTTCATTACTTTTTTCATTCTTTCAATTTCTCCTTTCAATCTTTTCATGGATTTACGCAAACGGTGCAGGCAAATGTTTTCCCGTTTACTTTCAATGTTACTTTGGCTGTGCCGGTACCCTTTGCCGTCACTTTGCCACTGGCATTTACTACCGCAACCTTTGTGTTGCTGCTGGACCAGGTAATTCCTTTGCTTTGTCCGGTCACTTTAAACGTGCCGGTCCTGCCTTTGGAAAGAACCATGGTTACCCGGTTCACCGCAAGTCCCGGGATGGTTGTTGTAGTATATGTTTTATCTGCATTCGCTGAAGTTTCCAGCGTTGATGCTGTATATTTTTTACCGGCGATCACGACAGAATTTTCCATGTGTTTTTTGCCGTTGACCACTTTTGCGGATATGCCATAGTGCTTCATAATCAACTGATAAGCTTCACAAAACCCCTTATAATTTGCCTTGCCCTGCTCGAGTGCTTTCTGTGCCAGAACCGATGTTCCATTCGGGGAAACATTCTGCTGCATCCACTGCTGGGCGGCAACTGCCTTTTCATAATCGCTCATCCCGGAGGTCACATACTGATTCCAGATAATATCAAGCACGTTTTTCTGGGAACGCGCAATCACCGTATAGGGATATGTATAAGTTTTTTTGCCAATGGTTGCCGTTATTTTTACAGTTCCGGCTTTTTTCGCCGTCAGCCTTCCATCCGCATCTACCGATACCACACTGCTATTTGAACTTTTCCAGACGGGTGCCACAGAAGCATTCAATACGACAATGGATCGGCTCTCTCCCACATACAGTTTACTATACCCTGCCTGTATTTGTAAAGATGTCTGACTGCTATAATGAATTTCGTTTGCTTTCGCATACGTTTCCGCCGCAGAACCATACGGAGTAACTATCGTAAGCCTTGCCTTGTTACATCCTGCAAATGCATCTATTCCAATCGTTTTTACGCTGGCCGGAATCTCAATTTGGTACAAATCCGTCTGATTCTGAAACGCCTGTGTTTCAATCGTGGTATATCCTGATGGAATCTTTACCGTCTGCAAATTTGTCAGAATCAGCTGGCCAAGATTCGTTCCGATGTTAGTAACTACGTAGGAATTACATTTTGCAGGAAAGGTAACTGTGCTTTTTTCTCCCGTATACATATAAATGGAACAGCCTTTTTTCGTTGTTGCACCTTTTGGAATCTGATAGACAAATCCTGCCGCATCCTGCGCATATGCAGTTCCATCCATATCTTTGACAATCTCTGCAGCCTCTGCGATATATGGACTCCCCGCCAGCAGCACGGTAACTGCCAGGAACATCCCCGCGATCTGCCGGATACTCTTTTTCTTAGCTGTTTGTTCTCGGAACTTCATATCTTTTCCTCACTGTAAATTTCCACTACTGTACGATATTATCCGGAATCTCCAGATCGGCATCTGTCAGGATCTGTCCCTCAACGACTTTATTGACAAGCTGCTCTGCATATTTTACCTGCACCTCATCCGGATACATGACATAGCTTCGTTTCGTAGGCATGGAGTAGGTCGTCGATGATCCGCCTTTTCCTGTAACTGCATAAGACTTTACATTCCAGGAAGCCAGATCTGACAACTGCATTTTTACCAATGCAGAAATATCCTCTGAACTCATACTCGTCGTAAACATCCCGGACATACTATCCATAATTGCTGAATAGTTGCTAAGCACCGTTGTTCCGGAAGAAATTTTCTTAATCAGTGCCTCAATTGCCTGCATCTGATGACGTCCTCTGGAATTATCCCCATCTGCAAAAGATTTTCTCTCCCGCACGTAGGAAAGCGCCACCGTACCATTTAACTGATTGGTTCCCTGATTGATATAAAATCCACCTTCACTTGTCCGGAAGGCTTTCTCCGACTCTACGGTAATTCCTCCGACTGCATCTACTAATGTCTTAAATCCATTAAAATTAATCTGCACATAATAATCCACATGCTCATCATACAGATTTCCAAGTGTGGCCATAGAACAGTCTATTCCATACATTCCACAATGGGTCAGTTTATCTTTTGCACCTGCTGATGCTGCCGTATCCACGTAGTAATCTCTCGGTGTATTAATTAGAAGCACCTGCTTCGTGGACGGATTGACAACTGCCAGAATATTGACATCACTGCGGCTGGTGGTAAGAGTAAGGGTTCTGGTATCGGAACCACTGATATAAATGACAAACGGATCTGTTGTAATGGATTTTTCTGCCGTCTGTGAATCCTCCGTCACCACCGTTTCTTCCTCATGATCATACAGGGTACGCGTTCTGGAAGAAAATGTTTCATACCCATCCTGTGCCTCTACCACGTCTACATATGCCACATTCATAAGCATAGCATCTGCATTTCCTTCGTATAATGCCTGCACCATGTCGAGAATATTATCATACACCTGCGTGTGGATCTGTGTCCCGACAGTTTCATTGATCTTTTCGATTGCCTTTTGGGTATGTTCGTAATCGTATTTTTCGGTAATCGCAAACACATAGTCTTTCGCATCCATCAGTGTCTGTGCCGGATCATCCACCATGACATAAGCCGATACGGTATCTGTTGTTTTTACATTTCCAGTAATATCTCCCAGGGTATTTCCGGCTTTTACAAGCATATAAGAACCACCGATACATACAACCATGCATGCAAGTGACAAAAGGATTCCGAATGTGCGTCGGACATAACATGCTGTCTTTTTTTTGCCTTTTTTCCCGAAATAAAATAGACAGTATTCCATAATCAGCAAAAAAAGCAGGATCAATCCAAACAACATCACATACAATTCCGGAAGCATATTCAGCCACAAAACGATTCCGACAGTTGTAAGACTCAATACCAATTGCACCACCAGAATAATTCCGGCGGTTATTTTCCATTTACTTTTCTTTTTTTCCTTTGTTGCTTCCATGTGTTATCCCCAGTTTGCAAATATAGCAACCATCACTTTTTGTTATCCTTTTACCGTTTTAAAATTTTCGTTTTTATTTTGGATAATAATTTTTTTATCTTCTTCTCTATTCCCTTGCCGGGATAAATATACTGAAAGACTGCAATCAATAATCCAAATAAAATTATTGCAATTATCGCAAAAGGAATTTTGCTCACCATTTTCATTCTTGCAATTATCCAAATTATAATTAATGAAATGAATGTCTGCACTGTTAAAACCACATAAGCTGTGTTTTTCCACTTTTTTTTATTAGCGTCTTCTTGTATTTTAATTTTTTTTCTAAGTTTTTGATTCACATTCAATCTTTCATTACAAGTTTCATAAGTTCTTCTGAACTTTCTCATTAATTTTTCATTTTGTTCTTTTAATGAAGTACCCTCAAACTTCTGGATATTTTCAAGCAAAGTTTTGTAATCATAAGGCTGAATGTTACAATTTGATCCAAGTATAATCTTTTTTACACCAGTAAAAAGTGCCCGATATACGCTCATGAGATATTCCGGGTCTTTAACGATGCCCTCTTTCATTGCTTTTTCCAATTTATTAACAATCTTTTCTGCAACAAAATCACAACGTTCTATTGCTCTCTCAGGATACCCTATTCTTTTATAAAAGCTTGATACTTTCGTATTCCAGACTAAATTCACAGATGGAATATTCATCGAAAAGGAAATAATTCCAGGGTGAAGGCGGCACGAAATCACCCCATCATATTCCGACATTTTTACAAACAAGTTCTCTGGTAAATTCATATTAAACACACATTTTTCTATCGGTACATTGTAAAATCTGATAAGATAATCCAAAAAAGCTTCATCTCCAAAATTACCACTTGTTATCAATTCATAATCATAGCCCCGGATTTTTAATATATCAATGACATCCGTCCATAATTTTGCAGATTGTTCTTTCGCGAAATCAACATGATTATCTATAAATCCATTCGCTCTCATAACAAATATGCCAATTTTCTTTTTCGCATTTTTTTTGCCATTTGACTTTAAAATTGCCTCCTGACCAATAAAATTATCAAATACTGTTGCAGAAAACACAGCCGGATCAGATACAAGACCTATTTCAAAAGAATCATTAACTTTATATTTTTCAAGTTTGTCTATCCCGTCACGTGTAGTGATCTGTTTCACACATCCCATATTAAGTGCTATTTTTAGTCTCTGGCACCTTTTATTTTCTTCATTATATGCCTCAATTCCAATTGCCGAAAAAATAACAGGTTTGTTAAATTGCTGAGCAATTTCAAGAGTTAGTGCTGTTCTTTCATAAAATGTTTGATACAAATAATTGAATACTGGCGCTCCTCCAAAAACAATCAAATCTGCCTGTGATATTGCATCCTTGGCATTTTGTAATAATAGAGGGTCTCTTGTTTTCATATATTTTTTTGTAATAATAGAAGCCGATCTACTACTAATTTGATACTCACTTTTGCTAAATCCAAGATTCCTCATTAAAGCATGTAATAATCCAATATCACTATTTTCAATAACTTGATCACCTATATTATCTGAATCTCTATTTGTTAATAGCAAAATCACATATTTATTTTTTAACTCCATATTTCACCCTCTTTTAAAATACGATATAAGTATCAAAACTATACCACCACTTTAACTTATTTCATCCAGCATATCATTCGTTTATAAGCTTCAACTAACCCAATTTCCGGTTTCCATCCGAGTTCTCGCATCTTTGAAGCATCTAGCCACATTTTTACCGGTGGTGCATATCCAAGTGATACACTATCCTCTGGTATATCAATAACCACCTGTATCTTTTCTCCTGCAATCTCTCTTGCAACGAGCTCTGCCATATTCCGAATTGTGATATGGCTATCCTCATTTGCTATATTATATGCTTCCCCAGCTTTTCCTTTCACTAAAAGGGTCATAATAGCGGCAATAGCATCTGCCGTATATACATAATTACCTTCGGACTCTCCAGTCGTATGCAGTACAATATTTTCACCTCGCATCACGCTTCTTGCAAATTGTGCAAACACACGATTTTCTGTTGGAAGAATTCCCGCACCAAAAGTCTGTGCCAGTCTCGCGCTGATTACATTTACTCCATACTGCGCCGCATATGCAGTACACAGACATTCACACATACGTTTTCCTTCCGGATAACAGCTTCGAACATTCTCAATATCAACATAACCTAAGTCCTTTTCAGCAGTTTTTCCACCTACTGTCGGCTGTCCATAAATTTCCATTGATGAAATATAAATAAATGCTTTCGCCTTCTTTTCCACTGCAAGTTGAAGCATTTTTTCTGTTCCATCAATTGACGTACAAATGGTACCTACCGGATCAGACACCATTACTTTCGATGCTGTCACTGCTGCAGCATGAACAATATAATCACAATCTCCTTCACAGTTCACTTTTTCTTTTGTCAGGTCTGCCACAACATAAGTTAACGCATCTGTTTTTTCTTCTGCAAAAATCTTATCTGCCTTTTCAACATTACGTACTACTGCATAAATCTTTGCACCAAAATTCATGGTTCGATTTGCATATAGCAAATATTTCACAATCAAAGAACCAATCAAACCTGTTGCTCCAGTAATCACAAATGAACTATTCCGCAACGCATCCCATGAAATATCCCGTTTTGTAATCTTGTCAAAATCTTCTTCTAAAACATCTTTCATATCGGGTCTCCTAATCTAAAATGAATTTAATCTTCTAAACCATAAATCTGCGCTTCTTCTTTTGCATCCAACAACGCACGCATCGTATAAAAATCATCTGGTGTAGTAATCTTAATATTTTCCTGTGGTCCTTCGATCAAATATAATTTTTTACCATAATACTGCATCATAGAACAGGAATCAATAAAATCAAACTTATTCTCTGCAATTGCTTTACGGTGCGCTTCAATAATTTCATCAAGATAAAAACTCTGTGGTGCACGAGCCAGACGCGTATCCGCACGATTCGGAACATCCTCGATAGAATTATCCTCTGCAACAACCAAAACGGTTTCTTTTACTTTAACACAAGTAATGGAAGAACCATGCTTCTTAACCGACTCTATATTATCTGTAATTGTTTTCTCATTAATAAGTGGGCGAACTCCATCATGTATAAGTACAATAGATTTTTCTCCACAAGCAATTTCTTCTGCTGCTTTTAATCCATTATAAATGGATTCCTGACCACTTGCCCCTCCTGAAACAACCTTCTTCACCTTATGGATATTAAATTTTTCCAAAAGTTCCTGCAGATAAGGAATCCACTCCTCCAGACATGCAACTGTAATTGCATCAATTTCCGGATGATTCTCAAACAATTCCAGTGTATGAATAATAATAGGTTTTCCATACACATCAATAAATTGTTTGGGTTTCACGCGACTATTCATACGTTTCCCCACACCACCTGCAAAAATTACTCCAATATTCATGATAACATCTCCCTATTTTTTATTTTATATTATTTATATATGACAATAAGGTAATACCTTCTTTTTCTGATAATCAACCATTATCTCATAAATGCGCTTACAATTATTATGATCATTATAATAAAAAAAATCATCCGCACGGCGCACATATTCATCTTTCATTTTACATCCATTCGCCATGTATTCACACAATAATTCTATCAATTCATCATTATCATGTGCAATTTCGCCAAATGCCATCGTATCGTAGAAAAACGTTCCCTCCTCATAATGCTGCGGAATGTCTTTATGATGCAGATATACCAGTGGCTTTCTCATATAGGCAAAATCAAACTGGATACCAGAAAAATCAGTTACCATCAGGCTTGACTCGCGAAACATCGTCTCATAGCTCATGTCCCCAACCGCAGGAATAATATCTACATAATCATTCCTATCAAAATCATTTACCTGTGCGCTCACAATAGGATGCAGTACATATTTAATCCGATAACCGTATTTCTTCGCAGCATCAATCAGTCGCGGGTCATTGATCAAAGAATTAAATACCTGAAAATAAGTGCTTTCTTTAAACAATGGATTGTAATCTCTCTGTTCTCCTTCACTGGTACGTACCGGTACAGCTGCCTGCATGCGCCATGTAGGACTGATCATAATCTGCTTCTTATCATCATTTTTAAGTCCATCGTAACGTGGTACTCCCGTAAGTTTTAACGCATCATAACCTACATAATCATAAATTGGTTTAGAAAGATTTTCTATCTCATATTTCGATGCACAAAAATAAAGTCTGGTATTATCACGCAAACGATTCTGTGCAACCGCAATCTTCTGTACAGACATACCATGTTGTACACAGCATACATGAAAATTAACAAGATCACGTACATAACTTGAATTCGGAAGTCCGTAATTATTAAAAGCAAAAACCGTTGAATTTGAAATAACCATCATATCTGCCATAAGAAATACAAGACGATGCTTAATGCTTCCTCTTACAAGCGGCTTATATCCTGCTTTCTTTAATCGCTTATAATCTGTTGTATGCTTATCAATCAGATAATAATGTTTATTCCCATCTTTTTGGTCAACAGAATATCTATACAAATATTCAGAAGAATCTCCGCCCTTATAAATCTTGTCCAGATACATCCAAATCGGCTTATGCTTCATAATTGGTCGCATCATAAAATATACTTTTCGAATTACAAGAAACAGCCATGCCCGTTTATTAAATGACAAAAACATTTCTTTTGATAACTTATGTTCCTGTTTTCTCTGCTCCCTTTTCCCTATGGCAAGAACTCTGATACCTTCTCCATTCTTTATTGCCATATACTTTTGTACATTACCAAAACACCAGTAACTGTTTGCAAAAGCACCACTCATTCTGCTAAAATGAGATTCATAGGAAAAATTAATTTTTATTTTTTCTCCGCCAATATCTGCCACGCAAAACAATTCACACTCTTTCACTTTATCCAAAGGAAAATCTGCATGGAACGAATGACCTTTGTATACACTGACACCAAAAATTTTTGTCAATGCGTATCTTCCATTATATTTCAAAGAATATTTTTTCCCATTAAACAGCATAAATATATCATCTGACATTGAATATAGAATAGGATGTATTGTTCCATCAATGCTCAACATATTATTTTCATAATTCATAAAAAGAATATTTGTTTTTAAATTTGTAATCTTATTGAATACTGTATTTTTTGAACCATAATAAACATTTCCCGACAAATATCTTTTTTCAAATTTAAAATCCCCCCCATATTTCAAAATTCCACATAACCATTTCATAGAATCTGTCAGATGACTTTCCTTAATTTTCTGACAGTCAAACATGATATCATCTTCTATATACTGGAACGCCTGTCCCATTCTCTCCAAACAAAGTTTTTCCTGTCCCTGTGAAATTACATGTTTGTTCCGATTATTTAAATTACTCATTATTCGGCTTTTCACTGTAAACATAAAATGATACTGAATAAAACTAGGAACTTTTCCGTATTTTTCTTTAAGATTCTTTAAAAAAGGTATCCAGAACTCTGTAAATGACTCCTCATACCATTCCCTTTTGTAAATTCCTTCATAAAAAGTGCTGTTGCCCTCTTGTACCTCAACACTCTCATAAATTTGCGAATTAAGAAAAATAAATTTCTTTTCTTTTGCCATTAAACGTAAGAAAAAATCTTTCTCCGTCTCCATCCCCAATGTTTCGTCAAATTTATTTTCCACAAAAACTTTATTGCTCAGAAATGTACCTCCAAAATAAAATGGATAACAATAAAATTCTTTAGTCACATCCTGCACAACTATTTTCTTATTCATTTCATCCATTGCAAACGCACCACCTGTTCCATCAGGCATTACCTTACGCAGCATAAATATATTATTTTTTGAATATTTTTCTGAAATCTCCTGCACCTGTCTCAAAGTACCTGGTGTCCATCTATCGCCTCCATTAAGATAGGTAATAATATCACCTGTTACATGTTTTTGTGCATGTTCATACAATGAGTTTTCATTTATCAGTGCATATTTATCTGCTTTAATTTTCAGCGTTTCTAATTCAGAAATAAATCTGTTCTTTTCATCATTCTCCTTTTGATAAATTAAAACCTGTACATTTAAATCTGCAGCAATTATTTGTTCCTTTAAGCATTGTAAGGTAATTAAATTACTATTTTCATCGGCTGACAATTTCCAAATTATTGATATATTCATCTTAAGACTCCTACTCTTTCTTTGCCGTAGATTTTTTTATTTTCTTCTTCGGCACTTCTTTTTCTCTTTCCTCTATCATTTTTTCATACACCGATGCAATATCATCAATTTCACCAAATGCAATCAATTTTCCATGATCAAGTATCATAGCCTTATTACATATCCGTTTAACCTGATCCAGTGAATGTGATACAAATAAAACTGTCACCCCAGAATCAAACATACTCATAACTTTTTTTTCACTTTTTTTACGAAATTTTGCATCACCTACCGATAGTACTTCATCTAAAATAAGAATTTTAGGAGAAACAATAGTCGCAATTGAAAATCCCAATCTAGACTTCATTCCGGATGAATAATTTTTCACTGGAACATCAATAAACTCGCCCAATTCAGAAAATTCGACAATCTCATCATATTTTTCATCAATAAATTGTTTTGTATACCCAAGCATTGCACCATACAGATAAATATTTTCTTTTCCCGTATATTGTTTTTCAAATCCCGCTCCCAATTCCAACAGCGGCGCAATTTTTCCATGTTTTTCCAACGTTCCCTCCGTTGGCTTAAATACTCCAGCAATTACTTTTAATAGCGTACTTTTCCCAGCACCATTCAATCCGAGGATGCCAACCCTTTCTCCCTTTTTAATTGTAAGGTTAATATCTTTCAATGCCCAAAATTCATTATATTGGATCTGATGGCGTAACGACTGGATTACATAATCCTTCAAACTATCAACTTTTTCTTTGCTTAAATTAAATTTCATCCCTATATTTTTTAATACAATAGCATCTTCTTTGCTCATAGAACACTCCATTCTTATATTTGTAGGATGAAATCATCCTGTTTTTTAACAAACATTATCAATCCTACCACCATTGTCACTACACTAAATCCCAAAGCGTATAAAAAATAGTGAACATTCATCAATCTACCAAAAACAGCATCCCTGAAAATACTGATTATGCTATACAACGGATTAAACTTTAAAATCCATGAAAAACTACTATCAAGGATTTTCTCCGGCTGATAAAAGATCGCACACATATACATAATCAACATCAAAGCAACTCCCCAAAGATATTCCATATCACGAAAAAACACCCCAAGTGTTGCAAGAATAAAACTACAACCAATCGAAAGAAGTAATACAAGAATCAAAGCAATCGGTGCCTGCATCAGATACCATGTTGGTCGAACATTTAATACAGCAGCCACAACAACAAGAACAATCAGCGAAATTAAGAAAATAATATAATTATATAGAATGCTTGACAAAGTATATAAATATTTTGGTACATATACTTTCTTAATCATAGCCGCGTTTCGTCGTATTGATGTCAACGCTGATTTAGTTGAAGTTGAATAAAAATTATACAAAAGACGTCCGCAAAGAATATATACAGAAAATTCTTTCGTACGTGTTCCTAAAATTGTACCAAAAACGATTGTTAACACAATCATTGTCAATAACGGCTCAAGCAATGACCAGATAATACCAAGATAGGATCGTCTATACTTTAATTTAATTCCTTTTTTTACCAGTTCCCATAACAAAAAACGATAATTAACAAATGATTCTATATATTTTTTCATAATTACCTCACTTATTTTGATTTGAATAATTAAATCTCTATACTGGAATCGACCCATACTTTCATCTGATGATCCCTCCGTTTCTTTTCCGGTGGCAATTTCATATAATCACCAAAAATCTGTGTCAGATATTTTTCGTATCCTCCGGGAGCAAAATACTCGTGATTTTCAAATAATACTCGCGTGAACTGCACTACCTCATCATGTAGGCACCGTTCTCCCACCCCATAGATTCCATATGTAATTGCCCCAACATATTTCGCTGTATCATAATCATATCTGGAAGCAATTTGATTCATCTTTCGGATAATTCTCGGATAACCAACACATCGCATTATAAGAACCAGAGGTGTTTTTGCAATAATATGTCCAATTGATGTTCCCTTGCCAATTTTAGCTCTTGCATTCTGGATCATATAACGCATCCTTTTCATCTTCCTCGATAACCGTATTGCCTCTTTTTCGTCTTCCGGCCATCCATCCTGTGGAAAAATATCTATGAACAAATGCAATACCTGACATTTTTCGCGAATGTATTGCGAACTGTTTCGTTCTAAATACGTTCCTGTATGAACCAGTTCGCAATACGGATTAGAGAGTGTTCCCTCTTCACCGGAAATTGCCAGCAAATGCCCATTCACCGGATTTGTTTTTACAAGTTTCAGAAATCTCTCATAATCCGGTCTCGGCATACCAACATCGATGTCATCATCCCAGGGAATAAATCCCTTATGTCTCACTGCCCCTAACAAGGTTCCTCCAACCAAATAATATCTCAGCTTATATTTTTCACAATAAGCGGCAAAATCATCCAGCATTCCTACCAAAACCTGTTGTATTTCTTTCTTATCCAACAATCTTGGTTCCTTGTATTGTCCCAGAAGTTTCAGATCATAAAGCACGTGATGTTCTCTCTTATTCTCCGGTGGTAATGTCATGTAATCACCATATAATCTGGAAAGATAATTATCATAATCTTTCGTAACACAAAACATGTTTCCTTCAAATTCCATCTTTACAGTATCCATATAAGGATGCCTCGGGTATAATTCGCCGAAAAAATGTTTTCTGCCTGATGGAATGGTAATATATTTTGAATCATCATCTCTGCAACGTGCCATTTCCATCTGTACTTTTTTATATAAATACTTGGGATTCAATGCAAACAACCAACCAATACAACGCTTTATAAACATCACACAACCAGCCTTACGGTTTCCGCGTGCGAGTTCCTTAAACTCATCTCTCCAAGCGTACATTCTGTAACAGGACAAAAAAAACAATCCAGCCTGAACACCGACTCCGTGTCGTAGACGCTGGAGCGGATTATCATAAGTGTTTTCTATAATAAAGATGTCTATTTTGATTCCACATTGTTCCTTTTTCTGATTTCTGTATTCTTGAAAGACCGTATTCTTTCTGTGTACCTGTATAAAAGAACTCAGATAGCCTTCTGTATACATTGGTGCTTCCACATAATACTTGTCCGCATAATTCTTCTCAATTGCAGCAAGCAATTCTGGAATATATTTTCTTGGAATATTAAGATCCACATCATCATCCCAGGGAATAAACCCCCTATGTCTCACTGCCCCCAGTGCTGAGCCTCCTCCAAGCATATATGGTATCTCATTTTGTTCGCACAATGTAATCACATCGATTGCAATTTCCAATACAATCTTCTTAATTTCTGTAATTTCACCAATATTCAGATGATGTAGTCCAATTTTCCTAGACAAATTTTCTTTCAACAATTCATTTGTCTGTAATATCGCCATATTATCTTCCTGCCTTCAACTTTGCAAAAAGCTTCGTATTGTGTTCTTTTACGAGCGTAATAACAGCCGATTCAAGCCATGTAAGATAGGTGTTCTTCCAACGAACCGGAATCAGCATAATCTTCATATATTTTGAACGTGGCTTTGCAATTCCTAGTGCCTCATCTACCCGTGGATTATGAAGCATCTTCCTGATTTGTTTTCGCTGCTCCCTGCCGGATAATGTGCACTTTGAACTCGTTACATTCGCGACACAGCCTATCATCCGCTCAATATAACGTCTCGCAATCATTTCTTTTGCAGGCATACTGTCTATGTTCCACTCTTTATACAGATCTAAAAGCCAACCATGTTCTTCCTCCCGCTTTTCATACATATTGGCACAATACGCTGCCGTTTCTGACTCTGCACGCGCCCTGATGAAATGATAATAAGCTTTCGTTGAAACCACAACAGATTCCACATTTCGGATATAACTAATATTAAACGGAAAGTCATCCCACAAAGTCTGCGGAAAATATAATCCATTCTCTTTTATGTAATCCAATCGATACAATTTATTCCACGGAGTATACAACATATTTCTATCATAATACCGATATGCCTCTTCACGGAAAGATTGTGCATTTGTAAAAACCCTATCATCTACATATATTTTCTCACTCAAATGCCTGTTTCCGTAATACGTGTCAATGTAGAAACCACAGACCACAAGCTGTGCCTGATACTTTTCAGCCATATCATACATATCCTGAAGCATCGTTTTTTCTGCCCAGTCATCTGAATCCAGAAAATAAACATATTTTCCCTGTGCCAGATCAATGGCTGTGTTTCTTGCACTCGGTGCCCCACCATTCTCCTTGTGGATTACCTGAATACGCGAGTCTCTCTTGGCATATTCATCACAAATTTCCCCACTCCGATCCGGAGTTCCATCGTCCACAATAAGAAATTCAAAATCCATAAAGGTCTGTCCCAATATGCTTTCAATTGCTTTCCCAACATATTCTTCCACCCGATATACAGGCATAATAACGCTGATTTTAATATCTCTCATGTGTAACTCCTTGTTTCATTATTATATTTTATCATGCAAAACAAAAGCTAAAAACAGCAGTTTATCTTTAGTATAACATAAATATGAGTAAAGGCAATCTGTTTAATTCCTAAAAAATGCTGAAATTCCTCTTAAAATTTGTTATAATACAATAGACAGGAGGACAATATGAAAAAGGAACTACCTATTATATTAATTGCATTTATTTTTATCTTATCTTTTTTTACACCGCTGACTGTATCAGCATCTCCAATTTCGGAAATGAATATTTACGCCATCTACCTTGATTCCCCAGAAAAAGGAGACTGCGTTCTTCTTGAATCTAGAAGACATGCTTTATTAATTGATATCGGTCGCTATAGTCATGCACCAACCATTCTCAATCAGCTCCAGACGCTTGGCTTAACCCATGTCGATATATGTTTTAGCCATTTGCATTCCGATCATACCGGTGGAACTTCCGGAGACTTCATTGCGGGATTAAAATTTCTCATCAACTCCGGCATCACTGTCGACAATCTGTATCTTCCTTCCCGAAGCTACTCTGCATATAGCCAACGATATCAAAAAAAATTTGATGAAATTCAAAATTCCGTATCGGCATACACAAATATACACTATTTACGTGTAAACGACCAATTAACAATCGGCGATATTACAGGCAAAGTAATCGGTCCTGTAAACCCTGTAGATTATATGCCACATATTGATTCAAACGGAAATGGTTACACAACCTATGAAAACAACACTTCTCTTGCAATGATTTTCAGTTGTGGCAATACCAGATATTTTACTGCTGGTGATTGTTATAAGGATGAAGCAGAAGCGCTTTGTAATTATTATGGCGATGCATTAAAATGTGACATTATGAAATTATGTCATCATGGTACAACTAGTGGAAACACTCAGCGGCTTATTAACGCTGTTCAACCAAAATATTCTTTCGCATCAAATATATATTATGATGACAAAGCAGAAGATACCGGATACTGGAAAATATACAAAGCTTCCACCCGTGCTTCAAAATACGGAATGTGTTATGCTGTTGGCACCGAAAAAAAGACCTTAATCTATCATATCGTAAACGATAAGATCACCTTATATAAAGGATCTCAAATATCCTCTAATAACCAATTGAAAGGATGGCAACATTTCTTCGGTTCCGATGGTGTAAACATGAATTATAATACATATTATTTTGACAAAAATTGTCAACCGCTTATTGGTACTCAAAAAATTGGAAAGCACTACTATTTTTTTGACAAAACCGGATTAATGCAATATGGCAAATTTACTTCCAATAATACATATAATCATTGGCTCACTTCACAAGAAGGCAAACAATATTACACTCTTACAAACGACCGTAAATATGCTTATCTTACTGTCGGATTCAAAGAAATAGGTAACTCATTATATTATTTCAACTCAAATGGTTACCTGTATATTGATCCATCATATGCCAATGATGAGACAGATGAGGATGATATGATAATTACCCAAATCGGAGCAGACTATTATGCAATGAATAGTATCGGAACTCTCCTGTCAGATGATTGGCTAGAACAGGATGGATTCTATTACTTCTTCAAAAAAGACGGAAAAATGGTTTATGACTGTCTCTACACCATAGAAAATACATCCTATCTATTCGATACGGATGGCACACTTATGACAGCTGATGGAGTAAAATACGATTTTGTATCCTGGAAAAAAAGATTATATGCCGTAGATCACAATGGTATTATTGTCAAACAAAACATCGTCAAAATTAAAGGTCATAAATATTACTTTGATTCAAACGGAGTATTAGTAAAAAACCGGAAAGTCGTATGGAAAGGTCATAAATACAAATGCAATTCTAAAGGTATAGTCAAAAAACTCTGATAATTTTCAGCAATTAAAAACATATCCATCAGGAACCACCGGCTAAGCCGGTGGTTTATTCACTCCCCCTATAGTAGCTTGTTACCGGTGATTCTAAAGACCTGTCAAGTAAGACCAACAGACATTAACATTTGCTTATTAAAAACAACAGCAAAATTTGAAATTTCAAATTTTGCCGTTATTTTATTTATTCAGTTTTACTTGATTGCAGTTGTCTGATCCTGATCCACACCTTCCGTGTTTTCTTTCTGGAACAGAATCTTAAATGTCAGGAACAAAATTTTTATGTCCATCCAGACCGAATAATTTTCGATATACGTCAGATCAAGTTTCAGTTTATCATATGGGGTTGTATTATACTTTCCATATACCTGTGCATACCCGGTCAGTCCCGCTTTTACTTTCAGCCGGAGTACGAATTCCGGAATTTCTTCCGTATACTGATCCGCAATAATCTGACGCTCCGGGCGGGGTCCCACAACAGACATCTCACCCTTTAAAATATTAAACAGCTGTGGCAGCTCGTCAAAATGAATGGCCCGGATCACACGACCGACTGGCGTAATTCGTGCATCTTCTTTTGCGGCAAGACGTGCTCCCGCATCCTCGGAATGTGTGGTCATGCTGCGGAACTTGTAGATCATAAACGGCTCTCCGTCTTTTGTCAGCCGCTCCTGCTTGTACAATACCGGACCGTGATCATATAATTTAATGCAAAGTGCAATCACAATCATAAATGGAGAAGCAATTACAATACCGATCAGGGAAATCACAATATCCATCAGTCGTTTTACAAACAGATCTACAATGCCAAGCCCCTGATTCCGGGACAGATACAGCGGTGTATCAAACAGATGAATATCATCCGCTCCACGAAACAGAATATCTGAAATCTTTGGTGTAACATATGTGCGGATAGATTCCTGATAACAGTATTTCATAATCTGGTTGCGTACTTCCGATGGCAGGTCACACAGAACCACCGCATTATATTTCTGAATCATCGGATACAGCTTTTCATAACCTATCCGGTAACTTTCCGCTGCACAGATATTATACTTGTCCTTTCTGGTATTGATCTTTGCAATCAAATCATCCGGCGAATAATTTCCATATATCACGAGCATCTGGCGCGGCGGATACAGACGCGTATATGCCTTTCGCACCAGTACGACCCACGGAACGATAAATATAATCTCTGTTACCGTCATCAGAAGCAATGGCTGTGGTGGCAGATAATCGTTGGCTACCAGACAGATCTCAAAATATGCAACAATCATCGCAAGAATCACTGCCAATATCTGGGATAATATAATATCCGAAATCCGCATATATCCGATCCGGTATCCTCCAAATATCTTCGTGAAAAAGAACACAAAGAGTACATACATACCAATCACTGCCCAGTTACCTCTGTTGAAAAAAGTATTCGCTTTATCCAGCATCGGAATATAGAGCATATACCATACCCATCCGAACATAGCCGCTTCCACCGCAAGCGATATGATATTCGCCGTAAAATTCAATAAATGCTTGTATTTATCTTTCATTAAAACTTTCCTCTAACATGTAGTTTTCCGGTTGTACCCCGCAAAAATTTTATTCGCCCAGTCCGCTTTCCACATAAGCGACCAGTTCCCGAAGTGCTCCCTGTTCATCTTCTCCGTCACAGATAAGTGTAATCTCATCTCCGGATTTGATACATGCACCCAGGACGCTGAGCACACTTTTGGCATTTGCTGTATTTCCGCTGTACTCGAATGTAATCTTGCTATTATATTTCATTGCCTCTTTGCATAAATTTCCTGCCGGACGTAAGTGCAGTCCTGTAGGATTAATAATTTTTACTTTTTGGGATACCATAAGAACGCCTCCTTATAACATAACTTTGGTAATCAGATCAGCTAACTGCTTTGCTTCCTGCTGAATCACTTCCTGATTTTTGCCTTCGATCATTACACGAACCAATGGTTCTGTACCAGATGGACGGATTAGAACCCTTCCTTCTCCGGCAAATTTTTTCTCCAGTTCACCGATTGCCTCTGCAATTTCTGAATATTCCATGTAACTTTCTTTTTTATGGTTCGGCACTTTTGCATTGACCAATGCCTGTGGCAGCACCTCCATGATCTGTGCAAGTTCTGATAATTTCTTTTTGGTTTCCACCATCACCTGCAATAAGTGTAATGCGGAAAGAAGTCCGTCTCCGGTTGTGTTGTCATCCAGAAAAATCACATGACCGGACTGCTCTCCTCCGAGATTATATCCGTTTTCCAACATATTTTCAAGAACATAACGGTCTCCGACTTTTGTTTTCTCCACATGAATTCCCTGTTTTTCTCCCATCAGACTGAATCCCAGATTCGTCATCACGGTGACAACAATGGTGTCCTTTGCAAGTTTTCCGTTTTCTTTCAGGAAATTTCCGCAAATCGCCATGATCTGATCTCCATCTACCAGCTTTCCGTTTTCATCTACAGCAAGCATACGATCCGCATCTCCGTCAAATGCAATACCGATATCTGCCTTTTCGGAAACAACTCTTGCACACAGTTCGTCCATATGGGTAGAACCGCAATTGGAATTAATGTTCGTTCCATCCGGATTGGTATGAATAGCAATCAGATTTGCCCCCAGATCTTTCAGCGTCTTAACCGAAGTATAGGAACTTGCGCCTTCTGCACAGTCCACAACGATCTTCAACGCAGACAGATCTACCGGAACCGTCTTTTTCTCAAACGCAATATACTCATCCACAATATCAAACCGATACTCAACCCTGCCGATTCCCGGTCCGATCGGAAAAACAACGTCTTCCATATCATTCCGGATCAATGCCTCGATTTCGTCCTCCAGCTGATCGGATAATTTATATCCATCTCCATTAAAAAATTTGATTCCGTTAAATTCCATCGGATTATGGGAAGCAGAAATCACAACCCCTGCATCTACTTTATGTTTCCTTGTAAGATATGCAATTGCAGGTGTCGGGGCAACTCCCACAAAAATAGCATTTGCTCCGACTGAACAAATTCCTGCCATCAATGCATTTGCAAGCATTCCTCCGGAAATTCTTGTATCACATCCAATGATGATTGTCGGCTGGTGGGACTGTTCCTTTGTTAAAACATAAGCGCCCGCCTGACCGAGCTTCATTGCAAGTTCAATTGTAAGCTCTGTCCCCGCAACTCCTCTGACTCCATCGGTTCCAAACATTCTTGCCATAATAATTATAACTCCTTTATATACTTTACTATTCGCCGGTATCCTCACCGCTGTCTGTCGAAGTATCTCCGTCCTGTGTATTCTTCGCTTTCACGGTAACGCTGACAGTAATCGGCTGATATGCATAATGATCTTCATCCAGTTTCAGTGAAAGTTCCACCTGATGCGTTCCCTCGCTCAGCTGGGAGGCATCAATGGATGCTGCCAGCTCCGATGCATTCAGCTTATTCAGATCATCCTGCAGCCCACTGATCGTCACAGAAACCTGTGCCTTATCAAAAGATAAGTTCAGGCCGTCCGGCAGACTGTTAACCTTGATATCAGATGTCGGCAGATGATAGGTTCTGGACGCATACGCTTCAATTCTGACGGTTACCGTAACGGATGCCGCTGAAGAATCTACCAGTTCCACGCCGTCCGGCAGATATTCGGAAATATCAATCGTTGTCTTTACATCATTTTTTGCTCCGCTCACATTGATTACATTTGCCGGAATTTCAAGTGAAACAAACGGATTGAGTACATTGGATGCCCCTTTCAGTTTCACAGTATCCGGTGTGCTGCTGATCTCCACTACCCGGTATTCCCCGTATGGGGTTCCTGTTGTCGAAAATACAAGCGGTACTTCCTTTACACTCAGGATTTTTGCCGAAATCGTCACTGTCGTATTGCTCAGCTTCAGCTGGGTGGTATCCACTTCATTTCCATCCGAATCATAGAGAACCGGAATCACATTATCCGTCAGATTCGATGACATTCCATCCACATCAATCGTAGCCACAACCTTATCTACTTTTTTCACAATAGATGCCGGTCCCGACACGTTCAAAACATTCGGGTTTGTCACGGAAACTTCTCCGAGGGCATATCCCGATGCCACTTTTCCGCTGGTGTCCGCGGAAATCATAAATCTTCTGCTCATGAGATCTTCCAGGGAAAGTTCCATATATTTGTTTTTATTGTTAATGCTCACGGATGTATACGTCCGCTTGGCACTGATCTCGATCGGAACACTCGCCTTATTCCCCTTGTCATTTATGATCAGGCGGTTCATATCTGCCACCGCAGAGAAATCGGTGTCATCAAGTTTTTCAAGTTCACTGCGTTTTCCGGTCACAGTAAAGGTAACCGTGTTGGTTCCGTCCAGCACTTCATAGCACTTGTTCATATCTGTAACTGCGGACGCATTTTCTACCGTTACATTTGTTGTAAATGTTTTTGATTTTTTCGGATCATCAATATTATATACAACCAGCCATAAGATAAATGCAAGAACTACAGCCAGAATTTTAAAGCCCAGATTATTCACCAAGGTTTTCAGAATCTTTTTTGCCATTCATAAACCTCCTTTTCAGCAGTCCCAGTTTGGTCACCTGTTGATTTCTGTTCTGCAGATACTTTAATTTGCCTCTCAGAAAATCCGCATTGACATTCCGGTAAATCTGTCCCCGCATAGCGATTGATACCTTACCGGTTTCCTCCGAAACTACGAGCGTCAGCGAATCGCTCACTTCACTGATTCCTACAGCTGCACGGTGTCTGGTTCCCAGATCTTTGCTCAATGTCATACTGTCCGACAACGGCAGATAACAGGTCGCGGAAACCACACGGTCTCCACGTACAATAACAGCTCCGTCATGAAGCGGAGTATTTTTTTCAAATATATTAATTAACAGCTGGCTGCTGATAATTGCATCAATATCAATTCCTGTTCTCACATATTCATTTAACAGGATTTCATCTTCTATTACGATCAGGGCACCGGTTTTTACTTTCCCCATGGCATAACAAGCCTTGATCAGTTCGTCAATTGTGTGGTCGGAAAATTTATTTTCCTCTACTTTTCCAAAGTCAAATAACTTTCCCAAAACATTTTTTCCACCAAGATTCTCAAGTGCCTTCCGAAGTTCCGGCTGGAAAATAATCACCAGGGCCGTCAGTCCGACACTCAACGTATTTTCTGCCAGCCAGAGGATGGTATTCATCTGAAAGATTGCTGCAACGAGTACAAACAGCAGAATCACGATGATTCCTTTGAACAGATTCCACGCACGCGTATTTTTAATCCAAAGCAGAATATGATAAAACAGGAAGGAAATGATCAGTATTTCCACGATATCCACAAAGGAAAAAGAGATATCCGGCATACCGAACAATCCTGTTGCATTGTCATAAAATTGGCTTAATGTTCCCAGAAAATTTTGCATCTGGCTCCTCTTTTCTTCATTTCATTATTTTGATGCTTCGTTCCCCTTATTTGAGTAAATCCTCATCAATGTCCAGCTCTTTCGCAATAACCTTCCGGCTGTTCTCTTCCTCTTCCGGAGACAGCACGGATCTGCTATGGTCAATCCGCTTTCCCATGCTTGCGGTATTTCCGAAATGTTTTACCGTAACCTCACGGACAGCGACCATTTTCTTCGGCACAGCCTTGACATAATAATAGTAATCATCATCCTCAAACTGCACCCGTTCGGTCCGCGCATAATCCAGATTCATAAACAGAAACTGAAGGATAAATGCAATAAGCAGGGAAATAATATTGCCGACTATCAGCCATAATGTCTTTCCTGTAACTCCAAGAACAATATAACCTACAAATAATCCGGCAATCTGAATAAGCGCACCGGAAATAATTGCCAGTGTCCAGGCATTATCCACTTCCATCCGGCGTACCAGATAAACTACAATGGCAGTAATCACAAAGATAACGATTACCAGATACATTTCTTTATTTCCCAGAAACTGCCCCACCGAAATATCAAATTTGGAAGAAGACTGTTCCTCATCTGCATTTGACGCACTCATCAGTGCTCCTGCATTCCGGTGAATTCCGTCCAGGAAATAATAGACAACCGTACCGCATACCACTCCGATCACAGAATATGCACTGCGCAGCAGGCTGCTGCCAACCGGCATCACATACGGAATATACAGTTTAAAACACAGCGGTGTAAGCACAACCGTCAGTCCGTCTTTCGGTGCGAAACGAAAATATACAAAGAACAGAATCGCAAACAAAATCAGTGCGGTAAGTGCTACTTCCATGGAAAGCGCATACATATCCGCAAGCACCACAATTGCGCCAATCCATAATATGGCACCAGTCGGCAGAATGGCACAGACAAGCGCCAGCAGTAACGCCACCGGAAACCGGCTGATTTTCTCCATGAATCCGATATTGGTATTGATCACGGTAAAAAGAGCCAGTGCAACGGCAAATTTTACGATCGGATACAGATATGTTTCATATTTACTGTAAAACCGGATCAGCTGATCCTTTATTTCCAACAACTTCGTCATAAATCCTCCCTGTTATGCCCCATCCTTTATTTTTCTTCCCGCAGTAATCTGCGCGCTCTCTTCAGATGATTTCCATATGCTTTCATCTTGCGATAGCTTTTTGCATACCGGACACAATAGATCCGTGCGGTAATCAGAAGATACACGATCATAAATCCGGCATATGCAACAATAAGTTTCGGGACGAACGTCGTAAGATCCACGCGATTGATCCATTTCGTAATTGTATCAATATCCCCAAGTCCCCAGAACACGATCAGAAGAATAAATGCGATGGTTCCCGAAAAGAAACTTTTTACAATTTCTTTTCCTACATAGTCCCACATCGTATATTCTCCCGCCTGATAATATTTTTTATTTTCATATTCATCAAATGCTGCAAGATGATATAATTCTTTTACCCGTTCTTCACTGATCATAGATAACTCCTGTCTCGAACGCATCCCGGAATTTGGACACAATGATGCATTATTTGCTATTATACCATAGATAGTTCTTTTTTCAAAGTCTGTTTTCCAATCGCCCGTTTCCATGAAAAAAGCCCCGGAAATATCCGGGGTCTGGTTATTTGTCCACTATTCATTTTTTAAATATCTCATACGGTCCCTGTCTCTGGTAGAGCGTAAGTCTTCCATCTTAGGTTCCGGTTTCTGATAGGCATTCTGAAATTCGTTTGCCATTCTTTCCTTGCATCTTTCGCAAAAACGTCCCGTGCGGATCGGTTTCCCGCATTTTTCACATACAATCCCTGCTTCCGTTGCTGTGGAAAGAATCAGTCTTTCTTCCCTTACCCACTGCCGGATCTGCTTGGTTGAAATATCATTGTCCGTTGCCGTCTGCTCTACAGAAGCGCCCGGATGCTCTTCGAGATACTCTTTTACTTCATGAAATTTATCTTCCAGTTTTTTCTGGCATGCCGGACAGACACGCTCATTGTTGAGAACATTAAACAATCTGCCACACATTTTACAATTTCTTACATCCATAGTATCCCTCCTAAAAGCCTCTGCCAATGCAGGCAGTCAGCACATAAACCTGTTCCGCACCCGCTTCTTTTAATCTCTCCGCTACAGCTTCTACTGTAGATCCGGTTGTATAAATATCATCCACAATCAGAATTCTCTTATATTTTACTACATTATCCGGACTCTGAAAAGCATTTTTGACATTATTTTCTCTTTCTCTGCCATTCAGTTCTTTCTGTGGCCGTGTATCTTTCACCCGGATCATCAGACGCGGAATACACGGAATATCCATTTTTTCTGACAGTGCCCTGCCAAAAAGCGCAGCCTGATTATATCCGCGATACCGTTCTTTTTTCAAATACATCGGTACCGGAACGATGGCTTCGATCCTTTTTTCCCGCATCCAGTTTTCCCAGCGCTGCATGGCTTCCTCCGCCAGAAAACGGGCATATCTCCTCCGGTTTGCATACTTAAACCGGTACATGGATTTCTGCACAGCCCCACGATATACAAAAAGCGATCGTCCTTCTGCAACAAAAGAACGATGCTTTCTGCAATTCTGACAATATTCTGTTTCGGTATCCGCAAGCGGGCTTCCGCAATGATAACAGTACGGCTGCACAACGGGATACAATTTTTTCCGGCACGCTGCGTGAACATTTCGCTGTCTGCGGATATCTGCCGTTTCCAGCAGACGGTCGCATACAAAACAGCGTGGCGGAAATATACATTCCAGAAAATTATCCAAGACGGATACGGTTTCGAACTTCAATCTGTGCTGCCGCTTTTTCAAATTCAGCCTCTGTCATATCTTTTGTAGTAAATCCAATCTCTCCTGCAATTCCGGCATCTGCATATTCTACACTGCCAAATGCATTTTCGATTGTTTCCTTACCGGAAGAAGTGCGTACAAAGAAACTGTTTACACTGTCTTTGTAATCTACCAGTGTCAGTTTTTCCGGTGACCAGTCAATGTAAATATTGGTATTTTTGTGCTTTGTCATATCCACGATATCTGCTACTACTGCACTTGCTGTCGGAAGCTTACCTGCTCCGCTGCCGTAGAACATTGCATCGCCCAGTACATTTCCATGTACGAAGATTCCATTGAACACACCGTTTACTCCGCAAAGAGGATGCTCTGCGCTGAGCATGAAAGGAGCAACCATACAACTGTAACTGTTTCCGACTTTACGGCTGGATGCAAGAAGCTTAATGGAACGATTCAAAACCTTTGCATACTTAAAATCATCTGCTGTGATCTTTGTGATTCCCTCGCAGTGAATATCCTCAAAATCTACCTGCCGGCCACACACCAGAGAGGTTAAAATGGCAATCTTGCGGCACGGATCATGTCCTTCGATATCCGCAGTAGGATCTTTCTCTGCATATCCCTTTTCCTGTGCGTCTTTCAGTACCTCATCGAAATCTGCACCTTCCTCTGCCATTTTTGTCAGCATGTAGTTTGTGGTTCCGTTTAAGATACCTGTAATCTCTTCGATCTCATCGGCAGTCAGACATTTATTCAATGGACGGATAATCGGAATTCCGCCGCCTACACTTGCCTCAAACTGAAAGTTTACGTTGTGATCCCGTGCGATTTTAATCAGTTCCGCTCCCTTGGCTGCAACCAGGTTTTTATTGGAAGTGGCAACCTGTTTTCCAGCCTCAAGCATTGCTTTTACAAACGTATATGCCGGCTCCACGCCTCCCATGGTCTCTACTACGATGCCGATCTCCGGATCGTTTACGATCGTCTGATAATCATGTACAATGGCATCTTCCATCGGATCTCCCGGAAATTCCCGCAGATCAAGAATATATTTGACATCAACCGGTTCTCCCGCACGCTTTGTGATCTTTTCCTTGTTAATTCTTAATACATCTACGACACCGGAACCAATGGTGCCATAGCCCATAACTGCAATCTTCATTTTTCTTACTCCCTGGCTAATATTTTTGCATAATGAATCCCCTGCACAGATTCAATACTGTTTCTCATATCCTCCACATTGCCCGTCGCAGGGAACACATCAATACTGAGCGACAATGAAGCAATTCCATTAACCGGAACGCTTTGATGAATCGTCAGAATGTTTGCATGAAATTCCGCAATTGTTTTTAATACCATGGATAACAGCCCCGGTTCATCATCCAGCTGGATCACCATATTGACCGTTTTTCCTTTTGCATTTTCATGATATGGAAATATATCGTCCTTATATTTGTAGAAAGAGCTTCTGCTGATCTGTACCATCTCTGTGGCTTCCTGCACAGACTCCACTTTACCGGAATCCAGCAGCCGCTTCGCTTCCACGACTCTGAGCAATACCTCAGGCACGGCTTTTGCCCGCAATACGAAGAAAGATGCCTTCTCGCCCATCCTGATTTCCTCCCTTATGTATTGTCTGTCTACGACCGACACTTGTGCTCACTTGAAAGATTCTACCATAAGAACATCAATCTTGCAAGAGGTATCGGGGATCTGTCCCCGATTTTTACGCTCTCGGCTTTCCGCAGTTGGAGCAGAAATTTCCGCTGTTAACCTGTCCACAGCTACAGGTCCACTCGGTTTTCGGTGCCGGTTTTCCACAGTTGGAACAGAATTTTCCCTGATTCTTCTGTCCACATGCACAGGTCCAGCCTGCCGGTGCCTGCGGTGCTTGCGGTGCCTCCTGCCCAGCAGGAGATATCGCAGGCACCGCCCCCTGCGTCATTCCAGCTGGTGCACCTCCATTCATCATCTGCATCTGCTGCAGATTCACATTTGATGCCGCTCCCATCATACCACCGGATATATTGGAAGCCATTCCCATTCCCATAAAACCGGCCATGGAACCATTGGAATTACTTCCCGCTGCCTCAAGCCCTCTGGCTACCGCTCCCTGCACGTATCCTTCCCGGACCGTCGGATCGGAAAGCATGGCTCCTTCATTTCTCATATTCAGCAGTTTCTGCGATTCCTCGCTGTAAGAAACCGTCATACCTACCGCCTGGATTTCCATACCACGGGTCTGATTCCATTCCTCATCCAGAACCGATGACATATACTTTCCAAGTTCTCTTGCCTTGCTCGAAACAAAAGAAATACGGAAACCATCTGCCGACATCTGATTTACGGATGACTGCAAAGCCTCTAAAAACTCAGACAGATACTGCTCATTGATTTCGTCAATCTCTACATGATCCTTATTTTTGGGAACCGCTTCCGCATAAAATTTAAGCGGATCTACAATTTTAATCGAATATGTGCCATGTGCACGCAAAAACAGTTCGGCATTATAGAACGAATCAAAATAATTGATTGGCTGTCTTGTTCCGAACTTAATGCCTTTGATTTCCTGCAGATTGACAAAAAATACCCGCTGTTTCTGCGGCGTCTGTCCGCCGAAACGGAAACGGTCAAACGATTCCTTGATGGAATCTCCCAGTTGTCCGTTGAGCAGTGACGGCATGGAAGAATGATCCACTTTGTAATATCCCGGCTCTGCTGTGTAATCTACAATCTTGCCTCCGTCCACCAGCATCATAAACTGATTGTCATATACATGAATCATGGAACCATTCGACACGACATTGTCCGTTCCCTTTTTATTTTCCCCACGGCGGATCAGTGTTCCTTTGGTAAAAACGGTCTGATCCCCCATATTATCTGCTTCAATGACTTCCAGCCACTGATCTGCAAATGCACCTCCAACTGCCTGCGTTACTGCCTTAATAATTCCCATTACGCTCCTCCTTATTCCTGTTTTTATTTACACATCATCACTGTCCATATTTTTCGGACATCCCAGGCTCTGCCATTTTAGATATCCATTGATAAACGGATCAATGTTTCCGTCCATCACTGCGTCCACATTTCCGCTTTCCACACCGGTTCTGTGATCTTTAACCATGGTATACGGCTGCATAACATAAGAACGGATCTGGTTTCCCCAGCCGATATCTGTCACTTCGCCCCGGATTCCAGCTGCTTTGGCTGCATTTTCTTCCTGTTTGAGAAGATACAGTTTCGCTTTGAGCATCTGCATCGCTTTATCCTTGTTCATATGCTGCGAACGCTCATTCTGGCACTGCACCACAATTCCGGTCGGAAAATGCGTGATACGGATAGCAGAAGACGTCTTGTTGATATGCTGTCCTCCGGCACCACTGGAGCGGAACGTATCAATACGGATATCTTCCTCCCGGATCTCCACATCGACATCTTCTTCTATATCCGGCATAACATCGCAGGATACAAAAGAAGTCTGTCTTTTTCCTGCCGCGTTAAACGGAGAAATACGAACCAGCCGGTGCACACCTTTTTCCGATTTCAGATATCCATACGCATTCTCCCCATTCACCTGAAATGTAATGGATTTGATTCCGGCCTCTTCTCCATCCAGAGAATCCAGCACCTCCACGGAAAATCCCTTTTTATCTGCCCATCGGGTATACATACGATAGAGCATGGCTGCCCAGTCACAGGATTCCGTGCCACCCGCTCCCGCATGCAGGGAAACAATGGCGTTGTTCCTGTCATATTCTCCCGACAGAAGCGTTTTCATACGGATATCCTCATAGGTCTGAACAAATTCTTTCATCATCTGATCGATCTCCGGGATCAGTTCCGGATCATTTTCCTCATATCCCATCTCGATCATGGTTTCAATATCATCATATTGCGTCGACAATGCCGCATAAGTTGCCACATCGTCCTTTAAACTTTTGACTTCCTTCATCTTGTTCTGGGAAACTTCCGGATCGTTCCAGAAATCCGGTGCCTCCATCTCCCGTTCCAATTCCTGAATCCGCTGTTCTTTGCCAGCTAAGTCAAAGTGAATCCCTCACTTCCTGCAGTGGAGCCTTGTAGCTTTGCAGCTGGCTCTTAAAATTATCCAATTCTACCACAGAATCACCTCTTTCTATTTCTTATTTTAGGCGTTTGCAAAACGCCACAGACCGCATAAATACGGCATTTTTTGTTACCAA